>WNGD01000670.1_pt1 | contig 63272 bp, 63 predicted proteins | sample 5400671 | NCBI WGS metagenome assembly WNGD01 (sample SAMN13153369, study PRJNA577476) | soil metagenome | isolation source: 40 cm soil or saprolite under grassland replicate 2 | place: USA:California | collected 2016-06-15 | reverse complement strand
GGGGACCGTCCTGATACCTGACCAGGTCGGCCTTGCTGATGGGAGGATTGTGCATTGCGATCCAGCACTTGTACAAGCGCTGGTGAAAGCCGCACGCACGTTACACTTTCGACCTGACACTGGGCCACTGCTGACTGCCCAATCCCTTATTGTCGGCGGCGATCGTCACTATTGGTCCCAACGGGGCTTCGTGGCTGCTGACATGGAGACGGGCCTTCTCGCAGGACGAAACCTGCGTGTGGCGACGATCCGGGTCGTACTAGATAGCCCAGAACATGGCATCTCCCCAGACTGGCTGCAGCCCACGAGGGCATTGCTGCAGCCACCGCTCTGGCGGGAGTTGTTCTGGCTCAGCCGTGTGGCCCCCCAGTATGCACTGCGAGCAGCACACGTGCTGAAAGTCGGGCTTGGCACTGGGCTAAGCAGCATGTTTGCTGAGTAAAGGTTGTATAAAGGAGCTGAACAGTGAGCATTGTTGAAGATGCACTAGACATGCTGAAAGAAACCAGCCGAACGTTCTTTATCCCCATAAGCCGATTACCAACCGGACTGCAGGATGCGGTCATGTCGGGCTACTTATGCCTGCGTGCCATCGATGAAGTGGAAGATCATCCCAGGCTGGATAATCGCACGAAGGCCATGCTGTTGCACTCCATCAGCCACACGCTGCAAACGAACTTTGCTGCTGGTGACTTCACAACAGCGTTTGGCCGCTACCATCAGGAACTTCTAGAGGTGACGCTTCGAGTAGGCGACTGGGCGTTGCTCGCACCCCCATCCATCGCTCCGCGCATGTGGGAGGCAACGGCGACCATGGCGGACCGCATGGCACAATGGGCAGACAATGGCTGGATGATCCGGACAGAGGCGGATCTGGACCGCTACACGTTTGGGGTAGCTGGCTCGGTTGGCCTATTACTGTCGGATCTATGGGCCTGGTACAACGGAACACAATCGAACCGCATCCACGCCGTGGGATTCGGGCGTGGCCTGCAAGCCGTCAATATCCTACGTAACCATGCAGAAGATGTGGCGCGCGGTGTGGAGTTCTTTCCACCCGGTTGGCGAGCAGAGGACATGCATGCCTACGCACTTCGCAATCTAGCCCTGGCTGATGCCTACACCAGTGCTCTTCCTCCTGGTCCCGTGTTAGACTTTTGCTCCATTCCGCTGGCTCTGGCCTATGCTACCCTGGAATCCTTAGCCCGTGGCGATGGTAAGCTCAGTCGCAGCGATGTGCTTCAGATCGTTGATCAGAATACCCCAGGACGGTTGTGATCGCTCGCCTACAGCTGCCGGATGCGCTACAAATGTGCCGCCATCGAGTGATCGCATGCACAGAGAGAGGGAATAGAGTCATCCTCCCTCTACAAAATCGATCAATGCCTCCAGGTCAGTCTGGGCACGTGTGGCAAGCGCGTTGCGGGTAGTAGCTACCTGAGCAAGGGCCAAACGTGCTTGTTGACACTGCTGGGCTAGAAATTGAGTGCAGTACTCCCTGGTCTGTGTCCGCACGAAGATCGCCAGCACCTCCTGCGCCTGTTCCTGGGTAATCGGCGCATCCTGGGTATATATCTTCGCCATTGCCTGCTGATCATCTGGTTGTGCATATTGAAAAGCATGGAGAATAGGCAAGCTTTTCTTACGTCGGTAGATATCACCAGCAGGTAGCTTTCCTAATTCTGCTTCGGTCGCCCAAACTCCCAGCATATCATCTCGTACCTGAAATGCGAGCCCTAAAGCGTGACCAAGGCGAGCCAGGCCCTCGATAATCTCCTGGTTACAGGTACCAAGTGTCGCCCCCATCTCTGTTGCACATCCCATCAAGCTGGCCGTCTTGCGGCTGATCATCTGCTCATAGCTTGAGAGAGAAACCTGTTTCTGCCGTTCGAAGGACATGTCAAGATGCTGTCCTTCGGTCAGGCTGAGTAGAGCCGTATCGAACAGTTTAGCCAGGTGCAGTGCAATTGCAGGCTCTACCCCTTCATCTAGCACCTTCCAGAGATGGAGGCGCGTCAGCGCAAGTAGAGCATCTCCAACAAGAATCGCCTGGGGTATTCCCCACACAGACCAGACAGTAGGGCGATGACGACGCTCGACATCTCCATCTTGAATATCATCATGCAGCAGCGTAAAATTATGCGCCAATTCTATTGCGGCTGCTGCAGGCAGAGCTGGTCGCAGAGAGAGTGCAAAGGGATGGGTTGAAGGAGGTTGTCCCTGTGCCCAGGCCAGTTCATAGCTCAGCAGAAGAAGTTTGGGACGCAGCAGTTTGCCCGGATGACCATCGGCAGGGCGAAACTGCTGATCGACCCAACCGAGGTGATACTGCATTTGTCCATCCAGCTTTAAGAGAGCATCATAATTGACCTCTTCTGCTAGAGATGTATGTTGTATGAGAAATGCACGGTGAAGTTCCTGGAGGATCTCCTGGTGGTAACGCTGAAAGGCGGTGTGTATGGTATCTGTCATGGTCATCGGCTGAGAGAGACGATATGCCCTTGCGTATAGGTGGACACTGGTCTCTCACTCCTTAGAATTCCTCTCTCCTCTAGAAGAGTATACTCTATGTTTGCAGTTTTTGGAAGGAGGATAGCCAGAAAGGACACCATGGAGGTGTCCGATGGCAGTTCCTATTATAGGCCTGGATGACGAGTTGTACCACTTTGCCGAGCGGTTTGCTATCGTACAACTAAAAGCCCGCTCTCAAAGCAATTTCTGTAATCTCAACAAATCCTCCATCTGTCCTGCCACTTTCAGCTTGCGGGTCATGTAGGCTTGGATGGGATTGACGGTGCGATCTACTATTCCAGCCAGTGTATCGCTGCTAGTGGTCACCTTTACAGCTGGTTGGGAAACCGTTTGTTCTGCCAGCGTTGCACTTCCATCCTCGGCAATGGTCAAAGTAAATTCCCGCCGCAGATCTGGGAATGTAAACTGCATGGTCTTAGTAAAGCCACGAAATGCTGCTCGCATCTCCGGTTGTGCGAATCGAGCACAAAGCCGCTCTAAGTAGGGGACGATATCCGCCATCATTGCCTCCTCTTTTGAAGAGAGGGGATGTGCAGGAGAGATAGCGGAATCATTTCTCCTCATTAATCAATGAACGTGTTATACCTATATGCATTCAGGGTAGCAGTGCAGTCACTGTAGGATATGTTCTGCAGACTTCCACATCAGGACAAAATCAGGTGCAGATCACCAAACTCATGCCAGAGATAGCGCTTGCGTAAAGCCTCTTGATAGGTAATTTTAATATGCTCAAGGCCGCAAAGGGCCTCGAGCATGGCAAGGTGTGTTGCGCATGGCTCATGCAGCCCAGTCAGCATGGCGTTCACAGAGCGGAGGCCGCGCCGGGGTGTAATCACGAGGCCCGTCCATCCTTCCCCGGAGTGAGTCGTTCCCTCGATATCGGTAACGGTCTCGAGCGCTCGTACAACAGTTGTCCCCACCGCGATGACCCGCTTACCTGCCTGACGTGCTGAATTGACAAGGCGAGCAGTCTCGGGAGGCACGCGATAAAACTCCTCGTAGGGCGGTTCATGTTCCTCCAGGCTGGCAACTCCTGTGTGCAAGATCAAGGGAGCGATTTGTATACCGTGGGCTACAAGCCGAGTGATTAGCTCGGGTGTAAATGCACGCCCTGCCGAGGGCATTTCGGCACTGCCTTTCTCGGTGGCATAGACGGTCTGGTAGTAGCTCGCCGGCCATTGCTGCTTGACATAGCCGTAGCGGATCGGGCAACCATGACGCGCCAGGTAATCATGGATGGGATAGGGCAGTTGCAAGGTGGCGATCCACAACCGTGTATGGCCGGTGTGAGAGCATGCCACAATTTTCCCATACGCCGATTTCGCTTTCCCGCTCCCTTCATAAAGAGTAGGCATACTAAGCATGTATGGCACGTGCAAGGCTTTGCCACTCCGCGGCAACCCTCGCCATGATTCCTCTACAAGCCGGTGACCATAGGGTACATGTAATGTCGCGGTTGCACCGCCAGGGAGCTGTAGCGTATCGCCAGTTTCGGCATCGTAAAATGGCCTTGTAGCTGTTTCAGTCGGCAGGCGTACCTCGACAATCCACAGGTACTTGTTCTGCTGCGCATAGTGTAGTGTAGAGGCTCCGGCCTTATTTGCATCAGTTTCAAGATGTGCGGGGAGTGGGGTTGAAAGATGTAACTCACAGGTAGCGCCATCCGCACGCTTTGCTTGCAGCGCTGCATTCAGCGTTCCACTGGTGTTGATAACCAGCAAGTCTCCAGGATCCAGGTAGGTATTGAGTTCGCGGAATTGGGTGTGAATCACACGATTGTCAGCACGATATGAGACCATCAGGCGTACTTCATCACGCGCAAGGCCACGCGCCTCCGGTGGTTCACTTGCCTCAAGCACCGCTGGTAGAGTGAAGTTGAAAGGACTATCCATGTAGTGATCAGTGGCAGCAAGCAGGTTCATGTTGTTTTGACTTCCTTTGAGAGCGAACGGGCAGCGTAACGTCCGCTGGGCCGAGTACCTGTGAGCAGTACGAGCAGACCCGGCACGCTTACTTCAGGTAGGGGACGATCACTAATATCTTCGCCTGGGTACGCCTCCTGGTGCATCTGGGTGCGCATGTCGCCTGGATCAACCCAGTAGATACGTAAAGACGGATTTTCGGCGGCAAGAATGTTCGAAAGCTGTTCGAGTGCTGCCTTGCTCGATCCATAGCCACCCCAACCTTCATATGCCTCGACGCCTGCGTCACTGATGATGTTGATTACGCATGCCCCAGGTTTCAACAAATGCCGAACTGCTTGAATAAGCGCCAGCGGTGCAATGACGTTGGTACGGTATACTTGCTCAAGCACCTGGAGTGGGTAGTCCAACAATGGAGGTTGTGGGCTGGGACCAAGGATGCTGGCATTGTTGATGAGCGCGTCCAGGCCTCCCATTTTTTGGGCTGCTTCTGCGAGAGCATCCCGATGAGCAGCATCGGTTACATCACCCGGAATGGCGATAACTTGTGTTTTCTCTGAGAGGGCCATGCGGGCAGTTTCAAGCGCTTCAGCACCGCGAGCATCGATGACCTGGTGCCAGCCTTGTGCGGCGAGTTGGCGGGCAAGAGCCAGGCCGAGTCCACGTGATGCTCCGGTAATCAAGGCAGTACGAGATGTATGTATCGTCATTTAGCATTTCCCTTTTTTAAAATGTATGTGATGATGAATTGTGTCCTCAGATTAATCTGCTCTTACTATACCGCGAATAGCAACTACTTGCCTCATACGAAAGGTCAGTTTTTATCCTGCACTTTGGTACAGTTATGTGATCGATCCATCATTCGTGATTACGCTATGACCCTGTTTGTGAAGAACCTGTAGTGGCTGCAGGTGATGATACCGATTGCTTCGGGTGGGTTCTGTGCCAGATGAACCAGGCGATGAGCGCCACCGGAATGAGGTAGATGCTGAATACCACGAGCCAGATCAGGAGGGTAAAAAGTACCTGATAAAGCAACTCCTTTTGATTGATAGACATTCATAGATGGGCAGTATAGATACACATACTGAATACGCCACAGATGAGGTACATCTCTCCCTATTATCGAAGTTGACGGAGTTGAGCAGCCAAAAGTTCCGCAATAAAGAGGATATGGAGAACTATGCATTGCCTGGGTATGCAGATCGATAAACTCACACCAAAAAACGTCTATAAACACGCCTGAGAGCATTGAAAAGCGGAGAAACATTCTATTTTATGCAGTGAATAGCTGTGTATCGATTCGATGTATCAATACGTATCATTTGTAGAGCACTCGTCGCGATACGATATATTTTTCCCGACAATAGCAACCAAGAGAAGAACACATCCATTTGTATTGGCAGCTCCTAATGCCATAAGTATATAGGGTTGAGAACTTATGGGTGACAAAGTTAGCGATTTTATGTTAAAACGCCTTTCGGCGTGGAGGATTAAGCGGATTTATGGCTATCCTGGCGATATCCCAACAGTACCACTGTATATTAGCTTTGAGCAGGCTAAAGAGTATACGTCTGCGCTGGTGAAAGGTGATCCAGAAGAAGGTGGGATCATCAAGCAGTCCGTGAAGAGCCTGGTTGGAGGCATGTTCCCTCACAAGGATAAGTAGGCGAGGAACAAGAATATATACGATGGAGGACGAATAGATGGATAAAACTCGTGCCGATCGCATCGTAGAGATGTTTACCAAAAGGGGAGCGGACTTTCACGCTATTGTTTGCCGGTTGCCGCAAAACGTGGTCATGTTGACAGGCTATCAGCCGATTCTGGGTAATTCATTTTGCATCGTCTCACTTAACCCAGCAAAAGAGGTGGAGATTCGTCTCGTAGTGCCAAAGGACGAAGAGGACCTTGTGCTTCCAGGGATAGCGGTTGAGGTGAAAACGTTTGTTGAGGAGACAATGGTTTATATCGGCAATACGATTCAGGCTGTGCACGAACCCTTAGCTGAGTTGCTTCGCTCAGCAGGAATCAAAGAAAACGCCGTTGTTGGATACGAAGGTGTGTACTCTCCTATCGCTACCGCATATACGCAGGTAGGGGCACCCGGGCCAGCAACGCTCGACCTGCTTCACCTATTATTCCTCGGAGGATACTTGCGTGATGCCACACCCATACTTGAGGAGTTGGCAGCAATCAAGACTGAGGAAGAAATTGAGGCTATCAGGCGGTCCGAGGAAGTTGCATACCTGGGATTTATGGCCGCACGCGAGGCGATTAGTGTAGGAAGTACTGAGGCTGAAGTTGCAGCCCAGACCTATGCTGCATTACTGCTTGCCGGATATGCAGCACCTGGAGCAAAGCACGTACAGCCACATGTGCATGTGATGGCGGGCAAGCGCTCGGCACTTGCGAATCGAGCCTTCAACCTGACCTCGAATGCACCAATTGATGAGGGAGATACTGTGACAGTGCAGATGGAGGTCGGAATCAACGGTTATTGGGCCGACCTCACACGCACGTTCTTTGCAGAAACGATTAGCGATGAGTGGCGAAAAGCTCATGTGGCATGTGTCGAGGCGCAAGATGCTGCTTTACGGGTTATCAAAGATGGGGTTGAAGCGCGTGCTGTAGATGGTGCTGCGCGTAGCGTGATGGCAAAAGCAGGATTCGGTCCAGCTTTCAAGCACGGATTAGGGCATGGATTTGGCTTTCAAGCTATCAATCATAGCGCAGCTCCCATCTTACATCCTGCCTCCAACGGAGTCCTGCGCAGTGGCATGGTGCATAACATGGAGCCAGCAGCGTACCTGGAAGGAAAGGGCGGCATGCGCCTTAATGATAACGTTTTGGTTCGATCGGATGGAAACGAGGTGCTATCGGCAAAAATTCCTCGTGACCTGAATTGGCTTGTTGTGCAGGGATAGTATGAAGTGGATGGGGTGACCACATGGGATTGCCCCTACCATGGACGATCTCTCTCCTATTTCACATAACTTAGTCAATCTGTTCCAGAAAAGAAAGGATAGGTATCTTATGGGAGAATTATGAGAGGCTGTGTGAAAGGGCCGGCACACTTTTTGGTAAAGCTGCTCCAATGGCTGACTTGGGAAAGCCACTCGAATTGCTTCTCAGGGCTTTACACAGCCTCTTATTTGAAGGCATCAGGGAGAAAGATCAAGGTGTGAACAGCTCTGCGGTTGATACACCACTACCGCCAGCGACCAGAACCTGACCATTGTGCAGCCGAAGTGACCTGTGGAAGCTGCGAGCATTGTTCATGCTACCCGTCAAGCTCCATGTTCCTGTTGAGACAGAAAACACTTCTGCTGATGCGAGAGTGGAGGAACCAAACCCACCAGAGACAATGACCTGACCTGTTCCTGGACTCAACTGCGCTGCCGCATGCCCATAACGGGCTTTGTTTAGACTTCCAGTGAGTGTCCAATTTCCTGTGGCAGGATCGTATATCTCGGCTGATGAATAAGTCTTACAGATACTCGTTATGATATTGCACTGGATGCCGCCAGCGACCACGACTCTGAAGGTGCCGTCAGGTATAGACGTGGCTGTAAACAACGTGCGGGGCGTGTTGAGCCGCCCGGTGCGACTCCACTTTCCTGTGGCCGGGTCATACAGTTCCGCTGATGCTATACCATGAGGACAAAAACATGGCGAATTGGGGATATCACTGCTACGACTATGCGATGCAGGAGAGTTAACCGCACAACAGTCCCCAGCACCATTATCTCCCCCAGCAACTAAGACTTTGCCATTACCAAGGGTGGTAGCTGAGTGGTTAAAGCGGGCGGTGTGCATAGAACCGGTAAGCGTCCACTTGCCAGTCGCGGGATTATATAACTCTGCTGAGGACAGAACCTTTACGAAAGGTTGATTGCCATCATCACCACCAGCAACTAAAACTTCACCATTGGACAGCAAAGTTGCTGTATGATTTTCACGTGCGACATTCATGCTGCCGGTCAGGCTCCAGGTTCCCGTTGACGGGTTGTACAATTCTGCTGTAGCCAGGGCCGAACAAGAGGAGGCACTACAGCTTCCCCCAGCAACCAGGACTTTGCCGTTGGGCAACAAGGTGGCCGTATGGTTAAAGCGAGCGATACTCATGCTGTCGGTGAGCTTCCAGGTTCCCGTTGACGGGTTATATAGTTCTGCTGATGACAGATAGCTACTGCCGTTTACTCCTCCAGTGGCCAGTACCTTGCCATTATGAAATTGGGTCAACGTAAAGAGGGCGCGAGGGGTGTGCATACTGCCAGTGAAATTCCACATCCCTGAGGCCAGGGCAATTGGTGGTCGATCGGTGACACTTATCACCCTTGTAAGAGCCAGCAGCATCACTAACAGGCTGATGATTGCAACAGAAGGTCGAAGAACTCTTCTCATCTTTCTCTCCTTAAATAGACTGGGAATAAACATCAGGCCGGAATACAATACACTGTGAACGCCAGAGGCAATCGAATTTGTTTGTTCTATCCTAGCAGTTATAGCAGAGATGGGAGATAGGACTGGAGTTATGATTTGGTTAAGATACAGTTATATATTTCAACGTGGGTTAACGTTTTGCCGAAACTGATTTATTGTTGTACAAGCAATATCTTAACTCCTCCTTACTCTTTGCACACCTTCTAAGTATCGTAACTCTTCAGGTTTCTTTTCTCTTGTGCCGCCTCCTGCGGCACAATGGAGGAGGAAAGTGGGGACACCCCGCACCTCGCTAAGGGGCTTTGCAGGCTCCTTGAAACCCCCTGCAGAATAGTTACTAAGTATCTATGTCAACAATATATAACCTTTTACTTATACGTATCCTCAAAACCTTCTAAGCATTTTCCTAGCCCTTTTTGGTAGTTGCATGTTACTCTTTTCCTATGGATGGAAATAAGACAGTAGACAATGGTGTCTACCTCACAGGATCCATCTACTAGCCCTAGGAGAGAGGACGGGTCATCAAAATGAGCGAACTAAATGCAGCAAATGGCAATGGACACAGCAAACATGGAATGAATGGTCATGGCAAAAATAGACTTCCTATGAATGCTTTCTATGCTTCTGAGCTTGAAACATATTGGAAAGGGAACCTGCGCTGGCAAGGTATAGTGCGCCCTTATACTGCAGAAGATGTGATCCGTCTTCGAGGGTCTATCCAAATTGAATATACACTGGCACGCCTTGGAGCAGAACGGCTCTGGAATCTTTTACATGCCGAGCCCTATGTGGCCGCCTTAGGCGCGTTGACGGGGAACCAGGCAATACAGCAGGTAAAGGCAGGTTTAAAGGCCATTTACCTGAGCGGCTGGCAGGTGGCTGCTGACGCAAACTTGTCAGGGCAGATGTATCCTGACCAGAGTCTCTACCCGGCCAACAGTGTACCGCATGTTGTCCGCAGAATCAACCAGGCGTTGCAACGAGCGGACCAGATCCAACAGGCAGAAGGAAAGGGTGACATCTATTGGTTTGCACCAATCGTGGCCGATGCCGAAGCAGGTTTTGGCGGTCCGCTCAATGTCTTCGAATTGATGAAAGCTATGATCGAAGCGGGAGCCGCAGGCGTCCATTTTGAAGACCAGTTATCATCTGAGAAAAAGTGTGGGCACATGGGTGGCAAAGTTCTCGTGCCAACACAATCAGCGATCAAAAATCTCGTTGCAGCACGCTTCGCCGCTGATGTGCTGGGCGTTCCAACACTCATTGTTGCCAGAACTGATGCTAATGGGGCACACTTAATCACCAGCGACATTGACCCGGTCGACCACAAATTCCTTACAAGGGAGCGAACGCCAGAGGGATTCTACAGGATGCATGGTGGGATAAAAGCAGCCATTGCCAGGGGACTTTCCTACGCGCCATATTGTGATCTGATCTGGTGCGAAACCTCTGAGCCAAACCTCAAAGAGGCAAAGCACTTTGCCGACGAGATTCATGAACAATTCCCAGGCAAGATGCTGGCCTATAACTGTTCTCCCTCGTTTAACTGGCGCAAGAAGCTCGATTCTGAGACGATTGCAATATTCCAGAAAGAACTTGCGAGGATGGGGTATAAATTCCAGTTCATCACTTTGGCTGGCTTCCATGCCCTCAACCAGAGCATGTTCAAGCTAGCGTTAGGTTATCGCGAACATGGCATGAGCGCCTATTCTGAGCTACAAGAGTCCGAATTCGCGCTTGAACAGTATGGATACACCGCAACGAAGCACCAGCGTGAAGTTGGTACAGGGTACTTCGACGAGGTTGCTCAGATTATCTCAGGCGGCATATCCTCAACAACTGCGCTGGCAGGCTCTACGGAAGTTGAGCAGTTCCATTAATTCGCCTGTAGACATGCGGTGTTCCCCCCATGAACACTGGTAATAAATATGGTAAACTGATAATAAACATGGTAATTTGTAGGTGCAGGTGAGAACGCGGGAGAGAAGTACCCAGAGGACTGTCAATCCTCATGTGATGGATGGGGACCTGGCGGGGGCAAGCCCCGCCACTACATTTCACTTGTCACAGGAACGTTGACAGGTCACTAGTGCCTAGGCTATCATAAGGGTCCTCTCCCCGTAACCGCTCCTCTGCCGCCCCTACATGATTAGAGGTTGATTTCCATTTTCGAAAGGACATATCCTCGATGGTTCAGAATAATCCTCGACTAGAAAACATCCAGATCACAGGGACAATCACTCCAGAGTTCACGGAAATATTGACACCGGAAGCTATGCAATTTGTGGCTACTCTTGTTCGTGCCTTTGAAGAAAGGCGGGAACAATTGTTGCAGAGAAGAGTACAGAGGCAGGCGGAGATTGACTCAGGCAAGCTGCCCGATTTCTTGCCTGAAACTGAACATATTCGCAATAGTGAATGGACCATCGCGCCTGTGCCTGCGGACCTTCAGGATCGGCGTGTGGAGATTACCGGTCCTGTTGAACGAAAAATGATAATTAACGCTCTGAATTCCGGTTCGAAAGTCTTCATGGCTGACTTTGAGGATGCCTTTTCCCCAACATGGGAGGGTACGATTCAAGGGCAGATCAACGTCCGCGACGCGGTCGATCGCACCATATCGTACAACAGTCCTGAGGGAAAGCAATACGCGCTCAATGAAAAGATCGCTACACTGCTGGTTCGTCCTCGCGGCTGGCATCTCATAGAAAAGCATGTTTTAATTGATGGTAAGCCGATTTCAGGTGGCATCTTTGATTTCGGCCTGTACTTTTTCCACAACGCTAAAAAGCTGATCGAGAAAGGGACAGGTCCCTACTTTTACCTGCCCAAGCTGGAGAATCACCTTGAAGCGCGTCTCTGGAACGATGTGTTTGTGCTGGCACAACGCGAACTGGGTATTCCTCAGGGTACAATTAAAGCCACAGTGTTGATCGAAACCATCCTGGCAACTTTTGAGATGGACGAAATCCTGTATGAACTGCGAGAGCACTCAGCGGGGTTGAATTGCGGACGCTGGGATTATATCTTCAGCGCGATCAAGAAGTTCCGCAAGATTCCAGACTTTATTCTTCCTGACCGCGCACAGGTGACAATGACAACGCACTTTATGCGCTCCTACTCACTGCTGACAATCAAAACCTGCCATCGTCGCAATGCGCATGCCATTGGGGGTATGGCTGCTCAAATACCCATCAAGAATGATCCAAAAGCGAACGAGGAAGCGCTCGCACGTGTTCGTGCTGATAAAAGGCGCGAGGCCACTGATGGTCATGATGGAACGTGGGTAGCTCATCCAGGCCTGGTTGCTATTGCGCTGGAAGAATTCGATGCGGTCATGAAAGGACCCAACCAGATCGACAAGAAACGCGAAGATGTACATGTGACGGCAGCCGACCTTTTGAAGATACCCGAAGGCACGATTACCGAAGCTGGATTACGCAACAATATCAGTGTGAGCCTACAGTATCTTGATTCATGGTTACAGGGTTCCGGCTGTGTTCCCATCAATAATCTGATGGAAGATGCAGCTACGGTCGAAATTGCGCGGTCACAAATCTGGGAATGGATTCATCATCCCAAGGGTGTATTGGATGACGGGAGGAAAGTGACTATCGAGTTGTTCCGGGAGCTGGTAAAGGATGAGCTTGAGAAAATTCGATCGGCTCTTGGAGAGCAGCAATTTGCCAGGCGTAAATTTCAAACGGCAGCTGAGATACTCGACAAGGTGATTTCAAGCGACCAGTTTGTTGAGTTTTTGACCCTGCCTGCTTATCAATACCTGAATTAGGTGGAAATCTCCAGCCTTCTATGTAAAAATGGGGAAAGGACATATTCCCTTTCCCGGTTCGGAGGCTGACAACCTCCTAGAACTCCGATGTTGAGGATGGATGTCATAAGGAGGCTGGAGATGATACATAGAACAGAAACCTCGGCAGGCGCTATCATCTTGCGCGAAGTCGAAGGTCAGCTCAAGATCGCACTCGCACAGCATCAAAGAGCAACAAAAACATGGGTATTACCGAAAGGCCATGTCGAAGAGGGGGAGTCACTCGAAGAAGCCGCACGACGCGAGATCTACGAGGAGGCTGGATTGGACAATGTGCAATTGATAAAGCACCTCGGTACGATCATGCGGGAATCGATCAAAAGCAACGGTGACGTAGTGCAGAAAACCATCCATTTCTTTCTGGCTTACTCAATGAGCCACAACCAATCTCCCCCTCCCTCACCCTCAGATCTCTCATTCACTGAAGTCGGCTGGTTTGCGCCCAGGGAAGCAATTCAGTTGCTACCCTATGAGGCAGAGCAGGCTTTTTTGAGGGAGCACCTGGCTCCTTTGTTTGGATAAAACCTGTGCTAATACCTATATGCATTCAGAAACGCTGGGATTGCAGCGTTTCTGAATGCAAAGAAATATAAACAGGTTGTTAGGGTTCCATAGGCTGATCGAGCTTTTCCAGGATAAAGTCAGCAAGTTCGCGAATGTGCCATTCAGCCGGAACGTAGACACCACCGGATCTGAAAGCCTTCGAGGCCATGCTTTGCTGGGTCATTTCGCATACCTCCCAGTCTTGCTTATTGACGATATCGAAGAGTTCAACAGCGTCCATTGGGTCAAAGTTCGGCATGGTTATGACTTCCGGGTCAAAGAGCCAGTCACAGACTACACGCGAGTGGTCTGGTCCCTTCGGCCATATAGTATGGACAACGACGTGATCGTCCAACAGGTTGATCAGTATATTGGGGAGCAGCACCTCACCATAGTAAAGTCGTAAATCTTCGGGGTGTAGTCCTCTAAGTGGTGGACGGCTGGCTTTGCCTGTGATTGTGAATGCTTCAGCATCACGAGCTAAAGTAGCCGCATCGCCATTGGCATATATCTTACCTGAACGGAAGCCGGGAAGCAAATCACAAAGCTCAGGGTGCATAGGTCCACAATGATAACACTCCATAAAGTTCTCAAGCAGCAGCTTCCAGTTAGCTTGGATATCATAGGAGAGCGTCTTACCAATCTTGAGTTCTCCAACTCCATAGCGACTGAACTGCTCATAACTGCCGAAGCGCTGAACAATCTGCGCGTTGAGCTGAGTGGCAACTGGTGGCGGATCGTCGGACAGGTTCAGCCAGATAAATCCCTCCCAGATATCTAATGCCACTGGTAGTAACCCGAAGGCCGTGCGATCGAATTGCACGTCATTCATTACATTCGGTGCGCCAATCAGTCGCCCATCAAGTCCATAGGTCCAGGCATGATAACGGCACTGGATTGACCCTTTCAGCTGCCCCGAAGTTTCGGAACATAGACGAGCGCCGCGGTGTCGACAGACATTGAGGAATGCCTGGAGCGCGCCCTCCCTGTTACGAACTACGATCACACTTTCTCGCCCAATTGTGACTACCTGATATGCTCCAGGCTTAGGAAGCATATCAGCCCGACCAGCACAGACCCACATATTGGAGAAGATCTTCTCTAGCTCCAGGTCGTAGATCGCGGGGTCATAATAGTACTTACCAGGAAGCGTTGAAAGGAAGAGAGTTTCGGAATGTGCCACCGTAGTCATGTGTACTACCTCGGTAAAGAAAATACATCAGCCAGTAAGCTGATTAGCCATCTCGCTACGTCGAATGGATTGCTCGTAGCTGTCTACTCAAGAGAGAAAGAGGGGAGTAAATCATTAATTATGTCTAGAGTATAATCAAATTCCAGGGATTACACAAGCCGACACGGAAGGGAAAGTCCCCTCGACTTTCTTACCACAAGGTTCCCCTCTCCACACCACTCCCCCCTCGCTTCTACAGTGATATACACGAATTGATTCATCCTGATGAAATACTGTGATGAAAAACGTTCCACGAAACGTTTCAGAAACGCTATATGGAGTACACTCAAAGCAGTTAGTAATATACCTGCTTTGGCGAAAGGATACTAAAATGAATCAGAATAATCAATTTGTAAAATCTTTTGAATGCGAAGTTATTGGTGAGCCTGTTATTCCTGAAATAGAGGATCTGACGGAATGCGGGTTCACATCTGAGGAGATCGTTTCATTGGTCTGGCTACGGGATTGGTACCAGAGCGGTGGAAGCGATCGCGTCGAGGTTTTGCGTCACCTAGAGTTTCTCAAGCTACTGGTCGAGAATGGCAAAATAGCACTTTAGTCTCGGACAGATGACTGTACTCTATAGTGCAACTGGAAGTAAAAGATCAAAATGATGGAGAGACACACACAAAATCACTACTCGCATTTTTTTACAGTGCGGGTATGGCAGGAAGAATTAGGTAATGGTCAGACGGAGTGGCGCGGCAAAGTGCAGCATGTGCATACTGGAGAAGTGCGCTACTTTCGGGAGTGGCCGACACTTATAACAGTACTCTTAAAAATGCTGTCTGAGTCCGACTCGCCTGTTGAGCTGGACTGAAGAAGTTGTTGTGCCAGTAAGAGCTGGCGCCAGATAGCAAACGATCGGCATACGCAAGGAAACAGGTACGACAATGAACGTTACGTATGAGCCGAGACAGGAACAAGAAGAGGCGCAAGTAACCCAGCGTCCCAACCAGTACGGAAAAGCGGCCATGGGATTGCAAGATCGCTGGCTTCTTCGTGCTCGCCTTTTCGGTGTCGACGTAATCGTAAAGCGCACGCTGGTCTATGGAACATTGACGGCGGTTCTAGCGCTGATTTATTTCGGTAGTGTCCTACTGCTCCAGCATCTCTTCCATTCACTTACCGGCCAGGGATCACCCCTGATAGTTGCGGGTTCTACCCTTGTGATTGCATTACTCTTCCAGCCGCTGCGGAACCACATTCAGAAAGTCATAGATAGACGCTTCTATCATTGTAAATGCGATGCAATTCAGACACTCAATGATTTTGAAGATCGGTTGCGCATGTATGACGAGTTGGATCTATCAACGCTGACTAACGACGTGATAGGGGTCATCAAAGCGACAATGCAGCCTACCCTCGCTTCGCTCCTGCTAGTCGAACCGGTGCTTCAAGAGCATTTGCGAGACGATCGAGGTTGGCAGAATACACAAGCAGAGCAACCATTGGAGAAACGATTGCAGGCAGGGCAAGCGTTAGCAGGGCATCAACAAGCAGATCGACCACAAGCAGGGCCACCGCGAGGGTTGCACCTACCATACACGGAAGACGAGCAGCAGCCTGTAGAGGTTCAAGTTAGCGTATCCTACCGAGAAAGCGCGGCAACGACGCACCTGGTAGGGTATACACTACTGATTGCACGGGCCGCCTGGGTAATACTGGCAGTGTGCACGCTGGGACTTTTTCTCGCGGCTCTACCCTTTCGCTTCTCGCACCTGCATGTCATTTGCGCTAATATTATGTGCGGAGGATCCCAATCAATCGTCGATGTAGCGGATCGACTTCGCAGCCTGGGATTGAGTGTCCATGCCTACGCAACATATTCTCTCACACTCCAGATTATGTTTGCGCTGGTCTACTTCACAATTGCAGCGGTGATCTTCTGGCGCAAATCAAATGATCGTATGGCATTGCTGGTTGCGCTTTTTATGATGACCTTCGTGCTGGCCTTTACTGATGTCCCTGGGGTACTGACGAAGGCTTACCCGGCATGGACATGGCCAATTAAAATTATAAGCTTCATCGGAGAGATAAGCTTCCCCGCTGTGCTTTTACCTGTTCCCCGATGGGCGCTTCGTACCTCGCTGGACGCGCTGGCTCCTGGTAGTATGGATCGCATGGGAAATATGCATGTACTTTCTGATTGACTCGGCTATCAGGTCGAGTGACAGCTTCTTACTGCTTGAGAACCTGGCATTTACGCTAGGGCTTGGGAGCATCGTGATCACTCAGATTTATCGTTATCGTTACGTGTTCAGCCAAGTGCAACGCCAACAGACAAAGTGGGTAGTTTTCGGCATGATAGCCGGACTTGGAGGCTTCTTCGGAGCAGGGCTTTTTGGATTCGTTGTACCGCATATATTCTTCCCGTCGCTGCTCATCCATTCCAATACACACCTGGCCACCTTAATTGGTATCATAGCCTATACAACCACCTACCTGTCGATGCTGTTGATCCCATTATCAATCAGCATAGCTATGCTACGCTACCGGTTGTGGGAGATAGATGTTTTGATCAATCGCACACTGATCTATGGAGCGTTAATTGGCATACTGGGGTTGATCTTCCTGGGAAGTCTTATCGCGCAACAGGAATTCCTGTTCGCACTGATAGGTCAAAGCTCAGAGTTATTCATAATCGGATCAACGCTAGGAGTTGTGGCACTATTCCAACCGCTACGGCGGAGGATTCAGGCTTTTATTAACCGCAGCTTCTATAGTCACAAGTATAAAGCAGAGAAAGCTCTGGCTGATTTTAGTATGAGCTTGCGCGACGAGGTCGATTTAAGCGAGCTGAGCGAGGAACTGGTAACAGTCGTACAAGAGACAATGGAACCTGTATCGGTCTCACTGTGGTTGAGAGAATCTGAACCAAGGACCTCCGCTTCACGCTATACGGGTCTTTTACGTATGTGAATTATAAAATGGAGTAAATTGTTATGGCTAAATTTATACAAAATTTTCGGCAAATATGGTACGGGCAGGATAAGTCTACATCTACTACGGCATGGAAGGCTGGCACAAGTAGTCCTCGCCATATGATAGCACCACCAATGAGCATCAAGCCCAGCGATCCGCTTGCTGCGTATTTCCTTACCGCACCTGGAGCTGTAGAAATCGAAAAACTACACCTGCAATCGCCTGTGCTGCGGGCACTCAAAGAGTCGGGAGTAAAGCTGGTTGTGCCTATGATCAATCAGGGTCAGCTCGTTGGCATACTCAACCTAGGACCACGTATGAGTGAACAGGACTACTCCACTGATGACCGTGGGCTCCTTAACACCCTTGCTACCCAGGCCGCGCCAGCTGTACGTGTAGCTCAATTGGTACGTGAGCAACATATGCTGGCCCGCGAACGCGAGCATATGGAGCAAGAACTACGAGTCGCACGGCTGATCCAGCAAACTCTTCTGCCCAAAGACTTACCAGTGTTGCCAGGTTGGCAACTGGCTGCCTATTACCAGCCGGCCAGGGCAGTTGGAGGTGATTTCTACGACTTTCTTTCTTTCGAAGATGGCCGCCTTGGCATTGTAATCGGGGACGTAACCGATAAAGGTATACCAGCGGCACTGCTCATGGCGACGACACGCAGCATACTACGCTCCGTCGCGCAGTCGGAGGCTTCACCTGGTAAAGTACTGGAGCAAACGAATAACCTGCTTTTACCCGATATGCCAGCCAAGATGTTTGTCACCTGTTTGTACGCCATCCTGGACCCATCTACCGGGCGGTTGCGTTATGCGAATGCAGGTCACGACCAACCATATCACAGCCACAATGGAGGTGCCTCTGAGCTATTTGCAAGAGGGATGCCGCTCGGTTTGATGCCTAATATGAGCTATGAAGAAAAGGAGACGACACTGGCCCTAGGAGAGAGTGTACTTTTCTACAGTGATGGATTAGTTGAGGCACACAATCCAAAACATGAAATGTTCGGATTCCCTCGTCTTAAGGCACTCCTGGAAAAGCAACTTGGCGAGAAGACGATCATCGATGTATTGCTCAATGAGCTGGCGGCGTTCACTGGCTCCGATTGGGAGCAAGAGGACGACGTGACATTGGTCACACTGCATCGGACAGGGGTTATGGGATCAGCGCGATTGCCACACGGTTTGCAGGCCAATTGGATGGGAAACATACCGATGGAGATACCTGGCGAACCCTCGGCGAATGGAGCCTACCCAGTATACCTGGCAACGAGCGCAGCGCCGTGAAACAGGTTGATGAGAGGCATCATTCTGTTGAGTTGATTGTGAACCTGGGGAAAGAGGGTTGACACCCCTCAGGGTAAACACTATAGTATGGGAGCATCGGTATGGAGAGTAAGCAAGCATATAAAATGTGAACTATGTCTAATTCAACAAACATGCAACTCACGCCCTATCTTGAGCGAGCTCGGAAAGTCCTGCAGTATGAACAGCGTGGCAATCATCAAGATCGGGTCGTGAAGGGTGGCCTGGAACTATTTGTGGTCCGCTGGGCTGATGAAGTCAGCACTGTCTGCAAAAATGCGGGCCTGGATACTAAGCCTATTCATCGCTTCACAGAACACCTCGAGGGGTACCGGCGCCAGGATCCGATGCAGCGTGCGGCTAGTTTGCGTGCCGCCCTTGCTATACTCAATGAGCTAGACAACTTCGGACGAGACAATAAGGTAGTAACTTCTGCTCGATCTCAAGCCCCTACCAATCCAACACCTGCTCAAGTAGACAAAACAGAGTATAAGGGATCACCAGCAATCAGCGGATCTCTATCCCAAAGGGGGGATTTTGGGGAGGAAAAGTGGGAGACACCTCCAGGCGGGCGACCCTCGGGGTCGCCCCTACGGACTGCTGCCCCTAAGAACCCTGTTTCACAGAATCCGATTCGTTTAGAAGCAGATATGTCAACGGGACATGCTTCTCTTACCTTGTTGAGCGCCGAGGTGACCGCCATACCAGGGGTCGGGCCATCTGTAGCAGCCAAACTGCGCAGCCTGGGTATTCGTACAGTACGCGACCTGCTCTTTTATTTTCCACGCCAGCATCGCGACTATAGCAAACTTGTAAAAATCGCTAATATCCCCTTTGGCGAGGTTACTACTACGTTGGGGATGATATGGGAGGTGGAGACTGTACGCACTAGCAGGGGTCTTGCACGCACAATAGCAACTATTTCCGATGAGACTGGAAAGCTGCGTGTCTCCTGGTTCAATCAGCCCTACTTACAGAAGCAGTTGCACGCAGCCAAAGGTTCCTTTCTTGTCGTAACTGGCGTCAAGCAACGTTTTGGGAATAAAGTTGAGTTCTCCGTAAGGAGCCATGAACTGCCAGAAAAAGGCGATTTGCTGAACACAGGGCGTTTGGTGCCGACCTACTCACTTACTGAGGGACTGAACGCAAAGACGTTGCGGCGCTTCACTAAATGGGTTGTGGACCGCTACGCGGCAATGATACCTGAATATCTTCCCACAACGGTTCGTTCCGCAGGCAAGCTAATGCCTCTGCCCGAAGCTGTTTCGCAGATCCACTATCCTGAAAATGAGCAAGCGCTCAAAGCTGCTCGTCTACGCCTGGGATTCGACGAACTGTTTATGATCCAACTTGGAATGCAAGAACGCAGGTCGCGCTGGCAACGCGAGGCGCTACAGGGGAACGCTTTCAAGATAGATTTCAAGAGAATCTATATTAATGCCGATGATGTTGATGGAATGACAGAGGTTTCAGATACGGAGAATGAACAAGAGGGTGATTCGCCAAATGGTCCACTTGTCCCCGGTTCGACCCTGTGGTCACTGATGGCCACTGACAAGGCTTTTGAGGCAACATTGCCGTTCCGCTTTACCGAGGCGCAAAGGCGTGTGATTATTGAGATCTTTGGTGATCTCGCGCAGAGCAAACCTATGTGCCGCCTCTTGCAGGGGGATGTTGGGGCTGGTAAAACTGCCGTGGCAGCCGCTGCACTGTTAATGGCGGCTCTCAATGGCTACCAGGGAGCAATCATGGCTCCGACCGAACTGCTGGCGGAACAGCATGCCCAGAGTATCAGCACGATGTTGGAGCCATTTGGTATTCGTACTGTGCTACTCACCGGTGGCCTCCGTCAACGCGAGCGTACGATGGGACGTTCCGTTATCGAGAATAGCCAGGCAATGGTGGCTATTGGCACACACGCACTTATTCAAGAAGATGTTAATTTCGCGCGACTGGGACTGGTGATTGTTGACGAACAGCACCGCTTCGGGGTTGAACAGCGAGATGCCCTGCGGCAAAAGGGCTATCATCCACATATGCTAGTGATGACGGCTACGCCTATTCCTCGCACCCTGGCACTCACGGTATATGGGGACCTGGATGTTTCAGTTATCGACCAACTACCGCCCGGCCGCCAGAAGATTATTACGCGCTGGAGAAGCGGCGCACGACGCGATGAAGCTTATCGGCTAATCGCTCAACAAGTTTCGGAGGGGCGGCAGGCTTTCATCATCTGTCCACTGATTGAGGAATCCGAGTCACTTGCAGTAAAGGCTGCCACGGTTGAATATGAGAGGTTAAGCAGAGAGGTCTTTCCCAATTTACGCCTGGGATTGTTGCATGGTGGGATGAAATCTGCTGAGAAGGACCAGATGATGCGCCGTTTCCGCGACGGTGAACTGGATATCCTGGTGGCGACTTCGGTGATTGAGGTTGGTATCGACGTGCCGAATGCAACCGTGATGGTGATTGAGGATGCTGATCGTTTTGGGCTGTCACAACTCCACCAGTTTCGTGGGCGCGTCGGGCGCGGCATACATCAATCGTATTGTTACGTGCTCAGCGCTGATGCGGGTATTCAGGCCCAGGAGCGCCTGGAAGTATTCCAGATGACGGATGATGGCTTCCGCCTAGCGGAGGAAGATTTGAGTCTGCGTGGCCCCGGCGACTTCTTTGGCGTGCGTCAAAGCGGTATGCCAGAGCTGCGTATTGCTGATCTGAACGACATTCGCCTGGTTGAGCTTTCTCGTTCGCTGGCGGAAAAGCTCTGGGAGAGCGATCCTTATTTGCGCAAACCTGAACATGGAGCATTGCGAGAACGGATGCATCTCTTCTGGCAGAGTTTTATGGCGCATTAAGCCAATGAGTCTCGCAAAATATGGTGCAAGTACCGCTCATTTTGCACAGTAATTTTTTTCAAGTCCTCCAGGTATCCGCTCCAGTGGCTGTGGTAGCAGCGATATGGTGCAAGTATCGCTCATTTTGCACGCTAATTTTTTGGCAGCTCTTTTTTCCATCTCGTTGATACTGGCGAAGATGTCAATCATTATGGCCATCGTCATTATAGCCGGGTGTCCTTTCTGGTGGGATGCCTGTGATCATCCTCGACTCGCCCCGCCTCCAGTCCTGGACTGTGCATCTTATACTACATTATACAGCCTTACAACAATCTTATCTCGCTTAGTGACTCCTCAGGTCTCCTTGCTCTTGCGCCGCCTCCAGCGGCAGGGGGAGGGAGAAAGGCGGGGACACCCCGCACCCCGCCAAGGGGCCTGCAAGGCCCCTTGGAACCCCTTGCTGAATCGTTACCTCGCTTATTTATTGTAAAATTGAGCATGGGAGACGGGGCTGTGACACTGCTAATCAGCAAACGACATAACCTGGTGATCCACATCCTCGAACAGTTTGTATTGATCCGCAAAAGCACTATTGCTCGCAATTGACAAATCTTGTAGTGGGGGATAGACTACTGGATATACAAGCTCAAGGCCCAGGTCGTTATAGACCATCCGCAACTGGCGCTTCACGCCGCCGGGAAGAATTCTCTCAAAAAGAAAAAAGCTGCCCAAACTCTCCGCGATCATCTTCTTGATGTGCTCATCTCCTTTTTTCTCGTGGAAGTGCGGGCTTTGGGACAGGTATTCCTCTATTACAACACTGCCCACCTGGTCCTTACGTTTAGTAGCGTTGAAGAGCAGGTCGAGGAGCTGAAAGGTCTCGATAGAGAATCCAGAAGAAAAACGTAACGCTAGCGCCGTCTTGATCGTCATTCCCTGCTCCCCAGAATTGGATGAACTGATAGCGTGATTACGTATTCCAAACCACGCTTTCAATAGGTCACTAAATAGCGGGGAAACGATTCTGGTGCAACGACCAGGCCGCTTGGCATCTAGAGTTTCACTGCCCAACTCTGGTTTGGATGACCAGCAAATGCGCACATTGTGCAAACATGAAGAGGCTTCTCGCTCCGCTCGTCCATCTACAATCTGGATGTTGTATATACTGCTGCGTACCTTTGATGTAGCTGACATAAATAGCCTGCTCATGGCCAACGTGTACTCCAACAGAGCGCTGGGAACGAAGTTATCCGCATCGTAAAAGATGATCCATTGTGGATAGCCTAACTGATAGGCACAAAGCGTTCCGATGTACATGCCTTCACCTTTCCCATCAACAACCCTACCATCACTACCGAGGATAGAGTAGATGCCGCATTCCTTAAACAAGCGAGCGATGGTTTCATCCTTCTGGTGTACCAGGTACATCTTCTTGTGATGCACCAGATGAGCTCGTAGATCCCTCGCGATATCCTCTTTGTTCCTTTCTGGGGAGTTGGTCACAATAATGATAGGGCTATTCACAGGAAGGTACCAGAGCACGCCGAGAAGTGTTTCGATGCTTTCACTTTTATGGGAAATGACAAAAGCAGTGTGGGATAAAAAGTAGTTCAGGTTGTCCAGATCACTGGTCTCGAGGAGATGTGAAAAATGTACTGTGCGAATGTCCACGTTATGGTACTCCCTATAAAGAAATAGAACGAGTGTAAAGTCGCACTCTTCTTTCGGACCTTGAAAAAACCGGCAGGTTCAATCCGGTGCTATTGCATTCGTTCCTTCACGTTGTTTGTGTGCTGCACAAGGAAACCAGAAGGCTTATGTGCTGTTGCACTTAGGGACATGAGATAGTACTCAAGACAGATTGAATGCAATGAAAGTGTAACGAGTATCGCTAGATTAGCGCGTGAACGGTATGCGGCAGTTAGGGCAAAGGGACATTCTATAATTAATTTTTTTGATCAATCGCGTCAATCCTTAGGGCCTGAGCAGCATTGGGACTGAACAGCAGTATAAGTATAACCAGCCTGCTTGATGAATGTCAAAATAGGTACAGCTTATAGTACTTTCATCCTGATCTCCGAAAGTGTGATAGCGACTATTTGACCTTCTCTCGTAACTATTCAGATCTCTTTTCTCTTGCGCCGCCTCCGGCAGCGGGGTGGGCGAGGAAAGCGGGGACGCCCCGCACCCCGCCAAGGAGCCTTGCAGGCCCCTTGGGACTCCCTACTGAATCGTTACCTTCTCTCCATTTCTGTTGTTTCTACAATTGGAGCATGGCGTAGCAGGCAAACTGTTTGTTTAGCCATTTTACTCGCATAGTAAAAATTAAGCTCAACGTGACTATTCTCCCCTTTTCTTGTCCTTCACGAAAGCAGTCTGGTACACTTTTGACAACTGAATATGTGTGGCCATACTTATGATTTTTAACAAAATAAGCTGGATAGCGATACGTGCATCGAGGGCCGATCAAGCGGCCCCTACGGCTGCCCGGATTATTTTGTTAAGCTGCATAAGTATCAAGTTGTTCTTTTGCATATTCATGCCAGGGCTTCTAGAGCTTTTGAAGACTTACCTGCCTGTGATTATGGTCTACATCCTTGATGCAGAGCTACTTCCAGAAGCTCAGCCTGGTTTCACGGAAGAAGACGTCCTGCCGTAGCTTTCATCATGAGTTGGAGGTTTATCTCATGCCTGATAACGCTGTGTCGACCACTACGATATCGGCTCCCATACATCCGCGTAGTACCAAAGCGCATGGCTCACTTGACGCCGATATCATCATCAAGAATGCGCCTGACCCGGTCTTTGTCTCTGACCTGGAAGGCAAAATCCTCTCGGCTAACGATGCCGTCTACGAGCTTCTGGGCTTTCGGACTGACGAGGTGCTGGAGCAATCGCTCTCGCGCTTCATCAGTCCTGAAGAAACGCGTGAGTTTACGGCTGCCCTGCGCGAGGTTATCGAGCGGGGCGTCATTCGTAACACACGCCTCAATCCGCGCAGTGCGTCTGGCGAGATCATTCCGACGAGCTTAAACGCTTCTGCCCTGCGCGATGCCGACGGCAAAGTCATCGGCGCCATCGGCATCTTGCGCGATATGCGCGAATTGGATAAAGCGCTTGCGTACTCAGATAGTCTGATCAAGAATGCGCCTGACCCGGTCTTTGTCTCTGACCTGGAAGGCAAGATCTTGCAGGCCAACGATGCCGTCTATGAGCTACTCGGCTTCAGGCCTGACGAGGTACTGGAGCAATCGCTCTCGCGCTTCATCAGTCCCGAAGAAACTCGTGAATTCCTCGCCGCGCTGCGGGAGGTTATCGAGCGAGGCGTGACGCGCAATGCGCGTTTGAACCCACGCAGCGCCTCAGGTGAGATCATTCCTACCACACTCAATGCTTCTGCCCTACGCGATACCGACGGCAAAGTCATCGGCGCCATCGGCATCTTGCGCGATATGCGTGCTTATGAGAAGGTGGTACGCGATCTGCAGGAATCGAAGGCCGAGTTACAGGAAAAAATTCTGGACCTGGAGAAGTTCGAAGAAGTGGTCGTGGGGCGTGAGCTTAAAATGATTGCGCTGGAGAAAGAGATTGAGAATTTAAAGCAGGATCTCAACAAGATCAATAGAGGATAGAGATGGAGCTAGTGCAGCAGCATGCTCTGGAGAGTGCTCCCCATCAAGAGATGGACCTGGAATGGTTACAACAAGAGTATATGCGCGTGATGGAGCAGAAGAATGCCCTGGAGATGCGCGTTCGCAAAAGTGAGGAACGACGGCGTGCTCTCATGCATATTCTGAGCGACCTGAATATGCTCAATCGGAAGCTAGCTGATCAGCGCAAGGCCATGATCCATATTCTAGCCGACTACGAGCAGGATCGTAGCCGGCTTGGCAGGCAAACGGAGCGTTTGGATAATTCCCGGCGTGCCCTCCTGCATATCCTGCAGGATTCGCACCAGTCCAATCTGCGTTTAGAAAATAGCCGCAAAGCCATGATTCACATCATGAGCGATCTGAAGGAGACAACGGAGGAGGTTCAGCGCCATGAGCAGGAGCTGCGCGAAAAGCAGGAACAACTGGTGCAAGCGGGGAAGCTGGCAACGCTGGGGGAACTTACCACTGGCGTCGCTCATGAGCTCAATAACCCACTGAATAATATTGGTCTGTTCATTGGGAATGCCATTGACCTCATTGCGCTGGGAATGGCAGATTCAGGTCCAGAGCGCATCTTACAAGAGTTGCACAGTGCCATGCAGCAAGTCCGCAAGGCGACAGAAATTATTTCACATCTGCGGACCTTCGGGCGTGCTGCTTCGGTGAGCCGAGAACCAGTGGGCATTACGCAAGTGATCCGGCGGGCGCTCTTACTCGTGCAGGAACAACTGCGCCTCCGGCAGATCGAGGTGAAAGTGTATGTTCCTGAAGAAGAAGTGATTGTGATAGGCAACGCAATCCAACTGGAGCAAGTTTTCATCAACCTGCTGACCAATGCACGTGATGCACTGGTCAATTCGGCACGCAAGATGATTACCATTGCATGCACGAGGCAGGCGAACATGGTGGATATTCGTTTTTGTGATACAGGTCCAGGTATACCAGCGGGACTGGAACAGCGCATCTTTGATCCATTTTTTACCACAAAAGAAGTCGGTGCAGGAACAGGTCTTGGTCTCTCAATTACGTACGGTATTATCAAGGAGCATCAGGGCTCCATAGTGGTCGAAAATCGCCCCGAAAATGGAGCCCTCTTCTTGATTCAACTACCACTTGAACCTTGATGAAATGTGAGGTACTTTACATGAAGAACACATCACAGATCCTTCTTGTTGATGATGACGTGGCATTATTACAAGCTCTTCCCAAAGCGCTGTGGCTGCGGATAGACGGGGTACAGGTGGACACATGCGACTCGGCCATGGAAGCGCTCAAGCAGATCCAGGAGCATGATTACGATGCTATTGTGAGCGATATCAAGATGCCTGGAATGGATGGCTTGGTACTGCTGGCAAAGATTCAAGAACTGCGACCAGAGACGCCTACGCTGTTGATCACCGGTCATGGTGAGCACGATCTTGCGATACAGGCCCTCCGTGGTGGCGCCTACGACTACATTCAGAAACCAATCGATCGCGACTACGTTGTGGCAGCGGTGCACCGGGCAATTCAAACGCACCAGTTGCGACGACAAGTAAGAGAACACCAACGCGCCTTGGAACTTCATGCCCAATCGCTCGAGCGCGTCGTGCAGAATCGAACACAGGAGCTTGTTCAAGCCAACGCGGTGAAAGACAAGTTCCTTAGCATGGTCTCGCATGAACTCAGAACGCCATTGACCAGTTTAAAAGGAAGGGCTCAGCTCCTGCGCCGACAACTTGAACGTGCAGATGTGGATGACATTGCGAGCCTGGGGCTAGAGGATATAGAGCGCTCGATTGGTCGTCTGGAAGTGCTCGTGAATGATCTGCTAGATGCCTCGCTCATCGAGACAAATATGTTTGTCTTGCACCGCACACGTTGTGATCTGGTCGAACTGTGCCGGCACTTAATCGAGGAGTACACGGCGGGAAGTGGCCCAACTCTCAGATTTGAAGCTCCTGGCGAACCGATTGAAGCCGAGGTGGACCCTGATCGGATCAGTCAAGTGATGCTCAATTTGATGTCAAATGCACGCAAGTACTCGCCGAAGGGATACCCGATTACGGTGACCTTGCAACAAGCAGGATACGAGGCTATCATCTCGGTGCGTGATATGGGGGTGGGCATTCCCGCTGAGATGCTGCCTCATATTTTCGATCAATACTACTCCGCCCAGGGCGTTGAGGTACAGACGGGTTCGCATACTGGTTTAGGGTTAGGATTATACATCTCACGGAAACTTGTGGAGCGACACGCTGGACACATCGATGTACAAAGCGTTCCAGGGGGAGGAAATGTGTTCTCCGTTGTACTGCCGCTGTTCGTCGATCCAACAACTGAGAATGTAGATGCCGCAAAGCTTGTACCGCATACACCAGCGGTCTGGACAATCGCCCATTGAGAGGACGTCCCGCTTTCATAGGAAGAGATACGCGGGACGTTTGCTTTCCGCTGAGGCTTTACGGCTTTTCTCCCCACACTGTGAGAAGGTACCAAAGGGCGCAGAAATCCTCGGACATCATTTCCATTTCCGCTTGGTGGTATAATCGATCGGCCTCTTCCTGTGTCGTCTCGCCCATCTCAATAAGAAATGGCTGGACTAACTTCATCAACGTCCTGATATCCTCGAAAAAAGGAGCGTGATCTTCCGTCCCGGCGGACCAATCGATCACCAGCGGTTTTCGTTGGATATTTTGGCATCCCGCCTCCAGCAGAAAACGCCTTAACACTGGGGTGGTGCACGTGGTTCGCCCATCCGGGGAAAAGGTACACCCGGAGCGCTTAAATGCACGCAGCCACATACCGCTCAGCGTCTCAAAAGCAGGACCATTTGTGATGCTATAATGCTCTGCCTCGGTATGACGGATGATGCCACCGGGCCGCGTGATCCTCACCAGTTCCCCAACAGCGCTCGGCCACTGAGTTGTGGGTATAACCGACATGAAGCGGGCATTGACGAGATCAAAGGAGTTATCGGGATAGTCCAATGGGTTACGCAAGTCCATTACTGTGAAGCTAGCGTTGTCAAGTCCACCGACACGCGCCTGTGTATTGGCATAATTGATCATGCGTTCATCAATATCAAAGCCCATCACCTGCAGGTGGGGATAAGCTTGTGCCAGTGAAAGGACCCATCCTCCTGATCCACAGGCGACGTCAAGGATGCGATCAAATGGGGCCAGAAAGGTATCCAGGTCAGGATGCTCCGGCATTAGCCCGCCCAATGCCCGCGTGAAGGCACGCTCTTGCTCGACGAGACGGGCAAGTTCGGCTCCACTTTCCTTGACAAAATAAATGCTTTCGCTTTTCTGAGGCTCTAATGGTTCTGGGGTCGTTGCCATGAATTAGCTCCTTTTTCTTTTCTAACGAACGAAAACACTTTACTGTTTCTCGTTCGGTGGGAGTGGCAGTTGCAGCAGGATTTCTTCGAGTTGCTGCCAGGCTACCTGCTCTGCTTCCGTGAAAGGCAGAGGATGCCCTGAATGGACAGAGTCCGCCATCACTTTCAACACGCGCTGCTGAAAGTCGATGAAATACTGTTGCTGGACCGCAAAGGAAGGCATGACACGCAGTTCGATAAGCTCTGGAGGATAAAATTCCTCCGGTGCGAAAGCCAATGTCATCAAGTCAGTGTAGCCATGGATGAGAGCAAGCCGAGACGGTGAGACGAAATACTCAGGCTGTGTGCTGGAGAACAGGAGACAGCCAGCAATGCGATTGGCATACAGGAACGGGGACGCCGCTGCGCTTACTTCGTGTTCCACCAGGGAAGCTGGATAGTACAATGGCTCGGCCCTGAGATTGTGTATGGTGGCAGGTCGAGCGGACGACACCACGTACCCCGCCAGGGATTCCGCTCCCAGGAACATGGCCTGGTGTTCCAACTCCGCCATCCAAGGTGGTGTCCCCCGTCCTGTACTCTCGCGTAAGCTGTGAATTTTCCCATCGCTGGAAAGGGGCATGCAGCGCACCACATTAATCGCCATCCCCACAGGGACGGGGTCAAGTTGACGAATCGCATGCTGCAAGACCTGGCGGCTGATGGCCCAGAAGCGCATGGAGTCGGGGGTAGTGGCGCGAGTTGCAAACACCTCTCTGACAAAGGAAAAAGGAATCTCTTTCAAGGGAGTCCTTTCCTCCTCAAGCGAAAGAGGTGAGAGGAGTCCCTCTTGCTCAACCAATGATCGGAACTGGTCCTGAAACTGCGGTGGCAGAGCATACAGCAATTGACGCAAATTGTCAGATCGGGGTATCGAGTCGCCATGCACCCAGCGCAGGAGAGTAATTGAACGCACACCAATAGCAGCGGCAACCCTATCGCGCTCAGCAGGAGTGCTAAGAAGCGATTGGAGCAAATCGCGCCAGGATGATACTTGTTGCATTTCAGGCCTCGAGTACCATGTGTTTCTCTATGTGCACAAACGCCTTCTTCTTTTCAGAGTAACATGGAAGAGTACGTACGTCAAGTTAAAAGGAGCTAGAAGGGCAGGGGGTCACGCCATTTGAATGGGAAAGGGTCGCTTATCATTCTGGTAGGCGAGTGTTTGATACGGCTTATACCCATTACCGTTCGGCTGTTAGAAAGGTTTATCTTGACTGGAGGGACTATAAGAATATTAAGATAATACCAGGCAACTTTTGTAACCGCCGATTGACACAAGCATAATACAGACTTATTGTTTTTAGGAGGCATGACCTTGGTTGTACGCATAGCATTAATGATAGTACGCATTGGGGTGCTGATAGAACTAGTTTTAGGCATCTTGTTCTGGACAGGCAATGCAGAGAGTCTTCAGATTGTTCATATGGTATTGGGAATCCTGGTGGTGCTTTCGCTCTGGACAATTGGGATTGTGCAGGGTCTACAGGGAGGAAGTTTCGGGTTGGCATTAGCTACTTTTGTGGTTGGTTTTTTGCTGGCGCTGGTTGGACTCTTCCAGAAAGGGTGGCTGATTGGTAATAATCATTGGGTGATTCAGGTGATTCACCTTATACTTGGACTCTCAGCCATTACTTTAGCAGAGATAATTGGTGGACGTTATCGGAAGATGATTGCCAGCAAGGCTGCTGCTTAACACTATTGTCGAATGCCTGTTAATATGGTTTAATGGAGGCACCTCGCTGTTCTTGGAGGTAATATATTGGCGTAGTATGACCGCATTAAGGGGATTTTCGAGCGTGAGCAATGAGAAAAGACATGAACGTATTGCCGTGTATCCAGGAAGTTTTGATCCACTTACAAATGGACACCTCGATATTGCACGGCGGGCATCACGACTCTTTGACACGCTGATAATCGCTGTCTATGCCTTTCCTACCGCAAAGAACCCGCTCTTTTCAGTTGAGGAGCGCCTACAACTCTGGCAAGAGGTTATCACTGAAGAGGATTTTACAAATGTGCGGGTAGACAAGTTCACGGAACTACTGGTGGACTACGTCCGCTCAGTCGGAGGACAGGCTATAGTTAAGGGACTACGCTCACCAAACGACTTTGAAGCAGAGTTCCAGCAAGGATTGATGAACCGCAAGCTAGCGCCAGAGATTGAAACTGTTTGTTTGCTTACCAATCTAGAACAGCTCTTTGTCAGTTCATCGTTACTCAAAGAAGTCGCACACCTGGGCGGGAACGTAACTGATATGCTTCCCTCTACAGTTGTGCAGGCGCTGCGCAAAAAACTCGGGATGTAGTGCTTTGAAACCACCTGGCCAGTAGCGGCCGGGTGGATGAAATTGGGAACGGAGAAAAGGCGTGGATATAGATATACTCTATCTCGTGGACCGCCTAGAGAATCTGATCGCTAGTAGCCGTAGGATGCCCCTGGTCAACCAACTGATGGTGAAAGAAGCGGATATTCTCAGTATTATTGACCAGATGCGGACATCCATTCCCGATGAAATCAAGCAGGCGCGACGAATCCTTCAGGATAAGGAGCGCATCCTAGCCCAGGCGCAAGCAGATGCGAGTAAGCTAATGGGACGCGCTCGCGAAGAGGCTGAGCAAGCAGTCAACCGCGAAGGCCTACTGCATGTAGCAGAAGAACGTTCCCAGGAAATGCTGCGATTAGCCGATGAGCAAGCCGAGCAAATCAAAGTTGAGGCTGATGCGTATGTTGCGGAAACGCTACGAGCCTTGCGAGATCATCTTGCCAGCATCGAGATGGATGTTGGTCGCTCTATATTGAGCATTGAAAAAGGACTTGCCAGTCTGGAGCCAGCACCTGGCGGGGATGAAGAGGAGGGCGAGGAAGAGGAAGATGAGCCACAAAATATCCAACCAACTGCCCGGCCTGTACCGAGGCGAGCGTCACTGGCTGTTGATACGATGGGAGGGCCAATGTACCAACAGGACCCCATGTTGAAGAAGGAATAGCAGGGCTTGACACCGTTCATTTGCTAACCTATAATGAGCGAGCACGAGAACAGAATACCATGTATGGTTACGCCACAGCCATGATCTATTTATTTGGAATTGCCTTAAACTATATTGAGGGATTGAAATGGAAAGCACGATTTTTAATGTGGCGCAGCTAATGAAGGCACCTGTTGGGACTTCGTTCGTTACTGATTTTCATGAAGAAGACATTCAGCTTGATGACGACATCAAGGTGATTGGTCCAATCAAAGGGCATGTGCGCATGAGGCGCACTAACCAGGGGTTACTGGTAGATGGATGGGTAGAACTCACGCTTGAACTCTCGTGTAATCGTTGCTTGAAGATGTATGAGCAAGCGATGCATGTAAACTTTGAAGAACAGTTCTATCCAACTGTTGATGTAATTAGTGGCTTGCCCCTGGCCCCTTTCGATGAGGATGAGATATTCCCTATCGATGCCCACCACCTGGTTGATCTAACCGAGGCAATACGGCAAAATGTGCTGCTTGCGCTGCCTATGGTGACGATTTGCCGAGAGGATTGTAAGGGCTTATGTCCGCAGTGTGGACATGATTTAAATCTCGGCCCGTGTGAGTGCAAGCCAGAGGTCGATGCACGGCTGAGTGTACTCGAAAAATTACTGCAAAACGAAACATAGAGGAGAATACTTTTATGGGAGCGTTACCAAAACAACGTGTTTCGCATGCTCGCCAGGGTAAAAGGCGATCGCACCATCACCTGACCCTGCCACAGCTAGTCGCATGTCCACAGTGCAGGAGACCTCGTCTAGCACATCACGCCTGTCCAAATTGTGGAACTTATCGTGGACGCCAGGTCTTTTTTCCAAAAGCAAGGAAGAAATAATTTCCACAGAAGGCGGGAATAATTTTCCTGCCTCCTTTTCATGCAAGAGTGTACAGTTATGACGACACAAGTCGCCTTTCTCTTCCCTGGACAGGGTAGCCAGGCTGTCGGTATGGGCGCCGATATTTTCGAGGCATCGCCGGCAGCCCGGCGCGTTTTTGAAAGCGCAGATGAGGCTTTAGGAATATCACTAAGCGCTCTTTGCTTTCAAGGGCCTGACGACGTTTTACGCGAGACAATTAACGCCCAACCTGCGATTGTGACTGTCAGCCTTGCATTTCTGGCAGCATTACAGGAAGCCCTCACCGAAGAACATACCTCATCCTGGTCATCACCCCTCGTTCCAAGCTATACCGCCGGACATAGTGTTGGAGAATATGCTGCTCTGGTAGCATCGGGTGCACTGCATTTGAAAGACGCAGTACGCCTGGTACGCGAACGTGGCCGGCTGATGCACTACGAGGGAACCGTGTGTCCAGGAGGAATGGCTGCTGTAATCAGCCTGGATACAGAGATTTTGCAAGAGGTCTGCCAGGAGGCAATAGCGAAATCAACCGGTAATCGCGCCGAGGATGCCCATCCTGGCCAGGGACAGGTGATCATTGCCAATTACAATGCGCCGGGGCAAATCGTCATCTCTGGTGAACAGGGTGCATTAAAGGTGGCTATGGAACTGGCGAAAGTACGTGGAGCGAAGCGTGTCATCCCATTGACAGTGAGTGGAGCTTTTCACTCGCCAGTAATGCAGCCAGCAGCAGCGGGACTGGCTCAAGCTATTGAGGGCACCGATATATTCGATCCGTCCATTCAGATCATCGGCAACATTCATGCCAAGCCACTTACTGAAGCGCAGGCAATACACGAAGAACTGGCGCAGCAGATTGCTACCCCGGTACAATGGATTCGCACCATTGAATACCTGGTGGGTGCAGGAGTGACGATCTTTCTCGAAATTGGTCCTGGCCAAGCGTTAACAGGAATGGTGAAACGAATCGCGAAGGGCGTCACGTCTTTGAACGTAAGTAGTATAGCGGATATTGAAAAAGCAGTCAGTAGAATTCGTGAAATGGGTCTTGTGGATGGGGTATAATCAAGTCACAACTGGCAACCCAGTAGATACTTGTATTGCCGATTGGGATAGCGTACTTGACAAGTATGCTGGAAAACGCCTATCCTTGCTGTATATGATCAGGTTGTGTCGAAAGGCACAACTGCCTAATACCCATATGCATCAGAAACGCAGCTACCGCTGTTCTTACTCGTTCTACCAACGCCGCTGCGCTGGCACGTATCCGTCTTGCCAACGCTGCTGCGCAGCCGCCTACACATGTGCAGGCGCCCTACGGGTCAAGCAAGACGAAAGGAGAGCTCGTGCTTCGCACTCAGGGAGCACGAAAAGCAGCGCGCAAGATACGGCCGCATTTTGCTCATCTGAATGCAAGGAAATATACGATAGCCGGTGTCAGGCATGATAGAACGGGTGCATACAGGGGAAATTAATGGTAACCGAATCGCTAGGAGTTGTACGTGTTGCCCGCCAGGTGCTTATAACGATCGTAGTTAACGCAGCATTACAGATTCCTGGTGTCGTCCGTATGGCTCGGAACACCGATCAGTGGTCACGCTTACTTGGCCGTGAACTACCCAAAGACGGCGTAGCCTTGACGATCAAAGAAAATACGATCTCTGCCGATCTTTATATTGTTGTAGCTTCGGGCGTCAACATCGTTGATGTCGGTGCAGCCATTCAGGAAGAAGTAGCGTCAGCCATCGAAGATATGGTTGGTATGCAGGTCCATGAAGTAAATGTTTATATTCAGGATGTTGCCTGAGTTGGATACTAACGAGGTTCGCTACATAGTAACGATAGCTGAGGGAAAATGTTAACCAGAATTACAGGCAGGAAGCCACGGACGGGCAACCATAAAGGATGCCCCAAGCAACCAACCACTCGAGGATAGCATGCCCATTGGAATACGCAGACAAGCGCGGATGATTGCATTGCAAACACTCTACGAATATGACACGGCTCAACATTTACCTGAAGAGGTCTTGCAGCGCCATGCCGAAGATCGCCATCTGCAGCCGAAGGTGGTTGAATACGCGAGAGAGTTAGTTCTGGGAGTGTGTAGCCATCTTGCCGAAATTGATGCGCAAATACAGAGCGCGGCGCAGGAATGGCCTCTACAACAAATGGCCCGCATAGATAAAAATATTCTTAGACTTGCAATCTACGAAATTCTGTTTAATAATACGGTACCAGCAAAGGCTGCTATTAACGAAGCGGTGGAACTTGCCAAACTTTTTGGCAGCAATACCTCCAGCCGATTTATTAATGGTGTCCTGGGTACGATATTTAACCGGGCGCAACAACAGCCCACGCCGATAGCTGAAAGCGAGGTGAAATAGTGGCAACAGTCTCCGAACGGCTCAAAAAGATAATCGTCGATCAACTTGGTGTTGATGAAAGCGAGGTCGTTCCCAGCGCTTCTTTCGTTGAGGATCTCAATGCCGACTCTCTCGACCTGGTTGAGCTTATTATGTCCCTGGAAGAGGAATTTAAGCTTCAGATTTCTGACGAGGACGCAGAGAAGATCACGACGGTTGGAGAGGCCGAGGATTATATAGAAGAACATCTGCGATAAGTACAGAAGTGTGCAGTGTAATAAAACACGCTAAATATGGGGCAACCAGGAGATCAGGGCGACTACAGAGGGACAGGACAACCACAAGGGTCGCCCCTAGAATAATTTCTTTATTTAGGGCTTCACATCAGCTGGTCCCGCTCGCCCTGGCCCCTTGCGTGCATCGCTCTGATTTTACTTCTTATTGCTTCATACATTGAATGTCATATTTCTCCAGGTTTATGTACCTCTATTAGTGTAGCGCGTCATTGAGATGCAAACGAGTGGGTTTGTTAGTGGATATGATGCCTGCCGCTCAAGCGGTAGAAGCGCTCATTCATGAATACGGCAGACTGGTCTTCCAGACGATTTATGGCTTGACGGGAGATTGGGAAGAAAGCCAGGACCTGACGCAGGACACCTTTCACCAGGCATTGAAATCGATCGATGCTGCTCGTGCTAAAAGTGGCCCGGAGTTCCGCGCAAAAGCCTGGTTGCTCCAGATTGCCCTAAATACGGTGCGTATGCAGCGACGGCGTCGCAGCATTTTTCGGTTCATTCCCTTCTCACGAATGCAGAAGGAGGAGTCGGCTGAATTCGAGGATTCCAGCTCGCGGGCCAATGCAGATGTATTAAATGAACGTGCTGCGCCTGTTCAGCCAGCAGGGTATGGAGCGGGTGAGGGCATAGACCTGGAAGTGTTTGTGGCCGAGCAAGATGCTGTACGGCGAACTCTGGCACGCCTCACCGAGCCACTACGCACCTGCCTGCTGCTTTCGGTGATTGGGCAGTTCTCAACAAGTGAAATCGGGCAGATGCTAGAAATTGAAGAGGCGGCGGTTCGCCAGCGGCTAGGGCGGGCGCGTAAACAATTTCGGTACTTTTACGCACTCGAGGATGGCGAAGAAGTTGTTGATAACGCTGAGACTGCAGATGATACGAACGTGTCACAAAAACGCATCGCCAAGCATCATAATAATATAGAGCGAGTCGAGTTGAGACTTCCTGGGTGAGTTGAATGGAGGCTTCTTGGCCGGTTGAGGCTTCCTAGATGAGTGGAGGCTTTTTGGTTGAGTTGAATAAAGGTTTGCTGGGTGAGGGGTGGCTTCCTGGCGGGGGCAAGCCCCGCCACTACATTTATAATGAGATGTGGATGTGATAGGATAAATAGATGTAGTGGAGGCTTCTTGGTTGGTTTGAGGCTTCCTGGCGGGGGCAAGCCCCGCCACTACATTTACATTGAAATGTGATAGGATAAATAAATGTAGCCAGGGGCCATCGGCTAGTTCTCAACTTTTATCCTTGCGGAGGAACTATGCGGAACGATTCAATCGAGACTCTGTTGTTACGCCACTATGGTAGCACGGGGCAAGTGCCCATTGGTTTAGAGGAAAAACTCTACACCTCTGTGCGCCTGCAGGCAGAAGAACTGGAGAAAGAGCAACAGATTACTACTCGGCTGAGAGAAAAGCGTGTGAGTCGTCGACACGCGGTTCGCCTGGTAGCTATTGGCACAGCAGGGTTGGGGGGCTTGAGTTTAGCCATGGAGGGTGTGAGGATGCTTGAAGCAGCGTTGACCGGCCAGGATGTTACTAAACCCGCGTACTCATAATGAGAAGAGCTCTGTCATCTGTTATTGGTATTTTTACGTAGTATCGTTTAGTATATAAGAAGCTGACATGTCGGTCGTTATCGCGTTGCTGATCTTTGGGCCAAAAAAGCTACCGGAGATGGGTTCAGCAATTGGCAAGAGCATTAAAGAGTTTCAAAAGGGTATGCGCGAGTTGACCTCACCCAAAGATGAGCATGAAGAAGAGAATAAGCTACCAGCTACCACCACTGGTATGGATAAACTTGGCTCTACAGCAGTGGAAAGTGATGTAACCACCCAGAAGACTACCAGTGAAGTCAGTAGCAAAGATAGCACAGAAGCGAAGATTGATTAAAGTCGGTTGCAGACAGAGGTGGGATCAAATCCTACCTATTTGAGGAAGTTATGGCAACCAGTAACATAGATCAGCAGGATTCTATGGCATCAATTAATGACAGCATACTTGAAGAGGAAGAAACCGATGAGTCATCCATGTCCCTGGTGGAGCACCTGGAAGAGTTACGCTGGCGTATCTTCAAATCGCTGATCGCTATCGTAATGGGTGGTATCGTCGCTTTCATCTTCCGCGAACAGATCATGCACTTTCTGACGCTCCCGCTACCCAAAACAGCAGATTCTTTTACTCACGGGAAGTTGGCCGTAACAGGGTTGGCGGAAGGGTTTACTGTATACCTCAAACTCTCAATTGCCGTGGGCTTTTTGATTGCTCTACCAGTGATTCTTTACCAGGTCTGGGCATTCATTTCGCCAGGGCTGTATGAGAGAGAAAAGAAGCATGCTGTTCCATTCATCCTGGTGGGGATTGTTCTGTTCCTCGCTGGTATCGCTCTCGGTTACATCGTACTGCAATACCCTGTGCAGTGGCTAGTGAATTTTGCATCCAGCAGCTTTGCCGAATTGGTGACGGCAGATAGCTATTTTACCTTCACGGCATTTTTCTTGCTGGCCTTTGGAATCGTCTTTGAAATTCCGCTTGTGCTGACGTTTCTCGCACAAATCGGACTGGTGACTTCACAGGCGCTGCGCAGGAAACGTCCTACTGCCTATATTGTGATGTGGGTTGCATCGACATTCCTGACGCCAGGGGCTGACTTCTACAGTCCTATCATTCTGGGAGTGGCGATGACGTTTTTGTATGAGCTGACGATTCTGTTCATACGGCTTACGAAACATTAGGATGAAGGGCAGCAGTGAAAAGGATCTGGCACCCGAGTGCCAGATCCTTTTTGTTGGCGTTATGAAGTAACTAGTAACTCTTCAGGTTTCTTTGCTCTGGCACCGCCTCCGGCGGCAGGGTGAGGGAGGAAGGCGGGGACACCCCGCACCCCGCCCTGACTTTTTATCACAAGTTTAATCGACATCGTAGAAAGCCTGGCAACAAGCCGTTTCCATCGGCCTGCCTCTTGACCGGTTGAGCTACAATCCACTCGAACTGATCCTTGGGAGTCAGCCTCCCAGAGGGGCTGAGCAGATCGACTAGACTTGTGATAAAAAGTCAGACCCCGCCAAGGGGCCTGCAAGGCCCCTTGGAACCCCCTGCTGAGTAGTTAAGTTATGAATTATACTTCCCTGCATTCAGAAACGCTGCGGCCGCAGCGTTTCTGAATGCAGGGAAGTATTACGTAATTTTGGCGGTCTCTTGAAGAGGCTGCGCGGGGGTTCCCAAATCGTCAAATCTGGCGCCTTTCCCCCGTCCAAACTTGACCCAGAGGGTGATGATCGTAAGGATGTAACAGAATGCACCCAGGAGAAATATTGGTGGATAGCCGAAATGTACGATAATCAGCCCGCCGAGAGGAGCTGCCAATGCCCAGGGAACTTGATACGCTACCTGGTAAGTACTGTTTGCCAGCCCGCGGTACTTCTCCATTACCGATTCCATAGAGAAGACCTGGAGAATGCCTGCCGACATGTCCATTGTGCCCTGGCGGAATAGATAGAGCAGTGCGGCGAGCGGCAAGATTCCGGACAAACCAATAGTCAACAAGAGCGGAATACTCACCAGGCGCGTCAACGTAATGGTGTTGATCTTGCCGATGCGCTTAGCCAGCAAGGGTGCAATTAATGTAAACAGTGCAGTTATGGCATTTGCTCCACCATCGATCAGGCCAAAGAGCGCCGGAGAAGCATTCAAATGCTGGACAAAGTAAACGTTGAAATATGGAATGAATAAACCTGCGCCCAATCCTGTGAGTACGTAGACCAGCACCAGAAAAAAGAATGGGCTATGCAGTAGGCCGATGATGCGTGGGATTAAAAGAGTCCCCCTGGCCTCACGCAAGGGCGACCGCAAGGGTGCGCCCCTACCATATACGTTTATCCCGTTGCCTGCTCGTTTTTTCGTCCATGATAGGAGTGTACGATTGCGGTCGCTTTGAGAGGGTCGATCATTGCTCATCATAAAGAGAGGGATGAAGCTTGGTCCGGCAATTATACCCGCAAAAAGCAGGGCTAGTTGATAGGAGCGTGGCTCGGGTTGGCTTGCGAGCAACGAGGCAGCCCAGGAAGGGAGAGGAGCCATCAGCCAGGGGAGCGTACGAAACCAGGTGGGCAAGGCTCCCCCAAGTACCTCGCCCAGAACTAGTGTCACAAGACCCAAGGAAAGATTCATGCTGAAGAGATGCGGACGCTCTTCAGGTGAGCTGTTGGCGGTTAGAAATGGGGCAGTTACAACAAGAAGAAATGCCACGCCAACACCTACTGCAAAGGCACTGATTAACAGGGGCAAAGGTTGGCGAAAAAGTATTTGCCCCGCTCCGGCTAAGCCAATTAGCATGCTTGACCAAATCAGTATAGCTTTGCCGCTGAAACGGTCAACGCATAAACCCGCCGGAAAGATGGTTAGACCGGCGCCAATGGTGCCAACGAATAGTACAGCGCCAATAAAATCTGCATGGTAACCTAAGGAAACAAGGTAGAGATTGTAAAGTACGAGCAAGATGCCCGCAGTAACTCCACTCAATACATTGCTGATCAGAAACAGCCGTGCATTGCGCTGGAAACGCCTGAACTGCTGGACATACTCAACGACCAGGCGCATCGTCTACTCTGTTCGCCAGTGGCTTAAGTTGGCCCGCTCCAGCAGGTTGGACCTGGCCATCAGGCAGGTTTGGTTGGGCAACCACAACGTTCGTGGATTCCCCCGGTGAGATTGAACCATCACCAGAATCAAGCGCTTCTTTTAGTAATAAAGGTGTACGAGGCTTCTGCTGAGTCAAGCCGGGCAAGAAAAAGGCTTTGAGCATGCTTTGCACCATGACAGTGCGTGCGCGAAACTCAATTACTGCTTCAGCAACGCGGTCGGTTCCCTGCTCAACTTTCTGCTCGATGGTGTTAACTTCCCTTTGAACATCTTTGGTTTTTTGCACCACTTGCGCTGATTGCAGCATCTTTATCGCATGTGCCGCTTGCTCTAACCTGTTATCAGACGCCAGGGTAGCGGATAATGTTTCGCTGCTTGTAGAGTGGACGACTGTATCAATGCTTTGGACAATCAATCGCAAATTTTTCAACAGATCGACCCTTTCCCTTACCCACGTATTTCCGTACAATAACAACACCGAAGCTAGCAGGCCAGCTACTGCAAAGACAAACACATAGAGAACCAGGATGATAGCAGCAATGCGCCCCAAAGCGGTCAAAAGATCTTCCGCTAGTATAAACAGCAGCATGGTCACTCCCCTCCAGCGGTGCTATTTAACTCTATCAGTTCCCTCTGCTCCTGCAGGCGTTCTTCATAACGCCGGCGCGCACGACCTTTTCCCAGGAAGATACGCAACATTTGTTGCCCGCCAACAAGGAAAGCAACGGCACGGACACTTGGTGCAAGCGCATATTGCGTAGCCAACCTGGCTGTACTGCTAATGGCAGTTGCTGTCTGGCCTGCACTCTTTGCCGTTTCTTTCGCTGTCTCAGTCGTTTCATTCACCGACTCAGTGACCGTTTCGACAGTGTGGTGCACTGATTTTATCAAAGGATCCATCTCCTTGCGCACTGTATCAAAGGTTTGAAGGGCAATCAGCAAAGCATACACAAGCAAGGCCGTTGAAATCAAAAGAAGGCTGGCTAAGATGATAATGGTGATGTAGAATACTTCCAGCAAAACGCCGAAGATTCGTGCAATGACGAAACCAGTTATCATCAACGCAAGGATCACAGCTGTGATTAAAATCACATAGCGAGTCACCTTTTCCATAGACATAGGACGCCTCCCGACAAAACTATATTCTGACTAATACCTGATTATAGCAGACAGTAGTTAATGTGCACCAGAGCTACTGGCCAGCGGTGTATATGAAATAGTTGTAGGCAAACGAGCGTAAGGAAGGTGTAGGGGCCGATAAATCGGGGGTGGGCACGGTGAACCGGCCCCTGGGGCCTATTTGTTCCACTTTCGACACCCACTCCCGTTTGGTTGATTGCCTACAAACAATTCATACACCCGAACCCTGTCTCACTCTTTATACTCAACAACGAATATGTTAGAATAGGCACGTTGATCTACTAATATAGATACGCCCAAATAGCAATGGAGGACTCAAAGATAATGCTGAACATGATTCTCGCAGATACCATTACCATTAGGATCGGAAACAATGTGTTCGCTTTTGGTACCAATTTAATCGTTTACCTGCTAGTCGCTGCTCTCGTTGGTGTAGTAGCAGAGTTCATTGTTGGCTGGCGACTTCCATTCGGCGTCGTCGGCGCAACCATTGCAGCTCTGATCGGTATCTGGCTGATGACACAGGTAATCATCATCTCGGGTATACCCGATTACAGGCTCAATACTACTCCACCCATATACCTTGTCAGAGCGCTGATCGGAGCCGTTCTCTTCGTGTTTCTCTGGCATCTTCTGACCTACCCATTTTACCGCAATCGCAACCGCTACCGTAACCGCCAATACTACAACAGGTAGGCCAAATTAGAAACCTGAACATAAACTGAAAAAAAGCTGAGACTTTTCATTGTTGACTTGCCTTTACACAAGGTTACAGGTATGTTCAAATTGGAAACGTTTCGATTATCCAAGATAATACATGCCTAGTATCCTGGCAAAGGAGAAGTATATGCTAGCTTTGGCGACTGTCCTCGCGGATGGCATTACTATTAAAATTGGCGACAATGTTTGGACTTTTGGCCTCAACTTGATCGTTTACCTGATCATTGCGGCTCTCGTAGGCTTTATAGCCGAGGCTATTGTAGGTTGGCGTCTCCCATTTGGTATCATCGGTGCGATTATCGCAGCGCTGATCGGCATCTGGTTGATGACGCAGGTGATCATCATTACTGGAGTTGGGGATATCTACTTCAGTGGTGTCCCCCTTATCCGGGCGCTGATCGGCGCAATTATATTCGTGGCGCTGTGGCATCTTCTGACAGTTGCTCTGTGGCGTCGCCGCAGTCGCTACTCTTACCGAAGGGTGTAGTCCTTCCCTCAGGAGGATGAATTAACGTTTTTTAGCGGGTGAAAGTCAGCAGCCCTCGGAGATGGTATACTATCTACAAAATCCGAGGGCTGTTTGCTGTGGTCTTTACAATACGGACATACTTGTCATTTCGCGTATTCTAGGCATCTTGCTAGCTGCACGCGCCGTTCAATTTATATTAAATGGTATTGCCTCTTTTGCGCATTTGGAGGATAGAGAGCAAGGTGCAAAGGGCTTTGCCCACTGCTCATCCATAAGATTAGAGATTAAGAAACCTTGATCTTGAATGAACGTATAATTATGTATAGAAGAAGATAGTGATACGTACAGAAAGCGATGATTCAGAAGTAGCAGTGGATACTCGCAAATGGTATGCTTTCAGGGATTCTGATGGTAGCATAAAGCATCTACAAGAAGCACCTTTACAAAACGACAAGGAAACCCTTACCAGGCGTATCCAGTTAAGCTATAGAACAGCGATTAACTGGCATAAGGAGCTACGCTGGTACGAACGCATTTCCTGGGCCACGTGGGTAATAACTCTGATCACAATTGTGATGTGGTGCCTCACTGCATACCAGGTCGCGCTAGCCGCCGGGGCACATAGCATACGCGACATCCTGGAAAACGTGCTTTCAAATAGCCAGAATGCAGATGTACTGGTCGCGTATGGAGCAAAATATAACGATGCGATTATAGAAGGACAATACTGGCGCTTTGTAACGCCTATTTTTCTGCATGCTAATCTCCTACACGTTAGTTTGAATATACTCAACCTGGTCGTCCTGGGCGTCTTCGTCGAGCGCATTTTTGGGCATCTACGTTTTTTACTGATTTACCTGGTAACAGGCATTATCAGCGTAATTGCCAGTTTCTATTTTGCACCGCAAGATATCAGCGTAGGAGCCTCTGGAGCTATCTTTGGCCTGGTTGGTGCTTATAGCGTCTTTGTATTCGTTCATCGTAGGGCTTTCCGGCGTGGTGGTATCCCAGCACTGACATGGCTCGTCTTTATTATTGGATTGAATCTGGGTATTGGTCTTATCATTCCCAATGTCGATAATTATGCGCATATAAGTGGTTTTGTGAGTGGGTGTATACTGGGTTGGTGTTTTTCACCGTTCTATGTTTTGCTATCAGGAGAGGGAAAAGCTGTATTGAAGGACACGCATAGTCTTTCCTGTCGTTGGCCCCTGGCTCTTTTGGCAATTGCGGTTACACTATTTTTTGCAATTATCGCTGTACATTTTATTGGAGGATAATGCTTTGGAAGCACAAACCGACGTACAAACCTACCTGGAACGTGGGAAACAGGCATTAGCACAGGGTCAGGGACGCGAGGCAGCTATCGCATATGCGCATGCGGCGCAAATTGAACCAAATAATCCGATGGTACACCTTGGATTGGCAGAAGCGAACCTCGCACTTGGTTCCTATGGCATTGTATATATGGCATGCCGGAAAGTACAAGAATTGCAGCCTCAAGGCGGCGTTGAAAGCACTATGGCACAGGCCTTGCTTGACCTGCTTGATCGCCGCCATGACCGGGCCTTGCAGGATCTTGAGATGGTCATCAGTGAGGATCCAGGCAATGCCTATGCCCATGCCATGCGAGCATACTTGCTGGGTATCAATGGGCAAAGCTATGACGCGGGGCTGGAACGGGCACGCGCCGCTCGCCTCTCATTTGGAGGCCACTTTGAAAACTGCTTCCCGCCTGTCGAGCCAAAGTTTGCTTCTGGCTATGGTGCCGCGCCAGCACAGCCGAGTGGTGCAGACCAACCTAACGAGCAAATTGCAGGCGCAGGTGGCTCCGGCGGACCCAGGCTAGAACAGGAGCCTGTGCCTACATGGTCACGCCCGAACAATATGCAGAGACAGGTTATTCGCACACGCTTCTGGATGAGCCAGAATCCGCGCTTCGTGACTAACATTTTGATTGCCATCAATGTCGCAATTTACCTGGTTCTTGCATTCCTGAGTAAGAATATTGTCGAGATTAGTCCCAATGTGCTTGTTACCGCGGGAGCACAATACAATGCACTTGTAGCACAGGGAGAATTCTGGCGCATTTTCACGGCGATGTTTTTGCATTTCAGCATTCTACACATCGGGTTGAACATGCTCTCACTGTTCCTTATAGGCGGGGTTGTCGAGGTCTTTTTTGGGAAATGGCGCTACCTGCTGATCTACCTGGGGTCTGGTATTGTAGGTGGTATCTTCACCTACTTTGTGATGCCCCCTGAAACCTTAGCGGCCGGTGCATCGGGAGCTATTTTCGGGGTATTTGGCGCACTGGGTGTGTTCTACATCGTGAACCGGCAAGCGCTCGGCCGGTATGGGGCAGGGGCTATCACCAATTGGCTGTTCTGGCTGGGTCTCAACCTGGTGTTTGGCTTTTCAAACCCTGGTATTGGCGTCTGGGATCACATTGCTGGTCTCGTTGCCGGGATGATCATCGCGGCGCTGTTTATTCCGAATTTGAGGCGACGAACATCATGAGATAAGGAAGAGATTAGGACCTTCGATTGTTAGAAACGTTCTGTTTAGGGATAGCCTATAATGTCTACGATGCGCGCATACGTTCCAGGTTGGGCTAGTGTTGTGAAAGCACCTGTTTGTATATCCATTGCATAGAGGATACCATCGCCGTATAACGTTACGATATGGTTATTCAACCAGGCACCCAGTTCCATTAAATATGCTGTCGAGGTGGCGATCAATTGGGGTTTACCTGCTTGGAGATGTGTTCCAGAGCCGCTAAATTTCACGGTGTATAGTGCACTATGTCGATCATAGGGGTCCTGGGAATCGCTCGAAAACTCGATATATGCGAGTGTATGTGCATCGGGTGAAAAAACAGGTGTGGTGACCCAGTGATATTGAGCGCTGTTGCTCAAGTTATCTTGTTCCCCCAATATTACTTGCGATGCGCCCGTGGTCAAGGGCGAACCACTTAATGTCGTCAATTTCAGATCGTTTGCATACGAAAGCGCAGCAATATCGGTAGGTACGCTATTATCGGTGGGTAAAGGAACCGCTCCTTCATTGGATGAGTATAATAAACCATTGCCATAGGGAGTAAGGGTAAGTGGCCCCTGTTGAGGGTTTTCATCTAAAATTGATTGCAGTGTAGCCGGCGTTTGAACGAAGTTGAGCGCCCATAAACCATACTGGACCGCTTCATGACTTCCGCGATCATCTGTCAGCAGCAGCGTAGTATCAGCCTGCGAGCCAAACCCATGCATGAAAGAGAAAATGCGGAAGCAGGGGCAATTTAAAGCTTGCTGTTCATACACGATTGCAGGAGCCTCCAATGGGCCGGCATGAATATCAATATTACCTGTGCCCTCTACAGGTTCAGTACTCCATGCAATCATCTTGCCATCATCACTCAACGCCATTGAGGTGATGATCTGACCAGGAGGGAGAGCCGCGATTTGAGTTGGGGTTCCGCCAAAAGGATCAGTCAACCAAATGCCATCACCGGAATAGAGAAGTTGTCCCGAAGGCATCAGTATCGGAGGCACAGCCTCACTATAGATATAGCCCTGGGTAGGGATTATGCGAGAAAAACTACCATCGCTGGAAACCATGTAGAGATTACTTTTCTGCTCGTAGATCAAGTAATATCCGCCGGGCAACTGAAGAGGAGGCAAAGTTGCATTATTTGGTGTAAAGATGGGAGAAAACGTGCTAGTTGTATCATTCACGCTTGGCGTGGGTGTAGGTGTCAAGGCACTTGTATTTTTCGGCGTCGGGTTCGAGTGGGTATTCGCAGCAATGGGCTTAGGCTTGCTACGGTTTGGTTGCAAGAGGTTGAGAACGAGCTGAGTAGAAAATAAAAGCAATAATAGACTTATTAGAATAAGCAAGGAGAATATCCCTGCTTTACTAAAACGTGTTGATGTATGCGCATTTTGCAACGGCCGCGAGATGTGCGGCGGTTGTTGATTTGGTGGATCGCTCACTTGTGGTGCCAAATTCCCTATTTATTCCTCGCTTGAATAGTGGTGCATATGAGTATATACGAAACAAAGGCTTGTGAGAAAGTTCATTAGTATCATTGGGCTGTCTGATTTGTATGTGTTTTTTTCCTATGTGATTTTGCATTCCTGGCATGACGCTGCACAAATGCAACCGTTTTATCAAATACTTCCTCGCGGTCATGATCTTTCGTAATCACATGATACGAGCCATGGAGGGTGACCAGATGCTTTTCACGCGAGCCGATGAGCCGGTAAATCTCTCTGCCATCGCGGGCCGGGACGACATGGTCATGTATCGAAGTTATAATGAGCGCTGGAGCTGTCACATGAGGCAGTTCAGTGCGTAACTGCGGTAGGTACCGCACCATGCTCTCTACTGGCCGCATAGGCATCCATCGATAGACATCACGTGTATAGCGGCGTCGAGCTTCTGGATCGCGCACATCCTCGCGTATGAACGGCACTAATGGAACAACATATTTGGCGAGGCTAACTGCGTGCTTGAGCCAGGGATGCAAATGCAAGGGGGCGCACATCGACACAATACCGGCTACCTCTTCATGAGCGGCTACATGTAAGGTAAGTGCGCCACCCAGGGAGTGCCCAACCAAAAACACCACATCGCACCGTTCCTTGAGCTGGTTCAACTCATAACGCACTGCCTGCGCCCAATCTTCCCAACCGACGGAAAACATATCTTGCACGCGCTGTCCATGTCCAGGTAAAAGCATGTTTTTAGTGACGATACCGCGAGCCTGGAGAATATCGTGCAGTTCAGCCATATCGCTTGTACTGCCGTTCAATCCATGCACCAGCAGCACACCTATCACGGGCTGCGTTTCGTGGTTGTAAAAGCTATGATGTGTTTGTGACGTGGTCATGGTTTCCGATTCCTCATACATAATAACATAAAAAGCGACCTGTCATAAGTGTTGCTTGGTGTTTTTCTATCTTTAGAACATACTCGACAGTAGTAATACGTTTGAACAAGAGAAAAGGTTAGCGATGCAGAGCTTTTAAAAGCCATGATACTGCACATTCGTGTTGCTCGTTGAGAGTAATAGTGGTATAGTCGCTTTCGTTATGAGTTGCTATTCACAAAGGAGTGTTCGTTGAGATGAAGTTTGCAACAAAAGCTATTCACGCCGGGCAGGAGCCTGATCCTTCCACGGGTGCGATAATGACTCCCATCTTCCAGACTGCAACTTATGTCCAGGCAGGCCTGGGTGAACATAAAGGCTTCGAATATGGTCGCACAAGTAATCCGACACGTAGCGCGCTAGAAGGATGTATAGCGGCACTAGAAGAGGGGAGATATGGATTAGCTTTCGCATCTGGCATGGCTGCTGAAAGCGCAATTCTCAGTTTACTCAGTTCGGGTGACCATATTGTCTCATGCGATGACTTATACGGCGGCAGCTATCGTATTTTCGAACGTGTTATGCGCCGGTACAATGTTGAAACCAGTTACGTACCAGTAGGCAATCCCGCTGCCTACGAAAAGGCCATTCGGCCAAATACGAAAATGATCTGGTTGGAAACCCCTACCAATCCGCTCCTCAGGTTGGTGGATATCCAGGCAATCGCAGAGATCGCGCATCGTCGTAATCTGCTAGTGGTTGTCGATAATACTTTCGCCAGCCCATATTTTCAGCAGCCGCTGAGGTTGGGTGCGGACATTGTTGTGCATAGCACCACCAAGTACATCAATGGACACAGTGATGTGATCGGCGGCGCACTTGTCCTGAACAATGAAGAGGCGTATGAGGCGATCAAGTTTTACGAGAACGCGGCCGGGGGTGTACCCTCACCGTTTGACTCGTGGTTAACGCTGCGTGGCATCAAGACTCTGGCTATACGCATGCGCCAGCATGAGGAAAATGCAGGCCTGGTAGCAAAATTTCTAGCTGAGCATCCACGGGTGGAGGAAGTGTATTATCCTGGCTTGCCTTCACATCCCGATCATGAACTTGCTAAACGACAGATGAGCGGCTTCGGCGGTATGGTTTCGTTCCAGTTCAAGGGTACGTACGAGGATGTCACTCAACTGGTACGCCGCTTCAAAGTATTCGCTCTGGCTGAAAGTCTTGGCGGCGTCGAATCGCTAGTTTGTCATCCCGCCTCTATGACGCATGGCTCGATTCCCAAAGATACCCGCGAGGCTCGAGGTCTCACCGATACCTTGCTACGTCTTTCGGTCGGTATCGAGGATATTACTTACAACCGATGTAATATACAAGGGATTATGTCTAATTTTTTATCAACATATCTCTATGTGAACAACTAATGCTAATAGTAACTATTCAGGTCTCTTTTCTCTTGCGCCGCCTCCGGCGGCAGGATGAGGGAGTAAGGCGGGGACACCCCGCCAAGGGGCCTTGCAGGTCCCTTGGAACCCCCTGCTGAATAGTTAAAGTTAATAATGTATGAATATCAGGAGGCCCGGTCCACGATGCCATACTCCCGATTTGCCCGGCGTGTCAGCAAATGTATTTCTGCTTTAATACTGGCAATGCTCTTAATGCTCACACTAAGTGCCTGTAACAGCAATCCCCAGTTACAGCAGCGAGCGAGTCAGAACAAGGCTGCTCTCTCTAGTGCAATCGCTCATGCACAGAGCATCGGGGTACCTGACAGCTTGCTGCAACCAATTATTGGGCAGGAAGGTCAATTGAGTAAAACCAGCGCGCCACTAGGTTTGTTTAACGACCAATCGGTAAATGATTATTATTCTAATCTCACACAACGTTATGCGATGCTTAAGGTCGAGGTAAATGGTCTGATAACTCAGGCGACACAACAACTTGATTACAAAGCCAGTTCGGATCTTCAGATCCTTGAGAATGTTCTGGCCGAGCGACAAGCGCAGAATTTTGTTGAGGCCAAGACTTTTGCAGATCAGCTTACTCATTATCAATCACAACTGGCGAAGGCCCAATATCCAAAAGACTATATCCAGATCAGTGAGAATGCCTCAAGTTCTACCAAAGCACTTCACTTGATGGGTCCTGCATACTCAGCTTTGACGTCCTTTCGACAGGTCATCCAGCGATTACAAGCCTCGCGCCTGGATGTGACTGCTCTTAACCAGCAGCAGCAGGACGATCTGAGGACCTTTCGAAATGCTACTAAACCAAAAGATTACTCACAGCTCATCGATCAGATCAACGCACAATTGCAAGAAACAACGGTATTCTCCATAGAGGCTATTCCATATGTTGGTGCAGCCAAACTGAAAGAGTTCAACGCAGAAATCGATCTACTCAAAAAGTATGGACAAAATGCCGTCCCGTTCCAACAACGGCTCGAGACTGATCAAGCCTGGCTATCCCATGCCAAGACTGTTAATGACTTCCTGAAGGTGTCGGCACAAATCGATACCGATACTGCATCTATCCAACTTCCCCTGGTGCAGGGAGAGGCTAACTTCCTGCTCAAACAATTCCATCAAGAGGTCACAAATTGGGGCAATACACATCAGTATCATGATCCTTATGATGGTGGCAATTATAACCTGGATTATGAGTATGATATGCAGGGGATTGGTTCAGATGCAGTAGCGACTTTCCAGTCGGCACAAACGCTGGACGATTACCAATCAGCAATCGACCTGCTCAACAATGACTTCTTGCACCTGCGGGCAATGGAGGCGGATTGGGGAGATAAGACGCCTTGGAATAGCCCACATGCTCCTGATATTAGCCTGATGAAACACTACAATATTTATGGCTCCACTGCAGGTGCGGTGCTTATTGTCTCGTTAATCGAACAGACGCTACGCTACTATGACAATGGGAAGTTGATCAGAGCATTTTACATCGTCACTGGGCAATACCTGAGGCCTTCACCTCCAGGATTCTGGAGCATCATTCTACGTCAGCATCCGACGCAGTTCAAATCGACCGAGCCACCTGGATCGGCATTCTGGTATCCGCCTACGCCCATCCAGTACGCGATGGAGTACCATGCTGGCGGTTACTTTTTTCATGATAGCTGGTGGAGACATAGCTACGGTCCTGGAAGAAACTTCCCACATAGTGATCCCCCTGGTACCACGACTTTCAATGATAACGGGAGTCACGGCTGTATTAATATGAACCCTGACGATGTGGCATGGTTGTATTCACAGATCCCCTGGGGAACACCAGTAATCCTGTATTGAGGATGAATGATAGACGTAAATGGTACACTAAATCGTGCCATTACGGCGTTTGACATGTTTATTGCATTTCTGCTATAATCCATGGGCACTCAATCCGACGAACTGTCGGCGTTTTTTGTAGATTCGCCCGTGTGATGGGTCATACCAAATCCTGTTCAGCCGTGTCTGTTTGGGTCCTGGCGGGGGCCGGCACCTATCCATCTCGCCAACGCCGCTACGCGGCTACTGCTTCGCAGTCAGGCGAGATGAAAGGAGAAGCCCCGCCACTACAGTTCCCTAAGGAATCAGCAGGATTTGATATCAGATGTTTTGGGGAGGATTAGTACTTACATGCCCAATAATGCCGCTGCAAGGAAGCGCATGCGCCAGGAGCAAAAGCGGCGCTTGCACAATCGCAGCGTTAAATCGCTAGTTAAAACACAAATAACGAAAGCTCGCCAGGCTATTGCCGCCGATGCGGATGCCGAAGAAGCTGTACGCGCTGCTGTGAGCGAACTGGATCGTGCCGCCAAAAAAGGTGTTATTCATCGAAACAATGCTGCTCGACGCAAATCGCGCCTGATGAAGCAGCTCAACGCACAATAGGTTCTCGCGCCGAACGCTCCGCTGCCACTTCATTACCATGGGCTGAGCAGGACGCGCATAGGAGATTGTAGGAGATGGCTGACAAACAAGTCGTAACCAAGCCTGCTGGACGGGCGTTGCTGCTGGCAGTCGAGAACGCCCAGTTACGTAAAGATATACCGGAGATCAAATCAGGCGATACTGTGCGCCTGCAAGTAAGAGTCGTTGAAGGAAACCGCGAACGCTTACAGCCGTTCGAGGGTGTGGTTATGCGTCTGCGAGGCGGGGGTGTCAACCGCAACTTTACGGTACGCCGTATCACACATGGTGTTGGCGTCGAGCGCACTTTCCTTCTCAACTCTCCCCGTCTTGAGAAGATCGAAGTGATACGCCATGCCCGTGTACGCCGCAAGCAACTTTACTACCTGCGCGGCTTAACTGGCAAGGCTGCTCGCCTGAAAGAGCTTCGTCCAATGACGAGTAAAGAAGCGGCTGCAAAAGAAGCGGCCAGGGCTGCCAAAGCTGCAAGCGTAAGCGCAACTACTGATACCAACAACAGTGAGAGCACCAACGAAGAGTAAACAAGAACCAACCTTAGAGGAAGAAATGGCCCTGCTCAGTCAGGGCTATTCCTTTATTGCCGGACTTGATGAGGCAGGGCGCGGCTCCCTTGCAGGCCCTGTTGTGGCTGCTGCTGTTATTTTACCACTCTGCGACCCGGTTGACTGTTCAACATACTTCGCAGGGGTACGCGACTCGAAGCAGCTGAGTGCGCAGGCACGGGAGAGCCTTTACGAGGTTATCATGCAACATGCTCTGGCGGTTAGCGTTGGCATAGGCTCCGTCGAAGTGATTGATGAACGTAATATTTTACAGGCGACGAAATTCGCCATGCGTTGTGCGCTTGCTCAATTGACAATTCCCCCCCAGGCACTGCTGCTCGATGCGTTACGCTTACCTGAGATTGAACTTCCACAGCGCTCTATCATCAAGGGAGATGAACTCTGTCTCTCAATCGCAGCGGCTTCCATCATCGCCAAAGTCACTCGTGATCGCATGATGATACAACTACACGAGGATTATCCAGCTTATGGATTTGCTCAACACAAAGGCTATTGCACTGAAGCCCACCTGGCAGCCTTGCGCCAGCACGGAGTCACTCCCCATCACCGTAGAAGCTTCGCACCGGTACGGGAGCTGTGCGGCCTTTTCCAGGAGGAAAACCTGAATAGTATGAATCAGCTGGTTTTAAGCGAGCCGGCACAGGAAGAATTGGACGAGTTATTGCCACTGGGAGTAAAGGAATGGGAAGTAGATGCCTGATTATGTATGGGGCCGCAATCCTATCTTAGAGACGCTGCGTTCGACCAGGCAAGTCAAGCGCATTTTAATAGCCGAGAGACAACGTGACGCCCAAGCTATCACTGCCATTCTTCAGGAGGCTGAACGACGGCAAGTGCCCATTGAGACCGTGCCGCGCTGGCGTCTTGATCAGCTCAGTCAGGGGGCAGTTCACCAGGGATGCCTGGCGGTGGTTGAAGCGCGCAAGTATGCGACGCTTGAGCAAATTATAGATTATGCCACACAAAAAAACGAAGACCCTTTTCTACTGATCCTTGATGCTATTCAAGATGTCACTAACCTGGGATCGCTGTTGCGTAGCGCAGAGGCAGCGGGAGTGCATGGCGTGATCATTCCCATGCATAACGCGGCGGAGGTGAATGCAACTGTGGTCAAAACATCGGCGGGGGCTACTGAACATCTGCTGATAGCCCAGGAAACCAATCTTACGCGCACAATCGATTTTCTCAAGAAACAGAATATTTGGGTGATCGGATTAGATAGTGAGACAAAAACGGAGTACGACAAGGCGGATCTCACGGGTGCATTAGCGCTGGTGGTGGGGAACGAAGGAAGAGGCATCAGCCGGTTGGTACGCGAGCATTGCGATGTGCTGATTAAGCTTCCCATGCATGGCCAGATTAATTCCCTGAATGCAGCGGTAGCAGGTAGTATCGCTCTCTATGAAGCTTTGAGGCAGCGCAACAATCAACGCAGCAAACACAGCAAGAAATGACGTTACAAGTTCCCACTTCCCAACGTTTGTACTGTTACAACGAAGTTATAATTTTGGTGAGTTATATGCTATTTAAGAGACTTACGAGGTATCTTTTTCTGCTACTCTGTTGCGGATTCTGCTTTTTGGGATTTATCGGTATCTTGATTCCACCGACTCACGCTAAGGAGCATAGCCAGTATTTGCTCAAAAAATCTACACCTACACTCCCACCTTCTCCAACGCTTTCGCCAACACCATCGCCTACTCCCTCCCCGACACCGTCGCCGACGCCATCGCCTACTCCCTCCCCAACTCCGACGCCGATGCCATCTCCCTCACCAACACCATCACCCACGCCATCGCCTACTCCTTCGCCGACGCCTACACCTGCTCCTACGCCTACACCTACGCCGGGAACTGGTAATATTAGCGGAGGTGGAGCGAATCTTGTGCTTGTCTTGACAATGGGAGGATTAGGTGTTGCGTTGATTGTCACGGGCATTATTTTGCTGGTGTATTATTCGAGGCAGGTATAGGATAGTGTTTTCGCTCTCCTGTCCCTAAAACGACATCTTCTTAAAAACAGGCTCGGGAATGCTTTTAATAATCAGCATGATGGGACGCCAGAACCAGGGGAGATAGACGACCTCTTTGCCTTTCTTCATTGCTTCGTAAACACCTTCCCCTATCTTGCGAGGTTGAGCAAATAAACGACCTTTCTCCAGCGATGTAGTCATAGGTGTATCGACTAAGCCTGGCTTCACAGTCACTACAGTTACGCCCGATTTGGACAGTCGACTGCGCAAGCCTTGTAAGAAGATAGTCACTGCCCCTTTAGCCGTTCCGTACACATAATTGCTCCTGCGTCCACGGTCGCCTGCCACTGATGATACAACGGCGATGCAACCACGCTTTTGCTGCTCGAAGTAATTGGCCAGGATGGTTAAGAGGGAGATGACGCTGGTAAAGTTGGTTGTCAATTCCTCTATAGTTTTTGCCACACTCTGCTGGCACAACTGTTGATCGCCCAGGGTTCCATAGGAAATCAAAACCATGTCGAGCCTGCTGAGGGTCTCTATGGCAGCCTGTATCATTTCCTGGTGCCGGCCGAGGTCGCTTATATCGAGTAGGAATATTTCAGTTCGTTTCGCGCCGTGCACTTTGAGGTCGTTACTGATATCCTGAAGCTTCTCGGCGTTGCGAGCGACGAGGAAAAGCTCCGCACCATCCCTGGCGAAAAACCTGGCTGTTTCATGGGCAATAGCTGAGGTTGCCCCTACTATCAATATTTTCATGTTAGAGTGCCACCAATTCTTGAGATTGTGTTCTTACTACTGTTACACGCCGCCAGAAACTGGAGGAGAAGTGAGGATCAACGTATTGCGCAAACTCTTTCCAGCGGGGAAAAAACGCCTGGAAACTTTCAGCGCTCATACGTGCATCTTTCGCGGGATAAACGGCTCCACCGCTTTGTAGGACGATTCTGTCGAGTTCGTCTAGCAGTTTCAGCGTTTTCTGTCCACCATAGGCGAAATCGAGGGCAAGCGTCAGGCCCGGCCGCGGAAAAGAAAGCATGCCTGGTGATGGTATGTCGCCAAATTCTTTAAGCACGGTCAAGAATGATCCTTCGCCTGAACGCCGGATGCGTCCCAATATTTCCCTCATTGCCTCATGTCCATTTTCAAAGGGTACAACGAACTGGTATTGCAAAAAACCTCGTTTGCCGTACATGCGGTACCAATCGTGGATGGAGTCCAGGGGATAGAAAAAAGGATCGTACAGCACCACTTTGTGTACCCTTTTACTCAATTGAGCATGATAAAAGAGTTCATTAAAGGATTTCACGGTCAAAGTGTTCAGCGCGAACGAGGGGAAGTTGAACGGCAAAGCTAACGGTAAGCGCTTTTTCACAGGTTTGGAGGCAAGCGCCTGTGATTGGTTGTGATTGCCGCGCATGAAGGTGCCCCTACAGAGATTCTTGCCACCGATCAAAATATCCACCCAGGACATGGTGTATTCAAAATCCTTGTCTGACTTGGCTGAAATCTCAAAGAACTCGTCGAGCGAGGCGAAGCGAATGCGGTCCATATCGATATAAGGGTTTACGATAGGTTTCAAGCGAAATTCAGCCCATAATATTACGCCGGTAAGACCTAATCCCCCGATAGTGGCGCCGAAAAGCTCGCTATTTTGGTCTGGAGAACAGATGAGGCGCTGACCATTTGAACGCAAAAGCTCGAAGCAAGTGACGTGGCAGCCGAATGTGCCAGCGCGGTGGTGGTTTTTGCCGTGAATGTCATTAGCGATTGCGCCACCAACGGAGACAAACTTGGTGCCAGGTGAGACTGGCAGAAACCAACCACGAGGAACCATGACTTCGAGTATTTCAGCCAGCGATACGCCCGCCTCGCAGCGTAAGAGGCCTTTTTCTTCGTCAAAGGCGATGAAACGCTGCAGGTGGCTGACATCGAGTGACACACCGCCCTCGTTGAGACAGCTATCACCATAGCTGCGCCCATAGGCAAAAGGCAGTACGGGCCGCTCAAAGTTAGAGAGGTCGGGTAGTTCGCTGCGCCAGAAGATCGATTGTACCTGGCTAGGTTCAACCTTTGGATATCTGCCCCATGACTGGGGTTGTTTCTTTCTACCGGAAGTAGGCATGTATTAAAAAATACCTCTATTGAGTTAAATTGTTGAGATGTTGGTAGTGGACTGTCAATCATCATGTGATGGGTGGGGACTGGCTGACCGTACGACCGCAAAGGTCCCCCTACATCTCACATGAAGCTTGGCAGCCCAGCAGTTCATTCCCAGTTGTTTTGAATGGACAGGAGCCGTACTCAACTGATTACACTGTCTAATATAACGCAACAAGGGGAGATATGGCTACGAAATTAACCGGAAGGTATGGTAGTGGGATAACAAACAAGGCGAGCTTCAAGCAATAATAATTCCCTCAAGTTTTCAAAATCCCGGCTGACTCGCTTTTTGTGTCCAAATGTTCTTTACAAGGTGGGTGATACCAGGTAAAGTAGTGCGGAAAGGATATCGGGAAGGTAAAAGTCTTATTAAGTGTACATAGTTCACCGAAAGAACTGGATTATGCATGTTGCTATCTTTGCGGGTGGGGAATTCAAGCCAGGCAGAGCATTTCATGAGGCAATTGCCAGCGCAGATTTAATTATTGCGGCAGATAGTGGTGCCGCAACAGCACTGCAATACGGCTGCAGCCCTGCTATTGTCGTGGGAGATTTCGACTCTCTCGACCCGCTCGTATTGCAGAAATTGAGTGAGCGGGGAAGTCAGATACGACAAGTCGCAGTTGAGAAGGATGAGACTGATACGGAACTGGCAGTGCAGGCAGCTATAGAGCAAGGGGCAACGAGTATTACACTACTTGGTGCAATAAATGGCGCACGGGTCGATCATACGATGGCGAATATTTTGCTCCTGGCTAGTTTTGAGAGTGTTTCGATGTGGATTGTGGATGGGCCGTCGACCTGCCGGATTGTGCGTGGGCCGGGCAGCTCTGCTATCGATGGGCAGGTTGGAGATATGGTCTCACTTCTGCCATTGACGAGTGATGCCCGTGGGGTGAGGACTCAGGGTCTTTATTATCCACTGAATGAGGAGACGTTGTATTTTGGGAAACCGCGGGGGGTGAGTAACGTCCTGATTGAGAAACATGCTGAGGTGATCGTGGAGGGTGGGATGCTGCTTGTTATACACATGGATGCGCAGGAGCTATGAAATATTTTAAAATCGGCATTTACGAGATATACGCATTAGCAATAATCATATTTGGGACTCTCCTGCGTGTTCTACTTGCAGCTTTGAAATGGCCTCTCCTCAACAGCGATGAAGGCACAATGGGCATTATGGCGTTGCATATTGCTTATCGTGGGGAACATCCCATCTTCTATTATGGTCAGAACTATATGGGAACGATAGATGCGTATATAGGTGCTGGCCTATTTCATATATTTGGCGCCTCGATGTTCACGCTGCGCCTTGGCATTATTATTCTCTACGTACCTTTCATGGCAGCTATGTATTTCCTGACAAGTGTGCTCTACACAAAAAGGCTGGCTCTCGCCTCATTGGTTTTACTGAGTCTTGGATCAATTCCGATTCTGATACTGGAAATGAGCCCCATTGGTGGCTATCCTGAAATACTGCTATTTGGCGCATTTGCATTTCTACTAGCCTCCTGGCTGACACTCTCCTACAACCAGGACATAGCTCAGCGTAGACGCTGGTTGCGCTTGCTTGGCTATGCCTGTTGGGGATGTGTTGCAGGACTAGCCACATGGAGTGACCCACTGATCCTCCCATACCTCGTGGCGGCTTTGTTGTTGCTGGTCGTTTTCTGCTGGCGTGAACTTATATTCAAATTGGGTGACATATGTCTGCTTCTAGGACTGGTCGTTGGTGCGACCCCCTTAATTATGTATAACCTCAAGGCACCACCAGGACAGGATTCTCTGTCAATTTTTTTAGGACAAACGCATCCAGCGGCATCGATGCCTGGTAGCCTCACACCTCTATCAATGCATATTGTCAATACGCTTTTGTTAAACATCCCTACGGCTACTAGTAATCCTCTCTGTCCTCTTGTATTTTCTCAAGGACCTACAAATACCCCTGGCCTGCGATGTGCAATTGTACATGCAAGTTGGTCTCTCGGACTCATTGTCCTTGGGCTAGTCGCTTTCTTGCTTGTGATAATGGCTCTTTGGAGATTACAGCATTACTTTCGTGAACAGCCATCATCTTCCGAGCAAAAACGTACCATCATCCGTGAGTTTGCCTGTCTTATGCTGCTATTCAGCGCGGGGATAACAGTCACATTCTTCACGCTAAGTTCACCTTCAATACCGTCATCAGCTGGAAACGCACGCTACCTGCATTGTCTGCTCATCAGCCTTCCTGCTTTCATCTGGCCTCTCTGGATTGGTGCTAGAACGGTCAAGCCACCGGTAGCCTTGCTTACAAGGATCAAAGTGGCCTTGAGTCGAGGGATGCTCCTACTCATTTTCATAGCGTTTCTGGCCGGGACTATCGCCGCATTTTTTGATATTCACGACATTAGTAGCATAGACCAGCAACATGAGGCAGTGCTTAACAAGCTCGAGGGCATGGGTATCAAGCACTTCTACACTGATGACTATTGGACTTGCTATCGTATTGCCTTCGCTAGCAGGGAAAAGATCACCTGTGCAGTCATTGGGTCTGACTTACTAACTAGTAATCCAAATCGCAATCGCTATTGGCCCTACGTTTTGCAGGTACAAGCTGATCCACATGCGGCGTATCTGTTACCTATTAATGATCCTCAAACTCCATTCATTGTGCGAAATGCGCATCTCGCGAACGGGAATTACGTTGGCGTCGAATTATATGGCTACGTTATCTACCAACCAGAGTAATCGGTACATTAAGCATCTCGAAATATTCTTCATCCTCAAGAGTGTAGGGAGGCTCTCGAGATACGGTTCAGACTGAAGCTTGAAAACCTGTCCTTGAAAGGGGGGTGGGATGGCTCCTCATACGGGCCCAATGAATGCGCCCCTACATCTTCCGCTCATTAAATGATGCCAGGGTCTCGAGCGCTTCAACGATGTGCTGCTCAGGGGTAAATTGCGATGAGAAGATGTGACGAACGATTCCTTGTTTGTCGATGACATACGTCACACGTCCTGGCAATAGTCCGAATGTAGCGGGCACGCCATAGCACTTTCTGATCTTGCCCCTGGCATCGCTCAAGAGGATGTAGGGAAGTTGGTGCTTCATGGCAAAGCGCTGGTGAGACTGGGCAGAATCGGAGCTTATGCCGATCACTTCCGCCCCGGCGTCTTTGAACACCTCGTAGCTGTCACGGAAAGCGCACGCTTCAGTAGTACAGCCAGGAGTATCATCCTTCGGGTAGAAGTAGAGCACGATATTCTTCTTTCCAAGAAAATCGCTCAGGCTAACCGATTCGCCAGACTGATTCGGGAGGGTAAAGTCAGGCGCACGGTCGCCCACTTGCACCCTGCTTGCTGTTTGTTTGTTATCCAGGTTCATAAAGTAAGAATATCACGGCATGAACTGGTTTGTATATAATGCATCGAAGTTCATGCTGTGCACTGGTTTGCCGGATGCGTCGAGGACACCATTCGAATTGATCATGAATTGCGGATAGCCATGCCAGGCGGTCGCATCCTGCATGCCCCATTTGTGTCCTGGATCAGCGTAGCGTGGGCTAAGATAGTCCTGGCTTGCAAAGACCAACCCTGTATCGGGGAAGGTGCCTGCAGGTGCTTCATTGATGAGCATCTGAGCCGCTTCATGCGGGTGGGCACGAGCGTATTCGTAGCCACATGCAGTTGCCAGCATAAATTTGCGGAGCAGTTCTGGCTTCTGCTTGATTTCAGCAGGGCTAGTGATCAGATTCGGCGTATAGTAGTCAGGAATTCCAAAGTTTGTGATGGGGAAGATGTTCAGCTTGACGCCTCCGCGCTGCGCCTGGATGACTTCCCAGCCTTCATAGACCCAGACGAAATCGATGCGGTGAGACTCCAGCGCCTGCATAGCATCAACACTTAGCGTGACATTGCGAAATTGGCCTTTACCGCCGTCTTTCTGGATGACCAGGCCTACTACCGCTGATTCGTAGGGAGCGCCAAAGCCGCCATAAACCTTGCCGTCCAGGTCACGTGGACGTGTGAGACCAGAGCTCGCAAGTGTGACAAGCGCCGATGTGTTGTGCTGAATGATGGCGGCGATAGAAACCACTGGCTGATTAACTGCGGCGTCCGCCACTATGCCCTCAGTGAAACTTACTCCGACATCAGCCTTGCCGCTACTTACCAACACATCCGGTGATACGCTGGTAGAATAGGGCAATAAATGCAGGTCAATGCCCTCAGCACGATACCAGTTCTGCGCCAATGCGACATAGATACCTGTATGGTTTGTGTTAGGGGTCCAGTCTAAAGCCAGGTTCATTCTTGTCAACTGCTGTGGTGTTGTTTTGCCTAAAGAGGCGCATTGTGAGCCTGGTGTTGCCGCGGGCTGCTGACCAGTTTGTACACCTGAGCTGGTTGCATGTTGCTGCCATAGAAAAGCTCCAACGACGATGATAATTAAGAGTACCGGTATACCGATACTTAACCAGAGACGTGTGCGAGATTTCATCAGGTTCCTCCAAGTATAGGTACAAGCACGCTTACCAGCGTGCTACTGAACCGTGATACCACGGTAGAGCTAAGCGTTCAATAATTGAGACAAGTCCAAACAGCACCAGGCTGAGTACGGCTGTTACAAGAATGGCTGCGAAGACTAAAACGATGACATGCGAATTTACGGAGGTCTGCATATATAGACCCAATCCTTTCTCTGCACCTACGTACTCTCCGAAGATAGCGCCGGTTATGCTATAGGTTGCGGCGATACGCAGGCCAGAGAAAAACGCGGGCATGGCCCCCGGTAAACGCACTAACCAGAGGATCTGCCAGCGTGAAGCACGCATACTACGCAATAGATTGATCAGTTCCGGCTCAGCCGAAGCCAGACCATCAGCGGAGGCAACGGCTATAGGAAAGAAACAATAGAGTGTGACGACGATTAGCTTTGGGCGAATATCATAGCCAATCCAGATGAGAAGTAATGGAGCAAGTGCAATGATGGGAATGGTCTGTGATGTGACGAGCAAAGGATAGATTGCACGCCGCAGCCAGCCTGAGATATCGAGCATGACCGCCAACAAAAGGCCTAGCAGCGTTGCTATTGCCATACCGAGCACTGTCTCCAGTAGCGTTTGTACAGTGTTGTCGTATATAACATTCCAATTGTTAATCAGGGCCTGGATAATAGCTGTTGGCGTTGGTAATACCTGCACACTGATTTGACCTGCGCGTACAAATAGTTCCCAGAACGCCAGCAAGGCTAGTGTGAGCACAAAGGCTGGCCCATAGCCCGCCAGTCGACGAAGTTTCATATGTTTTGCTCCTTCAAGAGAAGTGACATTAATTCTTGTTCCAGTTGTACGGCTTGCTCCAACGCGAGATGCTCTGGTTTACGCGGACGGGGGAGATCAACATTCACTACGCGCAAGACGCGTGCAGGTCGAGCACTCAATACGTAGATGCGGTCAGATAAGAGGATTGCTTCACGTACATCATGAGTGATAAAGAGAACGCTTGAGTGAATCTCGTGCCAGAGGTTCAACAACCACATTTGACACGATAGGCGCGTAAGGGCATCCAGTGCGCCAAATGGTTCGTCCAACAGGAGAAAGGAGTTATTGAAAAGCACGGTGCGCAGCAGAGCTACACGCTGGCGCATCCCTCCTGAGAGGGTAGACGGATAATTTTGGGCGAATTCCGCCAATCCGAAGCGTTTGAGCAGTTCATGCGCTTCATACCTGGCCTTTTCTCGTGATTCGCGCCGCACATCCAACCCCAACATGACATTTTCTTCGACTGTCCTCCACGGGAGGAGAAGTGGCTGCTGAGGCATGTAGCCAGTCTTCCCGGCGCGTATGGTACTGGTTTCACCATCGATGGCGATTGTCCCCGAGGTAGGCTTTTCAACGCCTGCTATGATGTTAAAAAGTGTGCTTTTACCACAGCCACTTGGCCCGATTACCGAGACAAACTCACCTGTTGCAACAACCAGATCAATTGATGCAAGCGCGTTCAGGCGCTGCCGTCCTGTACGAAAAGTCTTCGAAATGCCTTGCACCACTAATTTAGGTGAATCCATGCTCTACTCTCTAATTGAACATGCAAAAGGCCGCGACCCTGACGAGGGAGGGTTGCGGCCTGAATCACTTAAGTATTTGCTGGCGCATTGTGCCACTTCCCTCCGCTGGTATTATCCAGATCAGGTTCATAGGGTCGGTAATCCGCCCAATGCGGCTACCTCTCAGCCAAACGGCTCCCCTAGCAGCGAGATGATGCTCTTATGCAGATAGGTAAATGTGCATTTTTTCTTTACATATTATATTGGATGGTAGTTGTTTTGTGAAGGGTATAGAGGTGGCTTCATGAAACGTTTAGGAAACGCTGCTTTCTTTATACTCTCTTATATAACAGAAGAAGGAGTAAATACTCGTAAGACAAGCTATCCCTAGTAACCTGTACTGTGCTATACTGTTGCAGAGCTCATCGTATTCTTTACTTAATTATGACAAGGAGAAAGATTAGTTATGAATCAATCCCCTGACTATAATCCCTACGAACAAAACCCGTCTGATCCAAATGCGACGCCCGGGACTGCCTACGGTTCACCTCCTCCGCCACCGCCAGGGCAGGGACCCTCTCCTAACTATGGGCCTTATAATCCATATGCGCCCAATCCGCCTACTCCAGGGCCAGAGGTGAACCCGAACTATAATCCTTATGACGCATATGCATCCACAATAATTGGACAAGGAGCGAATAAAGATTACAACCCATACGCACCTCCTGCTCCTCCCGCGCTGCCGCCCAGCCAACCGCGTAATAGAGGGATTACAGGAAAAGTAATCCTAGTGGTGGTGCTGGCACTTGTGCTTGTAGTTGGGGGCGTTGCTTTAGGACTGGTATCCTATAATACTACCCAGACGAATAACGCGAATGCTACGGCCACCGCTCAAACTGGCACGCAGACGGCGCAGGCTCATCTGACTGCTACGGCTCGATTCAACGCTACCGCTACTGCGATTGCATCAAACTACCCGTTTAGCGCTAACATAAAACTGAATGATCCTCTCACAGATAATAGCAAAGGGTATCAGTGGGAGACCTCCGATTTCTGCAAGTTTACTGGAAGCGCTTATCATGTCCTGGATCCGCAGGCGAACACGTATAGTCCTTGCGCGGGTATAAACACTGATTTCAGCGATTTTACTTTTGAGTCAGAGATGAGTGTCTCCAAAGGAGATGGCGGGGGACTGCTCTTCCGGGCAAATGAAGCCAAAAGTCAGTACTATAGAGTAGTGGTCTATACTGATGGGACTTATGGCATCTACGTGTATGTCGATACTACTGGCCAGCATGCACGCACGTTGAAATCTGGTAACGTTGGTCAAACGCTGAATGATACCAATACTATTGGCGTTGTTGCACGTGGCAGTACGATCACGCTTTATGTGAATCAAACAGAGGTCGCAAGTGTGAAGGACAGTACCTATACACACGGTCAAATCGGCTTTGCGGCAACTAACCTGTCACATTCGGCCGACGTCGTCTTTACAAACGCGAAGGTGTGGTTATTGGCGCCTGGTACTTAGGCAACCGGTGCAGAGCGACCAGCATTGGACTACCAGCGCAGGCGCAGGGCGACCGGCACAGGTATAGCAAGGCGCAGCATAGCAGGGCGACCGCGAGGGTCACTCCTACCATATACGGCTTGGGG
>WNGD01000285.1_pt1 | contig 63323 bp, 56 predicted proteins | sample 5400671 | NCBI WGS metagenome assembly WNGD01 (sample SAMN13153369, study PRJNA577476) | soil metagenome | isolation source: 40 cm soil or saprolite under grassland replicate 2 | place: USA:California | collected 2016-06-15 | reverse complement strand
ATCGCGAAGCGCAAGCCTTTCTCGAGAGCCACCGGCGTGATCATGCTGACTTCGCAGCTCACGTTGTCGCCCGGCATGACCATCTCCACGCCTTGCGGCAGCTTCACGTCCCCGGTCACGTCCGTCGTGCGGAAGTAAAACTGCGGCCGGTAGCCCGTGAAAAACGGCGTGTGCCGCCCGCCCTCTTCCTTCGTCAACACATACGCTTCCGCCTTGAACTTCGTGTGCGGCGTGATGCTGCCCGGCTTGCACACCACCTGCCCGCGCTCCACGTCATCCTTTTCCGTGCCGCGCAGCAGCAATCCCACGTTGTCCCCCGCTATCCCTTCGTCCAACAACTTGCGGAACATCTCCACGCCCGTCACCACCTTCTTCTGCGTCGCGCGAAACCCCACAATCTCCACTTCCTCCCCCACCTTCACCTTGCCGCGCTCCACCCGCCCGGTCACCACCGTGCCCCGCCCGCTGATCGAAAAAATATCTTCAATCGGCATGGCAAACGACTTGTCCACGTCGCGCACCGGCAACGGCACGTTCTTATCCACCGCGTCCATCAATTCGTCGATGGTCTTCTCCCACTTGGCATCGCCGTTCAAGGCCTGCAGCGCCGAACCCTTGATCACCGGAATCTTGTCTCCCGGAAATTGATAACTCTTCAAAAGCTCGCGAACTTCCAATTCCACAAGTTCCAGTAGTTCCGCGTCTTCCACCATGTCGCACTTGTTCAGAAACACCACGATCGCCGGCACCCCCACCTGCCGGGCCAGCAGAATGTGCTCCCGCGTCTGCGGCATCGGCCCGTCGGTCGCGGCCACCACCAGAATCGCCCCGTCCATCTGCGCCGCACCGGTGATCATGTTCTTGATGTAGTCCGCGTGCCCCGGGCAGTCCATGTGCGCGTAGTGCCGGTTGGCCGTCTCGTACTCCACGTGCGACACCGCGATGGTGATCCCGCGCTCGCGCTCTTCCGGCGCGTTGTCAATGGTGTCAAACGCCCGGAACTGCACCTTCGGGTTATGCTTGCTGAGCACTTTGGTGATCGCCGCCGTCAAAGTGGTCTTGCCATGATCGATGTGCCCCCCGGAACTGCACCTTCGGGTTATGCTTGCTGAGCACTTTGGTGATCGCCGCCGTCAAAGTGGTCTTGCCATGATCGATGTGCCCGATCGTCCCGATGTTCACGTGCGGCTTGCTGCGCTCGAATTTCTCCTTGGCCATTTCGTTTTCTGCTCCTCAGTCGAATTCGTCGGTCATCTACGGAATCTACTTCTTGCCGCGCACCTTCCCGATAATCTCCTCGCCAAGGCCGCCCGGCACTTCCGCGTAATGCGAAAAATGCATGGTGAAATTCCCGCGGCCTTGTGTGCGGCTGCGCAAATCCGTGGCGTAGCCGAACATTTCCGCCAGCGGAACCTGCACACGAATCACATGGCTGCCCGCGCGCACTTCCGAACCTTGAATCTGCGCCCGGCGCGAGTTTAAGTCGCCAAAAACCGCTGCCATGTATTCTTCCGGAACCACCACTTCCACCTTCATGATCGGTTCGAGCAGCACCGGCTTGGCCCTCGCGCAGGCTTCCTTGAAGCCCATGGAACCCGCAATCTTGAACGCCATTTCCGAACTGTCGACATCGTGATAGCTGCCGTCGACGAGCACCGCGGCAACGTCCACCATCATGAAGCCCGCGAGCGGACCGCTATCCATGGCTTCGCGAATCCCCACCTCGATCGGGGGAATGAATTCCTTGGGAATTGCGCCGCCAAAAATCTTGTCCACAAACAGGAAGCGGTGCTCCTTGTCGAATTTCCACTTGCCGCCCGCGCCGGCGACAGACTTTGCGAGCGCGTCCAGCTCGTCGCTAGACATTTCGTGCATGTTTTCGTGGTCCGCACTGGGCAGCGGATGCACTTCGAGTTTGCAATGGCCGTACTGGCCGCGCCCGCCGGTCTGCTTGATGTACTTGCCTTCGGCTTCGGCCTTCTTGCGGATGGTCTCGCGGTAAGCCACTTGCGGGCGGCCGACGTTCGCTTCTACGTTGAATTCGCGCTTCATGCGGTCGACGATGATTTCCAGGTGCAATTCGCCCATGCCGGAGATCAGCGTCTGCGCGGTTTCCGTGTCGGTGTGCACGCGGAACGTCGGATCTTCCTGCGAGAGCCGGGCCAGCGCCTGGCCCATCTTGTCCTGGTCCGCTTTCGTTTTTGGTTCAACGGCTACGGAAATAACCGGGGCGGGGAAATCGATGGCTTCAAGGATGATCTGCTTGTTTTCGTCGCACAGCGTGTCGCCGGTGGTAACGCTCTTCAACCCGACGCAAGCGCAAATGTCACCGGCGTACACCACGTCAATCTCTTCGCGCTTGTTGGCGTGCATTTGCAACAGTCGCCCGATGCGTTCGCGGCTGCCCTTGGTCGAGTTGTAAATGTAGCTGCCGGCCTTCAGCATGCCGGAATACGCGCGGATATAGGTCACGTGGCCCACAAAGGGGTCGGACATGATTTTGAACGCCAGCGCCGAAAAGGGCTGGTCGTCGGCGGCGCGCCGCAGAATCGGTTCGTCATTTTCGGGGTTGATTCCTTCCACGGGGGGAACATCGACAGGCGAGGGGAGATAATCGACAACCGCGTCGAGCAACGGCTGAATGCCTTTGTTCTTAAAAGCCGACGCGGCAAGCACGGGAACGATTTTCATCGCCAGCGTGGACTTGCGAATGGACTTGCGCATCTCCTCGACCGACAGCGTGCCTTCGTTCAAATACTTGTCGAGCACCTCGTCGTCGTGTTCGGCGACGTATTCGACCACCTTGTTGCGGTGATCTTCGTAAAACTTCCTATCGATGGCGGAACCCTTGAGGGCCGCAGCCACATCGGGACGCGAGCTGACAAATGCCGCATCCCAGAGCTTCTCGACCTCGAAGACCTCAAACTTCGCGCCCAGCGTTTCTTCCAACCAGACAATCACTTTCTGTTCGAGGAAGTCGATGCACCCGATGAAGTTGTCTTCTCTGCCAAGGGGAAACTGCAGGGGAACGGGGTGGGCTCCGAGGCGCTGCCGCATGGAGCGGATGACGTGGTCGAAATCCGCGCCCATTTTGTCCATCTTGTTGACGACCGCGAGGCGCGGGACGCGGTACTTGTCCGCCTGGCGCCAGACCGTTTCCGACTGCGGCTGTACGCCCGCCACCGAGTCAAAAATCGCCACGGCACCGTCCAAGACGCGCAGCGAGCGCTCCACTTCGACGGTGAAGTCCACGTGGCCCGGCGTGTCAATAATATTGACGCGGTATTTCTTGCCGGAGCGATCCCACGCCGCGGTGGTCGCGGCGCTGGTAATGGTGATGCCGCGCTCGCGCTCCTGCTCCATCCAATCCATGGTGGCCGTGCCTTCGTCGACCGAACCGATCTTGTAAGTCACACCCGTGTAATAAAGGATGCGCTCGGTCGAGGTGGTCTTTCCGGCATCGATGTGCGCCATGATCCCGATGTTCCGGGTGTCCTCGAGTTTGAATGCTCGTCCCATGCTCCCCGCAGCCTTTTTGTCTCCGGGCCGGATTGCAACTGCTTCGCTCACGATGGCACCAATCCTTGTTTCCTTTTTCCTTACCAGCGATAGTGGGCGAACGCCTTGTTGGCTTCCGCCATGCGATGCACATCTTCCTTCTTCTTGATGGCTCCGCCGCGCGCATTGGCTGCGTCGATCAGTTCATCGGCCAGCTTGCCCACCATCGTCTTGCCCGCGCGTTCCCGCGAATACTGCAGCAGCCAGCGAATGGCCAGCGACTGCCTGCGAAAAGGGTTTACTTCCACCGGAACCTGATAGTTCGCGCCGCCCACGCGCCGCGTCTTCACTTCCAGCACCGGCTTCACGTTCTCGACGGCCTTCTTGAAAATCTTCAACGCATCGTCGCTGGTCTTTTTCGCCACCTGGTCCATCGCGCCGTAAAACACACGCTGCGCCGTGCTCTTCTTGCCATCCCACATCATCGAGCAGATAAACTTTTCCACCAGGTCGTTGCCGTAAACCGGGTCGGTCGCCTGGACTCTCCGCGAAACTAATCCTTTGCGTGGCATCGCTCTCTATCGCTCCTTCAAGTCCTCTTCGCGAAACCGCTATTTCGCCTGCGCCGCTTTCGGCCGCTTCGCGCCGTACTTCGACCGTCCCTGCTTCCGGTTCTCCACGCCCGCAGCGTCCAGCGTCCCGCGCACGACGTGATAGCGCACTCCCGGCAAATCCTTTACGCGGCCGCCGCGCACCAGCACGATCGAGTGCTCCTGCAGGTTATGACCGATACCGGGAATGTAGGTCGTCACCTCCACGGCGTTCGTCAGGCGCACGCGCGCCACCTTGCGCAGCGCCGAGTTGGGCTTCTTGGGCGTCTGCGTGTACACGCGGATGCACACGCCGCGCTTCTCCGGGCAGCCCGCCAACGCGGGCGACTTCGTTTTGCTCGTGACCGCTTCACGGCCCATGCGTACCAATTGCGAAAACGTCGGCACAGTCTTCCCTCTTTCGGCCACACCGCAGCCAGACTATCGCGCGCGACACTTCGCGCCCCCGCCAGGCGCGCGGACAAAACTGCGCGAGAGCGTGCCCTGTTGCTGAAAGGTCTGCTGCGAATCCGGAGGACAACCAGCAAGAAACTCCGTACGCACTCCAAGAGGCAGAGCTATTCTCTTGGTATCAGTTCGGAGAGGCTTACTCGGCTTTGCGGGGCTGGCGCCCCATTCCGGCCGCTCTTCGCTCCCATTCCGTCTTGCTTGTTCCGGGACCGAAGATAATGCCCTTCCAACTCAACGGCTCCAAAATTTCCGGAGCCGCCCCACTCAGGTTAGTTACCTCCCTGACAAACAAGAGAGTATAAGGAAGCGGACGTGCTGTGTCAAATAGCAATTTGCAGGTCCTGTGGGAAAAAACCCTTAAAATCTTTCGTTTACGAAAAGGGCCCCGGCAAGCCATCGAATACGGTTAACCGGTCACGCATGAGGGAGGTAAAAGGCAGCCTCACCTGGGCCGTATCTTGCTGATCGACGGGCCCTTGCACCCGGCCTCCTCATTGGGCTTTTTTCGGTTGCGGGGTCACCAGGTGCCTCGGAATCGTCACCTTTCCTCCTTCGACCACCGTGTAGCCATCGCGGATCACCAAGTCCAGCCCGCTTAGTTCGTCCAAGTTCTCATCGAGCCGGCCGTCGACCACCAGCACATCGGCAAGCTTGCCCGGAGCGAGCGTGCCCAAGCGATCGTCCATGTCCAGAATCTCCGCATTCGTCTTGGTCGCCGCTACCAAAGCTTCTCGGACGCTCCACCCGGCAGCCACGAAGTTCTTCAACTCGCGAATGTACGGCCCGGGCAGGTAGCGATACCATCCAATTCTGTTCCCACTCCGCACTTGATTCCTGCCCTCCGCAATTTCTTTAGCATCTCCAGATTGGCTTCGTTTGAAAACGTGAACCGCCGCGAGGTCCAGCCAAATTAGCCACCCCACTCGTCAAAGATAATTTCATACGGAATCAGCGTCGTGTCGGCGGCGACACCTTTCTTGGCCATAAACTGAATCGTCTCATCCGTCCTCGGCATGAGATGCTCGACGGTGGTCCGCTCCAGCTTCCACCGCCCGCTCGATGCAAGCCGGTCCTCACGCACCCACTCTTTCAAGCGAAAGGTGACGTCGCCTTGCGAACCGACGTCGCGCACGCCGGTAATTCCGCTCTCGAAAAAGTAGCGGAGCTTTTCGACGGCGCGCAGCGTCGCGTCGGCTTCGCTCGGAGCCTGCTGCACATCGCCTTCCGTCAACGGATAGGTCAGGTGCGTGTGCAGATCGACGAGTCCCGGAAGAATGGTTTTGCCCGCAACGTCCGCTACTTCGGCGTTCGCGGCCATGCGGTCGACGAGGCCGGGAAAATCTTGAAAATTCTGTTGCGCGCGATGACCAGCGTGGCTCGATGCGCGGCCGCCTCCGTCCCGTCAACCAGAACGCGGTCCGGTCCGCTTGGTCCCGGCTTCACCGGGATGCGCCGCGGATCGCCGCTCACCGGCGTTGACGGATCCAAAAACTTTCTCCGGTCCTGCGCTTTGTCCTGACCCGCCACTCCTGCCAAGAAAACCAACATCGCGCCGAGCCATGCCGCGCTTTTCACGCGCACGTCCAGGTTCATGATCAAGCTCGTTTCGCACGCCTTTCCTGGCACAGCTCGGAACGCTCCATCCCGACGAGCGATCTCGATTCACGGCGCCCAGAACCGGAAGGTTCCAACTCACTCTGGAACTCGGATTCCTCGACCGGCCGCACATGGTCGCGCCGGCCCCTCGGTCGATACCGCTCCTAGCGACCGTGCTTCTCTGGAAAAACCTGGAAAAAGTTGTTGTTTTCTGGAACGGCCTTTTTGGGTATACTGTTGTCCTAGGCGTTGTCCCCGTCATCGGTCGATTTTGCATGGCAAGTCCTGATCTTGACGCCCCAGCCCGGGTCAGCCACTTGACTGCCGCGAAGTTCCCTTGCGGCTCTCTTCGTAGTTGTGTGTCCGTCCTGCTGGCCTTTTCGGTCGCACTGGCGGCCGCCATGCAGTGCCACGCCCAAGAGCAAACACAACAAAACCAAAATCAAGCGCAAACCCAGACGCAAGACCCGGAGCAAAGCGTTGCGGAAGTCGCACGGCAGGAACGCACCCGCAGGCAAAACCAGCAGAAAAAAACCAGGCACGTTTACACCAGCGAAGAGCTGAAGCGTCAGCAAATTCTTACGCCGGAAGATCACGCCGAGTTCGAAGCCCGCAAAAATCAGCAGCCGGCTGCCCCTGCCGGCCCAGCAAAGTTGCAACACGGTGCGAGCGGCACAACCGTCGCACAAAACGCCCATGCCGCTTCGCCTTCCGCAAATTCCGCCGACGTCCCGCTCGGCGAGATCGCGCGGCGCCTTCGCAGAGAAAAGGAATCACAACAACTGCAGCGCTCCGCGGAATTTCCTCTTCCCTTCGCGGACGCTCCCGTGCTCGCCTCGCCCAAGCCGCCGACCCAGCCCTTACTTCCGTCTGTGACCGTGGCTCCTCCCACGGTCGTTGTACCTGCTCCGCGAGTGGTCGCTCCGTGGCGGCCGTTCGTCAAGCGGTCCCCCTTCGAACGGCCGCGCGCGCTGCCTGCGCCTCCTGTTGCTCCGCGCGGGTTTGCTCCTGCACCTCCTGCTATCTTCCCCGCGCCGGACGCCCCCAGCGCGCTTGCCACACAGCCAGCGGCGCGCATCGCACCGTCACTGCGAAGCTCGGGTAAGCTGACGATCGTCACGGTCAAACCCGGCGACTCTCTCTGGAAGCTTGCCGCTTCGTGCCTTGGCGATGGACACCGCTGGCAGGAACTCCTGACACTGAATCCCGGCCTCCGTAATCCCGAGCTGCTCGAGGTCGGTTCGCAGATTGTCGTGCCGGCTTCTCTGGCTCCTTCGCTCGCAGTAACGAAGTACACGGTCCGGCACGGCGACACGCTCTGGACCATTGCGCAAACCCAACTCGGCCACGGCATTGCCTGGTCCTGCATCGCTCACGCCAATCCGGATCTGCGAGACGAGAACGTCCTCCAGGAAGGCCAAGTACTACTCCTTCCCTCCTCCTGCCCGAAATAGATCGCGTTGTCAGCGGCAGCTTCCCTGCACTTGGGGTTGCCTTTAATGCGAGGCGCACAGCCGCACCCTGCCTTCCGTATTTCGTAGGAGCCTACTGATTCTTGGAGATCGGAGCACATCTCAAGAGCCGGGAATCTGCTCAAACTCTATAAATTGTTGATATGAGGATGTTTCTCCGAACCTCGATCCTATACCGTCTGTGGCATTCCGATTGCCCGCTTCGCTCTGGGCCGTGTTGGGGCAGGGCCTCGATCCCCTAAATTTTCAGTTTTTCATGAAACCGCGCTTGTTCCGCGGGCGCGCTTCTCCCAGCAAACCACGGAAACGGCTGAGAGAAAGTCCAAACCTTCTTCGACTCCAGGAGGAACAGCATGATGAAAGCTGTCGCAACCAGGTCATCGTTTCGAGATGCGTGCTTTTGCGTTTTCGTTTTGCTTATTCTTGTTTGTGCGGCAACCATTCCTGCCCTAGCCCAATCCACTGCCAGCCTGACTGGCATTGTCACCGACGCCAGCGGGGCCGCGGTTCCCAATGCCAAGGTCACGGTAACCAACAAGGCTACGGGAGTCTCCTTTAACACGCAGACCGATAGCGCCGGGGCCTATCTAATCCCCTCCCTGCCGATTGGCGTCTACGACATCGAAGTGACGGCTTCGGGCTTCCAAAAGGCGCTGGTCACCGACCTCGATCTTCCCGTCGCCACTTCTGTGACTCGAAATGTCCAGCTGAGAATTGGAGAAACCTCGGTGACTGTCGAGATCACCGCCGATGCGGTGATCCTCGACACCGCCACGAACAGCATGGGGCAGGTCATCAACGACAAATACGTGCAGGACATACCCCTGAACGGCCGTCATTTCACCGACCTCAGTCTGCTGACTCCCGGCACCATCACGCCGCCTGCCAATGGTTTCCTTTCTTTTCCTCTCCGCGGCCAAGGCTCTTTCGGCATTAATACCGCAGGCCAGCGTGAGGACACGACCAATTGGTTGGTCAACGGCATCAATTTAAACGATCCGGTACAGAACCAGATCACTTTTCAGCCGCCCATCGGCACGCTCGCGGAATTCAAGATCGATAACTCCGCTTTTCCCGCGGAGTACGGACGAAATTCCGGCGCCATCGTCAATATGGCCACGCGCTCCGGAACGAACGATTTTCACGGCGAAGCCTTTGAGTTCCTTCGCAACAACGCTCTCGATGCGCGCAACTTTTTTAACACCGTGCCGAACCCCCAGGCCCCGTTCAAGCGCAACGAGTTTGGCGGCGCCTTTGGCGGTCCCCTCAAAAAGAACAAGGCTTTCGTTTTTCTCGCCTATGAGGGTTTGCGACAGCACCAGAGCTTGACCGTCACCAGCACGGTACCAAGCCAGAACCAGATAGCGGCCGTTACCGCGCCTGCGGTAGCTGGCCTTATCACGCTTCTCCCCCCTGCTAACTTCCATCGAACCTCGGACGCATCCGCCGCTCAGGCTGACTGGACAGGATTCACGGGTGGTGCGCTTGCCAACGTCTCGTTGAACCAAGGATCGGCAGACTTTGACGTCGACCTTCGGGCTCAGGACCGCCTCCACGGCTACTACGTGGTTCAAAAGGACCTTCGCGAGGAGCCCACGGCCGGCGGCGCCATTGGCGCAAATATTCCCGGCTTTGGCGACACGCGTGACGGTTTCCGGCATTTGGGCACGTTGAGCGAGGATCATACCTTCGGACCAAGTCTCGCCAACACGGTGCGCCTCGGCTTCAACCGTATTCACCTGACTTTCACTCCCAACGGCTTCTTCGACCCCGCGAAATTCAATATCGGCATGCCGGCGGGTTCCCCGGTCGCCAGCGGCTTGCCGTTTATCAACGTTGCAGGCACTTTGGGCTTCGGTGGGCCAACCGGTGAGCCGCAAGGCCGTGGCGACACCACGGCGGTTTTGAATGACACGCTGAGCTGGCTCAAGGGCCGGCACACCTTCGCCTTTGGCGGAGAAATCCGGCGCGCCTATAACAACAACATTGCGGAAAACATCGGAAGCTTCACTTACACAACCATGGCGAACTTCCTGGCGGACAAAGGCAACGTCTTCACGGTTCTGCTCGGTTCTGGGAGCAACAAGATTCTGCAGCCCGCCTATGACGCCTTCGCCCAGGACAGCTTCAAATTGGCGCGGAACTTCACCTTGAACGTCGGCTTCCGTTATGCTTGGAACTCCACACCATCGGAGTCGCGAGACCGCTTCACCAACTTCGACGCTGCCAGCGGCACTTTGGTCTCTGCCGCTCAGCCGTATCACACGAACAACAAGAATTTCCAGCCCCGTGTCGGCTTCGCCTGGGATCCCTTCAAAAGCGGCAAGACTTCCATCCGTGCTGCTTATGCGATCATGACCCAGGCCCCGACCACCAACATCCTCACCGGACTCAGTTCCAATCCTTTGTTTGCCGTGCCTGTCAACCTCGGTTCGTCATCGAACACGATCACGCTCGAAAATCCCTTCCCGCCCGGAACTGGTATCACTCTGGGGCCGTTCGCGATCAACCCGAACTTCGACAATAGTTATGTTCAGGACTGGAACCTCACCATTCAGCGGCAACTCAGCTCCAATCTCGGCGTCGAAGTCGCTTATGTGGGCGTAAAGGGCACGCACCTGCAACTTTCACAAAACATCAATCAGCCTTTCGTCAACGGCGGCGTCTATGCGTCCACTCGCCCGTTTCCCACGCTTCCGCAGACAAGCCCGGTGCTGCCCGCGCAATGCGCCCCGCCCAATCCAGTCTGCCCGCTTGGCAATTTCAGTGGCGGAGGTCAGGTAAACAGCGGGGGGAACTCCAACTACAACGCAGTGTGGGCCACCGTCAACAAGCACTTCTCTCACGGCCTGCAGTTCCAGGGTTCCTATACGTTTTCCAAATCGCTGGATTACAACTCCCTGTCAACGGGAGAGAGCCTCTTCATCCAAAATGCCTACAATCCGCGGGGCGATTACGGACCTTCCGAGTTTGACGTCCGCCACCGCTTCGTTCTCAGTGGCTTCTACGAACTGCCCTTCAAGTCCAACAAGCCCAGGCTCATCTCCGGCTGGCAGTTCGGAGTCACGCAGCAGGTACAAACCGGAAGCCCGATTACGCCCACGCTGGCCATCGGGCCCGGTCCGGGCATCTCCTTGACCGTCCGCCCGGACATTACTGGACCGAGCCAAACCACGGGAAGTCCAGCACAATGGTTCGCCAACCAGGCTCTGTTTGTTTCGCCTTGCGTCGCCGGTGTGTGCCACCCCGGCAACCTGGGACGCGATGCGATCACCGGACCGGGCTTCCTCAACACCGACTTCTCCATAACCAAGAACACGAAGTTCGGCGAAAGATTCAATCTGCAGTTCCGGTCGGAGATGTTCGATGTCTTAAACCATCCGAACTTTGGCAACCCGGTTCTGACCGTTACCAGCGCGTCGTTTGGCGTGATTCAGAGCACGCGCTTTCCAACCGGCGACTTCGGCTCCGCGCGCCAGATCCAGTTTGCTCTGAAATTGATGTTTTGATCGCTTCCACGCTTCGTTCCAAAGGGCGGGCTCCGGCCCGCCCTTCCTTGTTTTGGGGTTTAATTAAATACGCTGCACATCAAGCAGTGACCGGTTTCGCTTGATTCACCTTGGCGGGGCCGAGGTCCGGCAGGAACGCCGTCAGGATGCCAATCGCCGGAAGATACGCGCAGACGTGGTAGACGAAATCCATGCTGGTGAGATCGGCCAGCTTGCCAAGAATCGCCGCGCCGACTCCCCCCATGCCAAACGCGAAGCCGAAAAATAGCCCCGACACCGCACCGATTCTTCCGGGCATCAACTCCTGCGCGTAAACCAAAATCGCGGAAAACGCGGACGCGAGAATCAGTCCGATGACCACGCTCAGAATGCCGGTCCAGGCGAGATTCGCATAGGGCAGAATCAGCGTAAACGGCAGAACGCCAAGGATGGAGCACCAGATGACCAGCTTGCGGCCCACCCGGTCGCCCACCGGCCCGCCGATGAACGTCCCGGCGGCCACCGCGCCCAGAAACAGAAACAGATGCAATTGCGCATTCTGAACGTGAGGTGGAATTTGTTCATCAGGTAGAACGTGTAGTAGCTCATCAAGCTTGCGAGATAAAAGAACTTGGAAAACATCAGCGCCACGAGAATCGCGAGGCTCCAGCCGATTTGCCGGCTGGATAGAGCCGCATGAGGATGGGCGGAACCAAGCGAGGCTAGGTGTTCCGGATCGACAACTACCGGCTTCGGGTGAAGGGCTCGATTTTTGCGGAACCATGCGCCAATATTCATCAGCAGCACAATGGCCAGCATTGCCAGAAACGAAAACCATGCGATGTTGGCTTGCCCCTTGATGAAGATAAACGCCAGCAACGGCCCGATGGCCGAACCCGCATTTCCGCCAACCTGGAAGAGCGACTGCGCCATGCCGTGCTGCCCGCCGGAAGCCATGCGCGCCACGCGCGAAGACTCGGGATGGAACACCGCCGAACCGATGCCCACGAAGGCAGCAGCGACAAGAATGGTGAGGTAGGTGGGAGCCATGGCAAAGGCCAGCAGACCAACCATGGTGATGCCCATGCCAACCGCGAGCGAGTACGGCTGCGGCCGGCGGTCGGTGTAGAGCCCCACGACCGGCTGAAGCAACGAAGCGGTCAATTGCAACGTGAGGGCGATCCGCCCAACCTGTCCGTAATTCAAATGGAAGCTGGCTTTCAGCAGCGGATAAATCGCAGGAATCAGCGATTGCACCGTGTCATTCAGCAGATGACAGAAGCTGATGGAGAGAAGAATCGGAAAAACGGCTTTCGTGGCGGCTTCCGTGCGAGCTGCGGCCCGCGCCCGCGTCTCGACGGCGTCCAGATTCGTGCCGCTGGCCATCTACGCCTCGAGCTCGCGAAGCATCTTTGCGCGATTTGGACGCATGCGTCTTATCTGGCGGCGGAGGCGTGGCGGCGGGTAACGTAATCGGAAACGTAACTGTCGAAAAGTTCGTTAAGGCGATGGCAAACCGGGCCAGGCGCCGGAATCGAATGACCGGCGATTTCTCCGACGCTTATCAAATTGCGGTTGCTCGAGGTAATGAAAACTTCCTCGGCCGAGTAGAGGTCTTCGGGGCGCAACGTCTGTTCGACAACGGCAAGACCGGCCTCCGGGGCGATCTCCAGAAGGATTCCGCGCGTGATGCCTTCGAGGCACCCGGAGTTTAGCGGAGGCGTAACGATTTTGCCGTCTTTCACCCCGAAAATATTTGCCGACGTGCATTCGGCCACTTCGCCGCGCTCGTTGAGCATCACGACTTCGTCGAAACCTTCTTTGGCCGCTTCCGCGACGGACCAGACGTTGTTCAGCCAGGAAATGGTTTTGACGCCTGCGAGCGAGGACGCGGCATGGCGGCCCTGGGCGCGCAGCGCCAAGCGCACCACTTCGCGGTACTCGGGCAGCCCGGCGGTGTAGATGATGAGATCGACCTGGGGGCGGTGTTCGTTGCTTTGCCAGTAGCCCACGGAATTGTAGACCAGGTAAATCCGCGCGCAACCTTCGGTCACTTTATTGGCGCGCATCACTTCGTGGAGATGGACGCGGACTTTCGCCGACGTGTAAAGCATGGGCAAGCGAATGATCCCGGCGTCCTTTTCCAGCCGGCGCCAATGGCGCTCGTAAGCAAACGCTTCGCCGCGGGAGATACGCACGGTGGTGAAGATGCCCCAGCCGCAAATCAGTCCCGCCTGGCCGGGGGAAAGGCGAACTTTCTCGATGGGCAGAAGGCTCTCGTTGTGGAATACGAACGGATGAATCACGCTGGCGCCTCGATCTCGGGGACGAAAGAAATATTGTAACCGAAGTTGCTTAATGATAGTGGGCCGGATGGTCCGCGTCCCTGCTGATTTGTAGCGGCGCAGCTTTGTGCTAACCGCGGTCGAAGGAATTGCTCCGGCCTTTCCCTGACCGTCGCAGAATCAGCTCGTTGCTTAGAGTGCGCCTTTTCCTTCGCCGGCTTTACCAATTCGAAGGGCCGAAGCCGGGGATGCGCGAAGAATCTCGCGCGGGCACTTTTCAAGGAAACAAGTGAGGAGGGCATCACCGGCTTTATTGCTAGCTTTGTTGAACATTCTTCGAATTCTTTTTTGCCGAGCAGCTACATTCTGCGCCGTGCAGGTTTTAGTGAGGCAGGATATCTTTCACAACTGTTCCGCCCTTCATCACGAACTCCACTTGCTTTAGGACGGCAATGTCGCTGAGTGGATCGCCTTCCACGGCAATGAAGTCAGCGTACTTTCCCGCTTCGATCGAGCCAACGCGGTCTTGCCAGTTCATTAATTCCGCCGCGTTAAGCGTTGCGGCGCGAATCGCCTCGAGAGGCGGCATGCCGCGCTTGGTTAATGCCACGAACTCATCGGCATTTTTGCCCTGCCGCTCCGGGCTGCCAGCGTCATAGCCCAAGGCCATTTTTACGCCCAAGCGCATGGCCTCTTGGATGGCCTGTTGGATCGACTGCAGAAGTTCGCCGAGGTAGGTTTGCATCTCCTTCCGCCGTTCCGTTTCAGGTTCCTTGCTATACCGTTCGACGGAGGCATCGATCCCGCCGACGGTCGGAACGAGAAAGGTGCCTTTCGCTTTCATCAACTCAAGATCTTGCTGGTCTACCCGGTGGCCATGCTCGATGGAATCCACCCCCGCAGTCACTGCGTTTCTTACGCCTTCCGGCGTACTGGCGTGGGCTGCCACCTTGCGCCCCAGTTTGTGAGCTTCTTCGACAACCACACGAATCTCATCGACCGTTAGGGTGGGGTGCAACCAATCGGCGTAGACCTTAATGAGGTCGGCGCCGTGGCCGATCTGCTCGCGGACTGCGCGCCGCGCTTCCTCTTGTCCGCTGACCATCTGTGCTCCCGTCGGAAAATCGGAGAGGTCTGGCGAAATGCCGAAGGGGTTGTATTGACCTACGGCGGCTATCGCGCGAGTAGCTACTTGCATTCGCGGACCTTCCGCCAAAGCCTGCTCAATGGCGTCGCGCAGAGCGACGTCCGCGTAACCCGCGCCTTCGTTTTCCACATCGCGAACGCTGGTGAAACTGGCTTCGAGCGTGATTCGAGCGTTGTAGGCGCCTTCGAGCGCACGGAAAGCCTGCGATTTCGTCGCCAAGTTCAGCGTGTAGCCGTCGGGGCCTTCCGGAATGCGCGCCATGAGGTGTGTATGGCAATCGATAAGACCGGGAAGGACTGTCGCGCGGCCAAGCTCGATGACTTTCGTGTTCTTGGGAACGTGCGCCTGAACCTCCGGGAAATGGCCAACTTCTTTGATGCGCTGGCCTGCAATCCAAACTCCCGCGTTCTCGACGTAAGCGCCTTTGCGGACATCAGCAGTTTTCCCGCTTTGACCAGAATGGAGGGAAGTGTCGATGTTTGAGGAGCGGAACGGAGAGGACAGAACCCCAGAAAAAGCGCGACGGCGAGCGCTCGTGTATTCATCGCCGCACTACTTATCACAACCAACGCCGGGTTAACAAGCTGGCGTTCCGATTGGCGCCCGGCCTCCTCCCGCGTGCTACAATGGCGGCACTGGAAACCACCCGTGGCCGAGACCGTTCTTCCAGGCGAAGATGCCGTTCTTGAAGTCGTCTCTCCGGACGGCGGGCGGCGCTACGTGCGCGTCACGCAATTGCCTTTCCTGATCGGCCGGGGCGCGGAAACCGGCAACCACCTGCAGCTCTCCGACCGCCGCATCTCGCGCAATTGCGCCGCCATCGTCATCGAAGCGAACCGCTTTTACCTCGAGGATCGCGGGCAGCGCCGCGGTCTTTTCGTCAACGGCGAAAAAGTGGAGAGCCGCAAACTCCAGAACGGCGACGTCATCACCTTCGGGCTCGAAGACTCCTACGAAATTCTCTTCCGCTTGGCGAGCGGCTCGGGCGAGGAATCTTTCCCGCAGTTGCTGACCCGCATCGAGCACATCACCAGCTCGGAACCCGGCGGCGGCCTGCGCAAGCTGAACCAGCTGCTGGAAGCCACGGCGCTGCTGCATTCTCAGCTTCCGCTGGACGAAGTGCTGGCAACTATGCTGGATCACACCGTTTCCATCACTGATGCGGACCGCGGGTTGCTCCTGGAGCCGGATGCCGGCGGCGCGCTGAGGGTTCACCTGGCGCGGCGGAGCGGCAACCTGCGCCTGCCACCCGAGAGCCTGACGCCCAGCCAGACGGCCATTCAACTGGCGCTCAAGCAACAATCGCCCGTGATCACCGAAGATCTGGCGCAAGCGGATATGGACTTGCAAGGGGCGCAGAGCATCGTGGCGCAGCGGCTGCGTGCCGTCGTGGTGATTCCACTATGGGTCCTGACGCGCGCGAAGACCCAGGAATCGATGGTCAACGTCAAGCGCGGCGAACTGCTAGGCGTTCTTTACCTGGATTCCAAGCGCCCCGCGGCTTTCTCCAAGCTCGACCGGCAAATCTTGGATGCGCTGGCCGCCGACGCCGCCAGCATTCTCGACAACGCGCGTCTGGTCGAGCGCGAACGCGAGCGCCAGAGACTCGAACAGGAAATCAACATCGCGCGCGACATCCAGCAGGCGCTGTTGCCGCGCAATTTTCCGGATACGCCGAACTTCTGCGTGACCGGTGTGAATTTTCCGTGCCTCTCGGTCGGAGGCGACTATTTCGACGTTTTTCGCGTAAGCGATGGGCGCACGGCGTTTGTCATTGCCGACGTTTCCGGCAAAGGACTCGGTGCCGCCATTCTGACCACCATGCTGCAGGGCGCGCTTTCCGGCATGACGCTCGGCACCGATCCAGCGCGCGTTTTCAATCACGTGAACCGCTTTCTTTGCGAGCATTCCGAGGTGGGCCGCTATGCTACGGTGTTCTTTGGTTTGCTCGATAATGACGGCCATCTCGAATTCATCAATGCGGGTCATCCCTCTCCCATTCTTATCCGGCGCGGCGCCGCCGAAGAAGCATTTACCGAAGGGTCTTTCCCGGTGGGCCTCGTGCCCGAGGCGCAATACACCGCAGCGTGCGTCAAGCTCGAGCCGGGGGACACGCTCGTGCTTTTCACCGACGGTGTGACGGAGGCCATGGATCCGGAGGAACAACTCTTTGGGGTGCCGCGCCTCAGGCAAGTTCTCACTGGGCAGATGCAGTGTCCGCTCGAGCAGCTGCAGAAATGCGTTCTCGAAGCCGTGGAAAATTTCACGCGAGGCGCGCGCCAGGCGGATGACCTGACCCTACTGATCGTGCGCTACCGGGCCACAGCGGCATCGACAACCACGGATACAGACATTCCCGCCTCACGATCGGCATCCTCCGCATCAGCCACCTTGCGAGCAACCCAGCAAGCGGGCGGTGGGTCGGGTTCGCTGTAGCCGGCGCTCTCCATGGCAATGGCGGAAGCCGCGAGCCCCTACCTAGGCGCGCGTTCATTACTCTTCTCGCAGCAGACGCGCGGGATGAACGTGCAGAGACCGTTCGGCGGGAATCCAGGTGGCCAGGAAACCCAACAGCGCCATAGTGATCACGACTCCTGCCAGTACCAGTGGATCCCGCGGTGTCGCCTGATACACGATTTGCGCAAGCAATTGGCTAGCAATCACGCCCAGGAGCAAGCCGGCTGCGGAACCAGAAAACAGAAGAAGGAGAGGACGGCCGAGCGCCGCGCGCAGGAGTTGGGCGGCCTGCGCTCCCAGGACCACACGGATGCCAAACTCTTTCATGCGCTTGGACACAGAATACATGGCCATGCCGAAGACGCCGGTGACAGCAAGCATGGCGGCAAGCAAACCCATCACGCCGAGAGTGGCGGTGGCCACGCGCGCGGGAAATAGAACGAACGCGAGCTCGTCGGGCCAGCTATGGAACACAAACGGCAAGCTCGGGTCAATTTGCGCGAGCCTTCGGCGCACCTCAGGCACGATCTCGGCCTCCGGCAACGGCGAGCGAACCACCAAGGACGTGTCACTGTCGGGACTCTGATCGAGTGGAAGGAACATCGCTGCCCATGGAGTCTCGGTGAGCGAATCGTACTTTCCATTTTCGACGACGCCGACAATTTCGTAAGGAAGTTTTTCGCCCCACAGAAACCGGCGCCCAAGGGCGGAGGTGTTTCCAAACATCGAGCGGGCGAAGGCCTCGTTCACGATCGCGACCTTCGGGCTCTTGGCATCGTCATGCCAGGTGAAGTCGCGCCCACCCAACAAACGTGTCCCAGCGGCCTGCAAATAGCCGGGTGAGATGGAAAAATACTTCGCGCCGAATGTGCTATTGGACATCCGGAAGTCGGTCGTACCCTCGCGGTAAACCGGAGAACTGCTTCCACCGGTGCCGAGCGGCGTCTCATCGATGATTCCGACCGAGGTGACACCCGGAAGTCGGGAAACTTCCTCGAGCATGCGTTTCCGAATCTGCATGATAGAAGCATCGGAGTGTCCGCCCATGTGCAAATCGGTCTCGGCCAGAAGCACGCCTTCGGGCTGGAAGCCCAGCGGTGCGTGGAGCGAGCGCTGCATGCCGCGCAAGGCAACAAAAGAAGAAGTCACGAGCAGGGTGCAGAGAGTGATCTGAATACCGAGGAGAAGATCGCGAAGAGTGAAACGACGAAAAACGATCGTGCCAGCCCCCCCGCTCTTCATCACCTGCGCGGAGTCTGTCGTCCAGATCTGCCTCATGGGAACCAGGCCCCACAACACGCCACTTCCGATAGACAACAGCAGAGCCACCGAGTAGACCTTTGGATCGGGGCTGACGGTCACATGAACCGGAAATTCTGGAAAAGGCTGCCAATGTGTCAGTGCGTTCAGCAAATTGGTAGAAAAAAGGGTTCCGAGGGCGCCGCCAAGAACGGAAAGGAGGACGGCCTCGGCAAGCAGTTGCCGGAGGACCTGCCACCGGCTGGAGCCAATGGCAAGACGGATCGCCAGTTCGCGGCTGCGGTCCGCGGTCCGTGCCGCAAAGAGGCTCGCGAGGTTGGCACAGGCCGCAAGCAGCACCAAAAATGCCAGGAGCATGATGCCTGCCAGGAAAGACCGGGCCGGGTCACCAAACATGTCGCCCATCAATCCCGGTTTCACCAGCCTCGCGCACAAGCCATCGTCGTCGGGATTCTGGCGCGCAAGTTCGCTTGCAATGGCGTTGAGATTATCGGTGGCTTGCGCGGGAGTGACGTCGGGCTTCAGCTTCCCGAGGATCCAAATATTGTGCATGCCGCGAGTCGAGAGAAAATTTGCGCCTTCGTCGTCCGGGCTGTCTACCATGGGCATCCAGAAATCCGGCCAAAGGAACAAGTCCGCACCATGAAACGCGGCGGGAACAACTCCAATCACCGTAAACGGGTGCTTGTTCACGTCGACGGTGGTCCCAAGGACGCCGGAGTCAGAATTGAAATGTCTGCGCCAAAAGTCATGGCTCAAGACGATGTAAGGGGCGGAATTCGGTCCGTGTTCTTCGCTCGCGTGAAAAAGCCGGCCATGCTCAGGCCGAACGCCCAGCATGTCGAAGTAATTCCCGGAAACTCGGTAGTACCAGCATTTGTAGGCGGCGTCTTTCGTGCTAAGCCCCGCGCTCTGGATCCGGTAAGCCGCCATATCGCTGAAGGTCGAATTCTTGCTCTGAAAATCCAGGTAGTCGGGATAGGACTGATTGTCGTATCCCGGCGTTTTTTGCACCACGTTGTAAAGCGCGGTGGGCTCGGGCACGTCGAGGGGCCGCAGCACCAGAGCATTCACCGCGCTGAACACCACGACATTCGCACCGATTCCCAGAATCAGTGTCAGGAGCGCGGTGGTCGTGAATGCCGGCGACCTCTGCAACTGGCGCGCGGCGTAGCGCAGGTCGCGCCAGACGGCATCCAAAGCCGTTGCCGCGTCCGCAGCCGTTACGCGTTCCCTCATCACAACTCGACTGCCGAAACGAATCAGAGCATCGCGACGAGCTTCTTCGGGCGACATTCCGGCGGCAAGGTTGTCGGCAATGCGCATTTCGACATGCGCCTGGATTTCCGCATCGATTTCCTGATGCAATTTCGAGCGAGAGAAGGTGTTTACAAGCCGGCGAAAGACAGACACGAGTCACCTCATGCGTACCGCAGGATGGCGCGGATCCCTTGGACAAGCTGTTCAAAGCTCTCTTCCGCTTTTCGCAGCTCTTTCTGTCCGGCAAGCGTCAGCCGGTAATACTTGGCCTTGCGATTGGTGTCGGTCACTTTCCACTCCGAGCGGATCCATCCGCTCATCTCCATGCGGTGCAGGGCGGGATAGAGCGAACCCTCCTCGACGGTCAGGAGTTCCTCGGACGCTCTTTGGATGTGCAGCACGATTCCGTAGCCGTGCAGCTCTCCCATCTGCGACAGCGTCTTCAAAACGAGGAGGTCGAGAGTTCCCTGAAGATCATTTCTTGCCATGCGGCGCACCCCTAGACAACTTGGTGTCGTCCCAAAGGTAGCCCTAGAAGTGGAGGTGTGTCAATAGGGAAGGTTAGGGAAGGTTGGGCTCGAAGCAAAGGGCGAGAAGCACACTCGTGCCCCCGCCCTCTGGAGAAGCTAAGAACGATTGCCGGTTCGAGAAGCGATTGCGGAGCCGATGCTAGTGGCTAAGCTAGGAGCCAACTCAGCTGAGATCGTCTTTGGCCTGCTGCTCGGCGTTCTTGGTGGCGCCTTTGGCATCGGCGCCGGGATTCAAAGCGTGAATGGCTTTCATCAAAGGCAGCGCTTTCTCGCCATCGGCCGCTTTGCATTCAGAAACGTCGGCGTTGGAATGCACGCCGGTCATGGCGGCGCTCAGGCAGGCAAAATTCAATCCCATATTGTGGCTTGCGTGCAGGGCGGCGAGGCACTCATCGAGGGCGGTGAACGCAGAGCACGTTCCCGTCAGATTGGAGCCGGCAGGCAGAAGCCCCTGCGCCTGCAGCTTGGGCGTGAGTTTCATTTCGAGGTCAGCGCGGCTGGCCTTGGAATCCTCGGACTTCTTGTCTTTTTTGACCCATTTGATGGGGTTGAGCGAATGGGGAGTGTGCGAAGTTGGCTTCGCCGCTTCGGACGCGCCAGCTCCGGCAGGCCCCTGTGCCGCGGCGTGCCGCGCGCCCACCGTCAGGAAAGCCGACAAGCCCAATGCCAGGATCGAGACTTTGAGAAGATTTCCTTTCATGTTGACCTCGTCGAGTAATTTTTGAATGCGGAGAAAGAGGAGCCGCATCCGGCCTCGCCTCCAGTAGGCCACAAGACGCGGGGGCGCCTTGGCTTCGCTTGGGAGTACTGCGCGAATCGGTCACGTTGTCCGTCAGTACAGGTGAAGCGCCGCGCGGCAAAGGGAGCTCCCCGGCGCCTATTCCTCACAGCTGTCCAGACCGGGAAGGGTTCCTGATCATCAAGAATGGGATCCGACTCCAGCGGCATGCCGGCTTTTGCAAGCGTGGAATCGGACCAGCACATCTGGGGTGGCGCACTACCTAGGGACGCGCCCCGGAGCGGCCAAGCCGAAGCCGGAAACACGGAAATCAGACCTCGCAACGGTAAAGCTGCAATCAGGACTTGGCCTTACGAAGGAGGCCGAAGAGGGTGAGACCCAGACCGCCGAGGAATAGCAGAGGCGCCAGGTAATTGTTGACAGCGGGCTGAATGGTGATGGGAATCTCCAGGGGCTTGGCGTACCCTGCGGCAAAGTAATAAATCACGCCTGCCAGCAACATGTACAGCAGTCCGCGGCGAATGTGCTGGCGCCCGGCGACACTCGAAGAACGGGACAAGCGCACCTGAGGCACCATCTCACGACAAAACGGACACTGGTTCAAATGCTCGGCGATCCGTTTCCCGCAGAAGGCACACTGCCGCATTTCCATGGCCTGGTGTCCTATGGCGCTCATGAATGTCTCAAGACGAGCCCCCATTTCAGGCTAAAAGGAGGGCTGGGGGAGGTCAAGGGTTGGTGATGTACCTGCCAATAGGGTTTCGGAGAAAGTTGTTCCATCCCGGGATGCACTCCGGTCAGATCGCCCGGCAAGAACAAAGACTTGCAAGCAATCCACTAAGGAAGGGTTTTTCTTCCAGAAGATGAGACGAGCGAGTGCCTGTTTGTTAACAAGCGCTCTCTGGTTCGTAGCTCACGGCAAGCCCAGCTATGCTAAAACAAGCCAAGAGGAAGGTCGATTTTCGTTCTCGAGAGACCCGTCCGCTCATCAACAGGGGAGAAACGATGAGACACCCTTTCCTAAGACTGCTGCAATCCCTGCCGTTTGCGGCACTAGCATTCCAGTTTGGCAGTACCGCCGCCATCGCACAGGAAAAGAAGATGGCGCAAGTCAACGGCGTGGATAACAGCAAAATGGGGCCTTATCGCGCCCTGGCCCAGCACGTTTATGGAGATTTCCAGAAGGGCGACGTCGCCGGGGCCGCAGCCATGGGCCGCGTGCTCGAGCGACTATGGGATAAAGCCGAAGACTACGGAGGGGATACCGCTCTTTCCAAGACCAACCACAAACTTTTCGAGGAAATTGACAAGGCCATGGACGAGTTTCTGACACCGCTATGGGAAGCAAGCCAAACCGCCTGACCCCGCCAAGGTCAAAGCCGCGTACAACGCCTATCTTGAAAAATTGAAGCTAGCGGATTAGACGGGAGTTCTACGTCACAGGTCAAAGAATGAACAGGAGAGGACCTTCAAGCAGCCCTCTTCTGTTTTCTTGTGCGAAGGAATCTGCCTCCCCATTCGACCAAGCAAGGAAGCCTGAAATCGAATCGCGCCTTACAATTCGCGGAGAGCCGTGGCCACGGGAAGCCGCGCGGCACGCACCGCGGGGAAAAAGCCGCCGAGAACTCCCATCACCATTGCAAAAACGACACCCTCCACAAGCAAGCTGGGAGTGATCATGAAGGCGAAAGCGAGATTGGAAAAGGTCTGAAAATTGATCGTGCTAGTGGTCACGCCATTCAAGCGGAGAACGGCAAGGCACCCCAAAAGACCACCCACGAATGAAATCAAGAGCGCCTCAATGAGGAACGAGAAAACAACGGAGGGCCCGCCAAAACCGAGGGCGCGCATGATGGCGATCTCCCGGCCGCGGTCGGCGACTGCCGAATACATGGTATTGAGAGCGCCAAAGACCGCTCCGATGGCCATGACAAAAGCGACAAAACCACCAAGAGTAGTGATGAGCGTAGTCATGCGCGTCGATTGTTTGGCGTAGTAGTCGATCTCACGGGTGACGTCCACGTTCAGGCGAGGGTCGGTGGTGAGGGCGTCCTTCAATGGAGTCAGAGCTTCGGGAGAGGAGAGACGAGCGGTGACGGATTGGAAGAACGTATCGGGGCGGTTGTAGGCGGCGGTGAGCAGATGCGGATCGCCCCAGACTTCGGAATCGAAAGCGCTGCCGCCGGCGTCAAAGACGCCTACAACCTTCCACTGCATGGTGCCAAGGCCAATGGTGTTGCCGAGGGTCAGGCCGGAGTAGGTGGTATTCGCATTCTTGCCCACGACGATTTCGGCAAGACCAGGCGTGAACATGCGCCCCTGGACAATTCTGACACCCTTGCGGATCTCCAGCACATTGGGCGAAACCCCGCGGACCTCCACATTTGCGTCCGTACCCGTAGAGCGCAACGGGATGGGCGCCATGAGCACGGCTTCCGCAGTTACCAGGGGGCCATTGGGCCCGCGGGCAATGCCGGGAGCATCCTGAATGATCTTCACGGAATCAAGGCCGACGCCGCTGGTCATTTCCGAAGTCGCGCCACCGCGGACGATCAGCGCGTTGTCCGGCGAGCCAGACGAAACGAGCGTGGCTCGGAAACCTTTTGCCAGGGAAAGCATAGCCACGAAGACACCCACGGTCCCGGCAATGCCCGCAACTGCCACGATCGCCGAGGTCCAGCGGGCCTTTACGCTGCGGAAATTATAGGTAAGGGGTATCGCCATCTCAGGCCCTCCGAAGCGCGTTGACGACACGCATGCGCATAGCGCCAATTCCGGGAAGCAGGCCGCTGGCGGCGCCGACAAAAATCGCGAAGCCGAGGCCCAACAACAACATGGGCTTTGACAACAGCAGCGGCGGCAGCAACCCGGTGACCGCTGCGCTGATACCGGGAATGGCCAGAATGGCCAGGGCGAGGCCCAACACACCGCCAAAGAAAGCGATGGCCAACGATTCCGCGAGAACCAGGAAGAGAACGGACCGATCGGTGAAGCCGATGGCCTTCAAGACCCCCAATTCGCTGGTGCGTTCGCGGACGGAGATCGCCATCGTGTTGCCAGTGACCAGCAGCAAAGTGAAAAACACCACGCCGCCGATGCTGAGGATTAGAAATTCGATGTTTCCGAATTGCTTGGCAAAATAGGCGGCGAATGCGGATTCAGTTTCCGTCTTGGTTTCATGAGGGGAATTGGCAAATTTTTCGTCAATGGCCTTGGCCACGCGGACGGCATCGTCCGGGTTATCGAGCCTGAGGATGTACCATCCCGCGGTGCTCTTGATAACGCTGGGAACGTTCTCGTCAAAGTATTTCCACTGGAGCCAGAACTGACCCTGGTCTCCGTCAGGCTTCTCGGTGTGATAGATGCCATCGAGGTTGAACTCCCAGATTGCGCCGCCGTAAAGGGTGGTTTTGATGGGGATGCGGTCGCCGACTTTCCAATGGAAGCGTTCCGCGAGCTTGGCGCCCGCGATCGCACCCTGACGATCTTTGACATAGTTATTCCACTGATCATCGGGCACGACAAATTCCGGATAAACCTTGCGGTGGTTTTCGACGTCGATCACGAATTGGGGGAAAAAATTCTTTTCGTCTTGATAGACGCCGCCGAACCAGTGATCATGCGTAACTGCCTTCACACCGGGAATTGCGGCGATCTTGTCGGCGTACGAAATAGGCATGAGGTTCATGAGGCCAACTCGATCAACTACGATCAGCCGGTCGGCGCCGGCAAGCTCGACGCCGCGGTTGAAGGCACTTTTCACGACCGCCAAAAACGTAAACAGAACCAACGCAATCGCGAACGAGCCGACGGTGAGAATCAAACGAACCTTCTTGCGGAAGAGGTTCGCAAAAATGAGCTTGCGGAATTTCATGCCGCACCTCCTGCGAGAACGCTTTGCGGAGAAGAACCTTTGCCCTCGACCAGCAAGCCTTTCTCAAGATGGAGCGTGGTGTGGGCGCGAGCGGCGACGACGGGGTCGTGCGTGACCATCAGGACGGTTTTGCCGTACCTGTTCACAAGTTCCTCGATGAGAGCCATGATTTCGTCAGCGCTCTTGCGGTCCAAGTCGCCGGTAGGCTCGTCACAGAGGAGGAAAGTGGGATCGGAAACAATGGCGCGAGCGATGGTCACGCGCTGTTCTTGGCCGCCGGAAAGTTGCCGCGGGTAATGCTGCATGCGATCGGCAAGACCAACAACCGCGAGCGCGGTTTCGACGTGCTTGCGGCGGTCGGAACCAGATAACTTGGTCAATAGGAGGGGCAGCTCGACATTCTGATACGCGGTGAGAACAGGAATCAAGTTGTACATCTGAAAGATGAAGCCGACGTGGCGGGCCCGCCATTGCGTAAGCTTGCTGCCCGACATGTGCGTGATTTCGTCGCCGGCCACGGTGATGCTGCCGGCGGAAGGCACATCCAGGCCCCCGAGAAGGTTGAGCAGGGTGGTCTTGCCGGAGCCGCTGGGACCCATGAAGGCGACGAAGTCGCCCTTGTCGACATCCAGGTTAAGCCCCTGAAGCACCTGGATTTTCTCGCCGCCGCGGCTATAGGTCTTGTTCAGGCCGCGGACGCGGATGAGGCTCTGCGAATCGCTGCTTCCATCAACTCGGATCATGCTTCTCTCCTATTGGCGGATTTCGACCTTCTCACCATCCCGCAAATTCTCAGGACCCTTGACGACCACAGAATCGCCGGGAGTGACGCCCGCGAGCACGGCGACCTCGGTGCCGCGGTCTATCCCCAGGCTGACGGCGCGGCGCTCGACCTTGCCGTCACGCAGCAAATACACGAAAGAAGCGCTGGAGTCGGATCGCACGGCGCTCTTGGGAATTAAGGCGACCGCCTGCGGACCTTTGTCTTTCTCCTTGCCTTTGGCAGCCGGCTTGTTTTCTTCAAGAAAAGCCACTTTGACGCCCATGTCGGGGAGGATCCGCGAGTCCAGCTTCAAAAACGAGATGCGAACCTTGACCGTGGCTTTCTGGCGGTCCGCCGTGGGAATCACTGTGCGCACCTTCGAAGGGATCTGCCAGTCCGGATACGCGTCAAGCGTCGCCATGACCGGCTGACCCGGCTGGACACGGGCAATATAGGATTCGCTGACGTCCACTTCGATTTCGTTGGAATTCATGTCCACGATGGTGGCGATTCCCGTGCGCGTGAAGCCGCCGCCAGCCGAATTGGGAGAAACCATCTCGCCGACCTGAGCGTCTTTGGAGACCACAATGCCCGGAAAGGGCGCGCGGATGGTGCAGTTGTCCACGGCTTGCTGCGCCACTCCGATGCGCGTTTCGCCAGCTGCCACCTGCACTTTGGCGAGCGCGATTTTGGCGCGCAAGCTATCTGCCGTCGTACGCGCATTATCAAGCGCCTCCTGCGTCTGAACCCCTGAGTCGCGCAACTGTTGCGCGCGTCGCAATGCGATTTCAGCGTTGCGGAGTTGCACTTCCAAGTCGGCGATAGCGGCCTGGGTGGAATCGCGGTCCGCCTTCGCCGCCTCGAGCGCGCGCTTATAATCGGAATCGTCGAGGGTGGCAAGAAGCTGGCCTTGTTTAACGGGTGTGCCTTCGTCAAAGAAAACGCTGGTGACGCGTCCGGTAATTTTTGCAGCGATCGTGGCGCGGCGGCGTGGCGTGACGTACCCGCTCGCATTCAGTGCCGTCAGCGGGCGCTCGGCATCCGGCTTGGCCGCCGTCGCGACCTCCACGACCGGCTTCTGCTCCCGCAACGCGAAAGCAGCGGCAACAATGGCGCCAAAAATAACCACCGGTATGGAGGCGTAAAGCACACGCCTGCCCATGCCCGACTTGGCGCGCTGACCTTCGTGGATGCGTAGCGAGCCCAGGTCAGGTTTTGACGAATCGGCAGGCATCACCAGGGACTCTCCGTAATTGCTCATGGCGGTGCTCCATATTGTTTACGAATGAGGTGGCGCTAAAATTACAGATGCATTGCGCCTCTCCGGGGGCACATTTCATTCTCGCCCGGAAAACATTCCCTTTCAGCCGGGCCGGCTTCGACCGGATGACTGGAACTGCCAGCGCCGTGGGTTCTGAAGGTCTTACGGAGCACTAGAGCTATTGTATTCGATTGCGCTCATTTTGGTGAGACCGCCTTAGCAAGCGGCCGACCCTTGCTTAATCCTGCTCCTATAGAGCTTGGAAAGACGTGGTCCGGGTGGCGAGTTACTGTTTCCTCGAACACTTTCCCTACCGGCAACGGCACGCCATCTGGCGCTTGCAAGGACTCAGGCCATACCTGCGCTCGGACCACGACGGCAAACCCCGGGAACGCAACCGCTGCGAACGCCAGGGTCTCGCCTCCGCAAAGGTCTACTATCCATTCCCAAAAATGAATCCTTGACAGCCGGCGTTCCAAAGTCATATGAAGGAATCTCCGCAGGCCATTTCCCTACCTGACCTCCTGCGGATGGGGGGTCCCAGATGAGCCCTACCCGCCGTGACTTTCTCAAGCTTACGACCCTTGGCGGAACCGCAGCCACCCTGTTTGGCTTCGATCTCAAACCGGCGTACGCGCAGCTGCGCACGTTGAAAATCGCCCGCGCCAACGAGACGCGCTCGACCTGTCCCTACTGCTCGGTGAGCTGCGGGGTCATCATCTATACGATCGGTGACCGCGCGAAGAATGTCACCCCGCAGGTGGTGCACGTCGAAGGCGACCCGGACCACCCCATCAATCGCGGCACGCTCTGCCCCAAAGGAGCTTCGCTCGAACAAGATATTTTGAATGAGAGGCGCTTGCTGAAGCCGCAAGTGCGGCGCCCCGGAGGCACGGATTGGGAAGACATTTCCTGGGGCGACGCGCTTAATGAAATCGCCGAGAAAGTCAAGAAGACACGCGATGACACGTTTATCGAGAAGGATGCTGCGGGTCACACGGTCAACCGGCTCGAATCCATCGCCTGGACCGGCGGCTGTACCGACACCAACGAGTTTAACTACCTCGTGGTCAAAACCATGCGGTCGCTGGGAGTAGTGCACTTAGAAAACCAGGCCAGGGTTTGACACGGCCCCACGGTCTCAAGTTTGGGACCAACCTTCGGACGCGGGGCCATGACCAATGGGTGGGTGGACATCAAAAACACCGACATGATGCTGATCATGGGCGGGAATCCTGCCGAAAACCACCCCTGCGGTTTCAAGTGGGCCGTCGAAGCCAAGCGCACTCGCAACGCGAAAATGATCGTGGTCGACCCGCGCTTTACCCGCACCGCATCGGTCGCGGATTTGTTCTGCCAGCTTCGCGCGGGCGGCGATATCGCTTTCCTCGGCGGAATCATCAACTATGCCATCGAGAACAATCGCATCGCGAAAGATTACCTCCTGAACTACACGAACGCGGCTTTTGTTGTGAAGGACGGGTTCAAGCTGCCCGAGGACGGACTGTACTCCGGGTTTGATCCGGCAACACAAACCTACGACAAGTCCACTTGGAACTACGAAGAAGGCGGCGACCTGAGTGGAAAGGCGAGCGCCGCGAAAGCAGATCCGCAAACGAAAGCTACAAGCGGGAAACCTGCCGCGCCGCATCTTCCAGAAAATGCCGCGTACGACCTAAACCTCGAGCATCCCCGGTGTGTCTTTCAATTGCTGCGCAAGCAGTATTCCCGTTACACGCCTGAAATGGTCGAGCGCATTACCGGAGTGCCGAAGGAGCAGTTTTTGAAAGTCGCAGACCTGTTCACCTCCATTCGCAAAGACGGTGACATGCAAAAGGTTGGCACGATCATTTACGCCGTGGGCTGGACGCAACATTCTTCGGGGACACAGACCATCCGCACCGCCGCCATGCTGCAATTGCTGCTCGGCAACATCGGGCGCGCGGGCGGCGGCGTAAACGCTCTCCGCGGCCACTCCAACATTCAGGGCGCCACGGATATGGCGGGGATCTTCGACAATTTGCCGGGTTACCTGAAAGTTCCGGTTCCCGCGGATACGGACTTCAAGACCTACATCGAGCGGATCACCCCCAAACCTTCCAAGCCCCGTGTCTGGGAGTCGTTCAACTACTGGTCGAACACACCGAAATTTGCCGTCAGCCTTCTCAAGGCCATGTACGGCGATGCCGCGACCAAACAGAACGACTGGGCCTTCCACTATCTGCCCAAGGTGGACCGCAACTATTCCTGGACCTACCTCTGGGACAACATGTACAACGGCATCGTCAAAGGCATTTTTGCTTTTGGGATGAACGGCGTGGCCATCGGCCCGGATTCCAAGAAAAACATCGATGCCCTGAAAAATGCCGATTGGCTGGTCGTCGGAGAGATTTATCCGGATGAAACCAGCGAATTCTGGCGGTCCCCCGGAATCTCCACCGACGAAATGAAAAAAATCCAGACTACCGTCTACCGCCTGCCCTGCGCGGGTTTCGCGGAAAAGGACGGCACCTTCACAAATTCGGCTCGCTGGCTGCAGTGGAAGAACGCGGCGCTGCCCATGCCTGGCAATTCCCGGCTCGACCAAGCCATCGTGGCCGAGATTTTCCTTAAAGTGCGCGACCTGTACAAAAAAGAGGGCGGTAAATTTCCTGATCCCATCCTAAAGCTGACCTGGGGCTACACCGATCCTTCCAATCCTTCGCTCGCGGAAGTCCTGAAGGAAATCAACGGGAAGACGTTTGCCGACTCGGAGGACCCAGCCACGAAAGCGCAACTCAAAGCCGGCCAGCAACTTCCCGGTTTTTCCTGGCTGAAAGACGACGGATCGACAACCTGCGGCAACTGGATTTATTGCGGGGCGTTCACCGAAGCAGGCAACATGACCGCGCGCCGTGATAACAGCGACCCGTCCGGGCTGGGCATCCACCAAAACTGGGCGTTCTCCTGGCCGGCCAATCGCCGCGTGATGTACAACCGAGCCTCCTGCAACCTCGAGGGCAAGCCCTGGGACGCCTCGCGCCGGCAGGTGTGGTGGAACGAAGCGACCGAGAAATGGGTTGGCAATGATATTCCAGATTTCAAGGCCGACTCCAAACCGAAAGATCACATGGGGCCGTTTATCATGAACGCGGAAGGGGTGGGGCGGCTGTTCGTGCCGCTCGGGGCTGTCGCCGATGGACCGTTCCCCGAGCATTACGAACCGACGGAGACTCCCATCGAGAATCCTTTACATCCGGCGCAGACGCATAACCCCATTGCCATGCGCTTCAAGACCCCGGATGACAAGTACGGCACGCCTAAGGACGGCTACGACATCATTTGCACGACTTACCGCCTCACCGAGCATTACCACTATTGGACGAAGAACAACCCGATGAACGTGCAGCTCGTTCCCGAGCCGTTCGTGGAAATGCCTGAGGAGCTGGCGCAGGAAAAGGGAATCCGCGGCGGTGACACGGTCATAGTTTCCAGTATCCGCGGCACCTACAAAGCCAAGGCCATGGTCACAAAGCGCATCAAACCCATGACCATCGATGGGAAGAAAACCTATCAGATTGGCATTCCCATCCATTGGGGCTACCGCGGCATCGCCGAGGATGAAGGCAAGACAGCAAAAACGCTGGCAAACAATCTCTCGCCGGCGGTGATCGACCCGAATGCCTATACCCCGGAATTCAAGGGCTTTCTTGTGAAAGTGGAGAAGGCGTAGGAGTCGAGCCATGAGCCAAGCCACACTACGCGTTCAGAAAATCTCCGGACATGCGGGCGGCGTGCCCGGCAAGGATACCCAGCGCGAATACACCGTCTCGAAACTCATCGACACCACCACCTGCATCGGCTGCAAAGCTTGTGAAGTCGCCTGCATGGAATGGAACGATCTGCCGTTTGGGCAGACCGTTTTCGACAACACCTACCAAACCATGCCGGAGACGCGCTGGAATTACTGGAACCTGATCCTGTTCAACGAGCACGAGCGGGAAGACGGCGCGCTCATGTGGCTGATGCGCAAAAACCAGTGCATGCACTGCGCCGACCCGGGTTGTCTCGCGGCGTGTCCCGCCGATGGGGCCATCGTCCAGTACACCAACGGCATCGTGGACTTCCAGCAAGCCAACTGCATCGGCTGCGGTTACTGCATTACCGGCTGCCCATTCGACATTCCGAAGATGAACCCGGAGACGCATCGCGTCTTCAAGTGCACGCTTTGCGCCGACCGCGTCAGCGAAGGCCTCGAGCCGGCGTGCATCAAATCGTGCCCCACCGGCTGCCTGCACTTTGGCAGCAAAGACGATATGAAAGAACTCGCGGAGGCGCGCGCCAAACAGCTCCGCGACCATTCGAACTTCCCGCATGCCGGCGTGTACGATCCTCCTGGAGTGGGCGGCACCGGGGTCATCTACGTTTTGCACGACGCCTCAAACCCGGAGATCTACGGCGGGTTGCCCAAAAATCCGCATGTCCCCTGGTCCGTGAAATTGTGGAAAGGTCCGCTGAAGTGGCTCGGCAACGTGGCTATGATCGGCGGACTCATCGGATTGTTCGTGCATTATTTGCGCTACGGGCCTAAGGCGCGCGAAGAAGAAGACCTGGCAAGCAGGCCCGAAGGAGGAAGAACGTGAGCCAAGCGGAACAAATCATTCCTCACGGGCACGTCCTCCGTTACACGCTGCGCGAGCGTCTCACCCACTGGGTCGCCGGCTTTTCTTACGTCTACCTTCTGCTTACCGGCCTGGCCTTTTGGTCTCCCTGGTGCTTCTGGATCGCCGTCATTCTCGGCGGCGGACAGGTTTCGAGAATGTTGCATCCTTGGGCAGGGCTGATCTTCGTCGGCGCCGTCCTCTACATGTACGGCATGTGGGCCGGGCAGATGCGCTATACGGATATCGACAAGGCCTGGTGGAAGGCCGTTCGCTATTACAGCACCAACCAAGATGACAAGATGCCGCCGGCCGGCCGCTACAACGCGGGCCAAAAGTTCCTTTTCTGGGGGTTCTTCTGGGGTGGCATCCTGCTGCTTTTGAGCGGCGTCGTGCTCTGGTTTCCGGAATATATTTCCTGGAATCTCCGCTTTTTGCGCTACCTGGCGATCATCGTCCATCCCGCGGCGGCTCTGTTTACCATCGGCCTGTTTATGATTCATCTCTACATGGGCCTGTTCGCCGAACGCGGGGCCTTTGGATCGGTCATTCGCGGTGACGTTTCGATGGCCTTCGCCAAGCGCTACCATCCAGGCTGGTATCAGGAAATTACCCGCCAAGCGGCCGCGCCGAGGAAATGAAAGGCGCACCAACCGTCAGCAACGAAGACGACGCGCGCATTCGCCGCGCAGAGAGTTTGCGTTCCCGGCATCCCGCGGCCAGTGAGTTTCTTGAGTTCTATAAACACGTCGTCTCGTTTCAGAAACGGCTTCGCGCCAATATGGCTCGAGCGAATCAGCTGAAATCGGGCGGAGTCGCGCTGGCCGGATTGCGAGACGAACTCGACTTGACCGTTCTTCTTCCCCACTTCCGCGGCTATCTCTCCGTCGTCGAAAGCCATGCCCCTCACGCGCTAGCCGAATCCGCGCGGCAGTTCGCATTGCTTCCGTCCGAGTCGTGGATTTCGAGCCTGGAGGCGTACTGGCAACACGCGGGGATTTACGACCAGCAGGTTGGCGCGTTCGCGCAATTCCTTCCCCGGGCGTTCTTGCAGCCCTACGCCGAGTCCCGCGCTTCGCTCCTGGCCCGGGCCCCCCTCCAGACAACCCCACGGCTTTGTCCGCTGTGCGGGTCGCGACCCCTCCTTGGCGTGCTGCGGAGGGAGGGCGACGGCGGAAGACGCTTCCTGCTGTGCTCGTTCTGCTTGCGGGAATGGGCGTTCCGGAGAATCCTTTGCCCGACCTGCGGCGAAGAAGCAGAAGACAAGTTACCGGTGTATGTCGCAGAAGACACTCCCCACGTACGCGTGGAGGCGTGCAATACCTGCAAGTTTTATCTGCGCACCATTGACCTGACCAGGGATGGCAACGCTATCCCTCTCGTCGATGATCTTGCGGCCGTTGCGCACACGCTTTGGGCGAACGAACAAGGTTACACGAGGCTGCAGCCAAATCTCTTGGGCACCTAGCAAACCGATTCCTGGCCAGCATTTTGGCGAGGGTGAGTGGGAAAAGCGCTGTTCGCCGGGCTTCGACAAGGGTTGCGCACGGTAGCGGGCGCGGTTTACCGTCCGGACCGTCGCAGAAGGAATAACCTGGCTGGTTTCTCGGTCTCACGCACAGATTCAGCGGCCTTCAAAAAAGTCTTGGGGAGAAGATTCGCCATGAGAAAAGCGTTTTTCGTGCTTCTTTGTTTGGCATTAGCCGCGCGTCCGATGGTCGCGCAGTCCGCCACGGAGGGACTGTGGCAGGGCTACGACGGCGAGTGGCGCCACGTTTCAAGCCAATTGATGTCGCTCGCCGAAGCCACGCCCGAGGAAAAATTCGCCTGGCGTCCCGCACCGGGGGTGCGCTCGACCAGCGAAGTTTACATGCACATTGCCATGGCGAATTTCTATCTGCTGAGTGTCACGGGCCCCAAGATGCCCGCGGATTTGAAAGAAGGGATGGAAACGTCGGTTACCTCGAAGGCCGAGGTAATTAACTGGCTAAAGCGCTCGCTCGAGGCCGTCAAGCAAGCGCATTTGGCGATCACACCGCCGGGCCTTCAGCGCAAAGTTCACATCGCGGATCGCGACGCCACGGTGGAGGGGATGTACTTGCGCATCATCGTTCACGCCAACGAGCATATGGGCCAGCTGGTGGCTTACGCGCGCATGACGGGGGTCGTCCCTCCCTGGTCCGGCAAGTAAAAGGCCGCCGATTATTTCAATTTGTAAGTGAACGTCACCGTGGTTTCTTCATCGAGCACCAGCGGCCTGACAAAGTGGTACGAGTTCCCGGCTCGCGGAACATCGACCCGCACGGGCAAAACGCCCGCGATGCGCTGCTCAAGCCTGGTCACATTGGCGGATGCGGCTGATTGTTGCAGTGCGGCTTGCTTCTTGGCGTCGCGCTCAATGCGTCGCTGATACTCCGCAATCGTCGGAGCGCTCGTCACCATCACGGTTTCCGTGGCGGAAGCAACATGCAAGGTCGTAACCAACGGCGCAGGCCTAGTGTCATCGTAGGAAAACCTGTGGACGTTCGTCTGAAATCCTGGCTTTGTTGTCCTTACCTCGACGTTCCCTGACGACAGATTAGACACCATCCAACGGCCCATAGAATCAGTCCTAACGTTTCGTGCCGCGCCCGTCTCGGTTTGCGTCACAGCCACCTCGCTGGTGGGCACGACCGCTCCCGTCGAGTCCACAACAATGCCCCCCAATTGCCCGGGGAGCAGAGTCATTGCCGCGCCGCTCCCAGCGATGGCCCTTCCCAAGTCGTCATCGTCGGTCTCCGCGCCGGAAACATCCTGGGAACGTGGTGGCAGCAAATGCGCCGCAATGGCGTCCCCTGCAAAGTCTTTTACCCTATACTGCTCGGGAAGAAACACTTCCCATTGCAGCAGGTCGATAGGCACATCCATCTTTGGAAGCGAGATCTCCGAGCCGCCTTTCTTGGCGAACGGCGCTCCCGAGTGCATGAATACAAATGAAACTTCATAAGCGTCTCTCGGCCGGAAGCCCGCGCGCAGCAACGGTACCCTGTTCCCATCCGAGCCTTCCACCGGCTTGGCTTTTTCCCCGGCAACCTCGACGGAAAGAATGCTCGCGCCTTGCGGCAAGGCCACTTTCAGAAACGGCTGAGCTTGATTCTTCACGGTAAGCTTCACTTCCGTAAGCGAACGCCCTTCGTTTGTCACCAGCGTGGTGGCGATGGCACGTTCAACCACCGCTGCGATCACGCTGCTATCCGGAAAGCGTGTCCAGACCAAAGCAAGCGTAGGCCGCTCGTTGGGCTGCTTGTGATAACGGAAAGCCGCCTGGAGCGGAAACCGCCCGAGCGAACGCAAGTAAGGATTTGTCTCCTTAAAATCCATGCGCTTCACACCGCCACCTTCTGTTGCTGTCAATTCGATCGTCCCCACGCCTTCCACGAACACTTCGCCCGTTTCACGCTGAGCGTTTTGGAAACTCAGCAACGGCACGTCTGCTTTCATGTCGCTGAGGGACTTCTCCATGGCGATAAGGAATTGGTGGCTTTTCTGCGCAGCGCTTCGCACCTTCAAGATCAAGGTGCTGGATTGAACTTCCGCGGACTCAAGCGACGCTCCGGTCGCTCCGGCTACTTCGTATCCAGCGGGAATGGCCACCTGGAATTGCGAAGGCTCACCCTGCACCACGGTGATATCGGCCAGGGCCGCAATGCGGAGATCGGCTTCGTTCACGGTGACCATCGTTTTCACGTCGGAAAGGAAACGCACCTCTTTCGGTGCCGTGGGCGCAACGATTTCCCGCGTTGTCCACCAGATGCTCGCGTTCTGCCCCGGCACGAGCGTAGCTTCAATCGTTGTTTGGCCGTTCTCCGAGGCGCGCGAGGTAATCAGCCCGGGACTGATGCGCACATTGGTGTGGTCGCCCGGAAGACTGAGAGTCAGGCGCGCGCTGCCCGCAGCGGGAACAGCAAGGGTGAAGGACGCGCGGCCAGCTTCGATGCTCAAGGGCAAACCCGCCTCCAGCGTCACCGCGAAATCCGCCGTCCCTGCGAGCACCGCCGTGAGCGTTCCGCCTTCCAGCTCCAGCGGAAGGTTTTTGCCTTCTTGCCGGGCATCAAAAATCGCCATGCCAGTCGTCAGCGGCACTCTGGTCACACCTTTGTGGAGAATCTCCCCTTGCAATTGCACGCTCCCCTCGACCGACTCGGCCGCCACGTGGAGTCTCAAGTCCGCACGCTTTATCGCATACGGAACAGGGGGCGTCTCGGTCCTTCGCACCGGCTGATTCGCCAGTTGCAACAACCGGTTGTACTCGTCCAGCGGAAGCGTGACGTTGCCGCTGGAAGGCACCGGTGGAACCACGACGGAATTCTCGTCGGCCACGAGACACTCCGGAAGAACCAACCACCCCGCCAACAAAGCACAAAGGATCTTTTTCATCTGCCACCTGCCTTTTTGTCGCGTTGAAAACTGAGAATCACGGACGGAGATTGGTTCTCCCCTGTCAGCTCGGAAACCAGGAAGAGCGAGGGCCCAAAAGCCGGGAACGAAACGTGAATCGGCAAGATTCCTGCGCGCTTCCCTGCCGGCGCGTCGCTTTTGAATTTATCCAGAAGCGCTTCGGTTTCGCTCTGAGAGCGCTTCAACTTCAATTCGTCCTTCAAATGGGAATCGAACGGTTGCGGCTCACCGGGAGGAGCTAGCGCTGGGGCGAGTCCTTGTGCCACTCCGGCGCTAAATCCAGTGCTTACGTCTCGGGTGACGAGCGCAGCGGCAACGGGGTTCGCATAAGGCGCTGAACGGAAACTGCCCGGCTCGATCGTCACCTTAAACAGCGGCGGGTGGTAGAGCAGCAGGCCGGTGCGTGAAACGGGAAGATCGAGCGCGGGCAGCACCAAGGCGAATTGGCCTTTTTCATTCCACGCCGTCCCGCGCACGAGGTAAACGACCTCGACCGCGAACGGCGGCGCTTCTTCGCCCGCTCGCGCTTTATCAAGCGGCAGCAAGACGCTGCCATCGGGCGCCCGGCCCGGCCTCACCGCTTTGCCGGACAGTGAAGCACTCCAAAGTGTGGCGCCCGCCGGCAAAGTAATCTTCAGGAAGTTCCGCTGGTTGTTGCGCACTGCGTACCGCGCCTGCACGAACGTTTTCCCTTCACGGGAAACCAGCACCTGGTAGCGCGCCTCTTCGACGTTGGCCATAAGCACCGCTTGTGGTGTGTAGCGCGCGACGGTCACACTGAGAGATCGCGCCATCTTCCCTTCACCCGAGCGAAACCGAAACGCCTCGAGCGACGGCGATTGGCGGCTCGCCACCCATTCGCCAAGGTCTGTAGCGTCCGCGCTCTCGAGTCCTTCCGCCCTTATGTCTTTGATCTCGCCTGCGCCCTGCACTTCCACGGCCACGCCTCCCGTCTCGCCTTCCGCGCTCATCAGACGCAGCAGGGGAACGGCAATCTGGCCATCACGGGGGCTGCGCCCCTCGCCGGTGATGACGAACCTCGCGGTCCCGTCCAATGGCTCCAGGAATGTGACCGAGAGTTCGCCGTCTTTCACTTCCCAATCCGCCACCATCGCGCCCAGAACCTGATTGACGGTGACCTCGTCGGGAATTTCGATCTTCGCTTCGCGCGCTGCGCCCTGCGCAACCTCCAGATTTACCTCCGCGTTGATGGAAGTCGCATCCTCCCCGAGCCCCACAAGCTCGGTCAGCGACCCGCGCAGTCGCAAAGGTTGCGTAGCGCGGTGGTCCTCCGTTTTTCTTCGCCACGAGAACGCCAGCGCCTCGTTGCCCCGGCCATACGCAACCCACTTGCTTTCCGCCTCGGATTCGGACTTCTCCGCCAATAACCCGCCCGTAAGCCGGACGTCCACACCTTGCCGCGACAATTGGACAGAAGCGCGAGCTACGCCGGAAGCAGTCGAGGGGAGCGCCATGCTTTCCTCCCCGGCGGAGGCTGTCACGGGCATAGCGATATCTAGCAGCAGCACGGAGCGCCCGGAGTGCGAAAGCAGCGCCGAAAGCTGGCCTCCGCCTTTTCCGCTCCCGTCGGAAACCAGCGAGACCAGTTTCCCGTCGAGCCGCGCTTCGCGAACCAGCAAGCCTGCGGGGATGGGCACGCGCACCCAGCCGTCTTTCAAAACGTCGATGGTCAGCGTGGCTCGCCCGGAGGCGAGTTCCGCTCCCGATGCAGCGTCGCCATTAATGTGCAGGTCATAGTCCACTCGCGTGAGCGTCGCCTCGACCGGCGGGGGCTCCGTCTCGCGCTCGATCGGATAAGCGCGCTCGTGCAGCGTTCGATACTCCTCAACCGGTAGGACCACCCAGCCCGGCGAGTGCCCGGCAGTTTGCGCCGAAGAACTCGCCGCAAAAGTCGTGCTAGCGGCGAGCGCTAACCCGCAGAAAACCTGCAAAATAGGCCGATTTTTCATGGTGCGAACGGTTTGGTATGGCTTGGACAGCAGCGTGGACATACACGTCCCCTCTTCTCTCGAACAGCAGCCGGCGGCACGTCGCTTTTTCTGGCGACCCGGGGAGGAAGTGTCGTGATTGGTCGATGAGATGCCATGCTTGCCGCAGAAGGTTGTCCTAATTGCTCGATGACTGCGTTCCCTTTCAAAAAAACTCCGCCCGCGAGTGTCCTTCCGCCTGCTGCTACATCGTGGGTTAGAACGAAAAGCCGGCACTTTCTTGCGGGCTGGTCTGGCGCGGAGTTCACCTCAACCGCAAAACCTGGAGGGAACCTTTTCCAAAATCCCCGGTATCCACTTTTTGTAAGGGCAAGTTCAGCCGGTTAGGACCATAATTTCGGCGATGACTTTGGCTCCCGACGAGGATTTGATGCTCCAAGTGCGCGATGGCGCGGGCGAAATGCTGGGCGTGTTGTTCGATCGCTACCAAACGCCACTGTTCAATTTCTATACCAAGCTGACGGGCGACAGGACCTTAAGTGAAGACCTGGTCCAGGAGGTCTTCCTTCGCATCCTCAAATACCGCCAGAGCTACCGCCCCGGGACGCCCTTCCGCGCCTGGGTTTACCAGATTGCGCGCAACGCCCGCATCGACCATTTTCGGAAGTTTCCGCGCGAGCGGGCCTTCGAGCCAGAAATGCTCCCGCCTGTTCCGCCCACGGATTCCGCCGTGGAACAGCAGGAAGTCGAGCTGTTGCAGCGCGCGCTCCAGCAGTTGCCGGAGGAAAAGAGGGAGATCCTGCTCCTCTGCCGCTTCCAGGAACTGAAGTACCAAGAAATTGCCGGCCTGCTCGGCTGCGAGCTCAACACCGTAAGAACTCGCATCCATCGCGCCCTGCAGGATCTGCGCAAAGCCTTTCACCAACTCGCGCAAGGCACCATGCTGAAGAAAGCCGAAGCTGCCGCGGCGGAGAACATCCCTCCCCGAGGAGGTCGCCATGGAATGTGAACAAATCGCGCAACTCTTGCCGGACTACCTGCAAGGGGATTTGCGCCCCGATCAGCAGCATGACGTCGAAGCCCACCTCAAGCAGTGTGCCGACTGTGCTGAAGAAATCGTGCTCTGGGAAAAGCTTTTCCTTCTTCCCATCGAGCAGCCAAGCCCTGCGTCTCGCGCCCGCTTTGAAGCCATGCTACAAGCTTACCGGGCGGATCGCTCCACCGAGCCCAGGGGCAATTCGCCATGGAGAGAACGCTTCTCCTCCTGGAACTCCTTCGGCTGGCTTCATGCGCCCCTGAGTCGCGTGGCATGGAGCGCTGCCCTGCTCGCCATCGGTTTTATCTCCGGCCTTTCCCTCGCCAACTCGCGATCCCGTTCCCAAGACTTGGCTGCGCTCGAATCCCAACTCGCCAGCATGAAGCAAATGGTGGTGCTATCCATGTTGCAGCAGCAATCGGCCGGCGCGCGGCTCGAAGGTGTGACCTGGAGCACGCGCGATCAGCAGCTCGATCCCAAAGTGCTTTCGGCGCTCCTGCACACTCTGCGCCACGACCCAAGCGTGGATGTTCGCCTGGCTGCGCTCGATGCCCTCAGTCGTCACTCTGCGCAGCCGCAAGTACGCACCAGCGTGGTGAATGCCTTGCAGGACCAGCAGTCTCCTTTGGTGCAGGTAGCGTTGATTGACCAGTTGGTGGAATGGCATGACCGCGAAGCCGCCCCGCACCTCGAAAAACTTCGGCAATCCCCAAACCTGAATCCCACCGTGCGCCAGCGCGCCGACTGGGCTATCAGCAAGCTGAATTGAGGAGAGACCATGCGAATGACGCGCTCTTTGATGGTGTTGACTGTCGGCTGCCTGCCTCCGTTTTCTTTGACCGCCCAGTCGGTGAACGTGAGGATTCCGCAGCCGCCCCTGCACCTTGCCGTACCGTTTCCCATGGAGCTTCCTCCTCCGTCCGGATTCCCCTTGGAGCTCCACGACTCTTACCGCGACCTGCCGGTCGAAGGGCAAGAGACCATACAGAAGTCTTTTTCCATGGCCGGCGTCCAGCATAGGTCGCTCGAGATCGATAACGTCTGGGGCTCCATCGAGGTCCTGGGCACAGCTTCCGACGAAGCGCGACTCACGGTCAGCAAATCCATCCGCGCCGCGTCCAAAGACAAACTCGAGCAGGCTCGCAAAGAAGTTACCCTCGACATCAGCGAGCAGGAAGGCTTTCTGAAGCTCTATGTCAACGGCCCCTTTCGCTGCCATTGCGACGATGGGTGCGGCCACCGCGAATTCGACGGCTACATCGTTAAGATGGATTTTCAAATCCAGGTTCCTGGCGACATTGACATCAGGATAAAGACCGTAAATGAGGGCCGCGTTCTGGTCCGCGATATCAACGGAAACTTCCTCGTGCGCAATGTCAATGGCGACGTCGAAATGGACAACATTTCCGGCTCTGGCACGGCGCGCACCGTCAACGGCCCGGTGAAAGTGTCCTTCCGGCAGAATCCTCGCGAAGCTTCCGACTTCCAGACCGTCAACGGCGCCGTGGAGTTGCGTTTCGCGCGCGAGTTGACCGCCGATTTTCGCTTTAAGACCTTCAACGGCAGCATCTACAGCGATTTTCCCGTTGCGGCTTTGCCCGTGCGCGCCATGCAGGAGGAGCATCACGGCGCCAAGGTCGTCTATCGCGCGGACCGGTACACCGGAGTTCGTATCGGCACGGGCGGGCCGGAGATCAAGGTGGAAAATCTAAATGGAGACATCCGTATTCTTGAAAACCATGAATAACCAGACTCAGCGTTCCCCATCCCGCGTTTTGGCTGTTCTCATTCTCTGGGCCGCCCTCCCCACTGTCCCCGCGCACGGTCAAACGCAAGAGTCGTCGGGCCCGGACCACTTCGCCGTCCCTCTTAGCGATCCCTCCCGGCCCGCGCGGGTGGAAGCCAGCCTGGTCAACGGCGGCATAACCGTCAAAGGATATGACGGCAAGGAAGTCGTCGTCGAAGCGCGCGCCCGCAACCGCGAATCAGCGCGCTCCAACTCCAATATGAAACGCATCATTGTTTCGTCCACCGGCCTTTCCGTTGAGGAGGAAAACAACCAGGTGCGCATCAACACCGATTCCTACATGCGCCCCATCGACCTCACCATTTCCGTTCCCGTTCACAGCTCTCTTAAGCTGAGCGCCGTGAATGACGGCAACATCGTCGTCACCGGCGTGGACGGCGAATTGGAGGTCAACGACGTCAATGGCGCCGTTACTCTGACGAACGTCTCCGGCAGCGCGGTCGCCCACGCCCTCAACGGGCGCTTGCTGGCTACTTTCACGCGGGTCAATCAGCAGCCGATGGCCTTCAGTTCTTTGAACGGCGAGATTGACGTTACCTTTCCCGCTGATTTGAAGGCCAACCTCACGCTGAAGTCCGACCGCGGGGAGATCTTCACCGACTTTGACGTTCAAATGCAGGCCGCACCGGTACAGCAAATCGTCGAAGACGGACGCAAGCAAGGCGGCAAATACCGCGTTAGAATCGACAAAGCCGTCCGCGGAACGATCAACGGCGGGGGCCCTGAGTATCAATTCACGAATTTCAACGGCGTCATCTACATCCGCAAGTCCGGGGCCTCGCGCTGATTCCTGCTTGCCGCATCACTTCTTTAAGAACAAAACGCAGTAATCGTCGTCGGGCCAATCGTGCACCACTTTTTCCATTTGCAGGCCTGCGGCGGTCAGTTCCTCGATCACGATCTTTTGCGGAATGCCGTGACCGCCGCGGTTGCTCGGAACTCCTTCGACGGGATCGAGCCCGGAACGAGGAGGAAAATCAATGATGGCCAGCCGCCCTCCGGGCTTCAACGACCTGGCCAAGTTGGCATCGAACTCCGCCGGCTTGGTCAGGTGATGGTAAACGTGGCGCAGAAAAATCGCTTCGCAACAACCGGCGGGCAAATTGGTGTCGGCTTCCTTGCTGTCCACCACAACAACGTTTTGCAGCTTGCGCTTTCTAACCTCCGCCCGCAGCTCCTCGAGTTTCTTCTTGTCAATCTCCGTTGCATACACTTTTCCCGAAGCCCCGAGGCGTTCCGCTGCCGCAAACGAATACTTCCCGTCTCCCGCTCCGATGTCCGCCACGGTGGTTCCCGGCTTCCATGCCATCAATAATGCGAGCCGCTTGATCTCATCGGCGGCATTCGCTCCCGCCTGGACGGCCAGGACCGCCGCCCCAACACCGGCCAAAAGCAGCACCCACAACCGCCTCCTCTTCATCTTCCGGTTCATCGTCCCAACCCCTTCCCGCCCGTCGAGATTTGCCGCTTTAGCCATTTTTACTGGCTCCATTTGGTGGGAGTGCGAACCCAACGATGCGGGCGTAGTTGGGCATGGAGTTGGGCGGGCAGCGGACCTTGGTCGCTTGCGGCGAGGTTCGATGCGACGTGTTTCGGCTTGCGCATGCCGGGAATCGTAGTGTGCACGTCGAGGTTGTTCAGGATGAACCGCAGGGCCATTTCGGGCAAGGTCATGCCGTCAGGCAAAAGCGGTTTGAGGGCACGGGCTCGCTCCACACTGGCTTTGAGATTCTCCGGGACGAAGTAAGTGCTGCGCCAATCACTCTTAGGCCACGTGCTGTTGAGCGTGAGCGTACCTGTGAGCGAGCCTTCGTCAAAGGGCACACGGGCGATGACAGCGACGTCTTTCTCGCGGCACGCGGGAAAAAGTTCGTCCTCGGGATTCTGGTCAAAGATGTTGTAGATGACCTGGACGGCGTCGATGAGCCCGGTGCGCACGGCGCGGATGCCGTTCGCGGGTTCCCAGCGGTTGAGGCTGAGACCAACGGCGCGGACCTTTCCGCTGCGGCGCAGTTTTTCGATGGCGGGCAAGATCCGCTCATCACCGAGCCAGGTGTCTTCCCAGGTGTGCAGTTGAATGAGATCGAGGGTAGCGACCCCGATATTTTTGAGGCTCTTATCGACGTACTCGAAGATGTAGTCGGGCGGGTAGCTCTCGTCCAGCGAAAATTCGGGGCGGGCAGGCCAGCTGCGGTTTTGCGGAGGAACCTTAGTGGCCACGTAGAGCTTCTTGTCAGGGCCGCCGGCCGAGGCGCTGTTTTTGTTCGCGCGAAGGATTTTCCCAAGCAGCTCCTCGCTGTGCCCGTTCCCGTAAGCCCAGGCAGTGTCAAAGAAATTGCAGCCGAGATCAATGGCGCTCTGGAGCGAACCGAGCGATTCCTTGTCATCGGAGCCGGTCCATCCAGCCATGCCCCACATGCCGTAACCAATTTCGCTGACGTTCCATCCGGTGCGACCAAAGCGGCGGTAGCGCATGACGTGGTCTCCTGACGTCGAACAAACATTATACCGGCCGGGCGTGGACTACACCCGGACAGCCAGACAACGCTTTTTCAGGCGGTTTGCTTGAGAGCGCGCTCGACGAGGGTGAGGCAGCGCTCGGCTTGCTCGCGAAGCATGTGCTCTTCGTCGGTGACTTCGGTTTTCAGGCTGTGAAGTTCGTCGGCGATGGCCAACGCCGCGAGCACGGCGAGTTTCTGGGTATCGACGATTCCGGTGGACTCCGCGATAGCGTGCATTTTCTCGTCCACGAACTTCGCAAGCCTCTGGACGTACTTCTCTTCAAGCTCTCCGCGAATGGAGTAAATCTGACCGAAGATTTGCACTTTTACGGGCACGATTATCGCCCGGAATTGTAGCGCAGAGTCAAGCTCGCCGGGATTTTTCTTGCATGCGCGGGATCCCCGGGCTTCCCAAATTCCGAACTTGCCGAGAGCTCCTTCCGGCTCAAGGCTGCGGAAGGCCGCGGCCTCGAGGCTGGAGGCAGAGCTTCCGCTGTCAGCTGGCGCGGAGCTGGGCACCCTGGCGATGTTTGAGAATGGAAATGATTTTGTCCTCGAAATGATTGATTTGCGCGTCGGTCAGCGTGGCTTCGCGGCTTTGGAAAGTGACTCGAACCAGTAAGGAATACTTCCCGGCCGGAACATTTTTACCGCGGAACAGGTCGACGGCCTCAATAGAAGTAATCTCCTGGATGTTAAGCGATCGAATCGATTGCGAAATCTGTGCGAAGGAAATCCCCTCGGCGAGCAACAAGGAAAAATCGCGTTGCACGGACGGAAAACGGGGGAGTGGCACGTAGCGCTGCGCGGTTTTTGCCGATTGCATTGCAGAATAAAGAGGGGCTAGTTCGATCTCGGCGAGAAAGACCCCTTGACGTAATTTCAGGAGATCAGCGATACGGCGCGTGAGCTGGCCCGCCATGCCAAGTTCGACGTTGCCGAGTTGAATTTTGCCGCGCTTGCCAGGGTGCAGCCATTCCGGCCCCTCGTCGCGCCACTGGAATCCCTGCGCGTCGCGGCCATCCGCCAGTTGACCAATCTCATCAAGGGCGCCTTTCAGGTCGGCGAAGGAATAGTCACGGGGTGACTCGTAGAGACTTTTTTCCCGGGCCTCTCCCGTTGCACCGATGGTGAGGACGCTTGTTTCGACAGGTCGATTTTCTTTAAGGCGGTAATGGCGGCCGATTTCGAACAGCCGTGCATCGCGCTGGCCGTGGTTCAGATTCCATTCCAGGGCCGCGGCCATGGTCACGATCCCGGTGGACTTGAGCACGCCGGCTTCTTCCGAGAGTGGATTGGACAGCCGCGCAGGCGAGACTCCCGCAGGCCGGAAAAGCGCGTCGCGCTCCTCGGCGACGTGCGGAATAGTCACAATTTCCCGATACCCCAGGCCAATGAGACGTTGGCGCAAACGAGTTTCGGCTTCACCCTGCGGCAGGCGCGCCGCTCCCTGCCTTGCCGCCGGCAAGCGCGGAGGAAATTTGTCGAGGCCGTAGATGCGTGCGATTTCCTCGATCAAATCGATTTCGCGTTCGACTTCGGCGCGCCAAGAAGGCTGCGCGCACTCCCACGCCGCGAGGAGCGAGCCTTCCGCGCCGCGGTTGTGGTCGACGCGAACCGGAGCAAAGCCGAGCGCGCTCAGGCTGGCTTCAATTTGCTTATCGGGAACGTCCGCACCCATGACGCGCAGAATTTCCGCACGCGTCACGCGGATCTTCTCCGGCGCGCGTTTGCCGGGATAAACATCGACGACACCTGCGAGAAGCTCGCCTCCAGCAAGTTCGAGAATCAATTCGGCCGAGCGCCGCGAAGCCAGTTCGGCCATTTCCGGATCGGCGCCGCGGCCGAAGCGCAGGGACGCTTCGGTGTGCAATTTCAGAGAACGGCTGGCACGTCGAACGGCCACGGGGTCAAACCAGGCGCATTCGATCAGTACATTTTTTGTGGAAAAAGAAATTTCCGTTTCGGCGCCGCCCATGATCCCGCCGATGCCAATCGAACGCGAGCCGTCGCCGTCGGAAATCATGCACATGCCGGGATCGAGCTGACGCTCGACGCCGTCAAGAGTGCGGACTTTTTCTTTGGGCTTGGCCGGGCGAACCACGATCTTGTGGTCGCGAACCTTGTCGTAGTCGAAAGCATGAAGCGCGTGGCCGAGCTCGAGCATCACGTAGTTGGAGACATCCACGACGTTGCTGATGCTCGAGACGCCCGAAGCTTCAAGGCGGTCCTTGAGCCACTTGGGCGAGGGCTGAATCTTGACGTTGCGAATCACGCGCGCGGTGAAGCGCCCGCAAAGCTCCGGCGCCTGGATTTCGACTTTGATGGCATCGCTCGATTTGGCGGCGCTCTCCGCAGGCTTCGGTGAGACGTGCTTGAGCGGCAGCTTGTAGATGGCGGCGACTTCGCGCGCGATTCCGTAGTGGCCGAGGCAATCGGGACGGTTCGAACCGATTTCCGCGTCGATGACCGCGCCGTGCGGGCCGTTTTCGAGACTTCCGATATTCGTTCCGGCAAGCGCGAGCCGCGAGGCGAGTTCCTCCGGCGGCGCGGTGGCGTCGACAAAGTCCTTCAGCCAGTTGTAGACGACTTTCATGGGGTGACTCGTGAGTGGTGACTGGTGGCTCGCCGAAGCGTCGGTCGGCCTCGCAGCTGCGAGACTTGTGCACTTCGGTTCATGGGAATTGTTTCAGGAAGCGCACGTCGTTTTGAAAAAAGATCTGGATGTCATCAATGCCGTAGCGCAGCATGGCCAGGCGGTCAATGCCCATCCCGAAGGCGAAGCCGCTGACTTTTTTGGCGTCGTAGTTAACGAAGCCATAGACCGCGGGATCGACCATGCCCGCGCCAAAAAGCTCGATCCAGCCCGCGCCCTTGCATTTGGAACAGACGCCTCCTCCGGCGGCCGTGCCGCTCCCGCCGCAGAAAATGCAGGAGACATCGAATTCGACCGACGGCTCGGTGAACGGAAAATAGCTGGGCCGGAAGCGCGTCTTGACGCTCGCGCCGAAAAACTGCTTCACAAAATATTCGATGGTGCCGGTGAAATCGCAGAAACTGATGTCGGTGTCCACGGCCAGGCCTTCGACTTGATGGAACATGAAGGAGTGCGTGGCGTCGGGATTGTCGCGGCGATAGACCTTGCCGGGAACGATGACGCGCACGGGCGGCTTCTGCTTCTGCATGGTGCGAATTTGCATCGGAGAAGTGTGGGTGCGCAGAAGCAGTGGTGTCGGCGCGCCTTTCGGCAGCTCGATGTAGAACGTGTCCATGTCGTCCCGGACAGGATGAAATTCCGGGATGTTGAGCGCCTCAAAATTGTAATAGGGCGTTTCGATTTCGGGGCCCTCGACCACCGAAAAGCCGATGGAAAAGAAAATGTCTTCGATTTCCTGGAACACCTGGCGAATCAAGTGATGCGAGCCGATGGGATGAATGACGCCGGGAAGAGAGAGGTCCACGCACTCACGAGCCGCTTCTTCTTCGCCCGATTCGATGGCCATGCGGCGCTCTTCAAGGGTTTTTTCTAGATGCGCCTTGAATTTGTTCAGTTCCTCTCCGACGACGCGTTTCAGTTCAGTCTCCGGCTTCAACCAGTTTTCGGCGATAGCCGTCAGGACGCCCGACTTTCGCCCGACCCAGGACTGACGTAGTGTCTCCCAATTCTGGCGATCCATCGATTGGTGAGCCTGAGCGTCAAAGAGAGCGCGCACTTCGGCGAACTTTTCCGCGACGCCTCGGGCGTCGTTGACCCCGAGAGCCCTCAGAGTTTTCGCGGTCGGCTTGTCAGCTGTCATGGTCGCGAAATAGATTACACCTTACGCCGCGAGCTATCGTGCCCCCACCGAGGGCGTTCCACACCTTGCAAAAAGGTATCTTGGCGACGCAGCGAAATCCCTGCGCCAGGAGCATTAGGATTTTTTCGCGGCGGCCTTGGCTTTTTCCGCGATCTGCGCGAAGCCGGCAGCGTCCTTGACCGCGATGTCCGCGAGGATTTTGCGGTCGAGCGCGACACCCGCGGCTTTGAGGCCGTGAATCAACTGGCCGTAGGTCAAGCCGTTCAGCCTTGCAGCCGCGCCGATACGCTGGATCCACAGGCGGCGATACTGCCGCTTCTTGTTGCGACGGTCGCGGTAAGCATAGCGATCGGCGCGATTGGCCGCTTCCTGTGCGGACTGGTAAAGCTTGCTTTTCGTGAGGAAAAAGCCCTTCGTCCTCTTGAGATATTTTTTGCGCCGAGCCCGGCGCTTGGTGCCGCGTTTTACGCGTGCCATGGGTTTGCTCCTTGAATTAGCTGACCGCGTCTATCCATTAAGGCAGAAAGATCAAACTACAAACCTCTGTCCTCGAAAGCACCGGCGCGGTTTCCTTCGTTCAGGGGAAACAAAACGGGTTGCGGGCACGCCTAGCGGGGCGCGTCGCGCAACGGGTTTGTTTCCGGTGTAATGCGAGTAGGCATCGCGGCTTGACGGTGTGGCCGTCAAACCGGCGAGGTCGCCCGCGATGCGCAGGCGATGCCGGGCGCGAACCCGGCCCCTACCAATGCTCCGGCAAGGCCAGAGCGATTCGGCCGGCAGGCACCCGTGAAGCGCTGCCTGGCACAAAAATCGAACTACGAAAAGCGAAACTCGCGAACGGGACCGACTCCGCGGAGCGATTCTAGCCGTAGGGCAGCATCTGCTTGATGCTGGCTACGCCGGCCGGGCTGACCGTCGTCACCTTTTTGAGCTTGCGCATGCGCCCGGAGGCCTTGAGGCCGGTAAAGTGGCGCTTGGCGGAATGGCCGCGCAGAATCTTGCCGCCGGCGGTTACTTTGAAGCGCTTGCGCACGCCGCGGTGCGTCTTCAACTTCATCTTGGGTTTTGATGCGTTTCTTGGCATTTCGAAAACCTTTCTCTTGCCTCTCCAACTCTCTAGAAGAGCTGAACAGAGATTCCTCACTTCGCTATGCCTTCCGCAGACAGGTTCGAATGACAGACGGGACCACGCACCCGAGCGAGTTCCGCGTTACTCTGCTGCCAGACTTTGGGCGACCAGGGACGCGAGCGGTGCGGCCCCTAGGAAAGCCTTTCCGGAAAGACGCGCAGGCCGAACAAGCAAATGGCGCCGCGAAAAGCACGGGTTATTGCCCTGCTGGGCTCCGGAACCCGCTTACCCCGCAGCTCTGGGAGTCGCCGTGCCTTTCTTGGGCGCCAGCAGCGTCACGAGAACGTTGCCTTCCATGCGCGGCATGGTCTCGATCTGCCCCTGGTCGCCAATTTCGACCAGCAGCCGATCCATTTTGGCACGCCCCACTTCCTGGTGTGCCATCTCCCGACCGCGGTGAAAAATCATGGCGCGCACTTTGTGGCCGTCGCCGAGGAAGCGGATAATTTGATTCTTGCGAACCTGATAATCGTGTTCAGCGGTGTTGGGCCGAAACTTGACTTCTTTTAGTTGCGAGCCGCGGCTGCTCTTGCGCTGCTCGTGGGCTTTCTTGTTCTGCTGGTACTGATATTTCCCGTAGTCCGTGATTTTGCAGACCGGCGGTTCGGCGGTGGGCGAAATTTCCACCAGATCGAGCCCCCGTTCGCGCGCCAGTTTCATGGCCTCGAAAGGCTGCATGACGCCGAGCTGCGCACCTTCTTCGTCAATCACCCGGATTTCGCGCGCCCGGATGCGCTCGTTCACACGCGTGCGGTCAACCGCCCGGAAGTTGCGTTCAGCGATAAATCCCCCTCAAGAGCGTTAGGCACCTGCTTTCCCCGGAACAACCAGGAGCCGGCCCCCAAATACACAAACAACAGTCCCCGGAGCAAAAGCCACCGGGGACGGACTTCAAAGTATAGCATGTCGGATGGATCGCACGGCAATAGGCTGGAAGCGTCGGGCAAGATTTCGCCCGAGCGGCGATCGGAGAGGGATAAGAGCTTGATCGAACGCCGATTGGTTGTCGGTCGCAGCTGGCGACGGACTTGGAGAGCGGTATAAAAGTCCGCGGACAGCACCTTTCCCGCCAGCAACTCGTCTTTGAGGCCAAAGACCCAATCCAAGGCTAGCTCTTCACTTTCTCCCCTCGGCGCCCAGAAATCGGCGCAGATTGATCTGGCAGTTGGTGGCGGAAGAGATGCTCGTCGAAGGACCTATGCGCTAAGATGACGCCAGGAACGCCTTGAGCAGGAAACGCGTGAACGTTTTGCGGACGAGCACAGCAAGCATGAAGAAATGCGACGTAGCGATCGCGGGTGGCGGCGTGATTGGAGGCGCGATCGCGTTGGAGTTGGCGCGCGCGGGCTTGCGCGTCTGCGTTTTTGACCGGCAGAAACCAGGGCAGGAAGCTTCGTGGGCCAGCGCGGGAATCATTTCGCCGGCGCCGGAAAATCCCGGGATGATCGCCACGGTGGAGCTGGGAAAGCGGAGCGCGGCGCTGTATCCGGAGTTTGTCGCGCTGGTGGAAGAAATTTCCGGCCAGAGCACGGGCTACCGCCGCAAGGGAACGCTCGAGACGATCTTTTCGCACTACGCCAAGGCGGAACTCAGCACGATTATTGCCCTGCATCACGGCCTGGGGCTCGAGGCGGAGCCGCTGCGCGCCGAAGACGCGCGCGAACTCGAGCCGGCGCTCAGCGACGAGCTCGAAGCTGCGGTGCTCCGGCCGGGAGAAGCGTCGATTGACAACCGTTTGCTGACAGCCGCGGTCTTTGAGGCAGCGCAGCGCAGCGGCGCGGAAATTCTTCCGGCGAGGCGCGTAAAAGGCATCTGGCGCGACGGCGCGCGCTGCCGCGGCTTGCTTGTCGGGAATGAAAAAGTGGAAGCGCCACGGACGGTCATCGCCGCAGGCTGTTTCTCAGGGATGATTGAAGGAGTCTCCGCGTACGCGCCGGTAAAGCCCGCGAAGGGGCAAATGATTGCGTTGCGCGCCGACAATTTGAACATCGAACGCGTGCTGTGGTCGGAGAAAGTCTACCTGGTGCCGCGAAACGACGGACGGATTCTTGCGGGCGCCACGGTGGAGTACGTCGGTTTCGACAAGCGCGTCACCGCGGGCGGCATCGAGAAGATTCTTGCCGCAGCCATCGAGCTGGCTCCCGGATTGAAGGATGCACGCATCGAGGAAACCTGGGCTGGCTTGCGACCCGACTCCGCGGACCATCTTCCGATCCTGGGGCCAACCGACCTCGAAGGCTTGCTCGTGGCCACCGGACATTTTCGCAGCGGCATCCTGCTGACGCCTGTCACCGCGCGGCTCATCCGCGAATGGATCACCGAGCAAAAAGTCAGCGTGGATTGGGAGCGCTTCAGCCCGCTGCGGTTTCTCTCGGCTGCAGCGCGTACTTCGCACCGCACTCCCGCGTGAGCTGCTTGTGGTCTGTTCTGTGAACAGCGTTCTCCGGACGCGCCGCGGCGTGCGCCGGTCACTCCCTATGACTCGGTCGCCATGCTTGGTTTGAGTCGAAAAAATGCAGGCGCAGCTACCGCAACAGCGGGAGGAACAGAAGCGGCAAAAAGGCGTCCCTCGCGCCGAAAAAGGCGTGACCGAACGAGTCGAATTGACGCTGGATGTTATGGCTGCCGGGGCGGCGACTGCACCGCGGGTTGGAATTGCCCAAGATTGGTGAACTGGATTTGGCTGCCGTCGAGAGTGAGGTCGTGGTCCAGGACAATGTCCATCGTGGAGCCACGCGGCAGTTCGGCTTCGGGTCCGCGCGTAAGAAGAACGGCGGCGAGGCCTGCGACCGCGCCGATGCCAGCGCCGATCCCGGCGCCTTTGCCGTGGCCCGCAATGGCGCCGATGCCTGCTCCTGTTGCGGTGGTCTCGGCAACCGTGCCCACATCCTTGCCCTTGTCGCTGCCACCAGTAATTTTGCCTTCCGAGTCCATGGTTTCCTTGCCGCCGGAATCTGCGCTGCGCGGGGCGGCGTTCAAATCCACGGTGTAGCCGGTAGGCAGAATCAGCGTGTTCAGGCGCATGCGGAATTCGCCGCGGCCCTTCACGCGGCCCGGGCGCTTGGATTCGACGAGTTCCCCGCGAAGATACGAGCCGACCGGGATGACAATGCGGTTGCCGATCGTGACGGGAAACGACGTTTGCAGGTAAACGGAATCGCCGGGCTTGGCGCTGCGCGTGGTAATGCCGTTCTGGAGGACGACGCCGATGCGTGTGCCGGTGGGAACGATGACCCTTTCGCTCGAACCGGCGCGCGCCGGTGCCGGTTTCGGAAGCACAGGAGACGGGGCGTCGGTTTGCGGCCCCTGAGGCTGTTGCGCAGACAACAGACCTGTGGCAGATATAGCGATCAGAAAACAAGCGGCGCAGGCACCCATCGCTGGGAAGTGTCTCCTGGTCATGGGATGCTCCCTGGTATCACAGACTGCGATGCGAATTTTCGGAGTAAAGATGCTCCGGTTCTCCGGCGGCGTCAAGTACGGAAGTCAAAGATGCAAGAGCGGAGACCGGGATACGCAGCAACGCCGCGGTTTACCCACCTCTGCCGATCTCCGTTCTCTTCCCAAGCGGTTTTTGAAACCGGCTTCGGCCGAGCTTCAGGCGGTTTGACCGGCAGCGGCGCGGGGGCTACCCTCGGGTTGGATTGAGGAGAACGAAAATGGCAAAGCTGGCGTTGGTTTACGGAATGAGGCTGCTGCCGGAAGAAGACTTGAGCGAAGTGAAAGATGCGACGGTAGTGCTGAAGAATGGCAAGAGCGCGCGTGTCACCATGCACTTGATCGAAGGCAGCAAGGAAGAGATTGAAAACACGTTTCGGCAGTCGATCGAAGCGTTTTTTGAGATGTATCCGGAGATTTGAGAAGAGCGAACGGTGATGCGGAGAGATCGCAGGAAGGTTTGCATTCTGATCTGCGCTCTCCGCTCTCTGAGCTCGAGAGCATTAGGTCACCGATTTCCGAAATTTTCGGGGTCGGAGACGGGATCGCCGAGATTGTCGTTGATGAGCACTGTGGATTGGCCGGTGATTTCGAAGCGTTTGCGGCATTTGTAGCAGGCAACGAGGTCGTCCAGCCGAACCATGTAGGACGTGGCGTGGTCGAATTTCTTGCGGTCTTCCGGGCTGGCGCCGCGCGGAAGCTCCTTTTTCTTGCGGCAGACTTTCCAGCGGACGGGAAACTCGAAATCTTTGTGGCAGCTTGGACAAACAAGCTGCGCCTTCCTGACTTCCTCTTTTTCCGTATAGAATGAGCGCTCGTCCATGGCTAAGCAGCAGAAGTACTCACTGCTTCATTCATTGTAACAAACTCGAGGCCCAGGTCTCGCCAGCGAGGGAGCCAATGCTCGAGCGCGGCGAGCGTCCGGGTGCGGTCGGCATTGAGCTCGCGGTACGAGCCGTCGTGCAAGCAGAGAACGTCGCCAGTGCCGCGAGTGCTGGCTGCCCGGCCGCCGGTCGCGTTACGCTCGGCGTGTTCGGCGATGGGCCGCATGCGACGAATCAGCCATTCCGCGGGCCGCTCCAGCCAATCGCCGGGAATCAGCGTCCACATGACCGTTTTGCAGCCGAGCGCTTGGGCTGCAGGTATCACCCACGGATTGCGAAAGCCATAGGGCGGACGAAACCACTTCGCGGGAGCGCCGAGGGTATTCGCAATGGCGTTGTGGCAGAGCCGCAATTCGACGGTAACTTGAGCAGGACCGAGCTTGAAGAGGTTCCGGTGCGATTCCGTGTGGTTGCCGACGGCGTGCCCTCGGGCGACGGTTTCTTTCGCCAGGTCGGGGCATTCGCGGACGAAGCGACCAATCAGAAAAAAAGTGGCCTTGGCCTGATAGCGGTCCAGCAAATCGAGCAACTGCGGCGTGATGGCGGGATTGGGCCCGTCGTCGAAGGTGATCGCCAGCTTGCGCGGAGAATTGGTCCGGCAAATCGTCGGCCCAAACAGTTGCGAGCGTGGAAACACCGCGCCGTAGGCGGCAACGCCTCCCGTCACAAGGAAGGCTGCCGGCGCGGAAATCAGCAAGGGATTCACGCGGCTATTTTCGCACGATGGGAGAATCGATGCCTACTTTTTCCGCACCGGGAGCCCGCCTCCTGCCGCGTGGGCGTGCTACAGTCTCCGGAACTCGGTCGCGTTCCGCGAGGTGCCGGAATCGAGAGCAGGTGGGTGGACCGCGGCGCTGATGGGTTTTTGAGGTCGATGGCATCGCCTCGAGGCCTTCGGCATTTCCGATGGCATCGAGGTCTGCTTCCTTCCGCTGCAGTACATGCTTCTGCAATCACGCTAGGCGTGTTACACCGCGCGGTCGCGGCGCCGGAGGAAATAGCCGACCAGGCCGCCCACCAGAAGCGTGGCACCAAAGAACCATCGCCACGCGGGAATGCCGATCAGCCCGACAAGCAAGATACCCAAGACGATTACCAATTCAATGGGATGGCCGGTCCACACGCCCGCGCCAAACCTGCCATAGGGAACCACTTGCAATGGATGGCGGTCCTCATTGGTGCGAGCAACCACTTCGCCGAACCGGTGGCGAGGAAACGTAGCGTACGCTTTCATGGCTTTCTCTCCCTTCGTTGACAGAGTCGATCAAAAAGGGGAACGGAGTTGCGCGGCGCGGGGCAACGGCCGCATACAAATCTAGGGCGTCCCCCGAGCGCTACCGAATTAGACGCCGACAATGATGCCGGGTCCCGGCACCAAGCAGCCATGTTGCGTCCCAGCAGCCGTCTTTCCGCGGATTGGTCAGTCGACTTTTTCGGGCAAGCCGCGGCGGGCCTTTAGCTCAGCCAGGAGGCGGTCCACTTCGGCGTCGCGGTCGAGGCGCGTCAGACGGTCGCCCACGTCGTCGGTGAGCAGCTCGACCTCGGCGGTGGCCACGGCTTCGCTGTGAGCCACGCGCTGTTTCAGACGGTCGAACGTGGCGCTCTTCGAATCGTCGCCCAGCATGGTTTGTGCGTGCGCCGCTTTGCCGAGCGACAAACTGCGGCGATGCCGCGCCAGCAACAAATCGCGCTTGGACTTCGCTTCTTCGAGTTTCTGTTCCAGTTTCATCAGCGCTCCTTTCAGGGCTTCCACCTGCGCTTTCTGGTCCTCCACCTGTTCGCGGTAGCTCGGCGCCAGCCGTTGCGAGGTCTGGAAGCGGTCAAGGGCCGCGCGCGCCAGATCGTCCTCGAGCTTATCCACGGCGATTTCGGCTTTGCGCATCCAGTCCCGGGCGGTGTCTTCGTTCTCGCGCAGCCTTTTCTCGAGCATGTGCTGGTCGGCGATGGAGACAGCGACCTGGGTTTTCACCTGAAGATATTGATTCTCCATGTCCAGGATCACCTGCTTGATCAGCTTCTCCGGATCTTCGGCGCGGTCCACCAGGTCATTGATGTTCGCGCGAATTAAAGTGCTTACTCGTTCCAAGAGTCCCATGATGAAGCTCCTTTCGATGACTTGCATTGCCCAACCACTCGAATGTCGTTCACCCGTTCCCACCTTGGCCTGCCGGGTCAGCACGGCCAAGTCGCTCGCTTGCGGTCAAGGTAAACACGCCAACCCTCACTGGTTCAAAACAAAAAGTGCACACCGGTGATTCCCGCCAGAAACTTTGAAAAGACCAGCAACAGTCCGGCCGCGACCGCTTTCCCTAACGCGCAGACCGTGTAGCTCCAAAAGTGGCCCAGCAACCCACTCCATGCGACCACCAAGGGGAGCGCAAAGATCAGGAACTTCTTCTTGCCGTTCATGTCCATCCCCCCGAAACACTTGGCGTCCCCGGCTGGGCCCCCGCGGGCCCACCGGGGGACGGAAGTTCGACCTACTGCTTCTTGGGCGCGGGCAGCGGCGGCTGCTCCGGCCTCGGGGCCTTGTCGCCAATCAACCGCACCTTGCTAAGCAGGTCCGACATCTGCATGCCGGAGAGCGCTTCAAAGAGCGCCGGCACTTGAGCGACGATCTTGGTCACGTCGCCGGTCAGTTTGTATGCGCCCGCTGCGCCATCGCCGCCCGTAGAAACGATGGTCACCTTGTCCACTTTGCTGAGCGGTTCGCTGAGCGCCCGCACCACATCCGGCAAGCCGGTGATCAGTTTGTCGAACACGGCCGCCTGGTTGTATTCCTGGAAGGCCTCGGCCTTGATGTTCATGGCCTTGGCTTCCGCTTCGCCCTTCTTGAAGATGATTTCGGCTTCGGCTTCGCCCTGCGCGCGGATGGACGCGGCGCGGCCTTCGGCCTCGCTCATCAGCCGCTGGCGTTCGGCGTTGGCCAGCGTCTCGATGCGCTGGCGCTCGATTTCCGCCTGCTTCAGCACGGTGGCGATGAGTTCGCGTTCGCGGCGCGCGATTTCCGCTTCCTGCACTTTTACCTGGGCTTCGCGCTCCACTTGCTGAACCTTCACGGCCTCGGCAATGGCGTGCTGCTGCTGGACGTTGGTCTCGATTTCGTAGGCCTTATCGGCTTGCGCCTGGACTTTCTTGGTGGCCTCGAGGAATGCGGCCTTTTTGACGTCCAGGTCGCGTTGCGCTTCGGCTTGCTTGGCAAGCGAAGCGGTTTCCGCGGCGACGCGTTCCTGGTCGGCCAACGCTTTGGCGACGGCCGCGGCGCGTTGCGCTTCAGCGCGTTTGATGGCAATGTCGCGCTCGGCTTCCGCGGTGGCAACTTCCGCGTCGCGCTTAATGCGCGCCACGTCCGGGCGCCCCATGTTGGTGATGTATTCATTTTTGTCGCGCACTTCCTTGATGGTGAAGCTGACCACCTCGAGCCCCATCTTGCTCATGTCGTCTGCGCAGGTGGAGCGCATACGGTCGCCCACCATTTCCGGCTCCTTGACGATTTGCTCGACGGTGAGCTGGCCGATGATGCCGCGGAGATGGCCTTCCATCACCAGGCGAATCAAGCCTTCCCGCTGGTTCGGTTCTTTGCTGAGGAACTGTTCGGCAGCGGTGAGGATCGATTCCTTATCGGACTTCACCTTGATTTGCGCCACCGCTTCGACGGTGACGGCGACACCCTGCTTGGTGTACAGGTTTTGCTGCGGCGCCACATCGAACGACATGAGTTCGAGCGACAAATCCCGGCACGTCTGTACCATCGGGAAAATGAGCGCGCCTCTTCCGCAGTAGACTTCGGTGCCGCCCATCCCGTATCGAATGAGCGCCTCGTTGGGGCCGACTTTCCGGTACATGCGGGCGATGACGATCATGATCATCAAGAGCCCGAGAACCAGTGATCCGGCCATGACCACCACTTCTGTTGGCAACCCAAACATAACCGCCTCCCTTATTTGACCCTTACGGACCGATCGCGTCGTACTTCAGTCCGACAAACTCGCGCTTCGCTCGTCACTTCGAGAACTCTTCCCACCTTCTCACGTACGCGATTCCCTTTTCGTAGCGCTCGATGACGATTTCCGCGCCTTTCTCGATAGGCCGGCCATCTCCACTGCGCGCGCCGGCGCAGCGCCGCGTTTCGCCAAGAGAGAAAATGATTTCGCCGGTGCCGTTTTCACGGATGGGCAAGCTGACGGTTCCCAGGGCGCCCTCGACGCGGCGGTCTTCGGTGGTCATGGGTGCGTCGTCCCTTTGCACCAGCTTGACCATGAAGCGAAAGACCACCCAGCCTGCGAACAGCCCCGCGACGACGGAAATCCCGAGAGATGCCAAAGCGAGAAGACGCGCGTGGCGCGTCAACAAGTAGCCCGTCCCGCCAAACCAGGCAAGAAACGCCATGATCGTGGAGGCGTTGAACCAGGAGATTTCGGCACCTCCCTTGAAAGCTCCGCGCACGCCGCCATGGCCGCCGCCCCAATGGTGTCCGAGATGAAACGGCAGGTGCCATTTGACCGGCAGATGGATGTGGACTGCGCCCGCGAGAAACGAAACGACGCTCAGCGAAAAGCCCACGAGAAAACAGAAAAGATAAAAATCAGACCAGGTCATAACTCACCTCGCACGCGGCATTTTTCCGCAACGTTCCGTTGCGCCGCGCGGGCTGGAATGCGAGCAGCACATCCTCCTTACACCGCCCCGGCTCAATTGCGAAGCTCGGACGACTGGCTGCCACCATCCCGCCCGCCGCCTGCCTCGTTTTCAGGCCGCAGCACTTCCGCGAGGCGGTCAACGAGCCCCGGCGTCCGAAGAATCTCGGCCAGCAGCAAGAGCGGCCTGCGCGAGTCCGGCGCCTCGGCAATGGTCATGAGCGCGCGCTGCAATTGCGGATCGGCGGTAAACTGCCCCGCCCCGGCAAACAGCCAAGAATCCACTTTCGCGTCTATGGCCCGCAATTCCGATTGCAATCCCGGCGTGTAACCCTCGGGATCGTCCACAAGAAATCCCGGATAGACGCGGAAGAAGCGCGCCAGCAGATCGCGCGTCTTGTGCGTCAGGTGCGGCCGGGCGCCGCTTTCGATCTGCGAGAGGTACGCCTGGCTCAAGCCGCGCCCAATCTCCCTCTTCATGGCGGAAGCCAGTTCCTGCTGGGTGAGCGGGCGGCCCAAACCGCGCAGCGAACCCTCGACCGCACGCAGGGAGCGAAGTTTGTCGCCGAGTTTCATGGGGGACTCCGTGATATTGCAATATGCAAATACTGTATTGCAATTTGTTATGTGTCAAGCAAAATCGCTATGGCTTTTCGAACGTACTGTAACTAACTTTAGTTGAATAAGTTACAGGGTGCTGCTCGACGCGGAGGCGAGCCTAACGAGCCTGGTGCACGCTCTGGTTCAAGGCGCCATCGCCTTTACACCGGAAGTTGTCTAGTCGGGTTTGCGCAGGGTTTGCAGGTCAATGCCGAGCTGCTGGCATTTCTTGTAGAGATGGCTACGTTCCAACCCCAGCGCCCGCGCCACGTTGGTCATGTGGAAATTATGAGTGCGGATTTCCGCAAGCAGCACTTCCCTTTCAAACGCTTCGGTGCGCTCGGCTAAAGTTCCCGCACCGGTGGCTGCTCGTAGCGATCCGCCTCCTGTGCGGGAAGCGGCGGAAGGCAGGGCCAGGCGAACATCGGCGGCGCCAATGGTCGGCTCGGATGCGAGCAAAACCAGACGCTCGACCACGTTGCGCAATTCGCGCAGATTTCCCGGCCACGTGTAGGTTCGTAATTCCGCGATCGCTTCGGGAGTGAACCCTTTCTCCTTCCAGCCGTTTTGCGCGGCCAGCTGCCGCGCGAAATGCGCGACAAGCTCCGGAAAATCCTCCGGCCGCTCCCGCAGCGGAGCAACCGCCAAGGGAAACACATAGACGCGGTGGAACAGATCGCTGCGAAAGGCATTTTGCTTGACCAGTTCCTCGAGATGGCGATGCGTGGCCACCAGCACGCGCACGTTGACTCTGATCGGTTTGTCGCCGCCCACGCGCTCAACTTCGCTTTCCTCGAGCACGCGCAGCAATTTCGCCTGCATGGCCAGGGGCATGTCGCCGATTTCGTCGAGGAAAAGCGTGCCCGCTTCGGCTTGTTCGAATTTGCCGAGATGGCGAGAAGCGGCCCCGGTGAACGAGCCCTTTTCGTGGCCGAAAAGCTCGGATTCAATCAGCTCGGCGGGAACGGCCGCGCAATTCAGGGTGATGAACGGATGGGCGCGGCGCGGCGACTTTTCGTGAATGGCGCGCGCGACAAGTTCTTTCCCGGTGCCCGTCTCGCCCAAGATGCAAACGCGCGTTTCGCTGGCCGCGACGCGCGCGATTTGCGCCAGCAACTTTTTCATGGCCGGACTCGAGCCGACCAATTCGTGTTTTCCGAGGCGCTGGCGCAGCTCGCGGTTTTCGTCTTCCAAGCGCGTCAAGCGCAAAGCATTTTCGACGGTAACGAGCAACTTGTCGGTAGAGAGCGGCTTCTCCAGAAAGTCGAGCGCGCCAAGCCGTGTGGCTTTTACTGCCATTTCGATATTGGCTTGGCCGGAGATTAAGACGACGGGCGTCTTCACGCCCGCTTTCTTCAGCTCGTCGAGCAGTTCCATTCCGCTCTTGCCGGGCATGACGACATCGGAAAGGATCAGGTCGAAATTTTCGGCGCGGAGCAGCTCGACGGCACGGCTGGCGTTGTCGCAGACCGTGGCTTCGTGCCCGGCCAGCCGGAAGGCCCGCGAAAGCGATGCCAGCGTGTTCGGGTCATCGTCAACCACAAGGAGATGGGCTTTGCGGGGCAAGCGTCGGTCCCTTTGGGCGCACTAGTCGGAAGCGGCAGCCAGAGTGGAAGGCGTGTCTTTTTTGGGTTCTGGAGCCGGTTCGCGAGGCTTCCCTTTCTGGCCGGGCTGGCGCTGGGGAAGCTCGATGCGAAACGTGGTGCCCCGGCCTTCCTCGCTGGTCACGGAAATGGTTCCGTGGTGATCGCTGACCACGGACTGAATGATCGCCAGGCCCAAACCCGTCCCCATTTGTTTTGTCGTGTAATACGGGGTGAACAAGCGGGAGCATTCTTCCGGAGCCAGGCCTTTGCCCGTGTCGGCAACCTCAATGCGCACGTTGCCGCTGTGTTCCGAAGTGCGCAGCGTGAGCGTCCCGCCCGCAGGCATGGCGTCCATGGCGTTCAGCACCAGATTTTGAAAGGCGCGATGGAGCAGATCAGGATCAGCATCAATCTCAGGAAGCGGATCGGTAAGGAACGGTTCTTTGGTGATCGTGGGTTTGCCGACCGCGGTGACTTGCGGCTCGAACAGGCGTACCGCGTTGCGCAGGACTTCGTTCACGTTCACGCGCACGAATTTCGGCGCAGGCATTTTGGAGAAATCGCTAAAGCGGCCGACGATGGTGTTCAGGTTGGCGAGCTCCGCCTTCAGGGTGGCGGTGGACTCGTTGAACACTTCGAGGAATTGCCTGGCATCTAGCCGGCGGGCTTTCTGCAGATTCTCGACCGTGATTTGCATGGGGAAGAGAGGATTCCGCAGTTCATGGGCGAGGCGGCGCGCGAGCTCGCGCCAGGCGGCCACCCGCTCGGTCTGCAGCAAGCGTTCTTTCTGCGAGGCCAGCGTTCGCGTCATGTCGTTAAAGGCGATGGCCAACTGGCCAATTTCATCGATTCCGCGGACTTCGATGCGCGTGTCCCACCTACCGGTAGCCACTTCGCGGGCGCCTTCGGCAAGTTCCTCGACGGGCTTGGTGATGCGCGCGGAAATCCAGAAACTGACGATGAGCCCGACAAAAAGAGCGGCCGCGGCAACCGCAGCAGCGCTTTTCAGGATTCGCTCGGTCAGCAGCACCAACCCTTTTCTCGAGCTGCCCACGAAAAAAACGCCCAGCAGTTCGTTGTTTTGTCCCGGCAAGGGAATGGCGTGAAAGGTTTCGGCATCGGCCGGATTGCTGGACCACTCAATGGTGCGGACCAGGGGCTGCGGTTGAGACTCCTTTTGCAGGTGCTGGACCAGTGGAGCGAATCGTTCGGCCTGGTCGGTATCCATGTTTTCTCCGACCAGGGAAGCGGCCGCGAAAGACGGATCGAGATTGGTATAGATGAGCGCGCGCATTCCGGCGGGAAGAACCAGCGAGGCCAGGAAATTTTTGTCCAAGCGGCGGCCGCCAATGATGTAGAAAGGCTTGGGAACGTTGGGCTGGATGCGTACCGCGCAGAGCGAAAGCGCCACTTCCGTGGGTGTCTCTTCCCGTTTCAAGAAAGCCGGGACATCGCTCCAGTCGCTCTTCGCAGTGACCCACTCGTTCTTGTAGCCTACCCGTGAGGGGTTTTGCGCCGAAGAAATTACCGTCCCGTCGTAATTGACTAACTCGACGAAATCGAGGGCATGGTCCTGGGCGGCCCCATTCGCGTCGTTGACATAAATCGAGAGATCCGCGTTGGGCCGCTCGGCGTCCAGCGCCGTATGCAGTGTAATTTCTGCGTTGGCGATGTTTTCGACTTGGCGAACAATTTCTTCGCCACGTTGTGCGTATTCTTTACGGAACTGCGCTACCAGCGCTTCGGTGCGCTGCGCATCCATGGCTTCGAACTCCGAGCGCGTGTAATACGTCACCGCGTAAGCCACCACGGACACCGACGCAAAGATGGTCAGCAACACGACGAGCAGGAGTTTCGTACGGAAGCTCATCGTTTTGCCCTGGGAAAAACCACAAACGGCCGAGCGGCATTCCTTCGCGGAAGGTTCTCAGTTCCATCGGCGAGGTTCCGAGAGTGCGTTTCGCGAGCTATTTTTGCTCGATGGATCTTCGTGTCCATGGTGAAAAGAAAAGCATATCCCGAAGGGCTACTGCCGCAAAAGGACTGTTGCGGGCTCCTTGCCTTGATAGCAATACGCTCGCCGCCATCTCCGAGCCAAACGCGGAAAAGAATCGCTTCGCGGAACGCTGAGGGGACGTTTTTCTGTGGCGAACACGGCAATCTGAATGAGATGATACCACGGCGGCAAGCGTTGGATGGAGCACCAGGCGCCAAGCCGGCTCCGCCCGCAGCAGGACGGAAACTCTTTGCTGGATTGCACGTCCATGTAAGAGGGCGTGTGTCCCACACAAAAAAAAACGAATCTTCAGGAGCGTTCCGATGAAGCCGATGTCCCACGGAAGGAAGGGCTTGTTGTGGGTAGGTGTCGCCGCGGCGCTGTGGCTCATGGCGGCGCCCCAAAAAGCGCCGGCGGAATCCGCCGATGAGGTTCCCGCGGGGCCAACCAAGCTTCTGCGGTACGCGGATATTTCCAGGGATAGAGTCGTCTTCGTTTATGGGGGCGACTTATGGATTGCCCCGCGCGAAGGCGGCGCGGCGAGCCGGTTAACGTCTCATGTCGGTGATGAGCTTTACCCGAAGTTCTCGCCGGACGGCAAGTGGATTGCCTTCACCGGCGAATACGACGGCAACCCGGACGTTTATCTCATTTCTTCGGAAGGCGGCGAGCCGAAGCGGCTGACCTTTCATCCTTCGAACGACATCGTGCTCGGATGGACACCCGACGGCAAGAACATTCTCTTCCGTTCGGACCGCTCGAGCGCCCCGCCGGCACGCTTCACGAGGCTTTTTCTGGTGTCCCCGCAGGGGGGAATGCCCAAGATTTTGCCGGTTCCGCGAGGCGACCTGACTTCGTTTTCGCCGGACGGCACCAAGATCGCTTACATCGAAACAGCACAGGAATTCCGTACCTGGAAGCGTTACCACGGCGGCTGGAATCTGCCCATGGCCATCTATGACTTGAAAAACAACACCTACGAAGAACTGCCCAAATCTAGCGGCATGGACATGTTCCCCATGTGGCACGGCAACGCCATTTATTTCATCAGCGACCGCGATGGCGTGATGAATCTCTACAGCTACGATCTTGGCTCGAAGCAAACCACGAAGCTCACCGATTACAAAGAATATGACATCAAGTGGCCCAGCCTGGGACCGGACGCCATCGTCTATGAAAATGGCGGGCTGCTTTACGAATACAACCTGGCAAACAACAAAGCGCGGGAAATTCCCATCGCGGTGCACGCCGAAGATACCCAAGCGCGGCCGGAGTTCAAAAATGGTTCGCAGAATATCGGGAGCTTCGCGCTTTCGCCTTCGGCGGCGCGCGCGGTCATGGAAGCACGCGGAAACATTTTCACGGTTCCCGCAGAGCACGGAAGCATCCGCACGCTGAGCTCGGAACAGTCCGGCACTCACGAGCTGAATCCGGCATGGTCACCCGACGGCAAGTGGGTTGCCTACCTCTCCGACAAGTCCGGCGAATACGAAGTCTACTGCCGTCCACAAATGGGCGGCGAAGAGACCCGCCTCACCACGGATGGCGGGATCTATCGCTATGGGCCGACGTGGTCTCCGGACAGCAAGAAACTCGCGTATTGGGACAAATTGCATCAACTCTGGTATGTGGGAATCGAAGAAAAGAAACCGGTGCTGGTGGACAAAGCCGCGTATGGGGACATTTCGGACGCAAGTTGGTCGCCGGACAGCCTGTGGCTCACCTATTCGAAACCGCACCGGCGCGGCAGCAACGATGCATTTCTTTATTCCCTCAATACCAGGAGAACCACGAAAGTTTCCGAAGGTTTCTACAACGATAGCAACCCGGTCTTTGAACCCGCCGGGAAATATCTGTTCTTTCTTTCCACGCGGTATTTTTATCCGAGCCGCGGGCAGCTGGACCAGCGTTACAACTACTACACCACCGATGGGATTTTCGCCGTTACTCTGAAGGCGGACGAAGCTTCTCCGTTCAAGCCCGAGAGCGATGAGGAAAAAGCGGAAGAAAAGAAAGACGAAAAAAAATCCGCTGATTCGAGGAGCGGCGAACAAAAACCCGAAGAAAAGAAAGAGGAGAAAAAGGAGGAAAGGAAGGAAGAACCGGCCAAGCCCATGCAAATCGATCTGGAGGGCCTGAGCGCGCGCATCGTTGCCGTGCCGATGCACCCCAGGATTTTGAGCGGCTTGGCGGCG
>WNGD01000927.1_pt1 | contig 63385 bp, 58 predicted proteins | sample 5400671 | NCBI WGS metagenome assembly WNGD01 (sample SAMN13153369, study PRJNA577476) | soil metagenome | isolation source: 40 cm soil or saprolite under grassland replicate 2 | place: USA:California | collected 2016-06-15 | reverse complement strand
CGGGCCGCAGCCCGGAGGGGCGCGGCGGCGGGCGGGCATCTGCGGCGTTGCCGCTCCTCGACGATGCCACCACATCGCCTGCGTCGCGGCGCCTTGCATCTGCCCGCCCGGCGCTCGCGCCAAAATGCACACCTTATTTCCTGACGGGCCCTTAGGTTAGATCGTCAATTCCCACGGGCGTCCCGCCCGTGGCACGACCTGTTCGGTTGCGGTTTCTTTAGTTGCCTTCCGCGAAGATTTTCCCGATGATCCCCGAGCGTGTAGAGGCGCCCATCTTCACCATGATGAGCCTCAAGAAAGCCTTCACTGTATTGGGGCTGATGTTCATTCGGGCGGCGATCTCCTTGCTCGTGAGCCCCTGCATCAGATACTCCACCGTCTCCCGCTCTCTTTGCGTGAGATGAAACTGCTCGGCCATTTGAAAAGTGTCCAGGGAAAGCCGCCGGCTTCGCTCCAGGAGAAGCGCGACGCTGGGTTGGTCGTCGGAATCGCGTGAATGGGAATTGAGTGAGAAAGCTCGGCAGGTGTAACGCCGCTTTCCCGACTTGAAGTCCGTCACAAAACCCGACTTGGGGGAAGAGGGAGCCTTCAGCAGAAGACTCTGAATCCTTCGGCTCAGATATTCTTCGGAAAAATCGGTCTTCTTATGAGTCTCGGGATAAGTAAGGATTTCTATCGCGCCGGGACTTGCATATATGGTTTTGAAGGAAGAATCCAGTAATAGAAACCCCTCAGCTGATGGCTTCATAGATATACCCCCTTCCTTTATCGGCAAAAATGACATGAATCTCTACCCTCGTAGGGGGAGCAACTAGGGTTCTACCCGGCAATGTTGGTAACGAGGTATGGCCATACTTATGCATCCACACGCCCGAAAAGTCAATTGGAATTAGTTCGGATGGGTTAATCCCCTGTTCCCCACGAAGACTCGAAAGACAAAGAAAGTAGTCACGATACCCGGCCGATATGTGAGAGGGCGCGCAGCCAATTAACCAATTACGCCCGGAGGGGCCGGGCGACTTGGGAAACCCCGAGCAAGCCGGAAGGCTGGAGACGGACCCTGATTTCAAGAGGTTTATACGGGATCCGTCTTCGTTGAGCTCCGTGGGGATCCGCGCACTGCGCGGGACTCCGTTTGCCATGCGCGATTCCAGCGCCGAAAACGTAAGGAGTTCCATGTCTGGAGTCTGTATGACCCACTCCGTGGCCACAGAGCCCATTCGAATCCTTCTGATAGACGACCACGCACTGGTGAGGGCAGGACTGCGTCTTCTGATCGAGACCTATCCGGGTTTTAGGGTCGTCGGCGAAGCGGGGAATCGTGTCGATGCCGTGAATCTCGCTGGGCGCCACCAGCCTGACATCATTCTGCTGGACCTCGCGATGACGGAAGGCAGCGCTCCGGATTTTCTTTCCGATTTGGTGACCTCCGCCCGTCAGGCGCGCGTTCTGCTGCTCACCACGGTCCAGGATCCCGCGAAGCACCGGCGCGCCGTCTGCCAGGGAGCCATGGGGATCGTCCACAAGGGCAAGGCCCCGGAAGTCTTGATCAAAGCTATCCAGAGGGTGCACGCCGGGGAAGCTTGGCTGGACCGGTCCATGACGGCAGGACTGATAAACGAAATGCGACGAACAGGCGAACCCTCCTCAAAGGTGGACCCTGAAGCCGCCAAGATTGCCGAGCTCACGGCACGGGAGCGCGAGATCATTGCGCTCGTGGGGGCGGGACTCAAGAACAAACAGATCGCGCAACGACTGTTCATCAGTGAACCCACGGTGCGGCACCACATGACTTCGGTCTTCAGCAAGCTCGGTGTCACCGACCGCTTCGAGCTCATCATCTATAGCTTTCGCTACCACTTGGCTAAACTTCCCTCTTCGTAATTCTTCGTAATCGGAGTCCTCCACCTTCAATCACCGCGGGAAGGGCGGCGTTTTCCCCGACTGCTCCGCGAAAGGAAGCGACCGGTGGACTCCGCCGTGAATCGGGTGTCCCGTGTAAAGACATCCGGTATATCCTGTTATCCTGTCCGATAAATCATCATCCTTTCGGATAAAAAGCGTTGGACAGGATAACAGCATGGACAGGATTAAAGTCCTCAAAGAGAGTGAAGGAAATTGCGGATACGTACGACATATTGCGGGCCGGCGACCCAGGGCAGATCGTTATGGCCGGCGCCCTGCACTTCGTAAAATTCCTTGGGAGGCGGAGATAGCTCATACAGTTTCCTGCCCAGCCGGCAGGGCACAATCTCGTCCCTGCTTCCATGAATAAAGAGCTTCGGGCATCGAATTCCCGCGATTTTTGCGGCGGAGTCAAAATGCACTCCGGCCAGCGGCTGGAGCAAGCCAAGCGGAAGAATCGTTTTGGCCACGTCCCAGGCATTCGTGAATGTTGACTGCACGATTAATCCTGCGACCGGGACTCTGGCGGCCAGATCGACGGCCACGGCGCCCCCGATTGACTCCCCGACCAACACGAGCTTTTCCCCCGCGTGGCCGCGCTCTTTCCTCCACCATTCATGTGCCGTTTGGGCGTCGCGGTACAGTCCTTCTTCGTGGGGATCGCCTTCGCTGTTCCCATAGCCGCGATAATCGATGATCAGAATCCCGGCCCCCGTTTCGTGGAGCATTTCCATCCAGGGCACGCGATCGCCCATGTTTCCGGCGTTGCCGTGAAAGATCAGGAGCGTTACGGTAGAAGATGGGTGCGGCACGTACCAGCCCTGCAATTTTACGTGGTCTGTAGTCTCCAGGCTGAGATCCCGGTAGGTCAACCCAACCGAGGAAGGAGTTGCCGCGACATTCTTGTCGGGGTAGTAGACGAACCTGCGCTCGAGTGCATGCGGTGTCATAATAACGCCCAGAGCAAAGACGGCCAGTGCCGTGGATGGCCAATGCTTCCAGAGGAACCTGCCGGCGGCCTTCCAACGCGCATGCATTTAATACCTCAACTTGTGAGAATCTTTGTTACATTCTAACATTAAGCGCCTTTTCAGTGATTCGAAACTCGATATGCACGCAAAGGCGGGACAGTAACCGGTTAATTGCGGGTGGTGACTGTTGAATTGGGACGCCTATGAACGCTGATCTCGCGGATCAAAACACGCGCGGCGCGGCTCGCCAACGCGAACCCATATCCTTGGATTTGAAATTTCAGATTTCAAATTTCAGGGGCTGGCGAAAGGGAAATTCATGGTAGGGAGACGCCTGTATTTGCCTTTGCTTCTGGTTCTTGTATCTGGGACCTACCTGTACACGGCGACAGAGCGAGCCGTTCTCGATGATGGCGACGCGCTCTATGCGCACGTAGCCCAGCAGATGGTCGCGCGAGGCGACTGGGTCACGCCGCACGCCAACGGAGTCCGATTCCTCGACAAACCTCCGATGATGTACTGGCTCATGGCGTTGTCTTACGAACTGCTCGGTGTGACGGAGTTTGCCGCGCGGCTGCCGTCGGTGCTGGCTCTGATCGGAACTGTCTGCCTGCTCTATTTCATGGGGCAGTCCGGTGAACCTTCTGCCGGGCTTGCCGCCGGCCTGGCCGCGGCCTTCTGCGTGGGAAGCTTCTTGTTCACGCGCATGGTCTTTCCGGATATGCTGTTTGTGTTTTTCCTTACCTTGAGCCTGGCGTCCTTCTGGAGGTGGTTCGCCCGGGCGGACGATCCGGTCCTGCCCGCCATGCTGTTCTATGCCGCCCTCGCCGGGGCAGTGCTGACGAAAGGCTTGCTGGGCCTGGTTTTTCCCGTGGCCATCCTTGCGCTCTTCTTTTTTCTCTGGGTGCGGGACCGGAAGCGCCTGAAGGGACTTTGCATGGGAAGGGGAATTCTCCTCTTCCTGGCGCTTGCAGTTCCGTGGCATGTGCTGGCGGCGCGCCGCAATCCTGGTTTCCTTTGGTATTTCTTCGTGAATGAACAGTTCCTGCGCTTTCTCGGCAAGCGCCAGCCTTTCGACTATGAATCGATTTCTCTGCCCCTCTTCTGGATTCTGATACTCGTCTGGCTTTTTCCCTGGACCGTATTTCTCCCGGCAGCCCGTTACCTCCTCCAATCACCCCAGGGAGAGATGAAGGGACGGCGGGCCATGATCTGCCTGAGTCTGAGCTGGGTCGCGGTGGTTCTCGCGTTCTTTTCTGTTTCCTCCAGGATTGAACATTACTCCCTCCCGCTCGTCCCGCCCTTCGCTCTTCTCCTGGGAATGACCTTGTTTCCTGATCAGTCCTGCGGTCTTTCGGTTCAGAGCAGGTGGCAGCGCTCGCTGGATCGCGGGTTTACGTTTCTGGGCGGCTTTGGGGTAATGCTGGGGGTCGGGCTGCTTCTGCTCGCAACCCTCTCGTTCGGAGGCTGGCTTCCCAGCCCGGCACGGCCAACAGGGTCGCATCCGCTCCAGGCATTCAAGTACTACTTCGCCCCCCTGTTCGAGCTGCCGCCGGGGACGCTGGCGGGCCTGGAGGGGCCGCTTATCAAAGCGGCGCTGGCTTTCTCCGTGGGAACCTTCGCCGCGTGGCGGATCCATCGACGGGGCAGGCGAATGGTAGCAATCCTTGTACTATCTTCGATGATGGCGGTTTTTTGCCTGCTGGCTTTTGAAAGCCTGGGCGTGTGCGAGGAAATTCTTTCGTCCCGGCAATTCGGGAAAGTATTGAGCCGGCACTTCAAGCCGGGAGATCGGGCTATAGTCGTGGGCGACTTCGAAACGGCGAATTCGCTGAACTTCTATGCGCCGCTGCTGCTCGAGGTTTACCAGGGGAAAGCCGCCGTGCTGGAATGGGGGCTGCGATTTTCCGACACACCTTCAAGCATTGTCTCGACGCGCGATCTTCAAATGTCCTGGAGGAGCTCGCAGCGGGTGTTCCTGCTGTGCCCAAATGATCGGGTTTCAACGCTCCCCGTGGCGCGGTCCTATGTTGTTTTGCGATCCGGCGGAAGAACCCTGCTCTGCAACCAACCCCTCTAACCAAGCTGAACTTTTTTTCACCGCGAAGACGCGAAGTGCGCGAAGAAAAGCGGAGGAGTCATTCGCCGTCAGGAAAGGATTCCTCCGGGCCACCATTCTTTTCGCGTTCTTTTCGCGCACTTCGCGTCTTCGCGGTGAAATCTTCGCTTGGATGTCTTTGAGGTTTGGTTTCATTTCTGCCATTTCTGGCGGAACCATTCGACCGTGCGGCGCAGCCCGTCTGCGAATTCCACCCGGGGGTCCCAGCCTAACTCGCGTCGGGCCTTTTCTGCGGATACTTCCTTGCCGCCGAAGTCCCCGGGCCGCTCAGGAACAAATTCTATCCTGACGCGATCCCCGATATTGGCACGGATTCCTTCCGCGACCTCGAGAACGGTAATCTTTCGCGGACCCTCGAGATTGTAAGTCTGGTTTATGGCCTTGTTCGACATGGCTAGAATGTGGGCTTCTGCGATGTCGCTCACGTAAACGAAATTTCTGTACTGGTTGCCCTTTCCCGCCACGGTCAAAGCCTGGTCTGTGAGCGCCTTCCTGATGAAAACGGGAATCAGCAGTTCCTCGCGCATGCGCGGCCCGTATGGGATCCCCAGTCGCAGGACGGTAAAGGGGACCTGATACAGCTGCTTGTAGTTGTGGCAGAGCATCTCGCAGGCCATTTTGGTCGAAGTGTAGATGTGTCCTGCCCCGTCCAGGTAAAAAGGAGTCGATTCATCGAGGCCGTTGCCATTCGGGGATCCGTTATAGACCCAGACGGTAGAGGCCATGTATACGCGCGCCGCACCGTTGATTCGGGCTGCCTCCAGAACATTGGCCGTCCCGACGACGTTCAGCGCTGTAGTATAGACGGGATACTTGTACGCGTAGTTTACGTTTGAGACTGCCGCAAGGTGAAAGACATGTTCCGCGCCACGCGTTGCGGAAAGCACCGACGAGAGATCCATCAGGTCGACGTTTTCGAAGCAGACATCGCTCCGGTGCGGCTGGACGCGATAGTCTACCACCGTCACCTTATGGCCGGCATTTACCAGTGCATCGACTACGTGCGATCCGATGAAGCCGCTGCCACCAGTCACAACGATCTTAGCCATACGGTGTATTCCTCTTCTGTGGAATTCCGAGCCAAGTTTTCAAACTGACGATCTCACCCTAATGCTTCCTTGACTGCACTGAGAACGTAATGCGCCTCATCCTCCATCATGCCTGAATAAATCGGGAGGCAGATGTGCCGCGCGCACAAATCTTCCGAAACAGGTAAAGGGCGCCTCGCATACTTTTCGAAGACAGGCTGCCTGTGCAGCGGCTCTTCGTACACCTCGCCCGCAAGGGACACGCCGTAACGCTCGCGCAACAGAGCTTTGAGCGCCGTACGGCCCGTACGGTCTTTCAGAATCGCGATGTACTTGTAGTAATTGTTCACTCCCCTTTCCGGCACCAGCAGCGGCGCCAGGCCTTCAAAACCCCTCAACCCTGCGTCGTACACGGCAGCGATTCTCTGCCGGCCGGCAATCATGGCGGGGAGCCGTTCGAGGTGCCTGACGCCAATGATGGCGTGCGGTTCCGACATGCGCCAGTTGTAACCCATGCGAATATGCGCATTCTGGGTGAAGCTCGCCTTCCCCTGGTCGCGATAGATCCTGGCTTCCTGGGCGATGCGGCCGTCGTTAGTCACGATCATGCCCCCTTCAGCCGACGTCATCACCTTAGTGGGATAGAAGCTGAAGGATCCGGCGATTCCGAAGGCGCCCGCGCCGACTCCGCCAAAGGAAGATCCGTGCGCATGAGCGGCATCTTCCACGAGCCAGAGTCCATTCCTTTGGGCCAGCTCCACCAGCTCCGGCATACGGCGGGACACGACACCTCCGATATGCACGACGACAAGCCCCGCAGTTCGGGGTGTGAGTGCGGCTGTCACATCCACGGGACGTACACCGAAGGATTCCGGATCCATGTCTACGAAGACCGGATTTCCACCGGCGTGCACGACTGCTGCCGCTGTGGCAAAGAAAGTGTTGGTCGAGACCAGAACATCCTTTCCCTGGACCTCGAGGGCGCGAAGGATGATTTCGAGCGAACTGGTGCCGCTGCTGACGGCGACGGCATGGCGAACGCCGCAGAAGCGCGCGAACTTCTCCTCAAACTCCGCTCCGTATTTGCCCAGCGTCAAATGGCCCGACGCCAATACCTCCTGGATGCGCTCGGCAATCCAGGCCCGGTCTTCGGGCAGGAACTGTATCTTCGCTGCCGGCACTTGGATAGGACTGGTTTTCACTTCATTCACCGATTCTTTGGGTCTTCGCGCCTTCGCGGTGGAAGCTGCGCCCAATCCACCACGAAGACACGAAGACGCGAAGAATCACGAAGGAAAGCTAAATACGTGATTTCATAAATGCGGTAACGTATTCCGCCCCAGCGGGGCGAAAGGAAATTAAGCCGGGGGTGAGCGAAGCGAACCCCCGGCTAAGCTCCCAGCGCCCTTGCAGGGCGCCCGTCCTTAACCGGGAAAATACGTTGCCGTATTTATGAAATCATGTACTAAGTCTCGCCGCCGGTTTTGCTGATAAGGATGACTCCCATCATCACCAGCGCAATTCCGAACCAGCGGCCCGCCGGAACCTGCTCTTTGAGAATCAACACCGCGAGCAAGGCCGCAAATCCGTACTCGATGGCGGTCATCGGCAGAGCGACAGTCACTTCGGTCCAGGAAAGGGCCGCCAGAAAGAGAAAGTAGAAGACGGCGTTCAGGACCGTGCCAATGATGACGTAGGGATTACGCAGTGCCTGCCAGAAGTAGGGGAGAAGCTCCATGGGCCCATAGTGCTCCAGAGAGCCTACTTGCTGCATCCCGAGCCGCACCAGAATCTGGCCTACAGCCGCCGATCCGGCAGCCACAGTCATGGCAATCACCACACGTAACATCCCCCACCCCTTTCGATTGACGATTTACGATTGACGATTGAACCGGGAAATCGTCACTCGTCAGTCGTCAATCGTCAAAGGGTTGGCCGGGCCACATTTTTTTACAAATCGCCGAACGAAATCCGTTCGATGTTCGCAGCTTGCAGGGCCTCTTTCACCAGAGGGCTCGTGAGGGCGGCGAGCTCCTGTTCATGCCGGTACTCGGGCATCGCGCGATCGATCTCCGGGCAGCGGCGTGTGGCTGGGTGGAAATAGATCTCCGTGACTCCATCCGGCAAGCGCCCGATGACGCGCAATGTCTGCTCGGTTGTCATGGCGCCCGTATCGAACATGCCGAAAACAAAATCGTTGCACCGCAGTTTCTGCCGGCGCAGCCGCGTTCGCATCAGCCCGGTCCAGGGCGTGAGAGACAGACTCGCAGCGAGTCTCGAGACCAGGAAGCGCCGCGACATGCGCCACGAGCGCAGTGGGGGCTCGTACGGAACCCTCACGGCGGCCAGACCAAATTCGCGTCCCACCTTGAGCACCAGACTCAGGACCGTAGGATGCAGGTGCATGTGGTTATGCCCGTTGGCGTGATCCAGAGGCAGGCCCGTGGTTCGATAGGCCTGGAACTGCGCCCGGATTTCGGCTTCCAGCTGGCGCCGCACTCCTGGAAGAAGGAAGAAACGAAATCCAGCCTCCGCGAGCCGTGTTGAAAACTCGCCATTCTTGTCTACCAGGGCCGGGATAGAAGCCGAAGGCAATACAGGCTTTCCTTCTACGAGAACCAAATGCAGACCGACGCGCAGGCTGGGGATCCTTTTGGCTCGCGCGACGGCATCCCGGGATGCCGGAGCTCCGACCATCAGGCTTGCGGTAGTCAGAATGCCATTGACGTGCGCTTCCTCGATGGCTTCGTTCACCGGTTCGGCGAGGCCAAAGTCGTCCCCGGTCACGATGAGCCGTTTCACGATCGCATCTCCCGGGAAACGAGACGGCCGTCGCGAGTGAGAGTGAATTTCGAGCCGCGCCAGATGGTCGTCTTGCGGGTGAGCGCGAGGAACCACGAGACGAGCCCGGCGAGGTCCCGGAAAGGTAGTAACGCAAGGCTTTTCAAACCCTCGCGGTCGCGGAAACCCCATCCCAGCGTCATGGCTGCCGTGGCCATCCGCACAAGTATGGCAGCCCCCAGAACGGCAAGCCCGACCCCATCGAGCCGCCGCATCGAGGCAAAGAGAAGGGCGAAGGGAGTGGACCGGATAATGGCGGTGGCAAGAAACGCGACCGGGCGCGCGGCGCGCGTGTTCTGGTCCCAGTACACCTGGTGGTTCCACCACTGGGAGGGGCTCTTCAGGTCCACCATCGTGTCGATAAAATACGGGACGATGGAAATCTTCTTCCCCGAGCCCCAGATGCGCTGGCCCATCTCGTAATCTTCCACCAGATAGTCGGCAAGGGCCTCCAGGCCTCCTATCTCTTCCAGAGTCGAGCGGCGAAGAGCTACGGAGGCTCCCAGGCAAAACTTGGAAGCGCCGGTAACGTGGGCGAAGATGACGCTGGCCATGAAATCCGCATTGAGCGTCAGCAGTTCCACCTTTTCAAACCAGGTCTCGGCGCAGCTCGCCTTATATAGCGTGCACACACACCCCACTTCCGGATCCGCCAGCGGAGCGATGATCGTTTTCAGGTAATCCGGGCGGAGACGGACGTCGCTGTCGCTGATCACCAGAATCTCGTGGCGAGCGTACGGGAGTCCTCCCAGCATGTTGTTGATCTTGCCGTTGCTTCCCGCCCGGCGATTTCCGATAACGACCGTGACGCTTTCGGGCCCGAACTCGCGCTGTATTTCTCTCAAGAGGGGAACCGCCGGATCGTCCGGGGTTTGAACCGAGAAGACCACCTGGAAAAGCGGATAATCTTGCAGACAGGCGCTGCGCAGGTTTTCGCGCTGATTCTTTTCCAACCCGTGAACGGGCTTGAGCATCGTGACCGGGGGCCACGATACAAAGGGCTTCCGGGCTGTTTTGGGAGGCCGCGTGTGGAAGCGCCACAAGGCGATCAAGCACAGTACGACGTAGACCGAACCCGTGATGGTCGGTACCAGGAACATCCACTCGAGCAAGCTCTTCAACATCGCGACCCTTCTTGTCTCTAGCAGCCTTTGTAGTTGCTTGGCGCCGTGACCGGAACCGAAATCCGGAACCCCAGCTCACCCAGGACAGCGCCGAGTTCGGAGCTCTCCTCCGTCAGCTCCACACTGAAGTGGCGGAATTCAGGTCGCAAGGCGTACTCGTTGCGAAGCCGGTCAAAGCGCGCTTCGGCCTCCTCGGGACGAAGGCCGCGCAACGCGCGAAGGTTATGATCATCCTGCTCGATGTCGTAGGCCTGGAGGACAATGGAAGCCACCGCATCCTGGCCGCCGCGGTCCGCCTTGATCTTTGTCGGAGAAGGGTAAAGGCGCCGGCTGTCCCACAGGACCGGAAGTCCGAAATGCCCGCAAAGAGACTCGAGGATCATCTCGGTCCCCCGCACCTTTCCGTCCAGTGAAAACCCCGCAATATGCGCGCTTCCGAGATCGACAAGATCCAGCAGCTCATAGTCAATGCCAGGCTCCTCTTCCCAGACATCCAGGACCGCGCCCGCGATCTTTCGCCCCAGCAGGGCTTGCTTCAGGGCGGGTCCTTGGACGACCGAACCCCTGCAAGAGTTGATCAGGAACTGATGGGGGGAGAGACGCCCGAGGACGTCGCCGCCGATCATATGCCAGGTCGGGTAGCGGCCCTGCCTGGTCAAAGGCGTGTGCAAAGTAAGAATATCGGCGTCGAGCACGTCGTCGAGATCCTGGTAGCGCAGGTCTCCAGTGACTTCGCGCAAGGGCGGATCGCACAGCAGCACCGGCATTCCCAAGGCTCGGACTTTCTTTTCCACCGCGGTGCCCACGTGGCCGTTGCCGACGATCGCGACCGACTTGCGCTGCAGGTCCCATCCCTTGCGCCCCGCGACAAGGAGCAGAGCCGCGGTCACGTATTCGGCCACGGAATTGGCATTGCTTCCCGCGGCATTTGTAAAGTGAATGCCGCGCGCTTTCAGATATGCGGTATCGAGATGGTCCAGGCCGATCGTGGCGCTTCCCACAAATTGCACGGAGCTTCCCTCCAGGACGCTCGCATCCACGCGCGTCACAGAGCGGACGATCAAGGCGTCCGCGTCGCGGACGTGGACGGGCAGCAGTTTCCTTCCGGAAAAAGTCCTAATTTCCCCCAGCCCGGCAAACGCCTCCTGCCAGTAGGGTATGACCTCGTCTACCGCAAGTCTCATCCGTGGGCTCTCAAAAAACGTAATATCATGCAGACTTTGCCTTGTAATTGCAACAAACTTCACTTCACTTCAGACCTCAGACTTCAGACCTGAGTTCTTAATCCTGGCATAGGGGAAATACGCGGTCGCATTATGAACCAGACGCCTGATGACATTAGAGGAGTTCAAGATCCCTCAGCGAGCGGACGTCTGACCACCTACGAAGCCGTGCCGACACGGATGGGAGTTCGGGCCGGGTGGATTCCGCCAAAAAGGGTTCAAAGATCCTCGTCAGTTAAGTCTGAGGTCTGAGGTTTGAAGTCTGGGGTCTGAAGTCTGAAGTTGACAAATGTCGGGAGAAGCTCTGAAATAGAGCCAACTCAAGTAGGAGGGCTAAATTATGAAGGTCGCATTCGGATCGGGTCTGGCTGTGGTCTTCCTTATGACTGCGGGGTGGGGGCAGTCGGGATCAAAGGACTATTCTCTCACTCCCGTGTTGCACTCGGTGAGTTATGCGGGAGTCTGGAGGGGTCAGACGAAACTGACCACGGACGAGTTTCTCCTGAAAGCCAAGGAGCTGGGATTCACCCACATCGAGCTCATGGCCAAGCGACCGCATGTCTCTCCACTCGACTATGATGGCGAGGCGCGAAAGAAGCTCAAGGCGCGAATCCAGGAGCTGGGGTTAAAACTGGTCTGCCTTGCCGGCTATACGGATTTCACCACGAGCGCCGACAAGCCGGGAATCCCCAGCGCCGAGATGAACGCGGTTTATGTGGGCGAGCTGGCCCGGCTGGCGCGTGATCTGGAGGTCCCCATCATCCGGGTCTTTACTGGCTACGAGCGTCCCGGAGTGCCTTTTGACACGCAGTGGGGAATCGTCGTCCAGGGATTGAAGATGGCGGCGCGCAAGGCCGCAGAGTATGGCGTAACGCTGGCCGTCCAGAACCATCATGACATCGCTATCCACCCGGACGCTACCTACTGGTTGATCCGCGAGGTGAATGAACCGAATTGCAAAGCGGCCTTCGACGCCTGGTCGCCCGCGTTGCAGGGGATCAACGGCAAGGAGCTCGCGGATGCCGCGTGCAAGATGGCGCCCTACATGGTATACACGACAGTCGCCGATTACGTGAAGCACCCGCGCTACAAATATGACGCCACGCTGACGAACTACGTCAAGGAGTCTGACGTGGTCCGCGCAGTTCCATTCGGAACGGGATTCATCGATTACAAGAGTTTCTTCCAGGCCCTGAAGGATTCGGGATACCGCGGATACGTTGCGTACGAGATGTGCGAAGTTCTCGAGGGTGGCGGCTCTATTGAAAATCTGGACAGAACCGCCCGGACATTCCTCAAAACTTTTGCAGACTTGGCCAGGTAACAGCTAACCACAAAGACACGAAGACGCGAAGAATCGCCAAGGATTTCTTCGCGCCTTTGTGTCTTCGTGGTGGATTTCTGTTACGGGTAGTACTTTTCGAACTTGATGTCCGTGACCGGTTTGAACCCCCGGGCGGACAGGATTTGCAGCGTATTGTCGATGGTACCGGGGTGCCCGCAGACGTATACGGCATGAGTTTCAGGGCGCAGCATCGCGCGCAACATGCTTTTCACCGTGGCGTCGAGGTCCAGAGGCTGGGAGTCGCGTGGAGGTTTCTCCTCGAACATTGCTTCCGCGCGCCCTTTGAGACCTGTCCAGGACGGGTCCATGTGCGGACGGCTGATCGTCGGCAAGTAGACCAGCCCCAGCTTCCTTGAAGGATTCTTCAACGCCTCCGCCGCCAGCGCCTCGAGCTCCTGCCGGTATCCCAGATTGTCCGAGTAGCTGGCTCCGTGTATGAGATATATACGCCGGCTCCGAAAGTTCTCCGGGTCTGCCAGGAAATCTTCGTTCAGCTTGCGCGTCATACTTATAAACGGGGCCAACCCCGTGCCGGAGGCCACAAACACCAGGTCACGCGCATCGACGGGATCCAGAATGAAGGTCCCCTTCGGGCCGCTGACATGGACGTGCGTTTCAGGACTTTCGTCTGAGAGGGCGCGCACGACTTCCTGGTCCCAGAGACTGGGTGTGAGTTTGCCTTCTTCCACAAGATTGATATAAAACTCGAGAGCGCGTGTCTCGGCAGGAGAAGACGCGATTGAATAAGGGCGCGGGGTGGTCTTGCCTTTGTGCGTCAGCCACACAGTGGCGTACTGGCCCGGCGCGAACCTGAAGTCCTGGTCAAAGATTAATCGGAATATGGCCAGCCCTTCGGCAAGGTCTATTTTTTTTTCCAGCCGTGCCGGTATCTTGTTCATGGTCGCCTATCCTGCCTGGCCGCCTGCCCTGATTGACGATTTGCCATTGACGATTTGTGTATGGACCTGTTGCCCCATCGTCAATCGTAAATCGTCAATTGAAAGATTACCGCGTTCGAGCTCGCGCGACCATATTAGTCACCGACACGCGCTGCAATAAACAAGTATCGTGGGTTTATTCCCTTCGCGCACTTAGCGCCTTTCGCGGTGAGACTGAGCCCGAGTTCAACGCGAAGATGCGAAGATCGCAAAGGCACTACGGGGATTTGCGAGTGGCGGACCAGGATCCCGTTTCCTGTCCGTTAATGGCAGACCATTTGCCAGTGAGCTTGCCGCTTTCCATGTTCGCTTGGATGCGGTACGTAGAACCGGAGTATTGGATGTCGAAGGTGAGCACACTATTCACAAAGGTTGCCTTCTGAATGGGAATCTTCCCATCGGGCGCCACCGCATTTCCGGTGACATTTTCCCCCGCCTGTTTAAGCTCGAGCACGAAGACGATGTTGTCCCCGTCAGGTGTGAGGGCGACAGAGTTCCAGGTTCCGTCCAGGGACGCAGCGGCTGCGGAAGGAGCGGGAGCGACGATCTTCCGTGTCGCGCTCCACGCGCCGGAGTCGCTGCCTCCCACGGAGGACCATTGCCCGGAGAGCTTCCCATCCTTGAGCAGCGCCTCGATGCGATAGCGGTTTCCGCCGAATACGACGTCAAATTGCAGCATGTTTTCTTTAAAGGAAGCTGCCTGAATGGGGAGGGCGCCGGTTTCGGATGACACCGAGCCCGTGACCTTGTCCCCTTCCTGTTTTAAATCCAGTGTCACCGTGAGATCCCCGTGCGGCGTGACGGCAACAGAAGCCCAGGCTCCGGCAATTTCTGCCGGATCTGCCGCGGCGGCCGAGGAGGCCTTTCGTTCGGCGGTCCAGATCCCTTTTAGATCCGCTCCTACCTGCTCGTAATTGCCTGCGAATTTTCCGTCTTTTAGCGTACCGGTCAATTTGAAAGTTGTGCCTGCCAGGGTGGCTTCCAGAGAAAGATCGGGATCTTCGAATTTAAGATTGGATAGCGGAACGCTCCCTTGAAGTCCTGCCATCGCGCCCACCAGCTGGTTTCCTTCCATCTTGATTTCCAGTTGCAGCTCTATGGGACCGTTGGGTGTGACGGCCTTTGCAACCCATTTGCCCAGTATGTCTTCCACACCGGCGTAGCTGTTTGAAGGAATCATTACGCCCAAGACGATGAGCGTCACAAACGCCAATGTGGGGCAACGTTTCATACGATTCCACCCTCTGAGAGGAGTTTTATTGACCCTAGATTCTGCCAGCAAACCCGTACCCAAGTCCAGCGCTTATCCGGACCCGGGCCTGGGAGCAGAGGGGAATCTCTTCTGCCCAGCTCCTCTGCCCCTCTGCTCCCCCGCCCAGTCTGAAATCATCCGCCGCTCAAGAGCTGGCGGGCGCGCCGGAAAATGCGATGAAACATGGCTCGCGTCAGCTTGCCCGTCTGGGTGTTCTGCTGGCTCGGGTGATACGAAGATATGAGCGTGAGTCCTCCGGGAAGCTCCCATTCCCCGGCGTGCCGGAATTCGAGTTTGCCGCGCGGGAGCGCGCCTCCGATCTCTTTCCACGCTTTAAGATACGCCCGGAAAGCGACCTGGCCGAGCACAACGACCACGCGTTTCTTTGTCAAGATCTCGAGCTCCCGCCTCAGATACTGCCTGCAAGTGTCGAGTTCTTCCGGCAAGAGCTTGTTGTTCGGCGGCGCGCATCGCGCGGCGGCAGTAACCAGGCAGTCGTGGAGCCGAAGCCCGTCGTCGCGGTGCGCTGAGACTGGCTGGTTTGCAAAGCCGAAGCGGTAGAGGGCTTCGTAGAGCCAATCTCCGCTTCGGTCCCCTGTGAAGATTCTCCCCGTCCTGTTGCCGCCGTGTGCTGCCGGCGCGAGACCTATTACGACCAGCGACGCATCGACGCTTCCGAAGGCGGGGACCGGGAGGCCCCAGTATTCTTCGCGCTGGAAGCGTTTGACCTTGCGACGCGCGACGAGCTCGCGCCAATGGACTAGGCGAGGGCAAAGGCGGCATCCGACGACCCCTTCTTCAAGAATCCAAAACAACGGCTTGGGTCCGCGTTCATCTGTGTTCGTCTGTGGTTTCATTTTGTGCAGTTTAGGGAAAATTAAATTTTCAAGAACTGACGCCAAGGTGTATGATAAGCCCCCATCAAGGTAAAAAAATCCGCGGGGAGGATGAACCGGCTGCCTTGCCTCGCTACTTTCTCCCCAGACAGCCTCCGTTAGTCCTTCCCCTGGCCTCCACAGTATGCCTTGGGAGGAGGAAGTATGAACGGCACCGAAGACAAAGGCAAATTCAGGATTGACTTTAAGATCCTTTCGATCCTTCTGCTCCTTGCCGCGATTCCAGTTCTTTTAGGGTCCTGGTGGCTTTTCAAGGGTTATGAGAGCGCCTATCTGGAGATGGCAGGAAACAACCTGAGCGAATCGGCGGACACCGCCCTCGCTTATATCAACAGTTATCTGCAGAATCAGATCATCGTCGTTGCGGGTCTGACGGAGGTCCCTGTTGTCCGCGAAGCCGTGAAAAAGGGCAATTTGGATCTCGGGAAAAATCTCGAAGAGGTCCGCAAGGCCATACCCGCAATGGAAAACCGCTGGCCGAAACTGGAACGGAATTCCCCCGAGCTCAAGGCGATTCTGGATAATGAGGCTTCTAAGTTTCTCAGACGTTATGGCGCCACGGAGAAGTCGTTCCGGGAGATCATGGTCACCGATTACCTGGGGCGGCTGGTGGCTGCTACGGGCAAGACAAGCGATTACTATCAGGCAGACGAGGACTGGTGGAGAGAAAGCTACGGAGACGGGCGAAGGGGTTCCGTCTACGTCGGAGATGTCACCTTTGATTCGAGCGCCAAGGTCTATTCCTTGGAGCTGGCGCAGCCCCTGGTGGAAAACGAAGGAGTGACTGGAGTCATCAAGGTCATTCTCGACGTGCAGGATATCCATTCGCTCATCGGCTCGGTTCGAGGCGGCCCCTCCGCAACTGCAGCCCTGATCCATGCCAAAGGAACCGTTATTTCCGCTCCGGGATATTCGATTCTCGACCAGGCCACATATCCTGGCACGCTGGAGATCCTGAACGCGCGGGAAAGGGGAAGACGGTATTTTATCTCCTCTGCCTCTGCGCCCTCCATCTTCGGGTTACCCGATTCCAGGACCCTGAACAACTTCCGCGAGTTGTATCCCCATCTGAACTGGATGCTGGTTGTCACGGGGACGGTGAAGGAGATGTTGGGACCGCTCCCCTTGCTTCGCCGTTATTTTGCCGCCTTGGTTGTGGGAATTATTGTGCTGACCGTTCTGGCCGCGCTGATTCTTTCGCGAGTGGAGACAAGGCCGGTGCTCGAGCAGGACCCTCACCTCGAAAGGCTCTAGCATGCGATTGACGAGTGACGATTGACGAATGACGATTCGTCATTCGTCAATCGTAAATCGTCAATTGACCCATGACCGACAAGAACCTCACCATTTCGCAGATTGCGGCGCTCCTCCGAAAAAAGAAGCTCTCGCCGGTGGAGCTCGCGCGGGAGCTTCTGCACAGGATCGAGCGGCTCCAACCGAAATTGAATGCCTTCATCACGGTGACGGCAGATCTTGCCTTGAGGCAGGCCCGCGAGGCTGAGAGGGAGATTGTGCGCGGGGAGTATAGGGGCCCCCTTCACGGCATTCCTGTGAACCTTAAAGATCTTTTCTACACGCGCGGCATCCGGACTACGGCAGGCTCGAAGATCTTGAGGAACTTTGTACCCGCGCAGGATGCAGCGGTGGTGGAGCGGCTCTCGGCGGCGGGAGCGATTCTGCTGGGAAAGACCAACCTGCACGAGTTCGCCTACGGGGCCACCAGCATCAACCCCCACTTCGGCAGCGTGCGCAATCCCTGGGACCTGACAAGGGTCTCGGGCGGCTCCAGCGGAGGAAGCGCCGCTGCTGTGGCTGCGGGCCTGAGCTTGGCCTCGCTGGGAACGGACACAGGGGGCTCCATTCGCATTCCGGCCTCCGCCTGCGGCATCGTCGGGCTCAAGCCCACACGCGGCCGCGTTCCTCTCCACGGAGTCGTGCCTCTGTCCTTCAGCCTCGACCATGCCGGGCCGCTCTGCCGTTCGGTGGAGGATACCGCTATTTTGATGACCGCGATCGCGGGAAGGGATCCCCGCGATCCCGACAGTTTCGGCGCGCGTGGCGAACGGTTTTCCCGAATTCTACGCAAGGGCTTGCGAGGGCTCAAGGTGGGTGTGCCGAAACAGTATTTCTTCGAGCGCTTGCAGCCAGAAGTGCGGCGTGCGGTACTTGAGGCTATTGCAAAGGTGAAAGAGAGTGGAGCGGAAATAAGGGAAGTCTCATTCCAGGGCGCGGGCAAGGCCGGGGATGTTGCAAACCAGATCACGGTTGCGGAGGCAGTGGCTTTCCACTGGAGGTGGCTTCGGACCCGGCCGCAGGACTACGGCGCGGACTTGAGATCCCGGATGGAGCGGGGCGCGGAGAGCCTGGTCGTCACCTACCTGCATGCGCAGGAGGCGCGCAAGGCCTTCAGCGCCGGCTTTGACGAAGTGATGAAGACAGTGGATATTCTTGCCGTGCCGACACTGCCGGTTACGGCTCCGCGAATCGATGAAGACGAAGTGCCGGTCGGGCGGAATCGCGAGAATGTTCGACTGGCCCTGCTGCGTTTGGTCCGGCCGATCAACCTTACCGGTTTGCCGGCCATTTCAGTTCCTTGCGGCTTTTCATCGGAACGTCTGCCCATAGGCCTTCAACTGATCGGCCGGCGGCGGGACGAGGCCACCGTGTTACGCGCCGCCTGGGCGTACGAGCAATGCACGCCCTGGCATGAACAGTTTCCCTCTGTCTGAGAAGGTGTGAAAAATCGGCATTCCCTCAATTAAACGGTGGTCCGGGAGATTCGGACCCCAGTTTTTTCACCACGGAGACATGGAGTACACGGAGAACCCCGGCCGGCCGCCTCCGTGAACCTCCGTGATCTCTGTGGTCGTGAGAAAAAATCGTAGCGCCGGCGTCTCGCCGGCATGCGCGCCTGGATAACTCCTTTTGCGTCGTCAGGACCGTTGCCGGCTGGAAGCCGGCGCTACATTTTTTTCTCACGACCTGTGTCTCCGTGGTGAAAAAGGGCGTCTGAATCCTTACTCGCAAGGCGTCCGTTTAACTGAGCAATTACGAGGCGGTCATGCAAATTGAAATTCTTTCCCGCGATCCTGTCTCTGCTCGTCTCACGCTTTCCGGCGAAGAAGTCGACTACCTCCGCCTGGCACTCGAGCGCGCCACATTCCTGGACACACCGCCGCAGTATCAGCCGGCGATTTACAACTTCGCCTCGGAGCTTCTGCAGAAACTGGAACATCTCACGGCTCCATAATCCGCCTAGGTCTTCGTGTCTTAGCGGTGAATGCGGCGTACGCTTCTTTCACCACGAAGACGCGAAGGCGCAAGGAATCGCAAGGAATCGGATTCCAGCACCTTCCAGGCGCTGGCGGCGGCGCCGAGCACCCCTGCGGATTCCCCAAGGGCGGCTTTCCGGATCGGAATGCGCCGGCCGACAAGGCGCAGCGTGCGCCCGTAGAAGTCTTTACGCAGCGGCCCAAAAAGCGTCGGCCCCGCTTCGGCAATCTGTCCGCCAAGGATGAACAACTCCGGGTCGAGCGCGTGCGCCATACCGGCCATCGCGGCGGCAAGCGCAGCGACGGCGCGTTCCACGATCCCCCTGGCCATCGGGTCGCCGGAGGCGGCCGCGGTGAAGACGTCAAGACAAGTTAAAGACTCCGGATTCGCGGCGAACTTCGCGCGCAGCGGCGATTCGCATCCGCGGCGGATAGAGGCCACGGCATCCCCTTCGATCGCGCGAGCGGAGAAGACCGCTTCCAGGCAGCCACGATTGCCGCAACTGCAGAGCGGTCCTTGAAAATCGACTGTTACGTGACCGAGGTGGCCTGCGATTTCGGAGCAACCGCGCACCATCGCGCCGGCCGAGAGAAAGGCGCCTCCGACACCGCTTCCGAGGGTAAGGAGCACCACATGCTGCTTTCCGCGGGCCGCGCCCCAGCGTTGCTCTCCGACGAGTGCCGTCTTGGCGTCATTGTCGGCGCTTACCGGAAGCGAGAAGCCCAGAGCATCGGAAATCAAGCGGTCCAGGCGCAACCCTTCCAGGAAGGCGAACTGCCCTGGCAGGATTCGGATGCGAGACGTGCCGGTGTCGACAACGCCCTTGCATCCTATTCCGGCCGCCGCGAGGCGCGCGCCCGGCAGTACCTTCTTGCCGAGTTTCGCCAGCAATCCGCCGAAACTCCGCTTGAACGACGGCAGGTTCTCGACATTGCTGGAGGTGCTCTCGAGTGCGCCCACCTCACCGCCGTAGTCTACCAGCGCCGCTTTGAGGGTCGTGCCGCCGATGTCTATGCCTGCAACCCACGGCTCGCGGCTCATATTTCCTCAGTCTCAGGAGGAACCTCGGAGAAACAATTGACGACAGAAAGACTTGCCACGGATTTCACTAGCCGAAAAGGGGCAAAGGGGCAAAGGGGTCAAGGGCAAAAAGCTTTCTGAATGAGCGCGTCGCCTGGAAGATATTTGGTCAGGGTTCTAAGCCTTCCCTCTGCCCCCTTGACCCCTTTGCCCCTCACGTTGGCGAGCGAAGCAGGCTTAAGCTCCTTGTGAAATTCGTGGCGAGCTTTTCGCCGTGGCCGGTTTCCTCACAGTTTCTCCGTCAATCGGATCACTTGGCAATGTAACCGCCGTCGACCATGAGAGGCGTTGCCGTGATGAACGAGGCTTCGTCGGAGGCCAGAAACAGAATGGCATAGGCGACCTCCCGAGGCTGTCCGATGCGGTTCAACAGGTGCAGGGGAGCGTTTCGGGCGACGAATTCATCCTCGGTCATCCCGGTTTTGGACATGTGTCTTTCGGTGGCAGAAGTGCGTATGGTCCCCGGGCAGACACAATTGACGCGGACGTTATAGGGCGCCAGATCCATGGCCATGCAGCGGGTCATATTAACCAGGGCGGCTTTCGTGGCGCTGTAAGTCAGAAAGCCCGGTTGGGCGATGAAGCTCGAGATCGATGCCAGGTTTACGATCGACCCTCCTCCGTTTTTCTTCATTACTTCCGAGGCGTAGCGCGAGCAAAGCGCCGCCCCGATCATGTTGACGTCCACGGCGCGGTGCCAGTCCTGCGGCGTCGCCTCCAGTCCCTTGAGGACGAATGCGGCCGCGTTATTGACCAGGATATCGACTCGCCCGTAGGTGTCTTCCGCCGTGCGCACGGCGCGCTGCACATCCTTTTCCCGGGAAACGTCAGCCTGGACGAAAAGCGCGTTTCCACCGGCGCGGCGGATCTGCCCGGCCACTTCCTCTCCGGAAGGTTGAGTATCGAGAAGCGCCACTCGCGCGCCTTCTTCTGCGAAAAGTTCTGCGCTCGCTTTCCCTATCCCCGCAGCAGCGCCCGTGATGATCGCTACTTTGTCTTTCAAGCGCATGGATTACCCCTTTGGGTTTTCGGTTTTATCATCTCAAAGACTCGGAGACACGAAGAATCGCGAAATTGTACAATAATTCTTGTTTCTTCTTTCCGGGGGATTCATGAAGGTCGCGATGGCGCAGATCAATACAACGGTAGGGGACATTCGGGGCAACAGGGATCGGGTGCTGCAGGAGTTGGAAAAAGCGCAGAAAATGGGCGCGGATCTGGCCCTGTTTCCGGAACTGTGTCTGACCGGGTATCCTCCGCGGGATCTCCTGGGGGTTCACGGGTTCGTTGAAAGTAACATCCGGGCGCTCAACGAAATCGCCACGCGAGTCGACCGGGTGGCCGCCATCATCGGATTCGTGGATCGCAACCGGACGCAAGGAAAGGCCCTGTACAACGCCGCGGCCTTTCTCTGCGATGGGAAAGTTCAGGCTGTAATTCACAAGACTCTGCTGCCCACCTACGATGTGTTCGACGAGGACCGCTACTTCGAGCGGTCTCGTGAAACAGTGCTTGTCCCCTTCCGCGGGCGCAACCTCGGAATTTCCATCTGCGAGGACTGCTGGAACGACGAGGATTTCTGGTCGAAACCTCTGTATCACACCGATCCGGTCCGCAACCAGGTCGAGCGGGGCGCCAACCTTCTGATCAATATCTCCGCATCTCCCTATGAGATGGATAAGGCTGATCTGCGTTGTCAGATGCTCCTGAGCCACGTGCGCAAACATCGTTTGCCTCTTCTCTATTTAAATCTCGTCGGAGGCAACGACGACCTGCTTTTCGACGGCAACAGCCTGGCACTGAATCGAAACGGCGGCGTGTTGGCGCAGGGGAAGAGCTTCCGGGAAGAACTGCTGGTCGTGGACCCGGACGCGGAAGAAGACCACGGATATCGGAAAGAGGACGCGACGGAGAATCTCTTCAAGGCCCTGGTCACCGGTACGCGCGATTACGCCTGCAAATGTGGATTCAAATCCGCAGTCCTGGGGCTGAGTGGAGGTATCGATTCCTCGGTCACTGCTTGCATCGCGGCTGATGCTCTAGGGAGCGGCAACGTTCTGGGCGTGTCCATGCCTTCGGTGTACTCGGCGCAAGAGAGCCATGATGACGCGCGTGCACTTGCGAACAACCTCGGGATCGGTTTTCAGGCGATCCCGATTCAACCGGCGTTCGAGGAATACCGGCGGAGCCTGGCGAAGGCTTTTGCCGGTCTTCCCGAAGATACCGCGGAAGAGAACCTTCAGGCGCGGATCCGCGGCACGATCCTCATGGCCCTCTCCAACAAATTCGGGCACCTGGTGCTCAGCACGGGCAATAAGTCCGAGCTCGCCGTAGGATACTGCACGCTCTACGGAGACATGGCGGGCGGTCTCGGGGTTATTTCTGACGTCCCGAAGACGACGGTGTACAAGCTGGCGCGTTATATCAACCGGGAAAGGGAAGTGATCCCCGAGAATTCGGTCCGCCGTGCGCCGTCCGCAGAGTTACGTCCGAACCAAAGAGATCAAGACACGCTGCCGGCCTACGAGGTTCTTGACGGCATCCTGGAGCTTGTCATCGAGGAGCAGTTGAGCGTAGAGGAGATTGTGCGCAGAGGCCACGAGGAATCCGTGGTGCGAGAGGTGGTGCGGATGGTATACCGCAACGAATACAAACGCAGGCAGGCGGCGCCCGGTCTGAAAGTTACTCCCCGTGCGTTCGGAACCGGAAGGCGGATGCCGATCGCCATGAGACTGAACTATTGACGATTGACGACGTGGCACGGGCGTCCCGCCCGTGAAGGCGTCCAGCCGCAGGCATGGCCGGGACGGCCATGCCACGGAGGCATTCGTCATTTGAAGTGGGGTTATGTATACAAGCGCTCTGCTAACCGACCTCTATGAGCTCACGATGGGTGCCGGCTACCTGGAGCAGGGGAATGCGGACGATACGGCGACATTCGACCTGTATTTTCGTCACAACCCCTTTCGCGGCGGTTATGCCGTAGCAGCGGGGCTGCAGGATGCCATCCATTCCGTGATGTCGTTGCGCTTCAGCAACGAGGATATTGCCTTCCTGAAGCTGCTCAGAGGCGCGTCGGGCTCGCGCCTCTTTTCGGAAGCATTCCTCCAGTGTCTCTCCGAGTTTCGATTCCAGGGGAACATCCGCGCCATACCGGAAGGCACCGTCGTCTTTCCGAACGAGCCTTTGGTCCAGGTGACAGGGAGGCTGATCGAGTGCCAGATGGTAGAGACCATATTGCTCTGCCATATCAACTTTCAGACGCTTGTGGCTACCAAGGCAGCGCGCCTGTGGGAGGCTTCCGGACACGGAACCGTCGTGGAGTTCGGCCTGCGCCGGGCGCAGGGACCGGACGGGGCCATGCGGGCGTGCCGGGGGGCCTATATCGGTGGGGCGGACGGCACCTCCAACGTGCTCGGTTGCGCGACCTTTGGAGTGCCTGCGCGAGGAACGCACGCCCACAGCTGGGTGCAGTCTTTCACTACCGAGCTCGAGGCTTTTCGAGCGTATGCGCGAACCTTCCCGGATGACTGCGTCCTGCTGGTGGACACCTATGATGTGTTGAAGAGCGGACTGCAGAATGCGATCCAGGTTGCCAAGGAACTGGAACAGCGGGGCCACCGGCTGGCAGGGATTCGCATCGACAGCGGGGATCTGGCGTTCCTCAGCCAGCGGGCCCGCGAGATGCTCGATCGCGCCGGCCTCGACTATGTGAAGATCATCGTCTCCAACGAGCTCGACGAGTTTATCATCGCCGACATCGCCGACCAGGGCGGAAAAATCGACATCTGGGGCGTAGGGACCAACCTTGTGACGGCCGGCGGTGAAGGCGGTTGCGCCCTGGGCGGCGTGTACAAAATGGTGGAGCATAACGGCAAGCCCAAGATCAAGCTCAGCAGCAACCCGGAAAAGATGACCAACCCGGGAATCAAGAAGGTGTGGCGCTTCTACGACGATCAGGGTTACATGGAGGCGGATGCTCTGGCCCAGGCTTCGGAAGATGTCAGCCATCCGGGGATTCTGATTATTGACCCCAACAACCCGCTCCGCCGCAAGAAACTCAACAGCAGCCGCCGTGTCGAGCTCCTGACCGATATCGTGATGGGGGGCAAGATCGTCTACGAATTCCCTCCTCTCGAGCTCGTACGGACGCGACGCAAAGAGCAGCTGGCGCATCTTCACGAAAGCCACCGGCGCCTGCGCAATGCCCACGTTTACAAAGTGGGGCTCACACGCGCTCTGTGGCAGCAGAAGGAACAGATGCTCAACCAGGTCACTGTCTAGGTTTGGAGTTCAGCCTTTAGGCTGCAAGCTAAACCTTGAACTCCAAGCGAGCCGTGCGTGATTTTTCCCCAGCTTCTCCGTACTACTAAGCCGAAAATCCTTCCCTAACCGGAAAGGATTTTTCCACTGATAGAAAACGCGTCGTGATTCTTCGCGTCTTCGTGTCTTCGTGGTGGATTGGGCTCAGCCTTTACCACGAAGACGCGAAGACGCAAAGAATCGCCAGTTTTGGTTGCGGCTTTGCCGCGCCAGGTTAATCGCTGGTGTCATTTTGCGCAATCTGATTGAAATTCTGCGACGAAAAGCGCTATTTTTGACGTGATTCGGACAGACGCACTCAAACAGTCAGGAGGCTTTTATGAAACGGAAGAGCCGTCGTCAATTTCTGAAAGAATCGGTGACTGCCGGCGCCGCCGCTGGTTCCACGTTGCTCGCTCGGGAAAACCTGATGGCAAGTGCCGCTCCCGCGCCGGGAAAGTCGCTCGGGGCCAATGATCGTATCCGCGTCGGGCTGATCGGGTGCGGAGGCATGGGCCGAGGTGATCTGAGAGATTTCCTGCAAGTCAAGAATGTGGAGTGCGTTGCCCTTTGCGATGTCGATGACCAACAGAGCGCCATGGCTTCCAAGGTGCTGTTCGAAGATCAGGGACTTCAGAAGCCTGCGCTTGTAACACGCGATTTCCGCAGGGTCCTGGACCAGAGGGATATCGATGCCGTTATCGTGGGCACGCCCGATCACTGGCACGCGCTTCCGACCATCATGGCCTGCCAGGCGGGCAAGGACGTCTATGTGGAGAAGCCTCTTGCGCTTACCATTGCCGAGGGCCGCGCCATGGTGGACGTTGCGCGCAAATACAATCGTGTCGTCCAGATGGGGACCCAGCAGCGCAGCGCTCCGCACTATACAGAGGCGGTGGAGTACGTAAAGAGCGGCCAATTGGGAAAGATCCGCCTGGTCCGTGCCTGGGCCTATCTCGACTGGAAGGGGGAACTTCCTCCGGTCCCGGACAGCGATCCGCCTCCGACGGTCGATTATGACATGTGGCTGGGCCCCGCCCCGAAGCGCCCCTACAATAAGAACCGCTTCCATTTCACTTTCCGCTGGTTCTGGGATTACTCCGGAGGCCTGATGACCGACTGGGGGGCCCACATGATCGACATTGCCAACTGGGCTATGGGCGTCAAGGCTCCGAGCTCGGCAGTTTCCGTGGGCGGCAAATACGGATATCCGAACGATGCCATGGAGACGCCGGACACCCAACAGGTCATCTGGGCATTTCCGGAGTTCACCATGATCTGGGAGCATATGCTCGGAGCTGGGCGCGGGCCGGAAGCCCGGGAGCACGGGGTGCTGTTCCACGCTAACAACGGAGTGCTCGTGGTGGATCGCGGAGGCTGGGAGGTCTATCCCGAAACCGACAGGATAGATAAGCCGCGCCAGTACAAGGCAGCCGGGGTGCCGCGCCGCACCGCAGAGACTCAGACCTATCACCTGACGCACGTTCAGAACTTCGTCGACTGCATGCGCTCGCGCAAACGCCCCAACTCCGACGTGGAAATCGGGCACAATTCGATGATCGCCTGCCATCTCGGGAACATCGCCCAGAGACTGGGCCGCCAGATCAAGTGGGATGTCGAGAATGAAAAAATCATCGGCGATCCCGAGGCGCAGAAGTTCGTTTCCAAGGAATACCGCGCCCCCTGGAAGCTCACAACGACTTAGGGATTGACGATTGCGGATTGCGGACGGGGGGTTCATTAGAAAGGCTAATAGTCAAGAATTTCGCATTTCTTCGATCAAGTCCTCTCTTCCAAGCCACCACGAGCCCGACGAGTTGCGGGAAGCCAAGCTCGAGAAAGATTCAAGCGCTCTATTCACCACGGAGGCACGGAGGGCACGAAGATGCACGGAGAACCCTGATGCCTCTGTGAAATCTCCGTGCCCCCCGTGTCTCCGTGGTGAAACAGGAGTCTTGCCGCTGCAGGGTCACTGTCTGAATCGCAGCATTTCTTCATTCGTACATCGTCAATCTCCGACGAAGGCGTCCGCCTCGATTTCAACCAGCATGTCCGGGTCGATCAGGCGGCTCACTTCCACCATGCTGGTTGCCGGCCGGATGTCCCGAAAGAGCTCGCCGTGGGCCCTGCCGATCATTTCCCAGTCCGCGATATTCGTTACATACATCCGGGTTCGAACCACGTTTTCCAGGGAAGCGCCCGCGGCTCGCAAAGCTTTTTCGATGTTTCTGAGAGCCTGGGCAGCTTGCGCGTAGGCATTGCCTCGCCCCACGATCCTGCCCGTCTCATCGGTCGCGGTTGTTCCGGAGACGTGAACGTGAGGGCCGATTCGAACGGCGCGGGAGTAGCCCACAACGGGTTCCCAAGGGGTTCCGCTCGCGATATTCTTTCGCTCCATGACGGTTTCCTCCTCGGCCATTTTGTCTCACACCTGAAAACCTGGCCACGAATTTACACGACGCAGCATAGCCGCAACCAAACAGATTCCACAAAGACACGAAGAACACAAAGACCCGCCACGTTCTTGCCCGTGTGAATCTTCGTGGCTTGGTGTCTTTGTGGTGAAAAAATGTTCGCAAAAACCGGAAAAGAGTTGACAATTTCTATATTTCTATTATTGTAGAAATATGAAACCAGGGCGCGCAGATGCCGAGGTGGCCCGATACGCGGAGATGCTGTCGGCGATGGGCACGCCGCCGAGACTGAGAATCATGCGGCTGCTTCTGTCGAGTCATCCCCACGGCATGGTCGTGGGAGAGATTCAGGAGGAGCTGGAGATCCCGGGCTCGACGCTGTCGCATCACCTCGAGAAGCTGAAAAACGCCGGCCTGGTTACTGTTCGGCGAGAACAGCAGTTTCTTTGGTATGCGGCGAACGCGGGTGGGCTGCGCGAGCTCCTCGGCTTTCTTTACGAGGAGTGTTGCTCGCGCAACAGGCCGATCCGCCCGGAGGAGATAGTTCAATTTCGGCGGTAGGGCAGCGTTCAAATTACAAGGAGGAAAGTGTGGACAACATCAAGGAGATAGTGAAAGAAAAGTATGGACAGGCGGCGCAGGGGGTAAAGAGCGGCGGCGTCAGCGGCTGTTGTGGAACGGACGCCGCTTCAGGCTGCAAGGATCCGATTACATCCGGCCTGTACGACGCGGGGGAAATCGCCTCCGTGCCGGAGGAGGCGTTTCTGGCCTCGTTGGGCTGCGGCAACCCGGCCGCGCTCGCGCGGTTGAGTCCCGGCGAAACGGTGCTCGATCTGGGGTCGGGCGGCGGCATAGACGTCCTGTTGTCGGCTAAAAGGGTGGCGCCCGGCGGCAAGGCCTACGGCCTGGACATGACGGACGAGATGCTTGCGCTGGCCCGAGAGAACGCGCGGAAGGCCGGGGTGGCGAACGCGGAGTTTTTGCAGGGGGAGATCGAGAACATACCTCTGCCGGACTGCGCCGTGGACGTCATCATTTCCAATTGCGTGATTAACCTTTCGGCGGACAAAGACCGCGTTTTGGCCGAGGCCTTCCGGGTGCTTCGGCCGGGCGGCCGTTTTGCGGTTTCCGACGTGGTCGTGCGCGGGCCCGTGCCCCCCGGCATCCGAAAGAACGTCGAGCTGTGGATCGGTTGTGTCGCGGGGGCGCTTGAAGAAGAGGAATACAGATCCAAATTGGCCGGAGCCGGCTTCCGCGAAATAGAGGTGGAGCCGACGCGAGTGTACGACGTCGAGGATGCGCGCGGGTTTCTCGCGAACGCAGGGATCGATGTGGATGTGGTGGCTCCCGTTGTGGCGGGGAAATTCATGAGCGCATTCGTCCGCGCCCGTAAGCCCTCCTGATTTCTTCGCGTCTTCGTGGTGGATTTGGGGGAGCCTTTACCACGAAGACGCGAAGACGCCAAGGGGGGTCAGAAGCGAAAGCTGGTGCTGAAATGAACGCGGAAGTTGTCCCGCAGGTTGTGCGCGAAATCCACCTTGATGCCGTAGCCGGCGACAAAGAGAAAAAAGCCGATGCCGGCTCCGTGCTTGAAATCGGCGCTTCCCAGGGACCGGCCGTGGTCATACACCGCGCCGGAATCCAAGAAGATGTCGATGCCCGCGCGGTAGACGGCTAGCTTCGAATTGAGCGGCATGCGCAATTCGAGCGATGTCAGGACCAGGTTGTCGCCGATGAACGCGCCCGGATTTTCGCCGCGAAGCGTCGCAGAACCGCCGAGGAAGGGGCGCTGATAGTCGGGCAACCGTCCGTCGGCAATGTGGTAGAGAAACTGGCCGGCCAGTATCGCCTGGCCGAAGACGCCCTTGTAACCTCTCACGTCCAGTTTGTACCTGTTGAAGCGGGGCCCTCCGTCCAGTAGCTTGATTCGTTCCCAGCCAATCCCGGCATACAAGGCGTCCCGGGGAAAATTGATCTCCTGTCGGGTGTCAAAAGCCAGGTCCGTTCTGAAGTTGACAAAGCTCTCGGACAAGGGCCCAAAGTCCACGCCGGTCCAGCCGGCACTCAGATCCACCTGAAACTGTCTGATCCTTCGGGAAACCCCTCCCCAGCCTTCACGTCTCAGGTCTCCGATCTCAAAATGCGGGTTTTCTTTTCGCGAGACACCTGCGCCGGAGTAAACGGAACTGATGACGGGATTGTGAAAATCCCGCTGGCCCTCGAGTGCGGCGCGCCGGATTCCACCCCAGGTCACGGGAAGAGAGAGTCTTTCCTTTGCTCCCAGTAAATCGATTGAAGTAAACCGCCCGCCGTAGGTGAAACCGTACTCATCGCTCCCGGAGAGGATGGGCATGAACATGAACTTGCTCCGGGCCGGAGGTTTTTCTTTGACGGTGATGACCAGGACGACCTCGTCGCCGGCGCTCAAGGACCGATAGCGCTTGCTGACCTCGACCCACTCGAATTTCCGGGTCCGAACCAGCCGGTTCTTGATCTCTGCGAGCGAAGCCTCGTCGAGTACGGCGCCGGGACGGACATCTGCCAGGCGTGCCATCTCGTCATCCGATATGGAATAATTGCCGTGAAAGCGGACCACGATGATTCTTTCACCGCCAGGTGCGGCAGGAACTCTCCACAACAACAAGCAGAGCAGTGCGAGCGTCCGGCGCTTTTTCATTTCTTGCGCTCTTTCAAATCCGGTTCTCCGAAGCGCAGTTTGACGCGCACATCGGTCTTTCCGTAGTCGTAAAACTCCCGGGTGTACTTGACTGAAAGGGTGGTGTTCGCTGTCTGCAGGCTTCCCGCCGCCATAATCGATTTGGGCAGCCATACATCGCCCAAAGGCTTGTCCATGGTCATGGACGCCCGGAGCTCTTCCAGGCGGACCAGCCAGCGGTAAGGGAGGAAGTCCATTCCCACGTTGTCGAAAGTGATATGAACGATCTGGTGCTCCTTTGGTTCGACCAGCAAGGTGACAAGGATGGTTTTCTCGAACATTCGCTCATATTCATCCTCATCATCTTTTTTGTCGGGCCCGCGCGCCTGCGACTTCTTGCTCGGATAGTACTCAATGGCGACGACCTCGCGGCCCTGAAACATTTTTTTCCCCGCATAAAGATAACTGCCGGGCTCAAATTTGAAATCGAAGAAGGCATCACGTTCCAGGGAGTCGTGACGCTTATCCTTCCGCTTGCGGACCCACTCCTCTTCCTCGGCGGCTTGTTCCTCTTTGGAGACCTTGACGTTGTTTACGCGCACCGGGCTTCGGAGGAGATAGCCGTCACGGACGATCCAGACATACTCCCGCTTGAAATTGAACGTAGGAGGGAGGTTTATCCCCTTGATTGCGAGAGTTTCTGTCTCGCTGAAAACATAGCCGTGCAGCGCCTCCCAATTGACCTCCCGCTTCTCCAGGACCTTGGACATGAAGGCATCCAGGTCCCGTTCGGTCTCCCCCTGCGCAGAAGAGGACTTTCCGAGCACGATGAAGATAAGGATGGCGTAGAGAGTATTGCCCATGGCTAAGGTTACTTACGCAAAGTAATAGAGGCAGGTTTACTTGGGAGTGGTTCAGGACAATGAAGCTTCGCGACCGTCTTCGCGACTTAGCGCCTTAGCGGTGAAACTGACCCCGAATTGGTCGCGAAGGCTCGCGAAGAGGTACCATGGATCTTCGGACCTTCCGATGTCATTGTTTGTTTCGCGGCGGCCCCTGAAGCGCCTTTCCGGTCATGGGCACAAAGCGAACCGGGATTGTAGAACGGCGTGTGATTCCGGACTCGTTCTTCTCGATGAGCAGCAGGTCCTGCTCGCCGTGTCCTACGGGGATGATCATCCGGCCACCCGGTTTCAGTTGATCTATCAGTGGCTGCGGGACATGATCGGGCGCGGCGGTGACGGTGATGGCATCGAAAGGAGCATACTCAAGCCAGCCCATGTAACCGTCTCCGGCCTTTATGTGAATGTTTTTGTAGGCAAGGGAATCCAGCAAAGAGCGCGCCTGCTCAGCCAGCTCGGGCACGATTTCAATGGTGTAAACCTCCTTCGCGATTTCCGCCAGAACCGCAGCCTGATATCCCGAGCCCGTCCCCACTTCCAGCACCCGCTCGTCTCCGCGCAGGGCAAGCGCTTCCGTCATGTACGCGACGATGTACGGTTGCGAAATCGTCTGGCCGAGCCCGATCGGGAGCGCCGAGTCGTCATAGGCGGAGTCGATGATTCCTTGGGGAACAAATTTGTGGCGCTCGATTTTCCTCATCGCGGCGAGAACCCGGGCGTTCCTGATGTCACGCGCTTCCAGCTGTTCCCGGACCATCTGTTCCCGCAGCCGCGCCAAAGTTTGTTCGTCCGGTCGCGCCGGTTCCTGAGTTCCGTTGCCTCCGCCTGCGGGAGGCAAATGGGGTGAGCATCCCCAGGAGCCCCAGAACGATAATCCAACGAAAACCGCGATGAGGAGAAACGGATACCAGTTGAAACCTGCGGAATCGGACATTGGAAATCCCGCTAACGTAATGGCCGGGAGCATGATCCCTCGATGCGGTCCCAAGTGTAACGCCCCTGTTCGCACATTTCAAATCCCAAGGCCATTGCGAAAGTTGCAGGAGAAAATTTACTGGATTTACAGGATTTTCTTGCCGAGAGCGGAGAGGATGAGCTCGACGCCGAGGCGCGCCGTGGAATTCTGTGTGTCCAGGATCGGGTTCACTTCGACCACGTCCAGCGCAATCATACGCTCGGTGTCAAAAACCATTTCCATCAAGAGATGCGACTCTCGATAGGACAACCCTCCCTGCACGGGAGTTCCCACTCCGGGCGAAATGAAGGGATCCACGGCATCCATGTCGAACGAAACATGGAGGACTGCGCCGTCGGCGCAGAGGATAGAAAGGGCTTCTCCCATGACCGCGGCCATTCCTCGCAGATCGATATCTTTCATCGTGTACGCGCGAACGCCCGATTGCCGGACGGTTTGCTTTTCCTGCTCGTCCAGGTTGCGCAGGCCGACCACCGCGCAGCGTTTCGGATCCACCTTGGGACTGAACCCGCCAACGCAGGCCAATTCGATCGGCCCTTTTCCCAATACGGCTGCCAGAGGCATACCGTGGACATTGCCGCTGCGGCTGGTTTCCGGCGTATTCATGTCGGCATGAGCGTCGATCCACAGCAGCCCGAAGGACCTCCCTTGTTCACGCAGCGCGGCCGCGGTGCCGGCAATCGATCCGGCGGCGAGACTGTGGTCCCCCCCAAGGCTCAATGGAATGTGACCGGAGGCAAGACTGTCACGTACGCGCACGCACAGGGACTCGCATACTTCGCCGATCTCCCGGGCGTAGCGGGCGTGACTGTCCCTGACACCGATCACTTCGGGGATCGGAACCGGGATGTTTCCGCAGTCGCAGACTTCGTAACCGAGCCCCCGGATACGGGGGCCGACATCAGCGATCCGAAAGCCGGAAGGCCCCATGTCCACACCGCGCCGCCCGGCTCCGAGATCGAGGGGCACTCCAACTATGTCGACAACCTTCATACAACTCTGGGGCCTGCCTCCTTCACTTCAGTCCGGACCGCTCCGGAAAATTCATCAAAGTTGCGGGCAAACCTTCGAGCCAAATCCTTTGCTTTCGCGTCGTAGGCCGCTCCATCCTTCCAGGTATTGCGCGGGGTGAGGATCTCCGAGGGAACGCCCGGGCAGGCATCGGGTATGTAGATCCCGAAAACGGGATCCGGTTTGGAGGACACTGCAGACAGCCTTCCGTCCAGAATGGAGTGGATGATGGCGCGGGTGAATTGAATTTTCATGCGGCTGCCCACGCCGTACGGGCCTCCGCTCCAGCCTGTATTCACCAGCCAGCAATCGACCTTGTGACGGGAGATCTTCTCTCTCAAAAGATTCGCGTAGACGGATGGATGCAGGACCATAAAGGGCGCCCCGAAGCAGGCGCTAAAAGTGGCCTGCGGTTCCTTCCCCAGTCCCTTCTCGGTCCCTGCAACCTTGGCGGTGTAGCCCGAAATAAAATGATACATCGCCTGTTCGGGGGACAGTCGCGCGACTGGAGGCATGACGCCAAAGGCATCGCAGGTGAGCATGATGATGTTCTTTGGATGGTTTCCGATTCCGGAGGGAACTACGTTCGGGATGAAGGAGAGAGGGTAGGCCGCGCGCGTGTTCTCCGTGATGGCATCGGAATCCAGGTCGAGGTCGCGCGAGGTTTCGTAGATGACCACGTTTTCGAGCACGGTCCCGAACATGCGGGTACAGGCGTAGATCTGGGGCTCGGCTTCGGGGCTCAGCCGGATTACCTTGGCATAACACCCTCCTTCAAAGTTGAAGACGCCGCGCTCGCTCCAGCCGTGCTCGTCGTCGCCGATGAGACGCCGTTCAGGATCTGCCGAGAGCGTGGTCTTGCCGGTGCCGCTCAGCCCGAAGAATATGGCCGTGTCGCCATCCCTCCCCACATTCGCAGAACAATGCATGGACATGACGGACTTCTGCGGGAGCAAGTAATTCAGAAGGGTGAACACCGACTTCTTGATTTCGCCGGCGTAACTCGTGCCCCCGATGAGAACCAGGCGCTGCGAGAAATCGAGGAGGATAAAGGTTTCCGAGTTGGTCCCGTCCTCCTCGGGGTCGGCAGGGAAATTGGGGAGCGCAATGACAGTGAAGTCCGGCGGGTGCTCGCCGGACCCGGCGGTTTTGCTTTGGATGAACAGGTGCCTGGCGAAAATGCTCTGCCAGGCCAGTTCCGTGATAACCCGGATCCGGACCTGATAATCGGGATCGGCGCCTGCCAGGCAATCCTGGACATACAGTTCCCGTCCCCGCATGTAGGCCTTCATCCGCTCGTGGATTGAGTTGAAGGCGGCCTGCGGAAAGGGCCTGTTCACCTTGCCCCACCAGACCTTGTCGCGGGATGAGGGCTCTTCAACGATGAACTTGTCGTTTGCCGAACGGCCGGTGTGGCGTCCCGTATTCACTACCAGGGCGCCGCCGGCTGAGAAGACCCCTTCGTATCGGCGCGCCACATGTTCATACAGAATGGGCACGCTGAGGTTGCGGTAAACTGCCTGAGCGCCTTCAATCCCGTGCGTGTTCACGCCGGGGTTCTGCTTTCGCTTTATGGCTGCCATTCGATAGGTGCTCCTGAATGAGCCTAGCATAAACCTGGGCAGACACCAACTGCCCCGGAATGAAATGAACCGAGGCGGGGGAGGGACTTTCGGATCTCAAATTTGAAATTTGAGATTTGAAATCTGCGTCAGAGCAGATTTCGCGCCAGTTGCGCGCCTGGGCCGATTCCCTGCAGAATAGCCCGATTAAGGGGCAACGGTATCTGACTGACAAAACGCGGCGTCTGGAACAGGCCCGCCGCGAGCGGCAAGAGTTCTTACTTGAGCTTGCGCGCTTTCGCGAGAGGCAGTCGCCGTAACTTTTTCAAATTTCAAATCTCAAATTTGAAATCAAAGAACGCCCTGGTAGGCGAGCAAAAGGGCCCGGAAATAGCGCATCACACGAAGGGGGTCGCTGGTCTCCGGGATCTCGGCACAACAGTAGCCCTGAAACTTGATTCCGGAAAGCAGGGCAATCAGTTTCCTCCACGGATACTCCTCCTGGAACAGATCCCGCATATGCGCGTGGCGGATCTTCGCCGACACCCGCGCAAAGTTCTCCTCCAGTGTGCCTCCTTCGAGGTCCGTCTGATTGGAATTCCAATTGACTGTTACCAAGGGATGATCCGCGATTTCCATGATCTTCTGGATGTATTCGAGCCGCGACGTGCCGGAGCCGTGAACTTCCACGCGCACTTCAACTCCGTGGTCCGACGCGGTCTTCCCGATTTCCCGAAGGGATCTGCCGATCTGTTCCAAGGTTTTCTCGACCGGCACTCCAGCCTTGGTTTGAAGCCCATTGGGACGGACCTTCACCCCGGGCGATCCGACGTCGTGTGCCAGTTGGAGGTACTGCTTGCAACCCTCGATATTCCTTCGTACTTCCGCGGGATCCGTGGAATGGAATTCGTAGGTGCTGCCGAGCTGGGCCAGCTTCACGGGAGAGTTTGCCAGGCGCCTCTTGACTTCCGTGCGCTGCGAGGGCGTCAGAGTGAGCTCCACTCCGTGCGTATGACCCGTGCGCAGCTCGACGCCGTCGTATTTCGCGGCTTGGCAGTTCTCCAGGATCGTCGGCAGGTCCCAATCCTTGGCAATATTGTAAGTGACAATACCGATCTTGAGCGGTGAGGCGGATGCCGCGGGTTCCGCTGCCGGCGGATCTTCAACCTCCCTGGCCAAAGAAAGGCCCGCTGCTCCAAGTGCGCCAACACCGAGAAAGCCTCTCCTCGTGAGTCCGTTCATCAGCACGTCTCCTTTGGGATTGAGAAACGGATTATAGCACCAGAGTTGAATGACAAATGACGAAGGACGAGGGAGGGGTTAGAAAAGGGACTAGAAGAGCGTCAATACAATTGCGGATTTGTGATTAAAACTCCCGCGGGAGGTCTTTCGATCCGCAATCAATCCGCAATCCGCAATCCACAATCCGAGATCCTTGAGAGTCTTTCGGGGAACGATTCCGCGTGATATGCTGGGCGCGTGATTTTAGCGCTGAAGATATGGCTGTTGCCGGCCATCGCTGCGGGCGCTTCATCATACCTCGTGTCTTTAGGTTGGGAGAGGTTCCGAAAACGCAGTGCTCCCAGCGGGTTCATGGCCGGTTTCCTCGTGGTGTTGAGCTTCATCATGGGGGCTATTTGTGCATGTTACCGGCATACGCTGTTCGCTCCGAGCCCCGAGAGCAATGTAATAGTGATGTTTACTGTCGGCGCGAGCACCACATATTTCTGGCTGCTGCTGCGGAGATTTCTTCCGGCTTTTAAAGTGCAAAAAAGAAGCGACAGGAGTTCGGCTGGGAGCGCGGATTAGGCGCCGGAGAAAAGGGTGCGCGGGGCGTAGGGTCTGGCAGTCCCCCTCACCCGTGTTTTCATCAAACCGAGCGCTTTTCCGCCAGGGCTCTACGTCCCGCACATAGTCGCGGTGATTATCGCCGCTGGCCTTCATATCGGCCTGGCGGAGAGGAACGTTAGCCTAATTCTAAAAAAACAGAGGCCATCGATGTCCTTCACCAAAAACCAGCTATTGCCGGGGGAATCGATTGTTCTAATCGCTCATCAGCACGCCCTGGTTCTCTTGAAGCCAATTCTGGTGAACGTGGTTGCCGCAATGGTGCTTGTGGGCATCTCCGCCACTCTGGGCATCTCCGTCGTGTTGAACAACTACCCCTTCCTCCTGTTCTATCTGGTTCCACTCGCTTACCTGTGCTGGGAGATTAGCGTACGCAAAAACCGTGAATACGTCATCACAAACCGTCGAGTCGTGAAGCAGGAGGGCGTGGTTGCGGTCTCTTCCTTCGACGCCCCGCTGGACAAGATCAACAACGTCTTTCACGAGCAGAGCGCCCTGGGGCGCATACTCGGATTTGGAGACGTCGGATTAGAAACCGCCAGCGAGCAGGGAACGACGCAGTTCCGGATGATTGCGAACCCGGTGGCCTTCAAGAATTGCATCGTTCAACAGCGGGAGGCATACCGGATTTCCTCACAAGGGTCCGGAGGAAGCGGCAGAGAAGACATCCCCCGGCTGCTGCGGGATTTGGCGCAGCTGCGAGACCGGAATGTGATTACTGCCGAGGAATTTGAAGTTCAGAAAAGAAGGCTCCTGGAGAAGCTCTGATCAAAAAAGAGAACAACGCAGTGTCGCAACCAAGAATGGGGTGATTCTTTGCATCTTTGCGGTGAATTGGCAGCCTTTGCCACGAAGACGCGAAAAGTGGTTTTTCACTGCCCTGGCCCCGTCATAGACTAATCCAAATAGATGTCCAACGAAGTCTTGCACAATCAGGCTCAGTCTCTACCAAAGCTCATCCTGTTGAATGAGATCGGCCGCCTGGCCATTTCATCTCCTGACCTGGACGCGCTGTTCCGCGAGGGCGCCGAACTTATCCGGGACCGGCTCCAACTGCAGTACGTCATGATCGCCACCATCGACTACGAAAAACGCCAGATAGTGATGCGAGCCGCGGCAGGGTTTGAAGCTCCGCCTCAAGGGAAATACACGAGTCAGGGGATCCCGGAAGGCATTATCGGGGAGGCTATCGAAAGCGGAAGGACAATCGTGATCAATGATGTCTCGAAGCAGCCCAGATACATGAGAGGCATACCGTCAACGCAGTCGGAGATCTGCGTACCTTTGAAGTTTGAGGACGGGGTGATCGGCTTTGTAAATATCGAGAGCGACCGCCTCAGGGCCTTCGACCAGTTTGACATCGAACTGCTGGAGGCCATCGGAAGCTCCATCGGCCAGGCGATCCGCAATGCTCAGCTTCGTGGCGAACTGGAGGAATCCAAGAACTATCTGGAATCCGTGGTCCAATATGCCGGCGACGCGATTATGGCCCTCGACCGCGCAGGACGCATTCTCACCTGGAACAATGCGGCCGAGCGCATCCTGGGCCGGAGCAGGGAAGAGGTGCTGTATCGGAATGTTCTCGATCTGGTCCAGGGGTCAGCCGGTACGTTGGAAGACGTCCATCGGCGGGTACTCTCTGGGGAAGTCGTGCAAGGCCTGCAGATGAAACATGTGTCGGGTGATGTGACGCGCGCTCTCGAGCTCTCGATGGCGCCTATCCTGGACGGTCAGGGGCGCATCGAGGGGATTTCCTGCATCTTGCGGGACATCACGGAGAAGATGGAGGCAGAAGACGAGCTCCAACGCAATCTCGAGGCAATGCGGTTGCTGAGCGAGGTCAGCGTGGAGTTGACCTCCATTTTGGATCTGGATAAGCTGCTCGACAGGATCGCGCAGATAACACGGCGCTTCATCAATTATGAGATCTTCGCCATCCTGCTCGTCGACCACGAGCGCCAGGAATTCGTCTGGAAGACGTCTATAGGTTACAGCGAAGAATCTTGCCGGCTGCAGCGCCTGGGCATCCATGAAGGGGTCGTGGGCCGTGTGGTGCGAACCCGGTCGGCTAGCATTGTCGATGACGTGAGCCGCGATCCGGATTACTTGCCGGTGCGCGCGCGAAGCGGGAAAGAACCGCAGTCGGAGATGGTTCTGCCCCTGATCGCCAAGGACCGAATTGTGGGGGTGCTCGTCCTGGAGAGCACCGAGAAGGCCTACTTTCGCCTGCATCACCTGCGCTTGCTGACACCGCTTGCCGCGCAGATTGCCGTCTCCATCGAGAATGCGAGCCTTTACGAGCAGAAATCGCGCGACGCGCTGACCAAGCAGGTCATGAACGAGATTGCCAAGGAAATGACGGCAATCCTCGAGCTGGACGAGCTTCTGAACCGCATCGCTGTTCTGCTGCGCCGCCTGATTCAGTATGAAATCCTGGGCATCCTTCTTTACCGCCCCGAGACGGGAACCCTGGACCTGAAAGTTGAGATTGGTTACGCACCCGAAACTGTGGAGAAGTGCCGGAGCCTGCGCCTCGGCCAGGGCATAGTCGGCCAGGCGGCGCTGGAGCGCCGGACGATCCTGGCGAAGAACCTTCCCGACAACCCGCAAGCGATCCAGGCCAGGTGTGCAGACGGCCGTGCAACCCAGTCGGAAGTTGCAGTGCCGCTGATCTCCAAAGAAGACCTGCTCGGTGTCCTGGTTGTAGAGAGTTGTGATCCCGACTGCTTCACGCCGGAACATGTTCAGATCCTGGAGACGCTGGCCAGTCAGATGGCGGTGAGTATAGAAAACGCGCGTTTGTTCCAGCAGCTTCTGGCCAAGGAGCAAAAACTCGAAGCGAACTTCGCCCTGGCTCAGGACTTGCAGAAGAGCATGCTGCCGGCTGCAATGCCGGATCTGGAGGGCTTTGAACTCGCCGCTCTCTACAAGCCCGCAGAAAGTCTCGGCGGCGATTACTACGACTTCATCTGGCTGGAGGACGGCCTGCTTGGCTTGGCGATCGGCGACGTATCCGGGAAGGGCGTGGCCGCGGCCATGAGTATGGCCGCGGCCCGCAGCGCCCTGCGGTTTGCCGCCAGGGTCAATTCCTCTCCTTCGCAGGTTTTGTACCATGTGAATCGCAGGCTCTTCCGTGACTTCAAGGCCCGGACCTACGTCAGCCTTTTCTATGGGATCCTTGACCTGAAGTCGCGCTCCTTGCGCTGGTCCAATGGCGGTCACTTTCCTCCGATCCTGCTGCGGGCCGATGGGAGCAGGGAAGATCTTTTCCAGGGCGGGACGGTTCTGGCCCTGTTCGACAAGTGCAGGTATTCAACCGCATGCACTCCCCTGAACGCCGGCGACCTGATTTGCTTTTACACGGATGGAGTGATAGAAGCCAGAAATCGGTCTGAAGAGGAATTTGGCAAGGAAAGGCTGAGCGAAATTCTGTCTGCCAAAGCGGGGCAGCCGGCAAAGGAAATTATTCGCGCCCTAACTACGGACGCCAAAAGGTTCACCCGTGGAATGGAGCAGCAAGACGACATTACCGTATTCGTGCTCAAAGCGCGCAAGGAGAACTGATGCGTCGCTGGATCCTGCCCGTTGGAGGGTTACTCCTCCTGGCACTCCTGTCCGTTGCCCTTTGGATCCGCCAGCGCGCGATCCGGTACGACCACTTGATCGCACAGACTGCCGCGCGCCACAGCCTCGATTTTTATCTGGTCAAGGCGTTGGTCTACGAGGAAAGCTGGTTCCGGCCCGACATCCGCGGGAATTCCGGAGAGGTGGGTCTGATGCAGGTGTCGCTTGCCGCCGCCCGCGATTTCAGCGTGCGTAAAGGATTCCCGGAGATTTCTGAAGCCCGTCTGCTCGAACCGGACCTCAACCTGGAAGTGGGATGCTGGTATCTCAGGCAGTCTCTGGACCGCTATCTCGATTCCCCGTGCCCGCTCGTTTTTGGGCTCGCCCGCTATAATGCCGGCGAAATCAAGGCGGATGAGTGGGGGAAACGCGCAAAAGAAAAGATCCACGGCACGTCCGCCGAAGAGTACTGCCTCTCGTTGATCGATTACCCGAAGACGCGCGACTACGCCCGTCGGATTCTCATGCGGTACCGCAGTCGCAATTTCTTTTTCTAAGTTTGGAGTTCAGCCTTTAGGCTTTTCTCCGCAGCTCTGTCCCTCTGTGGCCATTGAACAGAGTTAACCACAAAGACACGAAGACGCGAAGAATCGCAAAGGATTTCTTCGCGTCTTCGTGTCGTCGTGGTGGATTTCTGTTACGTGTAGCACTTTTCGACCTTGCAGCCCCCTTCCGAGACTGACGGATTGCGGGTGTGTTTCGCGCGCCTTGGATTACTTCTTGTTGAAGACTTGCTTCATTGTATTCTCACCCATCGGCGTGTTGCGCGTCGTATGCACAGTCAGGGTCTTGCCGTCCGCCGAGAGAGAGAACTCTTCCTTCACCTGAACTTCGAAGTCGCCCCTGGGGCTACTGACCTTCTGCGTCCCCTCAATTACCAGGCTGTCCTTGTTCCACTTCGATTTGGATTTTAGCTCCCCGCTGCCCCCGCGTCCCATCCCTGCGGGGTTGGTGTTTTCCTGGCCGTCGAGGGTGAATTTTTGTTCGAGGCTCCGTTCCTGACCTCCGCGGCTGAACTTCCGCGTGATTTGCAGATCGTTATCCGTTTGCTGGATGACCAGGGTAATGTCTGGCGGGCCTCCCTGACCCCCGCCTCCCCGAGGTCCACCACCGCCCGGGCCGAAACGTGGAGTGTCGCTCTTGTCCTTGTCCAAAACCCACGTTCCGCTGAGGTTGACGCCCGCGGCCATCACTGCCAGCGAAAACGCCATGGCTGCCACGGTCATGAACAGGTTTCGTCTATTCATTGATTCTTTCTCCTCGAAGGCGCAGGACCTGGGCCTTGCGCGTCGTCTTTGTCTCGAAACAGTCCAGGCGGGCAGGCACAGGTCCTGCCCCACACACGCTTGAATTACGCCCGGGCTGGCTTGCTATTTCACGATTTTAGGGTTCGCGCAAGAGTAAGGTGGCATTTTGGCGCGAGCGCCGGGCAGGCAGATGCAAGGCGCCGCGACGCAGGCGATGTGTGACATCGTCGAGGAGCGGCAACGCCGCGGATGCCTGCCCTCCGACGCGTCCCTCCGGGCTGCGGCCCCCCTGACCGGCAAACCATTGCGGTTTTCTGGTTATGATTCGATTGGGAATGGGAACGGCAGCAAAATGCCAAATTATTCTTGCGCGAGCCCTTAGAGAAACGGGAGAACGAGGGCCGATCATACGCATAGGGCCCCCACCAGTTCGTTGATGTCCTCGACACAATGGGAGCGACAATACTCTTCCAGGCCGAGCGCGATCTGTTGCGAGGCGGAGGGGTTGTAAAAATTTGCCGTGCCGACCTGGACGGCTCGAGCGCCTGCAAGGAGGAATTCCAGAGCGTCCTCCGTAGTGGCGATCCCCCCGACGCCGATGACGGGAATCTTGACAGCCTGGCAGGTTTCCCAGACCATGCGCACTGCCAAGGGCTTGATCGCCGGCCCTGACAGACCGCCCGTGACGTAACGGAGTCTCGGGCGCAGCTTTTCGACGTCGATGGCCATGCCGACAAAGGTATTGACGACCGAAACCGCCTCGGCGCCGGCTTCCTCGCAGGCGCGGGCAAATTCGCCTATGTCCGTGACATTGGGCGAGAGTTTGACCCACAGGGGCAGGCGCTTGGACGCCTTCCGGGTCTGAGCGGTCACCTTGTAGGTGTCCCGCGGATCTTTATTAAAATGGAATCCTCCTTTTTTCACGTTAGGACAGGAAATGTTCAATTCCAGCGCGGCAATACCGGGGCAGTCGTTGAGAAAGCGGGTAACTTCAAGGTAATCCTTCAGGGTGAATCCCACCACGTTGACAACCACGTTCGTCTGGTAATTGCGCAAGATCGGGAGTTTCTTCGTGACGAATTCGATCGCGCCAATGTTCTGCCATCCGATGGCGTTGAGCATGCCGGAAGAGGTTTCGTAGATTCGCGGAGGCGGGTTCCCTTTGATGGGTTCCATGGAAATGCCCTTCACGACAACTCCGCCGATCGCGTTGAGGTCCATCAGATGAGAGAACTCGACTCCGTAGGCGAAGGTGCCGCTGGCGGTCATCACCGGGTTCTTGAACCGGACTTCGCCAATGGCCACGGACATTTGGACCGGCTTAACAGTCGTCGTGCCACTCACGTTTTTGCACACGGATTTTCACGGGTTCGACGGATTGACACGGCGCAATCCCTTCGCAACCTGGCAAGGATTTTCGGTCAAATGACAAATGACCAATAAGAGCCGCCTGATCTGAGGTCATAGGGGAGGCGTGTTCCAATCCACGATTCCGCTGGGCATAACAGGGCCCTCCAGGCACACTCGAAGGTATTGATCTTCTCCCCGTTGGTCCCAGGCATGGACTACACAACCCATACAGGCTCCCAGGGAACATCCCATGCGCGCTTCGAGGCTCACTTCGCAAGGCACTCCGTGACGGACGGAGACCTCGTGACAGGCCTTCATCATACTCCAGGGTCCGCAGGCATAGATGTGCACGCCCACCCGGGAGCGTGCCTTTATCAAGCGTTCAAGGGGGAGAGTCACCAAGCCGCGCTCTCCGTACGAGCCGTCTTCTGTGGTGTAGAAGGTCTCGATTCCGAGCTGCTCAAAATGCTCGCGCAGAACGAGGTCGGCCAGATGACGGCCGCCGTAGAACAGGAGCGGCGTGATTTGGAGCGAAATCAATTCGCGTGCAAGAAGGAGTAAAGCGGCAATTCCGACGCCGCCGGCCACAAGACACGCGGTATGTTTTCGGTCTTGCATGCTCCCGGGAATCCGGAAAGGCACTCCTTGAGGACCGAGGACGTGGACTTCGTCGCCGGGTCTCGCTTCCGCAAGCCGCCGGGTTCCCGCTCCCACGTTTTTCACGAGAATGTCCAATCCCGCGGGCTTCCCCGTCCTGGGATTATTCCGGATGTCAAAAACACTGAAAGGGCGTCGAAGGAGCGGAAGGTCCTGGACATCGCCGGAGCACTTCACCATGACAAACTGACCCGGCCGTGTGAGTCGCGCCTGCTCCGGCGAGATCAGAGTCAGGAGATAATTGCGGGCCCCGAGGTCCCGTATCTCCTTGACTTTGAGCTTTTTATCTAACATCTGAACTCAGTATAGGAGCTTCACGACGGTTTGCAACGGAATTTTCCGTATGGTATGATCGCCGCGTTTTTTTTCAGGGCGCAATGAGTACCGGGGCGGGAGCCGTTTCCGGTCCCTAGCAATACCCGCCTCGGGAATGTAAACTCGACGCGCGGGAGTATCCATTACTGCGGATTCCTGCACATCTGAAAACCTGCATGACGAAAAAGGTCGAAGGCAAGCTTCAGATGGACGCCAAGGAGATGGACCTGGCGTTGTCCCGAATCGCAGCCGAGATCGTGGAGAAACTCAGCCCATATGGAGAATTCGCCATTATCGGCATCCGGCGCCGTGGTGTGCATCTCGGACGGCGCCTCTGCGAAAAGGTTGAGGCGATCCTCAAGAGTCCCGTTCTCAATGGAATCCTCGACATAACGTTGTACCGTGACGATCTCACGACAATCGGAAATCACCCCCTGCTGCGCGAAACCTCCATCGAATTCGACATCAATAACCTGAGCCTGGTCCTGGTGGATGACGTCCTCTATACCGGCCGCACCGTGCGCGCAGCGCTCGACGGCCTGGTCGATCTTGGCCGCCCGAGGCGGGTGCAGCTTGCCGTGCTGATCGACCGGGGACACAGGGAGCTTCCGATCCAGGCAGACTATGTGGGCAAGCATGTCCAGACGGCGGAGGATGAGATTGTGGAGGTTCGCATGACAGAGGAAGACGGTGAAGAGCGCGTTGTACTGCTCAAGAAGCCCGTCTGAATTGCGGATTGCGGATTGCGGATTGAAATTGCCAATCGGCAATCCGCAATTCCCATGGCGTCTCTCAGTCACAAAGACCTCCTGGGCATAGGGCCGCCTTCCGCCGGAGATATCCAGCTCGTCCCGAATATATCGGGTGCTTTCAATCCGCAATCTGCAATCCGAAATTCGCATGGCAGCTCTTACTCACAAGGACCTCCTGGGTATAGCGCAGCTTTCCGTCGAGGATATCCAGCTCATCCTGGACACAGCGGATGCTTTGAAGCAAGTGGCGGATCGACCGGTCAAGAAAGTTCCCACGCTGCGCGGCAAGACCGTCATCAACCTCTTCTTCGAGCCGTCCACTCGAACGCGCGCTTCTTTCGAACTGGCGGAGAAGAGACTGAGCGCCGACACCCTGAACTTCGCCGCATCCACCAGCAGCGTGTCGAAAGGCGAGACGTTGCTTGACACGGCGCGCAACCTGGAGTCCATGGCGCCTGACATCATCGTCATCCGGCATTCGTCCGCCGGAGCGCCGCATCTTCTGAGCAAAGAATGCCGCTCTTCGATTGTCAACGCCGGCGACGGTATGCACGAGCATCCTACGCAGGCCCTCGTCGATGCTTTGACGGTCCGCGAGGTGAAAGGACATATCGAGGGGCTCAAAATCGCAATCATCGGCGACATTGCCCACGGCCGTGTTGCTCGCTCCGATACAATGCTCTTTCACAAACTGGGAGCCGACGTTTGGGCTTGCGGTCCCGCGACCCTAATTCCCTGGGAGTTTCATCAACTGGGCGCGCGAATCACCGGGCACATCGAAGAAGCCCTGGATTCCGCCGATGTCGTGATGATGCTGCGCCTTCAGCAGGAGCGGCAGACGGAGGCGTTTGTTCCTTCCACACGCGAGTATTTCAATTTTTATGGGCTCACGCGAGAGCGCATGCGCCTCGCCAAGAAGGACACTATTGTGATGCACCCAGGCCCGATGAACCGCGGGGTCGAAATCGATTCCGACGTTGCGGACGCCTCGTACTCCGTCATCTTGAATCAGGTGGCGAATGGCGTGGCACTTCGTATGGCGGTGCTCTACCTTCTCTCGGGCCACGCGCCGCTCCGGCCCAGGAAGCCGTCTCGATAGGCTATGAACCTTATCTTCCGGCAGGGAACGGTGATCGATCCTTCGCAAGAATTGCATGCGGTAGTGGATCTGGGAATCGACGACGGCCGCGTGGCGGAGATTGCGCCGCGTATCCGCAAGAAAGCGCGCAAAGAAATAGATGCGCGCGGTCTGATTCTGGCCCCCGGGTTTATCGACATGCACGTGCACCTGCGCGAGCCGGGACGCGAAGACTCCGAAACGATAGAGACAGGCACCAACGCAGCGGCGCGAGGAGGATTTACGGGCGTCGCCTGCATGCCCAACACGCGCCCGGTCAACGATTCTGAGTCGGTCACCTCCTTTATTCTCGAGAGAGCCCGGGAGGTGTCCAAAATAGCCGTGTATCCTGTCGGCGCCATCACGAAAGGAAGCGAGGGAGAAACGCTCGCCGAGATTGGTGAGATGAAGCGGGCCGGCATCGTGGCAATCAGCGACGACGGCCGCCCCGTGCAGAACAACCAGGTGATGCGCCGCGCCATGGAATACTCCACTCTGTTCGACCTCCCCGTGATCGATCACTGCGAGGACAAGGATCTCAGCGCCGGCGGGTGCATGAACGAAGGCTATTACTCTACTCTGCTCGGTTTGAGAGGGATGAATCCTGCTGCCGAAGAGATTCACGTATACCGGGATGTCATGCTTGCTCGTCAAACCGGGGCTCGGGTCCATATCGCGCATCTTTCCACGCGTCAGGCGCTGGAGATAGTCAGGCGCGCAAAGAAAGAGAAAATCGCCGTCACCTGCGAAGTGACTCCGCATCATCTGTTGCTCACCCATGCGGAGGCCGTCTCGTACGATACCAATCTGAAGATGAATCCCCCGCTGCGCGCCCAGGAAGACGTCGACGCTCTGGTCCAGGGGCTCGCCTCGGGAGCTATTGACGCGATCGCAACCGATCATGCGCCGCACAACATCAACGACAAGATGCTGGAATTCGATCGCGCGCCTTTCGGGATCGTGGGGCTGGAAACGGCCGCCAGTCTGGTTCTGGATCGACTAGTGCGCACGGGGAAACTCTCCCTGGAGCGCATGATCGAGGCCTTTTCCTCCCGTCCCGCGCGCATTCTGAAACTGGATCGGGGGAGTCTCGCCCCGGGTTGCTGGGCGGACATCACCCTCATGGACCCGGAGCTGGATGTCGAGGTCCGCGGTTCGGAATTTTTTTCCCGCAGCCGAAATACCCCGTTTGCAGCGTGGAAATTGAAAGGCGGGCCGGTCATGACCGTGGTGAAAGGCAGAATTGTCTGGTCCAATGGGGTCAGGTCTTGAAAATTTAGTTTGGCTACAAACCAATCAAGGACACTGTTGATTCAAAATTTAAATTTTCAAGTCCTGACCGCGTCAGGGTTTGGTGGGCGGGGGCTGCGGCGGAAGCTGGAGGATGATTTCGCCCTTCCTGCCGTAACCCTTCTGGCGCGCATATTTTTCGAGGGCTTCACGACTTGACTTAAGCTGCTGGATGTTACGCAGGCGCTCCTCGTTACCGCGTTGCAGGATTTCGATCTTGGTCCGCTGTGCTTCCAACTCCATTCTGGCTTTCTTCACTTCGAGATAGCCGCCGCGGCCCCAAATACTTGAATAACCGAAGACTAGGACCGCGACAAGAACGCCCGCGTAATACAGTTCCTTACTCTGGGAGCGCTTCTTTCTGCGAGCCGCCATAGACCTGCCCGGTTGTTGGACTCGTTGACTTCGACAGTCAGCGGTCATTATACTGGCGCGGTTCCGGGTAAAGCAATTCGTTAATCCCTTCTTGATGTAACCCCTTGAGTTTCGGGAGCGGCGGAAAGACTTGCCACGAATTTCAGGAATTAGACGAATTTTTTCGCTCACCGGCGGTCTCACCGATGACCGGTGGCGAAGAAGCTGTTAGGAGGGGAACATTTGGGAGGAGCTCGTGCGCCAGCCTGCTTTTTCGTGTAATTCGTGAAATTCGTGGCAAGGTTTTTTTACTGCGTGCGATCGGGCGATGAAGGAAATAGTTGTTTTGACTACGGCGGACAGTGACGAGCTTGCCCGCAAAATAGCTTGGGCGCTGGTGGAGGCCGGTGAAGCCGCTTGCGTGAACATCATTCCCGGAATCCGTTCCATCTACCGCTGGCAAGACAAGGTCGTTGATGAAGGAGAGATTCTGCTGTTCATCAAGTCTTCGGAGGACCGGTTCGATGCCATACGGTCCCGGATTCGGTCTCTCCATCCTTACCAGGTACCGGAAGTCATTTCGATCCCCATAATCGCCGGGGATGCGGAGTATCTCCACTGGCTACAAGACCAGATCAAAGCAGAAGGCGGCAGGCAGTAGGCAGACGGCAGACTGGCGCCGCCCTGCAGACTGCCTTCTGATTCGAAGCCTCTATCGGTGTTTCCACTTCGGGCTACGCTTCTCCACAAAGGCATTGACACCTTCGACAGCGTCCTCGAGGTCCATGAGTTGGTTGAGGTAAAGCGATTGCAACTCGCGCAGATTGCCTTCCAGGGATCTCCTGCGAGCGTGACGCACCGATTCGATGGCCAGCGCCATCACCGATTTTGACAGTCCCCGGATCGTGTTGAGCAGCGACTCCACCTCGGCGTTGAGCTGCTCCTCCCGGACGGCTTTGTGGATCAGGCCGATCCTCTGTGCTTCCGTCGCAGGCACGAGTTTCCCCGTTAGTATCATTTCGAGAGCGAGGCGCCCTCCTATGAGACCGGGCAGCACAACAGGGGCCAGAGTCGGGATGCTCCCCACGTTGATTTCGGGTTGGCCAAATGTGGATTTCTCCGAAGCGAGAACGAAATCGCAAAGAGCCGCGATTTCGTTTCCGGCCCCGAGGGCCATGCCTTTCACGATGGCAATAGTCGGGCGTGGGAAAGCGTTCAGGGCCTTCACAAAATCATGGTACTCCTCCAGCTGAAGGAAAAGAGTCTCCTCCACATGCTCCCCCATATCCAATCCTGCGCAGAAAGTGGGAGTCTCTGAATCCAGGAGCAGTGCGCGGCAGGAAGGAGAATCGCCGAGGTTCAACACCCCTTCGTGCATCTGTCGCAGCATCTTGTAGCTGAGGAAATTCATGGGAGGGCGGCGGAGCGTGAGGCGCGCGAGATCCCCTGTAATGTTAAGAGATGCCAGTTCGTTAGTTGTCATAAACGTTCTTCAAGATCGACATGCTTCCCACTGATGGGTCAAACCTGGGGCCCGGCTCGGGCCTACTCTAGCACATTTTGTGAAATTCACGGCCTGCTTGAGAAACTACTTTCACGACAACTCGAATTCAGACAGTGACGCTGGCAGCGGCACGGGAAAACGTGATTTAAGACCGAAAAGGGCCGGCAGTACGCAGGAAATATTTGAAATTTGAGATTTCAAATGGCAGTCCCCGGGCCTTCGGCCATGACCAAACCGGACCCGACAAAAACTGTCGAGAAGAGGGCCGCTACCGGCTGAATTGCAAGAAACTACTAGAACCACGGCCCTGGAGCTGCGAAATGTCCGTACCCGCACACTTGAGGAGAAACAGGATTCTGCTGGAGTGGATCTCCGTCCGGCAACCAGCTGCTGAGGTTTATTGGAAGGGACAACCCCTCGGCTCCTGGGAAAAAATCGAAGCGCGGTGGAGAATAACCGGCCAGAGAATCCGGTTCTCGTTTCGGCCGCAGGATCGTCAAAAAGTTGCCTGGATCTCTTCGATTCAAAGCTGTTCAGGGGGGATCCGGATTCTCCTGAAAGAGCACCACCGCCAGGTTGTGCCGGACGAGCTCGAGATTCGCTGGGGTGACGCGGATCCAGACCGAGTCCGAGAACCCTCAGACCTCTGGCCATGCATCCGGCGATGGATTCGGAGCGAAATGCCGGGGTGCGTGGTCCTCTCCGCGGAGCGGCGTTCCGATCGAGCCCGCACTCTTTCGAGGAGGTTCCTTCGGGTTCATGTCCGGGACCGGGGAGACGATCGTTTGATTATGGTCGCCGGCGCGGACGCGCCCGCGGAGCTTGAAGGGTCGATGCTCACGCAAGGGCTTCTCTGGTTTGACTGGCTCCGAAGGAGAAAGCGTCTGCCGGAGCCTGCCACCCTCTTCTTGCTGGCGCCGGGAGGTCGCGCAAATGTGCTCTATCACCGGTCCCGTTTCCTCAACGAGGAACGTGTCCGGTCTGTAATTTGGGAATACGAGGATCCATCCGATCAGCCCTGGCAACCGCGTCTGGCATCGGCTCCGCCCGCGCCTGAGGAGCACCGCGATTTCAAATGGCCGATTCTCGGCCCGTTTCGGTGGAGCGCGCCCCTGGCACGAGTGCTCGACCTGGCTCCGCAGTGGATTCGACGCCACCCACGATTCCAGGAGTATGACTCCCTTCGTATCCTGGGGTTGGAATTCGCCCGCGTTCTCGGAGTGCATCGAGACAGAATATGCTTCGGCGTAGGCGCCCAGGAAACTGAACTGAGCGAAGAGAACTTCGAGAATCTGCGCGCCCTCGTGAACCAGATACTCTTCTTCCGAAGACCTGACAGCCCGGATTCACATCATCCCTGCTACAGGCTGCAATCGGAGCGATGGTTGGAGTGCCTGATTCTGGAGGATGTGCCGAGGCTTTTTCCGGAGCTTGTTCCTGAAGCGGTTTACTCTCAGATACCCGTGTACCTCGGCAAAGAACCGGGCCGCGTGGACATATTGGGCGCCGATCGAGAAGGGACTCTGGTTGTCATGGAGCTGAAGGTTTCGGAGAATCCAGACCTCCCGCTGCAATGCCTGGATTATTGGGGAAGAGTGACAGATCACAATCTCAGAGGAGATTTTGAGCGCCGCGGGTACTTCGCCGGGATCCGGCTTAACCGCCGAAAGCCAAAGATCTACTTGGTCTCACCCGTCTTTTCGTTCCATGACTCCACCGAAAGGGTCCTGCGCTACCTTGAATCGGATCTCGAAGTTTGGAAAATCGCCATCAACGAGGATTGGCGCAACGGGGTTCGGATCTTGGCACGCAGCAGGGTGAAATGTGGGGAACTTCCTTGACGCAGGCAACAACGTGATGCGTCAGAAGGTGGGAAAAAATCCGTCCGCCGTAGGGGCAACCCTATGTGGTCGCCCGCCCGACCAATAATATCGCGGACTCGCGGGCGGCCACGCAGGGCCGCCCCTACTTTTTTCACAGCTTCTCATAGGGCAGGAACCCCGGGGGCCAGGCTTTCTCCGAGGCTCTGTGTCTCGGTGGCCGACGGGGAGTTCAGCCTTTAGCCTGCCGGGGCGCAGGCAGCCTGAACGCTGAGATCCATACCAAAATTATGAATAGGGAAGTGTTAGGCCGGCGGGTAACTCAGGGATTACGTAGCAGCTATTTTTCCTGTTTCTTCTCCGGCTCTTGTTTCTTCTCCGGCTCTTCCTCGCCCGCCCTCATCGCCGCTTTGAAATTCTTTATGCCCTCGCCCAGCCCTTTGCCCAACTGGGGGATCTTATTCGCGCCGAAGATCACGATGACGATCAATAGGATGACCATCAGCTCCTGAAAGCCTAAATGAGGCATGGTGAACCTCCGTTTGGATCGAATGCTCAGATCACAGACTACTTGAGGGTCACAATGAAGTCAACCGCCAGCCTTGCGCCTCTTGCCCTTGCCCAGCAGGAAGAGACCGGGCCCAGCAAGAACAACCCCGAGATTCGGCCACAGAGCCACGGAGACACAGAGATAGGGTTTCTCGGTGTCTCCGTGTCTCTGTGGCTAAAGCGCTAAAGAACGACGCGTTCGTTGCCTACGCGACGCGTGAACTTCTCCCGGTCGAGATATTCAAGGAGCGGAATCGCGTGCTTTCGAGTGAGATCCAACAAATCCTTGAACTCAGCCACCCCGAATCGGGCCCCCTTCGGGTACTTGGAACGGATCTTGTGTTTGATTTCTTCCAGTGCGTCGTGGTGGTACGAAAGATCCTCGGATATTCTTATAAGGATCTTCTCCTTGAGCAGCCAGAAATAGATCTTGCGCACTTCTTCCGGTTCCGCGGTGACCGCGCTTGTGAGCTCGGAAAGAGGGGGCGGCTGGTAGCCTGAGCGCCGGTAGACCTCTTCAATCATTTGGCGCACTTCTTCTCCCTCGGGGGAAAGCTGTACCTCGCGTCCGTGGAGAGAAACTGTTTCCTCCTGCAAGTCGATCTTGCGCTTCGCCGCCAGGTCTTCCAGGCAGAAGCGGAACGCTTCCAGCGGCAGTTCGTCATAGACGCGTTTTCGAAGCTCCTCCCGGGAGATGCCTTTTTGCAGGGGATACTGCCCATGAAAATTCTTGATCTGCGCCAGCGTGTCCTGTTCGAGTTGCTCCACGGTTTCCGTGAGGAGGAGATACGGAACAGCTCCGGGAACGACAATAATTCTATGGGACGTCGCGAGGGCGGCGCATTCCTGGCTGAGCACGGTCTCCGACAGGCCCAGGAGGGAATTCAACTCCCTCAAGTCCATCGCCTTTTCTTCGTGAGCCGCAACCAGAATTGGAATCTTAAGGGAAAGGACGTGCCCTTGAAGAATCTGGAGCGCGGAAACAACCGAATTGTCTGTGAGCTTATGTTTTGCGGGATGCGGGTTCAAGACGCGGCCACCGCCAATGGTGACCGGGGGAGAGAACCGGCGAACGATGAAGGGATCGCCGTGCAGGCAGAATGTCGGATAGTCCAGCCGGAGTTGGGCATATGCACACCCACCCGGGGCCAACGCATCTTGCCCGAGGAGCGCCACGCGCGCCAGCACCTCTGTGGCCGCCTGGTGAAAGCGTACTTTAACGAGGTTTTTGAGTGGATGGGTTGCGGTAGCAAGGAGAGTGAGGCGCACATCGAGCATTTGAGTGGGACGGAAGAGCCGGGGAATGGTGAGCACAATCCCCCTTTCCACCTGCTCGACACCGATACCCTGCAGGTTTACCGCCGTGCGCTGCCCCGCTATTGCCCGGTCGGTCAGGGTTCCATGCACCTGGATGCCTCTGACTTTTGTGACGAGAGATCCGGGGATCAGTTCGACTTCCTGGTCCTTTTCAATCTCTCCTGACATCAGGGTCCCGGTGACGACCGTTCCGAAACCGCGGATGGTGAACGCGCGGTCAATGGGCAGACGCAGTGGGTGATCTGTGGGTCGCTCGGGGCAGGCCAGGGCAAGCCTGCGGATCTCCCCTTTGAGCGTGTCAATTCCCGCCCTGGTTCGGGAGCTAACTGGAATCATTGGAGCCCCATCGAGGAAAGATCCCTGAACCATTTCCCGGATCTCCTCTCGCACCACCTCGACAAGATCCGGATCGACGAGATCCGTTTTGGTGATGACTACCAGACCCGAAGGGATGCCCAGCAGCCTGCAGATATCGAAATGCTCCCGCGTCTGCGGCATGATGGACTCATCCGCGGCAACCACCAGCAAGACGAAGTCGATCCCCCCCACCCCCGCCAGCATGTTCTTGACGAATTTTTCATGCCCCGGGACATCCACAAAACCTACCTGCACGTCTCCCAGGTCGAGGTGGGCGAATCCAAGGTCGATAGTGATCCCTCGAAGCTTTTCTTCTTTGAGCCGGTCTGGATCGGTACCTGTGAGCGCCAGGACGAGTGCGCTCTTGCCGTGGTCGATATGCCCGGCGGTCCCCGCAATTACATGCCGCATATTGCGTTCAAAGGGGTCAAGGGGCAAAAGGGCAAAGGGTTAAGGAATCAAGGGCGTGGACGCATCCAACGGCAACGCCTGAGCCGGCTCGGCTTCCCTTTACCCTTTTCCCCTCTGTCCCTTGACCCCTGACGTTGATTAGGCTTGACTCGGAATTTCGCCGAAAGTACGCTTATTGGCCGTTCAAAAACTCAGGTCCGGCGATACGGCGACCTGAGGAACTCATGTTAGTGTAAGGAACGTTTGTTGGCCAGTCGAAACCCGGCTTTGGCTTGAGGGAAAATATGCTGGAGAGTTTGTCGAACAAGCTACAGAAGGTCCTTAGGGACCTGCGAGGCCAGGGCCGTGTCTCCGAACGCCATCTCGAGGAGACTACTCGGGAGATTCGCAATGCGCTGCTGGATGCCGACGTCCATCACAAGGTCGCGAAGGATTTCGTGGGACGAATACAACAGCGCTCTTTGGGACAGGAAGTCATGGATTCCCTGACCCCCACCCAGCAGGTAGTGAAAATTGTGCGCGACGAGCTGGTGGAGTTGCTGGGGGGCAACCAGGCAGAGTTGCAGTTTGACAAGCAGCCGCCGACCGTCTTTCTGATGGTTGGGCTCCAGGGTTCCGGAAAAACCACCACGTCGGCAAAGCTCAGTTACTGGCTCTCGAAAAACAACCACACCCCGTTGCTCCTTTCTGTGGACGTCTATCGTCCAGCGGCCGTGGAGCAGCTTCGAGTTCTCTGCGCCGACAACTCTTTGGGATACTTCGACGCCGCAGGAAATGCAGATCCGGTGGGGCGCTCGGAGCAGGGACTGCGTCATGCGCGCAACGGCGGGTACGACGTTGTAGTCATAGACACCGCCGGGCGGCTGCATATCGACGACGAGATGATGGTGGAGCTCGAACGGATCCGCAAGGCGGTTCCGCCTGCCGAGATTCTGCTGGTTGCGGACGCCATGACAGGTCAGGATGCTGTTCGCAGCGCCAAGGAGTTTCACGAGCGCCTGGGCCTGACCGGAGTCATTCTGACAAAGATGGACGGCGATGCGCGCGGAGGCGCTGCGCTCTCGATCAAATCGGTCACGGGCCAGGCGATCAAGTTTGTCGGAACCGGTGAGAAAGTAGACGCTCTGGAACCCTTCCATCCCGACCGCGTCGCGGGCCGGATCCTCGGGATGGGAGATGTGCTTTCTCTCATCGAAAAGGCCGAGCAGGCCGTTGATGAAGAGAAGGCCCTGGAATTGGCCGAGAAAATCCAGAAAGACGAATTCACGCTGGACGATTTCCGCGACCAGTTGCGCCAGCTGCGGAAGATGGGGCCGCTGGATCAGATCCTGGGAATGTTCCCCAACATGGGTCCGCTTCGCGGACTGAACAAAGTCCGCGTGGACGAGAAGGAACTGATCCATATTGAGGCGATCATCGACTCGATGACTCCCCAGGAACGCAGCCACCATCACATACTGAATGGGAGCAGGCGGAAGAGAATTGCCAGGGGGAGCGGCCGGCCCGTTCATGAGATCAATCGACTGCTCAAGCAGTATGTGGAGGCCAGGAAGATGATGAAGAGCTTGAGCCGGGGAATCATGCCTCGGATGATGCGCGGAATGCGGTTTCCTGGATAATTGACAGTGAACCCGGTGCAGCGCCGCCGCAACCAAAAAAAAATCTCACTACGAAGACACGAAGACACGAAGATCGCAAAGGATTTCTTCGTGTCTTCGTGGTGAACAGGATGCCTGCTACACTCTCACTTCTAATTGCACGCTTGTTTTTTAAGTTCCTTGTCAGATATCCGAATGTGAGTCATACTCTCCGTTGCACCTGAGGCGCGAAGAATCTCCGAAAACCAGCGCGGTCAGGCCCGGACCCGGGTCAGGCGTTTCGTGTAGTTCGCGGCCTGGCGTCGATACAGTGTTGCATCGAGGCCGTTTATGTGCCAAGATGTGCGGTAATTAGGGCTTTCTTAACTTGGGAGGAATCTTGCTTAGGATTCGATTGACACGGATGGGTGCAAAGAAAAAGGCCTATTACCGAGTGGTAGTTGCGGAGCGGAGACAAGCGCGGGATGGAAGATTTGTTGAGATACTGGGTAATTACAACCCCAGAACAAACCCTCCATCCATCGAGCTGAACATGGAAAAGGTGCGTCATTGGCTGGAACATGGTGCACAGCCTTCGGAGACCGTGCGGTCGCTTCTTAAGAGGTCTTCCAAATCGGCGCCGGCGCCAGCCAGCTAATCCACAATTTCCCCTTCCGTACCGCAGCATCTTCCGGTATCTGGAAAAGCGGACATTGGGGCAGAAGGCATTCCGGAGAGGAGCGGTCATGAAGGAACTAGTAGAAATTATCGCCAAGGCCCTTGTAGACAACCCCGAACAGGTAGTCGTGACCGAAGTGGAAGGTGAGCAAACCACGGTGCTGGAGCTTCGAGTGGCACCTTCGGATCTGGGAAAGGTGATCGGCAAGCAGGGCCGGACGGCGCGGTGCATACGGACCCTCTTGGGCGCTGCGGGAATGAAATTGAAGAAACGCTTCGTCCTGGAAATCCTCGAATAGTGGAGTCCGGCAGCTTCATCGCGGTCGCCAGAATTGTCAAAACCCGCGGCGTTCGCGGCGAGGTCCTTGCTGAGATTCACAGCGACTTTCCTGCACGCTTTCAATACCTGAGTGAAGTCTGGCTGGAATGGCCCGATCGGGGCAGACTCCTCGTGACATTGGAACACTCCTGGCAACACAAGGGGCGTCAAGTGCTGAAGGTGTCTGGCGTAGACTCGGTCGAACAGGCGGAAAAGCTGGTAGGAGCCTGGGTCCAGGTGGAGTCCAAGCACGCCGTGGCTCTTCCGGAAGGAGCGTATTTCGATCACGATCTCATCGGATGCCTGCTTCGAACGCCGGGCGGCCAGCCCGTGGGGATCGTGAAAGACATCATGCGCATTGCCGGCAACCATCAACTCGTAGTGGAAGGACAGCACGGAAACTACCTGGTCCCCGCCAGCGCCGGCATCTGCAAGGAAGTTTCGATCGAGCGCAAGGAGATCGTCGTAGATCTGCCGGAAGGTTTGATAGACCTGAACCCATGAGATTTGATATCATCACGATTTTCCCGGAGCTTGTCACAGGGGTCTCGGACCATGGCATCTTGCGTCGCGCGCAGCAGGCGGGGCTGGTGCAAATCCGAGTCGTCAACCTCCGTGACTTCGCGCCGGATAGGCATCGCTCGGTAGATGACCGGCCGTACGGAGGCGGGGAGGGCATGGTGCTGATGCCCGGGCCGCTGTTTGCCGCCATAGAGTTTTGCCGGGGGGAGCCGCAGTCGCCGGGTAGCCGCGTGGTTTTGCTGACCCCGCAGGGTAAAACCTGGACACAGGAAATGGCGGCTGAATTTGCCAGAGTTTCGCATGTTGTGCTTGTTTGTGGCCGATATGAAGGTGTGGACCAGCGCGTGACCGACACGATGGTGGACCTTGAGGTTTCCATTGGAGACTTTGTTCTAACCGGTGGCGAGATTCCCGCATTGGTGATTCTGGACACGGTGGTAAGGTTAATTCCAGGGGCGTTAGGAAGTCTGGAGTCCAGTCGAAACGAGAGTTTCTCCTCTGGTTTGCTCGACTATCCGCAGTACACCCGTCCCGCTGAATTTCGCGGCTTAAGAGTCCCGGATGTGCTTCTTTCCGGCGACCATGCGGTGATCCAACGCTGGCGCAAGGAGCGCGCCTTGGAGAAGACTCTGAAAAACCGGCCGGAGTTGGTGGCCGGCCCCGTCTGTCGAAAATAAGGAGTTCGTCAATGAATCTTCTGCAGTCCGTCCAGAACACCCAGCTGCGAACGGACCTTCCCCCCTTTCGCCCGGGGGATACGGTTCGCGTTTATGTAAAGATAAAAGAGGGCGATAAGTATCGTATACAAGTCTTCGAGGGAGTAGTGGTAGCGCTGAAGAGAAACCAGGCTTCTTCCACTTTCACGGTTCGAAAGGTCTCCTTTGGATACGGTGTCGAGCGAATCTTTCCCTTGCACTCGCCGATCATTGAGAAGCTGGAAATCGTCAAGAGCGGGAAGGTGCGCCGTGCTCGCCTGTACTACCTCAGGGAAAGGCGAGGCAAATCAGCGCGCCTGAAGGAAGTCGGCAGGGATACACGTGAAGTCGATAGCAATCAGAGTGAGAGCTCGTCGTGAGGAATATCCTCGGAGTATCGTCACCGTGTTGTCGCCAGTCCGGGCCGGTCTGCTCCATCGTCAGACTTTGGGCCTCAATTTGTAGCAATGGGGGCTGATCATGGCGGGTGACGACAAGGCCAGGTTCCTTCGTGACGCGGAGAAATTGGTCACTCACGGGAAGGTTCCGCAGGCCATCAACGAATACCTGAAAATTCTCAAGGCCGATCCCAACGACGTACTCACCCTCAATACGGTTGGAGACCTCTACCTCCGCTTGGGAAAAGTGCCGGAGGCCACGAAATACTTTTCCCAGGTGGCCGACACCTACACGCGAAACAATTTCCTTCTGAAGGCCATCGCGGTCTACAAGAAGATTCTCAGAGCGGACGCTGGAAACCTGCCAATCAATCAAACGCTGGCGGAACTTCTCGCCAGACAGGGACTTCACGTAGACGCGCGCAATCAGTACCTTCGGCTGGCGGAGGTCTACTCCAATGAGGGCAAGAAGCGCGAGTCCGTGCAGGCTTACGAGAAAGCGGCGGAACTGGATCCGGCAAACTCCGACGTCCAGTTAAAGCTCGCGCAAATATACCTGTCCGAGGGCAATAAGGAACGTGCCCGCAGTTTCTTTACAGGAGCTGCCCGGGCCCAAGCCAAAGCGGGCAAGCATAAGGACGCGGTCAGCTCGTACCAGCAGGCAATGCAGCTGGATCCGCTGGACGCCGCCGCCCTCAAAGGGTTTCTCGACGCCAGCGACCGCCTGGGGGATGTAACGCCCGTCCTGGAGCAGCTGAAGAAATCTCTGAAGATCGCTCCTGACAATGTGGCGCTGCTCGAGCTCTTGGCCCAGGCTTACATTGCTTCAGGAGATCTTGAAGGCGCGTTGAAAGCCTTTCAGACCGTTGTCTCCCAGGACGAAAGCCGCTTCCCCCTGATTTTCACGGTGAGCAGCGCCTACGTAGCCGCCGGAGACTATGACCGCGCCTGCCTCTGCCTGGATAGTCTGATACCGCTCCTCATCACGCGACGCGAAACCGAACGGGCCGTCGAAGCGTACAACGAAGTCCTCAAGGCCAATCCGGACCATCTGCTCGCACTGACCAAGCTGGCAGAGATCTTCTCGGCCACGAACGATCGGCTTCGACACCTTGGAACCCTGGAGAAACAGGTCGATGCGTACCGGAGGTTGAACAGGCCCGCCGAGGCGCTCGAGAAGGTCGGGGCCATGCTTCTATTGAGCCCCGAAAACGAAAAGTTTTTGAGACTGCACGAGCAGGTTTTCACTGAGGCGCATCCGGGATTACCCTACGTGCCTCCCGAGTCGGCCCACGAAAGCCAGCCTGGGTATGCTCCCACCGAAGAAGTCAGGCCTGACGTCAGCGGAGAGATCGCCAGTGTTCTGGAAATCGATCTGCTCATCAGTTACGGTATGAAGGACAAGGCCCTCGGACTTCTCCTTGCCATGGAAGCCCGAGATCCCATGGAAAGGGAGATTCGAATACGCTTGCTTTCGGTCTATCGAGACTCCGGCCAAGCGATCAAAGCCGCAGAACAATGTCTTGCCTTGGCCGCCATTTACAAGATCCTGCACAATGAAGAGGAAGCGGCAAAGTACATGACTGAGGCCCGCAGGTTTGCTCCCGAGATCGTGGGACCAAAGCTGGATCTGGCGGCATTCGCCGCGCAGAGGGGAATTCCCTTGGACCCCGCGCGCTCGGTAGCCGGATCGCAGGCGGATGAGTCCATGGAATTGGATCTGTCCGGAGATCTCTCGGAGATTTTCTTCAAGGATAGCCAAGCTCCTGCGGCCACTGATGAGAGCAACGGCATCGAACCCGAGACCTCACCCATTGTTGAGGAGTACTCACCCGAAGCCGCCCCTCGTCCGACGGATTCCATCCAGGAGCAGTTGCAGGAAGTGGATTTCTACATCCGCCTTGGTTTTCACGACGAGGCGCGGGCGAAGCTGCAAGAATTGGCCAGTGATTTTCCCAACCATCCCGAATTGCTTCAGCGCAGCCGGCAACTCGGAGAAGAGTCCGGGCAGGAAGCGGAGATGCCAATTCCGATGGGTCCCCCGGGTCCGGAGGACAATGGAACCGGCAAGAACAAGATCAAGGCGCAGAGTGACCTCTTCCAGGATCTCGATGTCGATTTCGCTGCCGATCCGTTTGTCGTGGACGGTTTCGAGTCCCGGGGCACGGGCGCCGACGCGGGATCTTCCGAAGATTATCTGACGGGGTCGAGGGCAGCACCGGAAGACCTTCGCGCTAAAGCGCCGGGCGGGGCAGCTCCAGCAGAAGAAAAAGTCAACGAGATGTTCGCCGATATCCTTCAGGAAGTGGATGCATCCGCCGGGGAGTATTTTGAGATGCACTTCAATCTGGGGATTGCCTATCGGGAGATGGAACTGATCGACGACGCAATCAAAGAGTTCGAGACGGCCTTCAAATCCCTCAACCCATCTGGTTCCGCGAAGGAAATGGTTCAGTGCTGCGGCATGTTAAGCACGTGTTTCCTCGAGAAGGGAATGCCTCGCTCGACCGTACGCTGGTGCCAGACGGGCCTTCAATTGCCAGGCATCTCTGCGCATGAGGCAATGGCATTGCGTTATGATATGGGCACGGCATACGCGCAGATCGGAGAACCTGAGCGCGCCCTGGAGTGCTTCGGCGCGATCTTCAGGACCGATCCCAGTTATCGAGATGTCGCGCAGAGAATCGATGAACTCTCAGAACGGTCCTGACAGGCATGTGCTCAATGAGCTTGCCTCGGCCGGGCGAGCCGAGCGAGGAACGCCGGGAAAGGCTGCGCCCCCGGAAAGGCGTTACCTGGATCTGGCGCCTCGTGTACATAGTCTATTGCCTGGAAGTGGGCGGCTTTCTCCTGGTCCTTCCATGGTTCGGCATCTGGGACAATAACTATCTCCTGTACCGCTACTCGCTCATCCGGCCGATAGTGCACAACGCCTTTCTCAAAGGCGCCGTGGTCGGGCTCGGAATTGTCAATATTCTGATCGGAATTCAGGAAATTGCCAGCTTCAAAAAGAGCAGCAAGAGCTATTTTCCAAAATGATCGCCCGCTCCTCTACTACATCACCGATCGAAGCCAGTTGAGCGGAAAGTCGCTTACAACGATTGTACGGCGGATTGTTTCTGCCGGGGTGGACTTCGTTCAAATCCGCGAAAAGGACCTTCCCGACAGGCAAGTCTTCGAGATGACTCGCAAGATAGTGCGGCTGGCCGCAAACAGAAACTGCTTCGTGCTGGTCAATGGCAGGGCAGACATTGCCCTGGCTGCCGGGGCTCATGGCGTGCACCTGCCGTCGCGGGGTATGTCTCCCTCCGATCTGGCTTGGCTGCCACAGGGATTTCTGGTAGGTGTTTCGGTTCACTCCCTCGCGGAGGCACGGCTGGCCGAAAAGCACGGAGCGGATTATGTGTTGATGGGCCCCATATTTCCTACACCTTCCAAGCTTCTTTTCGGTCCGCCTCTGGGATTGGATTACCTGAGCCGCGCCTGCCTCTCGGTTTCCATACCGGTTCTTGCACTGGGGGGAATTCACGCCCGCCAGATCCCTCTCGTTCTAAGCGCCGGCGCCTCCGGGATTGCGGGGATCTCTCTGTTTCAGAAGGACCTGCTTTGTTCATCGAAGCCCCGAAGAGAATTGGCCCGCATCCTTCGCGAAATCCCTTCAAAGAGGAATCCACAATCCAGAATCCAGAATCCAGAAGTCAGAAAAAAGCGCGCCGTTTTGCGAGATTCCGGATTCTGAATTCTGGATTCCCGCATCCCTTTGCGTCTTTGTGGCTTTTTACTTAGTCTTGGTCTTGGATTTCCCCGGGAAGCGGGCTAAACCGGTTTCGGCTCCTTCTCGAGCCCCTCCGGTTATTTCAATGCCGCGGCTGACGAGGTTCCAGGCTTCCTCATTTTTTTTCTCCTCCGCCAGTCTTTTGAGGACCTGAAGGTCTTTGGAAGCTTTTTCTGTCGTGTCTTTCAGGTTTTTCAAGGCCTTGGAGAGTTTCTCCCGATCCGATGCGGGATTCTGAAACGAGTCGTCCACATTGAACATGACGCTGCGCACGATCCGGCAGTATCCTTCGAGCATCTCTTCAATGCTGAAGAACTCCAGCGGATCTCCCGGATTGGACTCCTGGCCGCGAAACCTCTCCTCGACTGTCTTCAGCCGCAAGGCTGCGGCGTCGAGGTAAAGCTTGACCCTTTTGTCCAGTTCCTGGGCTTCCTGAATCTTTTCGATCTCCTTTGGCGTCAAGAACTCCTTTGCCGGCAAAAGCGGCATGCCAATGCACGAGATTCCACAGGCCAGTACTGACAGGCAGATTCTCTGCACCACGGCTTTCATTTATGGGCAGCTCAGCTTCCGAAAAGAATGTCGACGAACTTCTTACGCACGTGGTCGAGGCGCGTCAACCAGGATTCAAAATCCTCCTGCTGATCGGCGGGGACCTGAAGCTTGCGCTCCTTGAGGTCGCCTATTGCCTTCCGCAAATGAATTTCGAACCGGATGAGATTTTTTGATTTCTTCTTGCGGCTGATGTTTTGCTCGATGTCCTGCTGCGCTTCGGACAGAAGATCCAGCCAGGAGCTCATCTCGGCGCCCACATCCTCGAACTGCTGCCGAAGGATCAGGTTGCGAATCGACCCGTAAATTCTTGAAGAGGCGGCCTCGTAAACGCGAATGCGATCCTCTACATTGGGTTCTCTCTCGAGTTGGTTCTTCTCGGCAGCTGTCAAAGGTTCGCTGACCCGCGCCTTTGAGTTCGAGGGCATTTCCTGGCTGACGACGGCGAGGATCAACGTCCACGCAAGAAGCATAAAGACCTACATCTTCGGAGGGACCTCGCAGCCGAGCAGGTCCAGCGCCTTCTGCAGTTGCCTGCGTACGAGATCGGCAACCAGAAGGAGGTGCTGTTTCCTCAGGGGGTCCGCTTCGGAAAGAATGTGGTATTTGTGATAAAACAGATTGAACCTTTGAGCCAGATGGAAGGCGTACTTTGCCAGCTGCGCGAGCTCCATCGTTTGCGTCACCTGACGGGCCACTTCGGGAAGCCGGGCGGCCTGGTACACGAGCTCCCAGATGTCGTCATGGGATTCAAGAAAATCCTGAAGCGCCGCGGCGTCCCGCTTTACGCTCTTCTCGTCCGTTCCTTCCGCTTCCGCCAGCTTTCGGAAGATGCTGTTGGCTCGAACGGCGGCATATTGCACGTAAGGTCCCGTTTCGCCGTCGAAGCTCAGGGCTTCCTTAAAGTCAAATGCGATTACCGTGTTGCGAGCAAAGCGGAGAAGAAAATACCGCAGCGCGCCGACTGCTATGATTGAAGCAACCGATCCGGCTTGTTCCTTGGGCAGATTATGACGGGATTGCACCTCTGCCAGCGCCTTGTCCAGCAGCGCATCCAGAAGATCGTCTGCCTTGACGCCCAGTCCCTTGCGCCCGGACACTTCGACGTAGGGACGCTTCCTGTCTTCGTCGGATAGCTCGAAACCAAGCTCCTCGCAGCACGCGGGACTGAGGGCGACGATCTCGTAAGAAAAATGGACGGAGTTTCTGGCTTGCTCCTCATACCCCAGAGCGCGCAGCCCTTGGAGCACGATGTTCTGCAGATAGGACTGCCGGGTGTCGATGACGTTGTAAACGCGCTGCGCACGGCCGAAAGCGGCGGGCTCGGCGCCAGGCGCCTCTTCCGCGGAAGTGGTCCACAGGGTGTGACCGCCCTCCGAGGCGAGAGGACGATAATAAAAATCAAGCCCGAGAAGTCCGAATTTCCACAGCTGGTAGGCAATGTCCTTGCCAACGTACGTGACGGTCCCGTCGGAGCGGACAATGATCTTTTCATCTTCCTCGGTTTCTCCACCGCCCGCCTCGGAAACCGTGTCGTCCCCGGCTCTCATCACCCAGCAGCCGCGATTCTTCCCCTCCTCTGCAAAGTAAATGGCCCCCTTCTCTTTGAGCATATGGAACGCTTTGTCCCAGAAATGCAGGTGCAGGATGTCGCTCTCTCGAGGGAGCAGATCGTAGCGGACGTTGATGCGCGCCATTGTAGCCAGGTGCGCTTGCGCAATCCGCATGGCGACGTGCTCCGCCAGCTCTGAGGTGGCATTATTTCCGGCCTCGATCGCCTGCAGAGTGAGGCTGCGCCATTTGAGATTGTCTTGCGACTGCTTGTAGAACTCGGCGACGCGGGCGTATACATCCCAGCAGTAGTAGTCGAATTTTCCGTCCTGGTCGATAACATCGGCCAGGGATTTCCCCTCCATACGCTCCAGGCCTACGACCACGTCGGCAACCTGGACGCCGGTGTTGTCGAGGTAGTTCTGCACTTCGACAGTATGGCCCAGGAAGCGCAGACAGCGAGCGAAAGAGTCGCCCAGCGCGGCATTGCGCAGGTGGCCGATGTGTGCCGCTTTATTAGGATTGATATTGGTGTGTTCGACAATGATTTTGCCGTCGAGATCAGGTTCTTCCGTCCTGCCGTAACGCTTGGCGTCGATACTCTCCGCTAAGCGCAGAGCCAGGAAGGCCCGATCGAGGTACAGATTGAGATACCCCCCTCCCGCGACTTCCGCTTTCCACACGCCGGGAACTTTGCGGGCCGCCACGGCCAGTTCCTGGGCGATGTCTCGGGGCGATCGCTTGATCCGGCGCGCGAGATCGAAGGCCACCGGCAGGGCCAGCTCCCCAAGCTCTATCCGCGGCGGCGTTGAGAAGTTAAGGCGCTCGTATTCTACGTGATATTGATCCCGGATGGTTTGAAGCAGAACCCTTTCAACGTCTCGCGATACGGTCGAGAGCATAAATCCTCGGCACCTTTTTACCACAAAGACGCGAAGGCGCGAAGAATCGACAGGATAACAGGATTGACAAGATGGACAGGATAACA
>WNGD01000151.1_pt1 | contig 63488 bp, 60 predicted proteins | sample 5400671 | NCBI WGS metagenome assembly WNGD01 (sample SAMN13153369, study PRJNA577476) | soil metagenome | isolation source: 40 cm soil or saprolite under grassland replicate 2 | place: USA:California | collected 2016-06-15 | reverse complement strand
GCCAGTCAGCACGCCCAGGCTGCGAATGGGTTTTGATGTCTGTCCCGGCATAGTATGCCCTCTCTTTGCCTCCATCTAATCTCATTTGATACGGGAGATAGCATATCACAAAAAGAAGTTGCTGAGGTGCTTTATGGTACAATTTAGTCAATGATGCAAGGAGATCCTTGACACCACAAAGGAGCAACTTATGATTAAGCCCTACACCGCCGTCGGACTCATCCCTACCGTGCGTGGCATACGCAAACGCGCTGATATCAAGATCAATCTTGAGCACCTGGAACATCTTGTGAAAGCTGCCTCCTGGCTCTCCAGCCTCGACCTCCCGGTCAGGCTCATCGCATTCCCCGAGGGAGCGCTCCAGGCGTTCAATGACGAGGTACTCGATCTCGATCACGTCCAGTTCGCTAGAGAATGCGCTATCGACATCCCTGGCGAGGAAACGAACGAACTTGGGAAAATCGCCAGAAAGTACAATGCCTTTATCATGGCCCAGGCCAAGGCCCGCCACCCCGAAATTAAGGACCGTTTCTTCAATGTCGGTTTCATCCTCGACCCGCAGGGCGAGGTGATCTTACGGCACTACAAAGTCTCGCCTCTCTTTCCCGTTGAGCACTCCGTCTGCCCTCACGATATCTATGATTGGTGGGTAGAGAGATATGGAAGAAATCTCAACGCCTTCTGGCCCGTCGTCGATACCGAAATTGGCCACCTCGGCATCATGATGGCCAACGAGGGGTCGTATCCCGAAAACGCGCGTGCCCTGGCAATGAACGGAGCCGAAGTGGTCTACCGCGCCTCCTATCCGCACCCGGCCACCGGCAACGAGATCTTTGAAATTCAGAGCCGCGCCCGTGCCCTGGATAACAACATGTACATCGTGGCTCCCAACATGGGCACCTACTATCTCCACCCAGAAGAAACAACGCCCATCGACACCTTTGGTGGGCGCTCCTACATCATCAACTATAAAGGTCAGATCGTCGGCAGACAGGACTATGGCGCGGGCTCAACCTATGTAGGCGGTGTCATCGATATCGAGGCTCTGCGCGATCACCGCGCCCGCGCTCAGTGGGACAACTGGATGAAAGACCTGCGCACCGAACTCTACCAGATGCTGTACGAACAGCCTATTTACCCCAAGAACCTCTACCTCAATCGCGAACCCATGAAACACGCCGAGTACCGTGAACAGGTCATTCAGAAGCAAATTGACCTCATGCACGAGCGCGGCATCTGGGTCAAGCCCGAGCGATAAACAAACGGGTGCCTCCCTTCCGTGTTGCTTCGTGTGCTCGTCCATGCAAAGCAGCACGGACTACCTTTCCCGCACTCGGCGAATACTCCTTGCTATGCAAAAGCCTTGAAGCACACACCATGCATATGGTACAGTAGCTGCGAGAAAGGAACCTGGCCGTATGTACTTGCAGCCACACAATGAATCACGCGTATCCCGCCTGCTGCCCGATACAGCCACCTTCTCGTCCGAAGGTGTGCTTCATATAGCCTGCCATCCTGTACCTGAACTGGCACGAGTATACGGCACCCCGCTCTATATTTTTGACCGCACCACAATCATCAACGCCTGTATAGGATACAAGCAAGCTTTCCGGGCGCACTACCACGCTTCCGCAGCGCGTATTCTTTACGCGTCGAAAGCCTATCTCTCGCCGCTGATAGCGCGGTTGATGAGTGAGCAGGGGATAGGACTTGATGTAGTATCAGGAGGAGAACTGCTTGCGGCACAGCGGGTCAACTTCCCCATGCAGGATGCTTCCTTCCATGGAAATAACAAATCGGAGCATGAGCTGCGCCTGGCGCTGCGTTTTGGAGTGGGACGCATTGTGCTGGACAATTGGAGTGAACTGGAACGTCTGATAGGTATAGTACAAGGCACAGCGCAGAGACCCGGGGTATTGCTGCGTGTTGCGCCTGGCGTCGATACAGATACGCATCGCTATTTACAGACAGGGCATGCTGCCTCCAAATTCGGTTTTCCGCTCGACAATGGTGAAGCAAAAGCTGCCATTACGCGAATTTTGCATGAGGATCAACTGCGATTGTTAGGTCTGCATGCGCATAGCGGCACGATGTTGCGTGAAGCTCGACCCTACCAGGAGACATTGGAGCGCTTGCTAGCGCTTGCCCGTGATGTCTATCGCGAGACACGGTGGTGGCCGGAAGAGATCAGTCCCGGCGGCGGGTGGGCCAGCGAAACGGTGGGCGACGAGCCTGCTCCTGGCATAGATGTACTGGCGAAGGCTCTACAGGTGAGTATGAAACGCGGAATGATGGCGCTTGGCGCTACGCTTCCAGCTCCAAAGTTGATCATCGAACCTGGACGGTCAATCATTGCTCGCGCTGGCGTAGCTGTTTATCGGGTTGGGGCGCGTAAACCCACACCTGGCGGAATCACGTATTTGTTCGTTGATGGTGGCATGGCCGACAATATCCGTCCCGCGCTCTACGCAGCTCACTATACAGCGCTTGCCCTGGAGCGAGCTTTTGCGCCTCCGGAGGAGAACGTGTGCGTCGCCGGGCGTTACTGTGAGTCGGGCGATGTGCTCATTGAAAGCGTTACGCTGCCACGCATGAGGGAAGGAGAGCTGCTGGCACTGCCTACTGCCGGCGCGTATTGCTTGCCTATGGCGAGTAATTATAACCTTGTGCCGCGCCCTGCCGTATTATTGGTGGATGAACAACAGGTAGAGATAATGGAACGACGGGAAACGTATGATGATCTACTGCTGCGCTATCAAACTTTTTGAAATGTGCCGATATAGTTCGTCATAGCATATAGAAAAGTACAGCGGTTCTTGATGTTTGAGAGTAAAGGTCATGATGAGAAGACAGCAATCCCAAGATAACTTCGTAGACGAAGACGAACATAATCAGCCCACCGAGCCGATGCCGCATATCATACCGTCGCCTTTCTCACCAGGCGATGATGCACAAATACCTGTCCCGCAGCCCTACGAACGTCCTTTCCCAAGACAAGAGGGTGGAAACAAGAATACTATCTCGGGCGTCGACAATCGTCCACCAGGGGCTTCCAGCTATCCATATTTGCCGCCTACTCCTGGGATGAGAATGCCTGGTAGACCTCCGGGGGGGTCAACCTCGGCATGGCCTGGTGGTTCTGTCACACCGGTTCAAGACAGGACGCGGCACAGTCCATTACCTATTTTTGTAGGAATGTTCTTTATCGCCGTACAACTGCTGCTGCTGGCACGTTTTGTAATGAAACTCATTAGATGGCCTGGCAGCACAACATGGGCCAGCCTCATCTATAGCGTGAGTAACGTCTTTGTGCTGCCCTTCCGTTTACTGCTGCAAAATATAGCCCTCCCTGCCATCTTCCTCAGCACTATAGAAATCTATACCTTGTTGGCTATACTCGTATACTGGTTGCTTTCGCGCATCCTCGTACACCTGCTGAAAGCAATTTTATACTCGTCTTAGGATCCCTTAGTCTTTTCCAAATTCATCCAGCACATCCAGGCTGTTGATGAAGTCTCGGTAAGCGTCCAGGTTTTCTTCCGGTTCCGGCTCCTGATTTTTCTCAGCTCTGGGCAAGAGAGTTTCCTCACTTGTATCCAGAGTCATGCCAGCGCGTTCTAGTACGCTTTCATCAACATAGATCGCCGTCTTGGTACGGACTGAGAGCGCGATCGCATCGCTAGGTCGCGAGTCGATCTCGACGTGTCTTCCCGCGACATCCAATACGATGCGCGCATAAAAGATATCCTCAATCAGGTCCGAAATCACAATACTTACGATTTTTGCTTCTAGCTCACTTATAACGTTCTTGAGCAGGTCGTGTGTAAGTGGGCGCGGTGGATTCGTCCCCTGAAGTTCGACGGCAATCGCGTATGCTTCAGCATGTGCTATCCAGATGAACAGGTAGCGTTCTTGCTTGGTAGCCTTCAGGATGACCACTCGCTGCTGAGTGGCCAGATTTATTCGCACACTTTCAACTGTCATCTCAACCATGTGTTTGACTCCCTCTCTCATGGCCGGGACTTATCGAGTCTCTGACGCCTCTATTGTACACCTATCTCAGGGCTGGGTGCAAATCGTTATTCTCGTATGAGTATGTTGTTTTCTCCTACGAGGGAAGTATAACAAAACAAATACACTATTCCAAGTCTTCAAAATTCCTGTTGCCAGTTCTCAAAAACCAAAATCCCAGAGTACGAAAAGAAATTCGGAAAATTCGTTCGATAAACGCTTGACTTGCAGCACCTTGTTTGCTATGATTAATTTGAAAAGCCGTTCTACTTTTGGGTGATTACGGCTTGGGCAATGCGTGCCTACGCAGAAAGGCAAGGTAGAAGCGACATGTCGTCAGAACGAACAAGTGACATACAACAGAGAATATACGAGTTCATCGTAGATTACATGCGATCAAGAGGAAGGCCACCTACCAACCGCGAGATCGGCAAAGCGATGAATATCACGAGCACAGGTCACGTTGATTATCACCTCTCAGTGCTGGAGAAAAAAGGCTTTATTTCTCGCCAGGCAAAGACCAGCCGGGGAATAGAGCTCACCAAGCGGCTTCAAGGTATTCCTGTCATGGGACGCATTGCCGCCGGTGAGCCGCTCGATATCTTCACCGAGCCAGAGGAAAATATCGATGTGGGTCGTGATCTGGAAGGCGACAATTCCTATGCTCTGATCGTCAAAGGCCGTTCAATGATTGAAGACCACATTTGTGACGGAGATTATGTGGTCATTAAACCGCAATCCAATTGCGAGAACGGCGATATCGTCGTCGCAGTTCACCTTCTACAGGGCAGTGAAGGCAGTGCTACCCTCAAGCGCTTCTTCATGGAGAAAGAGCATGACCAGGTACGTCTACAGCCAGCTAACTCTGAAATGAATCCCATCTACGTTCCTAAGAGCGAATGGGACCAGGAGTGGCGGGTACAGGGTAAGGTAGTGGCAATTTTCCGCCCCTACCTGAGTCCATCCGGGCGTGCCGCCTGATTTCTCCTATAAGAGCTTAAAACCAGAACAGCAAAGGGATTGTGTTATTACCTCCCTAATACTTTCGCCTGCAGTGCAGAAGTGCCCGTTCTCTTTGCTGTCTATCTTTTTGTTTCTCCTACCTGAAACTTGCCCCGTTTTTGCCTTGTAGTTTTACTTCAAAACTGGTATACTCACAGCATGAAGTGCCCTACGCCAGAAAAGTGGGGTTTGTTTTATCTCAACCCGATCATACCCTGGCAGTGCAGAAAGGAATTATCTATGAGAGCCGCCGCAGTGGCGTTGGTGCTCATTGTAGGGGCCGCAGTGGTCCTCTGGTTTGGTAATATGCTCAATTCGTGGGTACTTGGTGGGCTAATGGGCGGTCTGGCTGCATTGCTACTTAGCATTCCCATCTCTTTGACTCTTTTTTCCTTCCTTGCCCGTCGGCACGATGAGCAGTTCAGAACAGCAGAGCAAGAAGAAGTCTCACTTGCACAGTCTGGCACCTATGGTTATGAGGATCATGCGGAAGTTGCGGCTGTCTACGAATTAGAGGACTATGAACTCTCACCTGAAGATGAATGGGACGAGGAGTACAATAATCGCCGGCGGAATCTGCCTGCACCGAATTATCCTCGTTTACCCGCTGCGGGCCAGGGCCACGCTTCTGCGTCTGTTGATGCGGGGTTGCACCAGCGAAACATGAACTATCCACCCATGTTGAGGAAGCAACCTGGGACAGCTCCTCTAGCTCGCGGGAAAAATGTTCCTGCGCCGCGGCCTTCACCTGCAAATAGGACATACTATCCTGGTTTCCCCGGATATTCAGGAAACTTACCTCGCGGTTTGCACCAATCGGCGGCATTGCGAACTGCACGGCAGGAAGCAGCACAACAACGAAATGATGTGGAAGTAGTACGGTCCACCACATATAACTTGAAGAGGCTTCCACCACCTCGCACCACGCATAATTCGACGGACCTCTCTCTTCGCCCAACGGAGCCACGTACTTCTCGCCAGTTGCCGCAGCAGGTACCCCCGATTCGCCGCAGGCGCACTGTAGACGCCGACCTCGTACCACCTGGCTATCTCCAGCGCCAGATAGGTAATCCGCAGACGGAACCTATCAGTGAAAACGCCTATTATCCTCAAACAGGCCCTGTCCGCCAGCAAACGTCGGGTCAGCTAGGGCGTAACCGCCAACTGGATGAGCAGTATCGTCATCCGCAGACGATTACCGGCAGCATCAAGAATCCGTTAGTACGCCGCCCTCCTTATATGTACGAGGATGATCCGCTGCGCCAGCAGCTGGCACAACAGGTCAATCCCCCCACTGTGCGCCGCTCTTCGCGCTACGAAGAATACGAGTACGAAGAAGAATAGTATACACGCGAGCCGTACTAGGCATCTGGCCTCTTTTCACAAAGTATGCTACTATTTGGCAAGTGCGAAAAGTGAAGGAGGCTCGTCCATTGTTAACTCACCTGACTGATATACTGACAACATTAATCAAAAACCTCTATAGCTCTACTGGCCTGGCTGGGATCGTACTGGCTATGGCTATCGAAAGTTGCTGCATCCCACTGCCCAGCGAGATTGTCATGCCGCTGGCCGGTGTCATGCTTGCAAGTGGCACCATATTGGGAGGTGTAAATCCCTGGGCAGGCCTCCTGCTCGTGGCTCTAGCGGGGGCTGTCGGCTGCCTCATCGGCTCGATGGCCGCCTACGGCATCGGCTTTGCTGGTGGACGCCCATTGCTGCTCAGGTATGGACGCTATATATTGATCTCCCAGCATGATGCCGATATGGCTGATCGCTTCTTCCAGCGTTGGGGTGGCGCAACTACCTTCTTCTCACGCCTGTTGCCGGTCGTACGTACCTATATCTCATTGCCTGCCGGTATCGCAGAGATGCCGTTTGTAAAGTTTTGCGTGTATACGCTGCTGGGTTCGTTTCCCTGGTGCTTGTTGCTGGCGTATGCCGGCTATGTGCTTGGCAATCACCTAGCTACCCTCGGCCCCATCTTCCGCAGCCTCGACGTGGTAATTATCGTGGCCGTAATCTTGCTGGTGGCTCTGTATATATGGCGGCATATTCGCAATGATCGCAAAGCCCGCGCCTCGCATGCTGTGGCTGAAGCAGAGGCCAGGTCTGTTAACCAGCAAATGCTTCAGTCTGAACAACCGCCTCCAGAACAAACACAATTTCAACAGCCGTGGCCACAGCCCCAACAATCATCCCAGCCTCCCCAGGCATCCAGGCCCAAATTGCCATGAACAGGTAAATTGAGTTGCCTATCATCATTTTTTGCGAGCACAGCCGGGAATAACAGCGAGGGAAAGCATGCAGAAGGATATGGATGCTCAGAAGGGATTGCGCTCATATATCAGGTGAGGCGAGTCCACATTGGCAAGACACCCCAACTGGACGAGTTGGCGCATGCCTGTGGGGAATTGTACAGCAAGACGCTCGTCTTTTTCTGGCTGGGCCCGAAGCACCTCATGCGTCTCTGGACTCACTCCAAGCTCCATGCCCATACCTCTGATGCGTGCGTACAAGCCTTCTTCGCTGCACTCTCAAGTTGGCGGGAGCGGCGGAAGACGGACCCGAACACACACCCGCCACGCCCCCGCAAGTGGTACTTCCGGATCGAGTACAAACGCTCTGCGATGAAACTTCAGGATGGCACGTTGCGGCTCTCCAATGGCCGTGGCAATGCTCCCCTGGTCCTCGATTGGCCCTGGCAGTTGCCGCAAACCGTGGTCATTCACTGGACGGGCACACAGTATCAAGAGCAAGCCGCAAGGCCGTGTGTTCCGCTGTACGAACAAGGGATGCCGCTTCACCTGGCATCGTGATGGGGCCGGAGCCTGCAATATCAGACACAAGTATCGTGGGGAATTCGGCGTCCCCCACGTAGTTGCGGAGATGGCACCCGCCACAGGCATACGGTTTGTGCCGCATCTCTGCGTAGTTCGCGAGCATTCGCGAGAAAACGTCTGCATGGGCAACTATGCAGAAGCCGCTACGGCTTTCGCCTAAGCGGAGTGTCATGAAGAACTACTCGCTTATGCGTTCTACCAGCGTCGCAGCACGACGCTGGAGGCGCTCTTCTAGTACAGGCTTCCAGAGGATCCAGTAGGCTATTTGAGAGCCTGCGTAAACCAGAGAGGTATCTATTAGCACGGATATCAGCGCATCGGGCAATCCTGCTGCTAGCTCTCCTGCGAGAGCGCTCACACAGATACCCAGTATGACTGCTGATAGGAATGCCTTCGTGAACTTGAGCAAACCTGACCAGGTCGCGGGACGAATAAATATAAGGATAGGTGGTACAAAGAAGCCAATGAGGAATGGTGCAGTTTCTTTTAGCAAATCCATCGAGTTTGATCCCCTTTCTAACTCAGTATACCCCGCATTATGAGGTATTGCAGGGAATTATACTATGCCCACTTGTTTTCTGCCAGGGGAACCGCGATAGTAGGCATTTCTGAGTAGTGGTTTGAGCACAACTCAGGCTGGTGGTCAACCTACAAGGCTTCCCTGTTCTCTAGAATATGCGATAATGGACTGTTTTGTGATGCTAATAAAATAGAGGGTAACTCATAAGGCTCTTCGTCTCCTGCCTGCCCGCCGTCCGGCAGACGAGGGCGCTGGCAGGTATGGGTATGATACAATGGAAAGCAGAGCAATTAGCTTTCTGCATGCGGATACACAACGACCAAGACGCATGTCAGCAATATTTTGAGCAAATTGGGAGTGCACAGCCGGACGCAGGCTACGCTCTACGCCATCCGCAATGGCCTGGCCTCACCCGGTTCATCGGAACAGGCAGGATAGGACCAGTAACTTATGAAACTACAAGAACCCGGTCCAGGCAAATGGCAGCTTTTTCGGATTTGGGCAAGCATCGGGCTGCAATCCTTTGGAGGCGGGGCAACGACGACGCTCTTGATACAGCGTGCGTTTATAGAGAAGCATAGATGGCTGTCAATAGAAGAGTTTATGCACCTGTGGAATTTATGTATTCTTACTCCTGGCATCAACCTTGTAGCCCTGACTGTCTTGATTGGGCGCAAGCTGGGCGGAGCCTGGGGCATAGTCGTCTCCCTGGCGGGTTTGTTGCTGCCGAGTGCAACCATCACCTGCCTGATTACGGCCGGCTTTGCCTCGGTTCAACATCTGCCTGTAGTGCAGGAGATACTACGGGGTGTAGTTCCAGCCACCGCAGGAATTATGCTGCTCGTCGGACTTAATTTTGCCCTACCTCTCATCCGTAGAAGCTATAAAGAAGGGACGCTCTATTTGCTGGCGAGTGGTGTTCTCATTATTGCCTGTATGCTTGCTGTCATTCTCTTGAAGCTCTCGGTGATCGTTGTAGTTCTCGGCACTGCATTCCTTGGCGCGTTCTTCTTTCCTTCACGATCAGGGGCTCCTCTCCTTGAACAAAAACAGGGGGATTAGCCATGATTAATCCACTCATTTACTTCCTTCTTTTCCTGAAAGCCTCGCTCTTCTCAACTGGGGGCTTCAGCAATTTACCCAGCCTGCACCAGGATTTGATTGACAATGGCTGGGCTCAGGAAAGCGACTTCGGGCAATCTATTGCTATAGGTCAAATCAGCCCTGGCCCTAATGGATTATGGGTCATCAGCCTGGGTTACCTCACCTATGGCTATCCTGGCGCACTCCTCGCCTTAATTGCTATCACTATTCCTGCGTTCCTGGTGCTCGTCATCTCTGCCGGTTATACGCGCATCGAACATAGAGCATGGGTGCAGGGCGCTATGCATGGTGTGTCACTCGCAGTCGTTGGTCTCCTGCTCACCGTCGTTTGGACTATTTTGCGCCAACCTGGAGTAGACTGGAAAGGGCTGCTGATAGCCGTAGGTGCCTTCGGACTGGCTGCGAGTCGTAAAGTAAACATTCTGATTATTTTAAGTCTGGCAGGACTTGCGGGGTATCTATTATATCGGTAGGAAAGCTTTGAATAACTCTCGTCTATTCCCTCAGGTGGGTTATTGGTAAAAATATCTAGTGGTATAGACGACTTGACAAGTGGTCAGAAAGAGCATATTATTTTTATATGGACCGTTCAAGAGTTTCCGCCAGAGCGTATGGTTGTTCCACTCCAGGCGTAGAAAGGAGTTAAAAAATTTCTAGGGGGCATCCTGGTACTCGGGCCGCATTCGGCAGGAGTATCTAGAGTATGCACTATGTCTCGGCTACCGCGAAAAAGGTAGATCGCTACCTTACTGATTCTAGCAAGGGGGTAGATCCATGAAAGACTACTCCATCAGTATCGCCTTAGTTAAGAGGAGAATTTGCGATGAGTTCTGTTAACCCATCATCCCAGGTCACGACCCCTACAGCGGCCGGCCCCAACGTCGGCGACCGCGTACTGGGGGCACTGCAGAGCGTTGGACGCTCATTTATGCTTCCTATAGCCGTGCTGCCCGCTGCTGGACTGCTCCTGCGCTTTGGCCAGCCGGACCTGTTGAACTTGCCCTGGATGGCCGCTGCAGGGGGCGCCCTCTTCGACAATCTGTCAATGATCTTCGCCGTCGGTATCGCCATTGGCCTCACCGGTGGAGAAGGAGCCGCGGCGCTCGCCGGTCTCGTCGGATTTCTTGTATTTAATGGCGTCTTTAAAGCAATCATCCCGCAGGTGAACGGGTTGCCTGACCCGACTATCTCCATGGGTGTGCTCTCGGGTATCCTCGTAGGTTTGGTTTCGGCCGGCCTCTACCGGCGCTTCTATGATATCCGCCTACCAGACTTCCTCGCCTTCTTTGGAGGAAAACGCTTTGTTCCCATCATCACCGCCTTGGCCGCGCTCGTACTCGGGGCTATTTTCGGTTTGATCTGGCCTCCGATCCAGGGCGTGATCAACGCGGTTGGCCAGGGAATCGTAGGACTCGGACCTCTCGGTCCTGGCATCTACGGATTCTTGAACCGCCTGCTCATCCCGCTTGGCCTGCACCATGTGCTCAACACCTATGTCTGGTTGCAGCTCGGCACCTTTCACGGGGCGCACGGGGTCGTGAATGGCGACCTGAGCCGCTACTTCGCGGGCGATCCCACCGCCGGGAACTTCATGGCAGGGTTCTTCCCCATCATGATGTTCGGCTTGCCCGCGGCATGCCTGGCTATGATCCGCTATGCAAAGTACCCCAAGGTTGCGGCTGGCATCCTGCTCTCGGCGGCGCTCACCTCCTTCGTCACCGGGGTCACCGAACCGATTGAATTCGCCTTTCTCTTCGTTGCCCCTGTTCTCTTTCTCGTTCACGCCATCCTGACGGGCACCGCATTGGCAGTATGCACTATCCTTGGCATCAGGATAGGCTTCACCTTCTCCGCCGGCCTCACCGACTTATTGATCAACTTCGGGAAAGCGAATACCAGCAATCCCTGGCTGCTCATCGTCGTTGGGCTCGTCTATGCCGTCGTGTACTACTTTGTCTTCAGCTTCTTCATCACCCGCTTTGACCTGGGAACTCCAGGCCGTGGCGAAGTCTCGACAGGGCTGACTGCTGACTGGATCTTACCCGAGAGCCAGCGCGGACCCAGGCCCGCGAAGCAGACATCTGAAGCCGAAGCCTCGACTGCGGAAGATGCCGACGACGTACGGGCCAGGGAAGTGCTCGCGGCTCTCGGAGGCAAGGCGAATGTGCAGAGCGTGGAAGGATGCATCACGCGACTGCGGCTCTTTGTCAACGACGCTGCTCAGATCGACGAGCCTCGTCTCAAGAGCCTGGGTGCCTCCGGTGTCATCAAGCAGGGCAAGATCGTCCAGGTCGTGCTGGGAACGCAGTCTGACAGGATTGCCAGTCGCATGAAGCGCCAGATGAAAGAGCGCAGCACTGAAGATGCTGGAGAATAGGTAGAGAGCCCATGGCAGAGATACACGTTCTTGCGCCGCTCGACGGCGCGGTAGTCGACCTTGAAACCGTTCCCGACGAGGTTTTCGCGCAGAAAATGGCGGGCGATGGCGTTGCTATCGATCCATCGGGGCAGGTTGCCGTAGCCCCCATCTCCGGCGACCTGGTCAAGCTGTTTCCTGGTGGCCACGCCTTTGGCATCGCTGCGAGCGATGGTGTCGAGCTTATCGTGCACATTGGGCTCGATACGGTCGAACTCAAAGGTGAAGGGTTCGAGAACATCGCCACCGAGGGCCAGGTGGTCCAGGCTGGAACGCCAATCGTCCGCTTCGACCGTGCAGTGATTGAGCGCCTGGGCAAGGTAATCCTCAGCCCCGTCGTGTCAAGCGGCGCTGGCAGGATCGTACGACGTGCCAGCGGCACAGTCCAGGCCGGGCGTGACGTTCTCTTTGTCCTGGAGGTCTAACGTCAAACCCGTTTGAGTAGTAATAATAGAAGACGGGAACCCTGTTCCTTGGATAGGGTTCCCTGGTCATCTGTGTCTGCTCGCCGCCGCAAGCGGCGAGCAAGGAACAGAAGTATGGAACACACAATGGAACGAACGGTCACCATTAGAAGCAAGTCGGGGCTGCACGCCCGCCCGGCTGCCATCTTCGTGCAGAAAGCGAAGGGATTTCAGAGCCAGATTACGCTGACTAAAAATGAGAAGACCGCCAACGCTAAATCTATCCTCTCTGTCCTTACCCTTGGCGCCGCGCAGGGCGACCAGGTCGTTCTCAAGGTCAATGGTGATGATGCTGAGATCGCCATAGGCGAGTTAGCTTCCCTACTCGAAGAAGACCTGGGATGAGTCTGGTTACAACGTTATCCGTAGCCATCGTAGTCTTCTTTTTGGCGTAGCTCTTCGTCCCTCTCCTCTTCGATGTGCCCCGCATACTCTTTCTGGGTACTGGCATCGCCGTCGCCTGCCATTTTACTGCTAATTATATCCGCTCCTTTGAGACTGGTGTCAACTAGCATCATATCGGGTCTATACTCTGTGCCGCTGTGGGGAAGCGGATTCTTATGCTGCTCCTTCTTCCTCCCGAAACGCAAGTAGAGGGAAGGGACGATGAACAGGTTGAGTACCGTCGAGGTGACCAGGCCGCCCAGGATGACGATGGCCATCGGGTGCTCGATCTCGTGGCCAGGGATATCGCCGGAGATCGCCAGGGGCACCAGGGCCAGCCCTGCCGCCAGCGCCGTCATCAGGATCGGCGCGAGCCGCTCCCGCGCTCCCCGCAGCACGAGTCCGGGCCCGAACGGCTCGCCTTCGTGCCGTTCAAGATGCTGGCAGTGGTTGATCAGCATGATGCCGTTGCGGGCCGCGATGCCGAACACTGTGAAGAAGCCCACCAGCGAGCCGAGCGAGATGATCCCGCCCGTTGCGAAGGCCGCCAGCACCCCGCCCACCAGGGCCGATGGCAGGGTGAAGAAGGCCAGCAACGCCAGGCGCCAGCTGCCGAAGGCCGCTTGCAGCAATAGTAAGACTCCGATGGCGGCAGCGATGCCGAAGAGGAGCAGGTTGCTCTGGGCCGCCTGCCGCTCTGCGTACTCTCCGAGCACCTCCGTGTGGTACTCCAGAGGAAACTTGACCCCTTGCAGGTGCTGTTTGACGTCGTTCACCACGGCGCCGAGATCGCGCCCGCGCGCGTTGAGGTAAACGTCGATGTAACGTGAGTTGTGTTCGCGCTCGATCAGGTTCGGGGTTGGCAAGATGCGCACGTCGGCTACATCTCTCAGGCGCACCGTGTGGCCGTCGGGCGTGCTGATGAGCAGATCGCGGATACTGTCCAGGCTCTGGCGTGTGTTGGGCGTGCCCCACACCATCACATCATACACCTTCCCATCCCGGTGAATGTCACTGACTTCGGTGCCTGCTATCAATGTGGCCGCCGCCCGGCGCACGTCCCCCGGTTTGAGTCCATAGTGCTGGGCCTTGGCCAGGTCCACCTCGACCTGGATGTGTGGCACATCAACCTGGAGTTCCATATGCACATCAGCGGTACCGTCGATCTGCGCGAGGGTTTGCCTCACCTGCTGGGCCTTGCCGCGCAGGACGTCCAGATTGGGGCCATAAATGCGCACGACGATCTGATAGCTCGATCCCACCAGCACCTCATCGATCCGCTCGTTCAGGTAGGTCTGCACATCGTGATAGAGCCCGGGGTAGCCATCGACCACCTCCCGGATGCGCGCCACCGTTTTGTCATAATCGGCGTTAGGATCGACGCTAATCCAATTCTCGGCGAAATTGATACCGGACACTTCCTCCCCTTGCACGGCACGCCCTATATGGGAGCCGAAGCTGCGAACTCCTGGAATGGACCGCAGCTCGCGACTGTCCTGGGTCGTGACCCGTACGACTTCATCATGGGTCGTGCCCGGCGTGGTCACCCAGTGCATGAGGAAATCTCTCTCCTTGAACGCCGGGAACAGCGATTCCCCGAGGAATGGCAACACCGCCAGCCCCAGCAGCACGATCGCACAGACGGTGGCGAACGCCGGGTAGGGCGTGCGAATGATGCGCCCCAGCAGCGCGCTGTAGCCGCGCTGCAGCCAGCGCAGCAAAGGAGACTCGCGCCGTTCGAGCGGCGCATTACGCAAGAGGAGCAGGCACAGCGCCGGAGTGACGGTCAGCGCCACCACCATCGAAGCCAGCAGGGCAAGCGCGTAGGAGAGGGCCAGGGGCTGAAAGAATGAGCCCGACACGCCGCTCAGGAAGAAGATCGGCACCAGGACCGCCACATCGATCAGCACGGCGTAAATGATGGCGCTGCGTACCTCGAGCGAGGCCTCCAGGATGATGCTGGCCGTCGACCTGTTGCCGCCCTCCCTGCGCTGCTGGCGTAGCCGCCGCACGATGTTCTCCACGTCGATGATCGCGTCATCGACCACCCCGCCGATGGCGATCACGAGCCCCGCCAGGACCATCGTGTTGATCGTGGCCCCGCGCTGATCGAGCACGAGCCCGGCAGCCACCAGGGACAACGGGATCGCCACCAGGCTGATCAGCGCGCTACGCCACTCGAAGAGGAAGGCACCAAGGACCAGCACCACCAGCAGACAAGAGATGAGCAGCGCATTGGTAAGATTGTTGACCGCCATATCGATGAAGCTCGCCGAGCGAAAAATGTTGGAGTCGATCTGGATACCGGGAAGACCAGGCCGCATCTCATCGAGCGCTTTGTCGATCCCTCGCGTCACCTCCAGCGTGTTGGCCCAGGGGAATTTCTCAACGATGAGCAGCAGGCCGGGGCTGTCGTTAATGACCGCGTCCCCAATGAGCGGTTGATGATCCCACACCACCTGGCCCAGATCGCCCAGTGTCAGCGGCGAACCATCGCTCTTTTTCCGGTCATGAACGGGCACTTTGGCCAGGTCCTCTGGCCCGATGACGGGCAAGATGTGCTGGATATCGAGTCTTTGATTGGGGGTATCGATCAACCCGCCGACGCGGGTCTTCGCTGCGTTCGTGTACTTCAAGAGCCCGTAGTCCAGGGCATCTGAGGTGACCTCCTGTACTTCATCCAGCGAGACATGGTAGGCTTGCAATTTTTTCGGATCGACCTGCACCTGCAACTGTTTAAACCGGTCGCCCCACGTGACGACATTGGCCACGCCAGGAACCGCCATCAAGCGCCACCTGATGGTCCAATAGGAGATCATCGACAGGTCCGTGAGGGAATAGGTGTGCGAGGACAGTCCGATCTGCATGACCCGGCTCGTCGCCGAGAGAGGTGGGAGCATCCATGGTATGCCCGCCCAGGATGGCAAGGTGCGTATCGCCACTGCAAGACGCTCTTGCACAAACTGCCGCGCTTGCATGATGTCGGTGCCGGACTGGAAGATGAGGGTGATCGCCGAGAGCCCGGGGACCGACTTGGAGCGCATGGTGTCCAGCCCTGGAGTGCTGTTGAGCGAGTTTTCCAGTGGAATGGTGACCAGGGATTCCACCTCCTGGGAGGACATGCCTGGAGCTTCGGTCTGAATCTCGACAAAGGGCGGGGCGAACTCGGGAAAGGCGTCCACTGGCATGCTGCGCAGTTGGGTGATGCCAATGAGCATCATCGCCGCGGCGACAGCAAGCACCAGGAAGCGAAAGTGAAGGCTTGATCCGACGATCCAACGCATCATGGCTCAAGACCTCCCTCGAACTCGGTGCCATACAACTCGGGCGCCCCGACCGTCACTACCGCGGTGCCGGAAGGTGGACCCTCCGACAGAACCGCCAGGTCACCATCGATGTAGTCGACACTGATGTGCGCTCGAACGAAGGTGAGGGGTTCAGGGTTCGTGTATACCCAGGTGTTGCCGTGCAGGTCGTATAACAGCGCAGAGTAGGGAATGACCTTCCGCGGCGTCCCGCGAATCTGCACGTCATGCACCGTGGTCGTCTGGATGCCAAGCCGATTGGCTGCCTTCGCGGTCAATATCACGCGACTGAGGCCCGCCTCTCCGAGTCGCTCAACCCTGGCTGGTTCGTTGGTGCCGTCCCCCTGGTTTGCCGAGCTTGTTGGTGTCTGTGCGCACGCGGCAAGTTGTAGGGCGGCGATGATCAATAGTATCGCAACCATCCATCGATGACTGTGCCACACTCGCTTCATCTTCACTGTGTCAGCTTCAGGGCTAGCAACTGGTTGTGTCCCATCTGGCTGTAGCGTATCTGACTGCGACTCACCTCTTTGTGTCCCATCTTGCTCCGCCCTGATCGTTGTAGAACCCCGATTTATCGTGGGTCCAGGGCTGGCTTTTTTCGTTCCAAAGCGCAAGTACAGCGAGGGAACAATGAACAGGTTGAGCAGCGTCGAGGTGACCAGGCCGCCCAGGATGACGATAGCCATCGGGTATGCGATCTCTTGACCAGGGATATAGCCGGAGACCGCCAGGGGCACCAGGGCCAGCCCTACCGCCAACGCCGTCATCAGGATCGGCGCGAATCGCTCCCGCGCTCCCCGCAGCACGAGCTCAAGGCCGAACAGCTCGCCTTCGTGCCGTTCGAGATGCTGGTAGTGGCTGATCAACATGATGCCGTTGCGTGCCGCTATCCCGAACACCGCGAGCAATCCCAGGAGCGAAGCAAGCGAGATCACCCCGCCCACCGCCAAGGCCGCTAACACTCCGCCTACCAGGGCCGACGGCAGGGTGAAGAAGGCCAGCAACCCCAGGCGCCAACTGCCGAAGGCCGCCTGCAGGAGGAGGAGGACCCCGAGTGCAGCGGCGCTGCCGAAGAGGAGCAGGCTCTTCTGGTCGGCCTGTCGCTCTTCGTACTCCCCGAGCACCTTCGCATGGTACTCCAGCGGGAAATTGATCGCCGCGAGACGCGCTTTGACGTCACTCACCACTGCGTCAGGGTCGCGCCCGCGCACGCTGAGGCCAACGTCGATGCGCCGCGAGACGGTTTCATGTTGTATCATGTTCGGAGTGGGCAGGATTCGCACATCGGCCACATCCCCCAGGCGCACTTGCTTGCCGCTGGGTGTGTCGATGAGCAGTTCACGGATGCTGCTCAGGCTGTGGCGCGTGTTGGGCGTACCCACCACCACCACCTGGAACACCTTCTGTTCCTCGAAAAGGCTGCCGGCTTCAATGCCCGCTACCAGGGTCGACACCGCCCGTCGCACATCACCCGGTTTGAGTCCATAGCGCTGAGCCTTCGCCAGGTTCACCTGGATGTCCACCTGTGGCTGCTCGACTTGGAGTTCCGTATGTACATTGGCGGCACCCTCGATCTCCGCGAGAGCCTGTTTCACCTCCTCGGCCTTGCTGCGCAGGATGTTCAAATCCGGACCGTAGATGCGCACGACGATATCGTCGCTTGATCCCGTCAGCACCTGTCTGGTCGTTGCCTTCAGGTACGTCTGTACGTCGCTCCTGATGCCAGGATAGCCGCCGGCCACCTTCTGGATGGCAGCCACTGTCGTGTCATAGTCGGCGTTCGGATCGATGTTGACTGCAAACTGGGCAGAATTGACGTCGACCACCTGATCCCCCAGCACAGCACGTCCGATATTGACCGCGACATTGCGGACCCCTGGGATGGACCGCAGCTCGCGACTGGCCAGAGTCGTGATCCGGGCCATTTCCGGATAGGACGTGCCAGCCGGGCCCTGCCATTGAATGATGACGTCCGATTCCTTGAATGCAGGGAGCAGCGGCACCCCAAGGAATGGCAGCGCCGCCAGACCCAGCAGCATGATGCCACAGATAGTGGCGAATGCCGGGTACGGGGTGCGGATGCTCCACCTCAGAACAGCGTTGTAGCCGCGCTGCAGCCAGCGCAGCAGGGGCGGCTCGCGCCGCTCAAGCGCTACATTCCGTAAAAGAAGCAGACACAGCGCCGGGGTGACGGTTAGCGCCACCGCCATCGAGGCCAGCAGGGCCAGCGCATAGGAGACGGCCAGCGGCTGGAAGAAGGCGCCCGACACGCCATTCAGGAGCAGGACCGGCAACAAAGCCAGCAGGATGATCAGCGTCGCGTAGATCGTGGCGCCGCGCACTTCGAGCGAGGCCTCTAGGATGATGCTGGCTGTCGCGCGATCGCTGCCCGCCTGGCGCTGCTGGCGCAGCCGCCGCACGATGTTCTCCACGTCGCTGATCGCGTCGTCGACAACGATGCCGACGGCTATTAAGAGCCCCGCCAGGACCATCGTGTTGATTGTGGCCCCGCGTAAGTACAGCACGAGCCCGGCCGTCACCAGCGCTATCGGGATAGTCACCAGGCTGATCAGTGCAGCACGCCAGTGGTAATGGAAGACAAGGAGGACCAGCGCCAGGAGAAGCAAGCCGATGAGCAGCGACCAGGTGAGGTTACCCATCGCCAGTTCAATGAAGCTCGCCGGACGGAAAATGGTGCTGTCGATCTGGATACCGGAAAGACCTGGCCGCAACTCATCGAGCTTTGCTTCGACGCCACGCGTCACCTCCAGCGTGTTGGCCCCTGGGAACTTCTCGATGACGAGCAGGAGGCCAGGGCCATTGTCGAGGATGTCGTCCCCAATGAGCGGCTGGTGATCTTCCACCACCGCGGCCACGTCACCCAGGCGCAGCTTCGTGCCCTCGACGTTCACCTGGGCGAGGTCGTCCGGCGATGAGATAGGCAAGACATGCCGCACCTCGAGCCGCTGTTGGGGAGTATCGATCCACCCTCCGCTGCCGGGCGTCGATGCGTTTAAGAAGCTGAGTGGCGACACCCACAAGGCATTGCCGGTGGTTGAGACGATTTGATCGAGCGTGACATGGTGGGCTTGCAACTTTTTCGGATCGACGAGCACCTGCAGCTGGTGGTCCCGCATGCCCCAGATGGCCACATTCGCCACGCCGGGCACGGACAACAGGGCGGGCCGAATGGTCCAACGGGCGAGCACCGACATCTCGATCGCGGACACCTGCTTGGAGGAAAGCCCGATCATCATGACCCTGCTCGTCGCTGACAGCGGTGGCAGGATGACAGGCGCTTGTGCCACGTTCGGCAGCGCATATGCCAGGCTCAGACGCTCGCTCACCAACTGGCGGGCACGGATGATGTCAGTACCGGGCTGGAAGATGAGGGTGATCGACGATAGCCCAGGGACCGACGTGGAGCGCATGGTTTGCAGCCATGGTGTGCCATTAAGCAACTCCTCCAGGTTGAGAGTGACCAACTCTTCCACTTCGGAGGCCGAAAGTCCGGGGGCTTCGGTCTGCACCTCCACATACGGTGGTGCGAACTCGGGTAGGGCATCCACCGGCATAGTGCGCAGTTGGCTGATACCAACGAACATCATCGCCACGGCGAGAGCAACCACGAAGAGCCGGAACTTCAGGCTCCACTCAACGATCCAACGCATCATGGCAAAAAACCTCCCGGTGTAGTCAATGTCCACATCCTTTCAGAATTTGATTGGGACTATTCAAGCTGCCAAGTACAATTCAGCCAACTAGAGGTCACAATAATTTTTTGCGTAAGTAACTATTCAGGTCATCCCTTAAAGCAATATACAAAGAGTTCAAAGTTGGATTATATCGATTTATACTACGACTATTTTGAATAGCCAACTCCAAAAGCACCGTGGCGGATTCTAAAATATCTGAATAGCTACTCAGGTGAAACAAACACTCTGTCGTAGAATGCCTTCACAGGTTGATCTATCGAAGTACACTAAAAGAGGCTGAGAAACACACATCTCGCATCTCTCGTAGGGGAAACACAGTTCACAGTCGCTCATCATTAACCTTTATGTGAGTTTAGCCTTGTCACTGTCGAGATAAGGAGCGGTCAATGCTTACCCTCGACCCTTCAAGCGTTTCAGCCCAAAGTGTTTTTGTACATATCTACACATGGATGGTCATACTGGTTTTACCCCTGAGAACTTGCGCTCCAATAAATAAGACGCCAGAAGTAGTAGTTTTTAGCATTTACGTTTTTTAGCCCTATTCGATGCCGATACATATGCCTTCCAAATATGTTCGAAACGATTGCCATAGCCTCTGTTTTGACTCATTGCACACAAGTGTATCTTGACTCTCTGAGTTGAATCTGTGAAAAGGCTGAGAATATCTCGCGCAGCGGGAATTTACGCGAGTCTTCGAAAGAATTTTACACGATGGTCGAAACCACTGGTGGAATAGCGGTTCAAAGAACCAAGAGCATTATAAGCGGGATGTATCGACTGGAGCAAGAGCAGGAGGTTAAGATCAGGTTAAGAACGGGTTGTGATTTCCTGATGGCACGTGCAAATTTCACTGTCCTCAGTGATAGAAGCACCCTGAACGTGAAGTCAACTCTTTCACGAGGGGAAGACTTCGTTCTGTGATGCTGGTGCATACATTGAGCTCGGCATCACAGAACGGCGACGAAGAACTGTGTTTCACGACAGGAGCTTATCGAGCGTGATCGGCAGATCGCGGATACGGATGCTCGTCGCGTGATAAACAGCATTAGCGATTGCAGCGGCGGTACCTACGATCCCGATCTCGCCAATCCCCTTGGCGCCCATCAGGCTGACGTGCGGGTCGTCTTCATCGATCCACGTCACATCGACTGTGCCAACATCGGCGTTCGTCGCGATGTGGTACTCTGCGAAGTCGTGGTTTACGTAGTCGCCGAAGCGAGGATCCAGAACGCTCTCCTCATGTAACGCCATCGACAGCCCCATTGTCATCCCACCCAGGAGCTGTGAGCGGGCCGTTTTCGCGTTGATGATGCGACCAACGGCGAAAACGCCGAGCAGCCGCGGAATGCGGACCTCACCGGTGTCGATGTTCGCGCGAACCTCCGCGAACTGCGCACCGTAGGCATGCATCGCGAACCGCTGAGCCTCAGGATTCTCTCCGACCTCCCCGGCCGCTTCGAGCCCCTCGGCGGGAATGACTCCGTCATATTCGTCGCGCAGGCGCGAGCGGAGCCTGCGAGCTGCCTCGAAAATGGCAGATCCCCATGACGTGGTTCCCATCGAGCCTCCGGCGATCTGTGCACGCGGCAGTCTGCTGTCGCCAATCTCAAGATGCACGCGCTCCAGCGGAACCTCAAGCGCATCCGCTGCAATCTGGGTGAGTACTGTCCAGGCTCCGGTCCCAATATCCGAGGCATCGATGAGCACGCTGTAGTGCCCCTGGTTATTGACGCGCACAAGGGCCGTTGATGGTCTTCGACGCGCCGGATACGTCGAGGCAGCGACGCCAGTTCCGATGAGCCATCGGCCCTCGGCACGCATCCCAGGTCTTGGGTCGCGCTGCTGCCAGCCGAAGCGCTGCGCACCTTCCCGCAGGCACGCAACGAGGCCGCGGCTGCTGAAGGGATGGCCGGTTTCGGGGTCGATCTCGGGTTCGTTCCGCATACGGAACTCGATCGGATCGAGCCCACATGCCATCGCCATCTCGTCCATTGCTGACTCAAGCGCGAACATCCCCGGACACTCGCCAGGTGCGCGCATGATCGTCGGCGGTGGTATATCGAGCCGCGCGAGTCGATGCGTGGTACGACGGTTTGGTGCAGCATACATCATGCGCGTCGCAACAGCAGTCTGCTCTGCAAACTCGTGAATGGTCGAGGTCTGCTCGACGACATCGTGTGCAATCGCCGTGAGCTGGCCGGTGTTGCCGGCACCTAGACGGATGCGTTGGATCGTCGGTGTGCGATAGCCGACCACCGCAAACATCTGCTGTCGTGTGAGTGTAAACTTCACAGGTCGCCCCGCTACCTGTGCCGCCATCACCGTGAGAATCACGTGTGGGTGGGTGAAGGCCTTGGAACCGAATGCACCACCGACATAGGGCGAAATAATGCGCACGCGCTCGGGTTGGAGTCTGAACGCCTGGGCGACATCGTCCAGGATCCTGTGTGCACCCTGGTTCGTGTCGTAAAGGGTGACGCCGTCATCGCTCCATGTCGCGACCGTCGCATGCGGTTCAAGCGGATTGTTGTGGTAGGCCGGCGTGGTATAGGTGTGGTCGAGCGAGATGGAAGCGTGTGCGAGTGCTGCCTTGATGTCGCCGCTCTCCGTGTCGGTCTCGTAGCTGGGATTGACCTTCTCAGGCTTGTACAGATCTCCGCGATCTGTACGTAGCTCGACGTCATGCGGCTGCTCCTCATAGCGGACAATAACGAGGCCCGCAGCATGGCGCGCAATCTCCAGTGTCTCGGCGACGACGACGGCAACGAACTGGCCATGGTATGCGATGGCATCAGATTGGAACACTGCAAGTTCAGCATTATTTAGCGCTGCAAGACGCGGCGCATTCTCGTGTGAGAGTACAGTGACGATGCCAGGAAGCGCACGTGCGGCACTGGTATCGATCGACACGATCCGTCCCTTCGCGATTGTACTCTGTACCGGGAACGCATAGGTCACCCCTTCGACTGGATACTCGAATGAGTAGGTCGCTGTGCCGGTGACTTTCTTTGGACCATCAATGCGGTCCAGAGGTGCGCCAATGGCCCGTATTGCTCGGTTCATCATCGATTCTCCTCCTTTGTGAGGTCGAGCAACGTGCGAACGAGGATGTTGCGTGCGAGTGGGACCTTGAACGCGTTGTCACGTAGTGGCTGCGCGTCGGTGAGCTCGGCATCGGCAGCCTGGCGGAACGTCTCCTCAGTTGCCGGTACGCCACGCAGCGCGTTCTCAGCCTTCGTCGCCCGCCACGGTACGTGCGCGACGCCGCCAAAGGCAATGCGCGCGTCGCGCACGATGCCGCCGGCAACATCGACTGCTGCGGCCACCGAGACGAGCGCGAATGCGTACGACGCACGATCGCGGACCTTGCGATAGTACGAGCGTGCTGCGAATGCCAGTGGGGGCAGGTCGACAGCCGTGATTAACTCACCGTGCTCGAGCACTGTGTCGCGTTGCGGTTCGTCGCCAGGTAGGCGGTGGCAGCGGACGAGCGGAATCGTCCGCTCTCCGTTCGGCCCGAGCACGCGCACGACGGCATCAAGGGCGACCATCGCGACGGCCATGTCTGATGGATGCGTTGCAATGCACGCCTCTGATGTCCCCAGGATAGCCAGGTTGCGGTGATAGCCCTCGCGTGCGGAACAGCCGCTGCCAGGTTCACGTTTGTTGCACGGCTTGGAGACATCCTGGAAGTAGACGCAGCGTGTACGCTGCAACAGGTTTCCGCCGGTTGTCGCCAGGTTGCGCAGTTGGCCTGAGGCACCTGAGAGCAGCGCCTGCGCGAGCATAGGATAGCGCGTGCGAATGGTGCGATCGGCTGCGAATTCGCTGTTGCGCACTGCAGCACCGATACGGACGCCACCATCTGGAAGCAATTCGATACGATTATAGGGAAGACGTGCAACGTCGACAAGCAGATCCGGCTTCGCGACTCCTAGCTTCATGAGGTCAACAAGGTTCGTCCCGCCGCCCAGGAAAGCTCCCGTTGGTGCCTGGCTGAGCGTCGCGACAGCACTGGATGCGTCACTCGCACGTTCGTAACGGAAAGGATTCATGGCGCCACCTCCTTGATTGCTGGGATGATGTTCGCATACGCGGCACACCGGCAGAGATTGCCACTCATGCGCTCCCGGATCTCATCGTCGTCGAGCGTTACATGGTCGGCATTCAGATTGGCGCTCACCGCACTAGGCCAGCCGTCCCCAGCCTCGCGCAGCATCCCGACCGCTGAGCAGATCTGTCCCGGAGTACAGTAGCCGCACTGGAACGCGTCGTGTGCGATGAACGACCGCTGTAGTGGGTGTAGGTTCTCGCCATTGGCGAGCCCTTCGATAGTGATAATCTGGGCGTCCTGGTGCGCGACGGCGAGCGCGAGACAGCTGTTCACGCGCCGGCCATCGAGCAGGATGGTACAGGCACCACACTGCCCGTGGTCGCAGCCCTTCTTGGGGCCAGTGAATCCGAGATGCTCGCGCAGCGCGTCCAGGAGCGTCGTACGGGTATCGATGAAAAGCCGGTGCGCTGTCCCGTTCACCCAGAGGGTGATCTCAACTCGGCTGGGCAAGGAGTCCCCCGTCTTTGAAACGGAGGAGGAATTGCCCCAAAACACGCCTTGTTCCTTATTTTGCATTCTTTTCTCCTCTCTTGCCCTTTTCATATACGTGTGCTATCCTGTGCATGTAGGCTTAGGCACTCTGCTTCGGCAGAGAGAGACGGTTCGCCTACACGGTTCCTTTCCAACTGAACGTAGGGCGTTCTGAGCCAGAATCCAGGCTCAGGTAAAACGTTCGTGGTCGAATAACGCTGCTCATTCGGCATGCTGAGTGAGCACGGGTAGCTTGTCATGCTGCCCTGATGTGTCGGTTGATGAAGCCAAAGCGGAAGGGTCTCCTTTCCGAGTTGAGGTAGAGACTAGACACAAGCTCCCGCATTCATGCGGGGGTTCATGACTGTCCATAGTTCCTATGTTTCGCTTTCTCCAAAGGCATGAGCGGGATGAGATGCAGCGTCTCGCTGCGCTTCGCGCTCTTTAAGACGTGCAATCTTTTGTTGCAACGTAGCCATGTGCCGCTCCAGTTCCTGCATATGCAGTTCCAGGGAGTGCTGGTGTTGTTCAAGCATGAGACGGCGTTCGGTAAGCGTAGCGGGACCCTGGCGGCGCAGTTGGGCAAAGCGCACCATCTGTGCACGAGGCATGCCTGTATCCCGTAATCGGATGAGCAAGTCGATCCAGCTGATATCGTGCTGTGTATAACGACGATGGCCGTTTTGCATCCTCTCTACTGGTTCAAGCAGCCCGATGCGTTCATAGTAGCGCAAGGTATCGATGCTCAGCCCCGTCTGTTGAGCAGCCTGTTTGATAGTCAGTTCTGTTTCCATACTGCAAGTATATGCCCTGGAGTCCACTCCAGGTCAAGGGGTTGTATCAACATTTTTCCAGGACGCTTTCATGCAAGAGTCAGCCAGACACTGAAAGTACTACCTTTGCCTGGTGTGCTTTCAGCAGTAATGTGGCCGCCGAGCTGTTCTACCAGCATCTGCGCGATGGGTAGGCCCAGCCCTGTCCCCTGGCGTGAGCGTGCGCGATCAGCACGATAGAAGCGATCGAAGATATGCTCCAGGTCAGCAGGCTCCATGCCGATGCCGGTGTCACGCACACGCAGCGCTGCTTGCCCATTTACCCGCTCGAGCGAGACTATCACGCGCCCGGCTTCTTCTTCACTGCCTACCGGCGTGTACTTGAGTGCATTATCGAGGAGGATGAGCGCCACACGACGCAGGCTTTCCTCGTCACCGCGCACGCGCGCTGGCTCAATATGGCCGATCTCCAACTTCAACTGCGATCCCTCCGTGCTCAGCCGCCTGCGTAGTTGACGCACCAGTTGGAGCACCTCGTGATCCAACTCGACAGTCGGTTCATGTTGTATGCTCCCCTCTGCCGTAATTCCCGTTTCATGTGTTTCGAGCGAGGTATCCTGGTTGGCATCGGCTCGAGCCAGGAGCAGCAACTCTTCCACCAGTTTCGCCAGTCGAAGCGTCTCTTCGTGTACGTCAGCGAGCATCGCGCTCCGCTCCTCGGGTGGCAGTTCATTCAAATGACGCTGCAAGAAGGCCAGATTGCCCCGGATCGTGGTGAGTGGAGCACGCAGTTCGTGCGAAGCGTCGTCGACGAAGCGGCGCTGGGTCTGTGTTGCGCTCTCCAGGAAGGCAAGCATCTCGTTGAACGTATCCACCACCTGTGCCATCTCGTCGTGTCCACGAGGCCGGGATACTCGTGGGCGCAGGTTGCCAAGGCGTGTGCCGCGTGCCGTGGAGGCGGCAATGGCTCGCGCGGTCGCTACGATTCCTGCCAGCGGCCGCAGCACGCGAGTAGCGATGATCCAACTACCTATCAACGTCCCTACAAGCGTTGCCAACCCGGTCAGCAGGAGTAATGTCTGTAATAAGAACAGCGTGGCATCGACATCGCTGAGTGACTTCGCGACCAGCAACATACCAATGACCGGACGAGAACCCGGAGATGTCCTATTGGCTTTCACAGTCGACGCAAAAATGGGCGACGCTTCCACGCGCACGTGCTCACCGCTAATCTTGGTTGTGTACCAGAAGGTCTGACCTGCCAAAACTGCCCGAGTAGCATCACTGTTGATCGGAATACTCCTGCCAGCGCCAGTTGTAGTGGGATAGCGTATCTTCCCTCGTGTGTCCACGATCTCGACCACCACACCCGGCTCACGGTACGTATCAATGGTAGGCAGGGAGAGGTGCGCGGGCCAGTACGGAGGGGCAAGGGACAGTTCGCGGGCTACATCCAGGGAAGCCACGCGGGTTTCTGCGCGTACCGCACTGTCCACGCTCTGGTTAATCGCTTCGATCGTCAATACCAGGAAAAGCGTTCCGAAGAAACCCAGCGCCACGACCAAAAGTGTGCCATACCACAACATCAAACGCAGGCGCAGTGAAAGTGGCCTGCTTTGGTCGAGTTCTGGTGCTTTCGTTGTGCGCTTTTCCATGCTCACTCTTTAAAGACGTAGCCCACGCCGCGAACAGTGTAGATCAGTCGTGGTTCGCCTTCAGCTTCGAGCTTGGCACGCAGGTATCCAACGTAGACTTCCAGGACATTGGAGGAGCCTTCAAAATCCAATCCCCAGACACGATCCAGAATGATTTCACGGGTGAGTACCTGTCGTGGACGTTTCATGAAGAGTGCGAGCAACTCATATTCGGTGGGCGATAGTTCGATTTCACGTGCGCCGCGATGCGCCACGCGGGTGCCCGTATCCAACTCGACGTCGGCAAAGTGCAACACATCGTGGCGCTCTTCCTGGTTCCGGCGTAGCAGCGCCTTGACACGCGCCACTAACTCTTCTGGAGCAAACGGTTTCACCAGGTAATCATCAGCTCCCGTCTCCAGTCCCTTCACCCGGTCAGACACGGCATCGCGCGCAGTAAGTATCAGAATGGGCACATTGTCGCCTGCTGCACGCAGCCGCTGCGCTACCTCCAGCCCATCCAACCCTGGCAGCATGATATCGAGCACGATTAAATCGGGGGGGCGTTCCAGCGTGCGGGTCAGAGCTTCACTACCGCTGGCCGCGATGGCGACGCTATATCCTTCGTAGGATAGGATGCGCCGCAACAGGTCCGTGATCCGCGGATCATCGTCTACGACCAGAATGTGCGCCTTCATCGATCTTCCTCCTCCATTCTATAGCGGCGGCGTTATCTTCTAAAAAGGCAGGAGAACCATCCAGCTTTTGACACGTTGTTTTTCTCCATGTCTATTTTGAGTATAGCATAGCTGTGTGAAGCGATGCTGAGCCAAACATGAGATGAACCTGAGAGCGGGATTCATCCACCTGTTGACATCTTCCCCTGATCCTCCCATATTTCCATTGTAGCTTCGGTCGTGCGCGCTCGACGTCTTGCGGCGAGGAACCAGAAGTTCTAGACGTAGGAGCGCGAAGCAGTATAGGTCGTGGTGGGAAGATCATCGCTTGTCACGACAACCTGGACAAACATACCACTTAGTACCACCTGACCCTGCACACCGCTTTCAGTCACCTGAACGGCTACCAGATAGGTCCGTGTTTCTCCCGCTCGCGCTCCACGCACATCAAAGGTAATGTCTGTCGACCGTGCCTGGCGACACAGCACCTGTCCTTCTGCATGCCAGAGCGTATACAGGGGTTCCTGCATCCCTGCCGTCTCGATGCTGTAGCGACCTGTGATGGGATGAAGAGCGGCTTCCGGCTCAGTTACGCACAAAATAGTATCTCCTGCGATGAGCACCTTTGGTTGCTCAAGCCTCTGTACAGTCGTGGCCAGGTGGTGTGCCTCTAGGGTGTGAGGTCGTGGTGGGAGCATAGCGCTCATGGGTATTGTTTCCTCCCTTGCTCTTGCCATGCCAATCCCCAATGCTGGGCAGGCATGGCTACTTTTCGCTTACATATACTTGCCTATTTCATATTCTAGGGGACGCATATGAGATCATCCTGAGGGATGACTGAATCGTGAATAAGAGGAAGCCATTGCCATATGGTGCGGCGGCAGTTCCCGCTCGGCTGCTTGAGCGCGGAACTATATAGTATGAAGAGTAGTAGGAGTAGTAATAGTAGTGGCTTCGTCTCCATTCAATGGAGATATAATGTATGGCTGAACTGTCTAAAATCATGAGGCAAATATGGCAAATCGTCTCGACCGGCTTCTCATTAGTTCCGTTCATGGTCTAGTACTCTTCGCTTTAGCATTTGCCTACTTCTTCGAGCCTGGCGATAATAGTACGTTTTCCTTCTTACCCTGACTATAGACGAGATGGAGCAAGGTATGGTTCAAGTCGAAGCGCATGCAGAACTGCGGTTGGCTGTACGTGCGCTGTGCCAGCAGTTCCCTGACAGCTACTGGAGAGAACTCGACCAGCAACGAGCGTATCCGGAAGCCTTTGTCCGGGCGCTCACGGAGGCGGGCTACCTCGGAGCGCTGATTCCTAAGGAATATGGAGGTCTGGGCATGAGCCTGGTTGAAGCCTCGATCATCCTGGAGGAGATCAATCGCTCCGGTGGCAATGCCGGGCCCGCTCATGCCGAGATGTACACGATGGGTACGCTGCTCCGGCATGGGTCCCAGGAGCAGAAGCGGACCTATCTGTCCAGGATCGCCAGCGGTGAGCTGCGCTTGCAGGCGTTTGGGGTGACCGAGCCGGAGGCAGGGACAGACACCACCAGCATTACCACTACGGCGGTACGCCAGGGCAACCGCTACATCGTCAATGGCCGCAAGATCTACATCTCACGCGTGCAGCGCTCCGATCTGATGATCCTGCTGGCCCGCACCACCCCGCTCGATCGAGTGAAGAAGAAGTCTGAGGGGCTTTCGATCTTCCTCGTGGATTTAAGGACCACGATCGGGCATGGACTCATCGTGAAGCCTATCCGGGTCATGATGAACAACGAGACCAACGAGCTGGACTTCAACCAGGTGGAACTGCCAACCGGGAGTCTCATCGGTGAAGAGGGGCAAGGATTCCGCTATATCCTGGATGGCATGAACGCCGAGCGCATTCTTATCGCTGCGGAATGTATTGGCGATGGGCGCTGGTTTGTGGAGCGGGCCACCCAACGGGCTCGGGAGCGCCACGTCTTTGGTCGTCCCATCGGTCAGAACCAGGGTGTGCAGTTTCCCATTGCCCAGGCCCACATTCATGTGGAAGCCGCTGACCTCATGCGCTTCCGAGCCGCCGAACGCTTTGATCGGGGCGAACCGTGCGGAGCCGAAGCCAATATGGCGAAGTTTCTGGCCGCGGATGCCTCCTGGGAGGCGGCCAATGTCGCGATGCAGACCTTTGGCGGCTACGGGTTCACCGCCGATTCTGGGATTGAGCGCAAGTTCCGCGAGACGAGGCTGTATCAGGTTGCACCGATCTCGACCAATCTCATCCTGGCCTACGTAGCCGAGCATGTCCTCGGCCTGCCTCGTTCTTACTGACATTGACTGTTGAGGGGAGGCGTTATTCCCACTCCATTTATGACCAGTTGGAGGTACCGATCTGCTGGCTCAAGCTGTTCGACCACCTGGACGTGCGTCGTCGTGGTCTGCCCGCTCAGGACATCCTCTAAGACGATGCCGTGCTCGCGGATGTCTTGGAAGCGTTGGCCTCGAGCAAGTAGTGAGACGTGCTGGCCTGCTGCTTGGAGCCGTGCTGCGTACAGGCTCCCTAAGACGCCAGCACCATACACCAGCATATTCATTGTGACCTCCTTCACGAGCAGCATGCAAGGGCTCATCAGAGCGTGATCCGGGAAAACCCATCACGTACCAAAACTGTGTTCCGTTCCGGATGCAGGCTTCGCAGGAGCAACCTGCAGCGCCTGCAGCATGGTTCGCCAGTGGGTACACACGAGCAAGTGCCCTTCTCCCGAAAGCCGGGTGGCTTGACACTGTGGCAGTTTCCGGGCTAACTCCTCTGCCAGTCCTGGTAGTACCGTCGTATCCGCATCCCCTTGCCAAAGCCATGCCGGGGTGGTGATGACTTCTGGCGCAAAACCCCAGGGGCGCGCGACGGCCAGCGTGTCATCGTAGACACCGCCAACTCCCCCGCCAAATGCTTCACCTAGCGTTTCCACAAGCAAGCGCCGCACGAGAGGATCGGCAAGGGTCGCTTGATCTGTGCAGCAATCAGACGCACGCTCACTGAAGCTGGCACGGTCCCAACTGGGGGGCATTGTAAATGTGAGCCCACACATCCATGAAAAAAGAGTACAGGGACTCCCTGTGGATCGCCCTGTTCTGCCATTCCCAGGCATCTCCCCGAAGGCAGGAGAAGAGCTTGGGAGCGAGGAGGAGGCATGAGAGCGGTACTCATAACACTGGTCCCTTCCTTGAACGTTGCCTCTGGCCCGCTCGGCTGCAAGGTGTTTAGCGCGACGGGCTGTGGACCGCCAGCAGTGACACTTCTGGATACCGGGGTGAGTCTCCGTTGAGCAGGTTGCTCTGCTGCTGCTTCAAATAGGTGTCGAAGAAGGCCGCAACATAGGCGTTAATCACGGTCACTGCGCGCACGCCATCGATGGTGGCCAGCGGATCTCCCAGGCCGGGGACCACCGGGCCAAGCAGCGCTTCGTCGCTGATATAGGTGCTATGGGTTGATCCTTTCAGGATGAGCACATACCCCAGCGAAAGTCCCTGGATGAACGTTTCCCGCTCTGTGTTACGTTGTTGCATTTTTGCGTTGAATTCGCGCCGTGTCAGCTGCACCTGTTGCAACTGGCTGTCGGTCACCTGGGAATAATCGGAAGCCATCCACATGAAGGGTTGCGTGATCTGGCTGCTGTTGGCCATAGTGAAAGCGGTCCCATCCATGTTCAGACAGGCTTTGAAACGGCTATCTTCTCGACAGACTTCAGCCGCAGTCGCCCCGCCAAAGGAATGTCCGTACATGCCGACCTCTGCGAGGTTCAGATGGCCTTTCAGCAGCCTGTCATCGCTATTGAGCTTCGTGAGTTGATCGAGGGTAAAGCGGGCATCGGCCACCCAGACCGCGCCGATCGCATTGCGGTCCTTGTTGGTGTGTGCGTCGCTGGTCCCCGCTGGTTCGTTTTCCGAACGGATTCCCGCGTCGTTTATCAGCGCCACGCGTCCATTAGCAAAGACCGTTGCAGGAACACTAATAGGTATGGTAGATCATGGCCACGATATAACCATGACTGGCGACATCTTCCACCGTGCTGCTATATTCCACCGGAGGAGTACCAATGCCTGGTGAAAAGAGCACCACAGGAAATCTCCCCGCGGCCATCGGGACCTGTTCATAGGCATGCGTATGAATCAGGTGGACAGCAACTGCTGGAAGGTGCGCTTTGGAGGCGAGGAGGTCTGCCATTTTCCCTTCGGCGTATGGGGCAGGTCGCGCGTTGGCGGGCGGATCAGCCGGATAATAAATGGTCACCATAATTTTGCGCTGGGCGTGAGGGTTGTTGAGAAAAGGCTCCTGGTGCGAAGGATCAAGCAGATCATAATTGATCTTGCCCACTGCATAGCTTCCAGTCAGTTGCGGGAAGTGAATCCCTATCAGCCCAGTGATCACACCAAGAGAAAGTGTGAGACCGATCAGGAAAACAAGCAGCAGCAGAGAGAGCAAAGTTTTCCGTATCGTGTTGCCTCTCTTTTTTGTTCGTATACTTTTGTTTTGAGCGTTACTCACCAACACACGCCCCTTTCCTTGTAATATATTTGCCTTAGACATCTGTTGCTCCTGTTTTTTCCTGAGCTTTGTCCGCGCACAACCGCCGGGTGGAGTACTGCCTACCACCACTCATAAGTGCTGCCTCAGGTGGTCTCTCTTTCGCTCTCCATGCCGAGCACACGCTCAAGCAGACGGAATCTCCAAATGAAGCGCAGCAGGAGCGCCCACAGCGGCGCAACACCCACAATCACAGCCACATCGAACAGCGGCAACGCTCCAATTTCAAACACAGCGCGACCCAGGGGGACACTCAGGAGCACCGTTAACCCTCCTAACAGCACCGCAGCCAGTATGGTCGGTCGCCAATCACCGCTCATGGTATCTCCTCCAGCCAGAAAGCGTGTGGGAGGGGCGATGAACACTACTAGAAGAACCCCACAGACTGTAGCAAAGACGGTAATGGTGGAGCGGGCTGTGGCGATCACGGTGGCTTCTGGCAGTCCTCTCGAGACGGCAAGCGCCACGGCGAGCAGGAAGACAAACAGCATGGCAAGGCTCCCCGTCAGGATGGCCGGGAGCACAAAATGCACGAGGCGCAACAGCAGCTTCTTACCTCGCACTGGGCCAGGCTGCGCCCAGGCTGCCAGCGCGACCGTGGGGATGCCCACCGTCAGCAGCGTAATCAGGGAAGCCTGCCGCGGGCTGAAGGGGAACCCTGGAATCAGCAGGATCAACAGGGTGAAAGAGGTCACGCGCGTCAAAAAGAGCTTGAGGATATCTTGCATCCCATTGACTACGCGCTGGCCTTCTTGCACCGCGCGTGGCAGGGCCGCAAACGAGTCACCCAGCAGCACCATATCGGCGGAGCTGCGCGTCATCTGGCTGCCGCTCTGCATGGCGATGCCCAGGTTGGCGCGTTTGAGGGAGAGCACATCGTTGAGACCATCGCCCACCATGGCGACATAGGCACCCTGCGCACGTAGTTCCTGCACGATGCCCTCTTTTTGCTGCGGGCTGATGCGTCCAAAGACCGTGGTGTCGCGCACGACCTGGGCGAAGTGTGCCGGTTCCATCCGTGCGAGGTCCAGGCCGGAGACCGACGTGAGATCGGCAGCCAGCCCCACTTGCCTGGCCAGGGCCGCGACGGTGTGTGGGTGGTCACCAGAGATGATCTTCAGCTGCACTCCCGCCTGGCTGAACGCCGCCAGGGTTGCGCGCGCCTCTGGACGCAGGATGTCACCCAGGCTCACCCATCCTAGCGGGAGCAGGCCTGGCTGCAGACGAGGCTGCCCGTCGGCGTCGTAGAGACCCCTGGGTTCGTCGTAGCAAGCAAAGAGCAGCACGCGCAGTCCCTGCTCTGCCCAGGCGGTTGCCTGGTCTCCCAGCCGGTTATCAGGCCGCAAGAAAGGCTCGAGCATCTCTGGGGCTCCCAGCACATACACCTGCTGCGTCTGGGCCAGGGTCAGCGCGCTCCACTTGCTGGCCGAAGCGAAGGGGACTTCAGCGCTTGCCGGTTGTGCCTCTTGGGGGTATGCTGCTGCAATGGCTGCTGTAGTGGCATTGCTGGCCGAGACGCTGGCCGCGTAGGCTCCCAGCAAAGCACCCAGCTCTTCCTGGCCGATGCCCAGTGGCTGTACGGCATGCACATACAAGCGGTTGGTCGTCAGCGTGCCGGTCTTATCACAGCAGAGCACCGTGACCGTGCTCAGCGACTCGACGGCGTTGGCCTGCTGGATCAGCACCCCTGTGTTGGCCAGGCGCACCGCAGCGAGGCCATAGGCCACCGTGATCGCCAGCAGTAAGCCATTGGGTACCAGACCCGCGATCACCACCGCCATCTGCACCGTCACAAGCAACGGGATTTGCTTGATGGTCGTGATCATCAGCAGAGCCAGGCCCAGGTAACAGGCCACGACCAGCAGGATGCGGATCACCGTCGTGGCCTGTTGCTGCAGGGGAGTCAGGACCCGGCGAAAGGTGCGTGCCCCTGCCGTCAGTTGATACGCTGTGCTCTGGACCCCCACCCGCGTAGCTTCGTACACAGCACTGCCAGTGACGCAGAAGCTGCCCGAAGAGATGGGATCGCCAGCGCGCTTGCGCACCAGGTCGGACTCACCCGTGAGCAGGGATTCATCGACATCGATCCAGCCTTTGCCGACCAGGCGACCGTCGACCACGATCTGGTCTCCCGGTCGCACCACGAGCAGATCCTCAACGACCAGGGCGCTCGGATCAACCGTCTGCTCCTGTCCTGCCCGTAGCACGGTGGCGGTGGGACGAGTGAGCAGGGCGATGCGGTCGAGGGCGCGCTTGGCACGGATCTCCTGGATGATGCCCACCACAAGGTTGAAGGAGATGACAGCCACGGTAGTGATGGCATCGAGCGGGCGACCGAGCAGGACCAGGACACCGCTGAGCGCGAACAGGATACTATTAATCAGGGTCAGGATGTTCTCGCGCAGGATCTGCCCGTAGGAGCGACTGGTCGGGAGCTTCACATTGTTGCCCTGACCACGAGCCCTGCGCAGACGTACTTCCTCTTCTGACAACCCCTGTAGAAGTGTAGGAGATGCGCTAGGGCTGCCCAGATGTGGCTCTGTAGTGGCTGTGGTGCGACCTGCCGGCACATTGGTATTGCCCGCACGACCGGAATCCTGGTCAAAACTCTTTCCATCGGCTGTGAAGGTATCACGCATAGGATGTTCCTCGCTTCCTTTCGATCAGAATGCTGCTCAACGCTCCTGACGTGAGCGATGATGCACCTCCTGGTACACTGCGAGCAGTGGCAGGACGAGCGGGACAAGCAGGAGCATGGTCGTCTGCAGCGTATACTTGCGTGCGTAGGTGTCTTTGTGCACCAGTTCGAACGCTACCTCCTGATGGGCACTCTTCCGCCTCACAATGCTTATCGCATACAGCAACAGCAGCAGATAATTGAGAGCGACCCACAGGAAAAAACAGCCGATGATGATCATGAAGAGCAAGTGGATGGGACTAAAGAAGCTCCATAAACCAAGGATGGCGCACACAACCATGCCAAGCGCAAATTCGATCAGTATAAGCCTGGACCCATGGAAGACGATGTCCAGGGCAGCCAGTTTCCTAACAGTGATAAATCTTTCGCTTTTGACAGCGTTCTCCTCCTGTTGCGGCATATGATCCTCCATCTGTTGTTTTGCTGCTGCAAAATCGGGAATGAAGCGATAGCAGCACCTCTGATATCACTGGAAAAAACTCACAAAGAGCCACGGCTCGATAATCATGTCAATCAGGGCATGGCTGATGATAACCGGGGTCAGACTGCGTTTGCCTACGATGTAGGTAATGGCGAGGGCAACGCCGAGCAGAAAGGTCAAACCCTGCACGATCAGAATAGTGAATAGATTAGTGAATACGTACAGGTGGAAGAAGGCGAAAAACAGCCCGCTCAGCAACACCTGTACCACCAGGCCGTAGCCCATGCGTCCCAGCGTGGTTATCACATAGCCACGAAAGATCGTTTCCTCGACCACTCCGGCGACAATGGCTGTGACGATTGCCAGGAGCTTGAGCAATGAAAAATCCAGGAGATGGTGACCGACACCGGGGTTGAGTGCTGTATATCCACTGTACACAATAGCAACGCCGATGCCGAGGGCGATAGCCCGCCATCTTGTTGGTTGTCCCCATCCTTTATCACGTAATGTTTGCCCGCGGCGATGGAGCTGCCAGACCAGCAGCCCGAACGCGGCAAGTTCGCCAATAATGGTGCCGGTGAAAACGGTAGCGACCGCATGCTGGGGATTCTTCATCCAGCCTGCGGTGAACCCGAGGGTAATGGCGGCGGCAAGTGCAACACCGACTACTAACAGTATCGGTAACAATGTACTGATCAATTGCTTCCAGGACGTGCCAGAGGCTTTACTGGTGGTTGTGTTTGAAGTCACTTCAGGCTCTTTCTTCAAAGGACATTGACAGGTGCCATGTTATCAACAGGCACAACTCCCTCTTTACCCTTCCTCATAATGAGTGACCGCTCTCGGCTCTCCCTCACTGATCCGCCGCACACCTCTCTAATAGGCCAAGTATAGCTGGCGTGGACCACGTGAGAGAACAGCAGGACTGATCATTTTACTGATCATGCTCGCAACATGAGCGTGATCAGCATGATGATGCACAAAATGATCAGGGATGCTCTTCTTTTCCCTCTCCCTCTTCAGGCATACTTCCCTATAGAAGAAATTGCAACGACGCTTACGAGGGATAAGAACACCCTCTTTCGGAAAGGACACGTAGTATGAAGCCGCACATCCATGTTGAAGAGCATCTCGAAACGGAAACCCAGGTACAGGCGACTGGAACGGAAACAGACATGCTTGCCCAGTGCGGCTGGAGTGCTGAGGAAAGCGTGGCCTTGCTCTGGCTGCGGCAGTGATACCAGACGGGTGGCAGTGATCGCGTTCAGATCGTGCGTCACCTGGAGTTCCTCAAGCTCCTCGTGCTGAATGGCAAAATGGAGTTGTAAGCTGGGAGGGCTTGCGACCAATACATTTCATACGAGAAGGAGCTGCGTGCCGGTAGCGAACTGAGTACGCAGGCCATCATGGTCTAGGGGCAGGTGCTTCTCACTCCTTCTCATGGTTGACGAGAGAACGGAGATATTGGCAATGTCGGTCTTGTTAGCACATCTGGTGGCGCGAACACCAAAGGTTGAAGACTTGTACTCGATAGCGGAACTGGTGGCGGCCTGTGACAGTGCTGACGATGGGATTGCGGAGAGTCCCACGCGCGACCTGGCGTCTCGCTGGCAGCATGCCAGCTTTCATCTGGAGAGGGATGCCTGGGTCATCGTCAACGCTCGCAAGCAGTTCGCCGGCTTCGCCTGCGTCTGGCATCGAGACCACGAGGAGTTCTCCACCTGCATCTGCGTGCATCCGCAGTACCGCAAGCGCGGTATCGGCACGCTGCTGCTGCGCATGGCTGAGCAACACGCACGAGAGCTGATGCGCCTTGCACGTCCTGGCGCGCGAGTCAGCCTGCGGGGAATGGTGAGCGCGACCAATGCCCAGGCGCGCAGCCTGTTCGAGCGCGAGGGCTACCTCTCGATCCGCGAGTTCTGGCGCGTGACGCTGGAATTGGTGGAAGCGAGCGGCGACGGCGTCAGCCATACTGGAAAGTTCGCCATCGATCTCGATGTCGCATCTGGTCAACTGGTCGGAACCACTCCGCTCTCCGATCGGGAAGGTGTCTACAGCGTGCGGCAGTTCGTCACCTACGAGAAGGAACTGCGTCTGGCTGGCGAAGCGTGCGGTCGCCCAGGTGACAGCGCCGAAACGCTGATCGGGGTCTGAGAAGATGGCCAGGGCGACCGTCTCCGGGGCAGCAAACCCACCTGCGCTATTGAGCATGCTGTCCGGAGAGTGGTCCGGAGAGCTACCACAAGCTTTGCACGATGGGCAGCAACGTTTCAATGATCCCCCCATCAAAACAAAGCATATTCAACACGGAGGAGATCCTATGACAACGATTCATCTCACGGTCACGACTCCCGTTGCGCCTGAGCGCATCGTGAGCGCTTTCACCGACTTCACCCCACAGCGGTTACAATTGTGGCCCAACATTGATCCACGCTACTATGAGGTGCACGCGGTGCAGGCCACCTCGGCTGAGGTGACCGAGGGCTCGGCCTTCTTTGGGGGTGTGTGGGAGCGCGCTCATTACGACTGGTCGCAACCGGGCGACATCACCATCACGGTGCAAGCATCCAATGCCTTTGCCGCTGGCAGCTTTTGGCACTATCACATTGCGGCTGGCGAGCACGGAGGCAGTCAGGTTGACTTCACCCTGCACCGCGTGGGAAAGAACCTGAAAGGACGCGTGCTCGCCACGCTGGTACGTGTCTTTGGGCGGCGCATCTTCCGCCAGGACCTCGAACAGACGCTGAAGCGTCTGGCTGAAGCATCTCTTGCGACGGCTCTTTCCTGAGCAAGTCGACCGGAAGTCTGCTCTGGTGAAGCCTGCGTCTGGCGAGGTAAGCAGGTTGTATACTTTGTTACGCGAGCACTTTTTCATCCAAGGCTCATTTTGTTTACAGAATCATGTGACCAGACACGCAAACGCTCTACCCATCGGTGCCAGGCATCATACGGCGAGGCGTGGCGCGACAGGCGAGGGAGGAAGATGATGACTACCCGCAACAGCGAGACGACACCCGGTCCGCCGGGGGACGCACCGGCAAGAATACGGCGCCCTGGGCAGACGCCCATCCGTATCCTGCTCTCAGAGGGGTCGAGTCTCTCAGCGCGACAGACGATCACCGCCCTGGGCCGATGCGGCTATATCTTGGATGTATGCGACCCGAATCCGCTGTGCATCAGCCGCTTCTCGCGCTTCATCCGGCGCTTCTATCGCTGTCCGGCTGTTGGAACCGACCCCGCCGGCTACCTTGCGTTCGTGCTCAATCACCTCAGCCGGGAACCCTACGATGTCCTGCTGCCAGTGCACGAGCAAGCGTTCCTCTTTGCGAAGGTACGCGATCAGCTCCCGGCCGGCGTGGGTGTCGCGCTCGCCACGTTTGACGCCTTCCTCCAGGTGCAGGGAAAGATAGCCTTTGCCCGCCTGATGGAACGGCTTTCCCTGCCAATGCCCTCAACCCACATCGTCCGCTCGCGTGCGGACCTGGAGGCGCTGGACCACTTCCCCTCCTACCTCAAGACGGATTACAGTACGGCAGGACAGGGCATCTGGCGTGTCACGGATAAGGTGGAGAGGGACCTTGTAGCGACCGCGCTGGAACAGCAGGGTCTGCTCGGTGGGACGCGCGAAATCGTCGTGCAGGAAGAAGCAACTGGTTTGTTGTGCCAGGCTCAAGCAGTCTTCGCGCATGGCCACCTCCTTGCCATGCATTGCACACGGACACGGGGTGTGAGTGTGGGTGGGGGGCACAGTGCACGCACGGGGGTGGATCACCCACAGGTGCAGGGACACCTTGTCATCCTGGGCCGAGCACTGGAATGGCACGGCCCGCTGGCGCTCGATTATCTCTTCGACGAAGCGAGCGGACACCCGTGTTACATCGAGGCCAACCCTCGGCTGGTCGAGCCGATGAATGCCACCCTGAGCGGAGTAAACCTCGCCGATCTGACGGTGCGGGTAGCCCTTGGCGAGATGGGAGCATCAGGTGACACGCAATGCGGACGACCCGGCAGCCGCAGCCACAGCCTGATGGCGATCCTCCTCGGGATCGCCGATCATGGCGGATCGCGACAGGAGGTGCTGCGTACCATCGTTGAGGACATGCGGGGCCGCGGGATCTTCGCTGAGAGCCGGGAAGACCTGACACCGGTCCGCATGGACCCGCCGAGCCTGATCCCGCTCGGCGTGGTGACCGGGCGACTGCTGTTGCGCCCGGGTGCGGCGCACCACATCGCGACTGGTACGGTCAGCGCGTACAGTCTGAGCGCCGCTGCGGTCGAGACGATCATTGCCCTCAATGGGAAGTAAGTGCTTACCACATATCGTGTTTCATCAAATCTCTAGGTTGAGATCCCCGGCACGGATGATGGCCTGTGTGAGGCTCTGCACCCCCAGTTTGCCGCAGAGGTTATAGACGTGCCGCTTGACCGTGTTCACGCTCAGGACGAGGCGACGAGCGATCTCGCGGTTGGAGGCACCCTCAAGTAGCAGGCGCAGCACGTCGCGCTCGCGCCCGGTGAGCGGTTCCAGGAGCGCACTGGGGCGAGCGGCGGGAAGAGAAAGATCCGAGACGTGCAGCTCGCCAAAGGCGGAGAGCAGGGTGGCGACGTACTCGGGTATGATACCACGCCCGCGGGCCTGGCGCAGCAAGGCCAGCATCGGTGCGCCCTCGTCAACGAAGAGACGGATGTAGCCCTCTGGTGCAGCGAGCACGAGCGCCCGTTCCAGGGTGGAGAGAGCGCTCATTCGGTCACCTTGTGCCTCTAAGGCCAGTGCACGCACGATGAGGATTTGCAGCACGCTGCCCATGCGTGCACTGGCCTCGGCTAACACTTGCAGCCGATCCAGCAGGCGCAGGACATCTCGGAGGTAAGGACTAGTCCCGCTGTTGCCGTGACTTGTCGGATCGTCGCGCGCCTGCGCGAGGCGCACCCGTGCCAGGACCAGGTACTCGCCCTCGCGGAGTTGCTCAACCAAGGAGAGGTTCAAGGTACCGGTGCAACACGGTTTTGAGTTCCCGCACCAGAAGGCTCCGCTCAGCCTCCTCTGCCTGGAGGATCAGCGGGAGGGCAGCTTTGAAGAGCTGGACACTCATCGTGGCGCTGAGTAGGAGTTGCGTCGGAGAGAAGGTTGGGGCACGTACCCGAAAGCCGAACTCAAAGCGGCTTTGCAACTCTTTCGGCAAATCATGAGTCAGGCTCGCCACTTGTAAAGAGGGAGGAGCATTTAAAAGGATGTGGAAAGCTGGATGCGCAATATGAAACGCGATTAACGCGTCAATGAGCTGATCCAGCCAGATAGAGAAGGGAAGAGATGCGGCCTCGACTGACAAAACAGAGCCATACACACGTTGGAGCTCCTCTGTGTACCGAGCAGCAAGGGCGCGTGCAATCTCTTCTTTGTTGGAGAAGAATTGATACAGTGAGCCGGGCGAGATGCCGGCCTGGGCAGCAATATGATTGGTGGTTGCCTCGTCGTAGCCCATTTCAGCAAAGACGGCTTCAGCAGCATCAAGAACGGAAGCGATGCGCTGTAATCCTCGCGCTCGTCGCTGAACAGGCTGTGCGCGTTTCTGCTGATCCATACGGTGCTCCAAATCCTCCGTCCTCTACAGCGCCATCTGGCGTGTGTCTCCGGCAGACCACTTGACAATGCGAGTTTTTACTCGCCTATCTAGTATAGCGCAGCAGGACGGCTTTGTCCACAAGCACAGGAGGTGATTCCTCATGATTATCAGAATAGCTCAGTACACGGTGAAAGCAGAGTACGCGGCACAGAACCAGGAGCATATTCGCCGGTTTATGGAGCAACTCCGAGCCTTGCACCGAACTGATCTCAAGTATAGCGTCTTTGTAGAAGACGATGGTAAAACGTTCATCCATTTGCGTTTCTGCGCGAATGAAGAAGCATTAAGGGTTTTTGACACCCTGGAAGCCTTCCAGGCGTTTCAATCAGCGCTTGCCGAAAGTCATCCTGAAGTGCCGCCCACGGTAACCAATCTGACTTTGGCTGGTTCTTCTTATGACCTTCTCTAACGACGGCCTGTTCTCAGATGCTTATGTTCTCAGAGAAGTGGGGAGTCTTTGTCTGGAGTTAAAAAGAAGAAAAATGATGAATGCATTCAGCGAAAAAGCGACGAGTACCTGGGTACTGGCGCTCGCGTCGGTGGCCTCATTGATGATTTCACTTGACTCGCAGGTCGTCTCGACCGCGCTTCCCACGATCCGCCGCAGCCTCGGCACCTCTATCGAGCAACTGGAGTGGACCGTGAACGCCTACAGCCTGAGCTTTGCAATCTTGCTGATGACCGGCGCGGCTCTCGGCGACCGCTTCGGTCGTCGGCGCATATTCGTAGCTGGCCTGGGGCTGTTTGTGGTGGCATCAGCCGCCTGCGCGCTAGCGCCCAACGTCGGCTGGCTGATCGCCGCGCGCGCTGTCCAGGGAGGCGGGGCAGCGCTGGTCATGCCGTTGGCGCTGACGCAATTGAGCGCGGCGTTCCCGCCGGAGCGACGAGGGAGGGCGCTGGGGATCTTCGGGAGTGTGACCGGGCTGGCCCTTCTCGCTGGCCCGGTAGTAGGTGGCGCGGTCGCCCAAGGCCTCGCCTGGCAGTGGATCTTCTGGCTCAACGTCCCCATCGGCCTGCTCGTCATTGCGCTCGTGCTCAGTCGCATCCCAGAGAGTTTCGGGGCACGCGTGGATCTTGACATGGGCGGCCTTGTACTGGTGACGGGTGCGGCCCTGGGGGTAGTGTGGGGGCTGGTACGCGGCAATAGCGCCGGCTGGAGCAGTTTTGAGGTCGTCGCGCCGCTGGCAGCAGGGGCCGGGCTTTCGGTGGCCTTCGTTGTCTGGGAACTGCGTGCCCGCGCCGATGGTGCCGATGCGGTTCTTCCGCTCCCGCGCCTTCTCAGTGGGCATCATAGTGAGCTTCTTGCTCTTCGCGTCGATATTCGGTACCCTATTCTTTTTGGCGCAGTTCCTCCAAACGGCGCAGGGCTATGGACCGCTCGCTGCCGGGCTGCGCCTGCTCCCGTGGACTGCCACCCTGTTCGTGGTGGCACCGCTCTCCGGTGCCCTCATCAACCGTGTTGGCGAGCGTTCGCTCATTGTCCTCGGGCTGCTTCTGCAAGCAGCTGGGATGGCCTGGATCGGGTTGATCGCCAAGCCCGACCTCCCCTATGCCGAACTCGTTGCGCCACTGATCATCGCTGGCTGTGGTGCCTCGATGGCTATCCCCACCACCCAGAACGCGGTCGTTAGCGCGGTGGCAGCCAACGAGATCGGCAAGGCGTCTGGCACGTTCAACATGCTGCGCCAACTCGGTGGGGCGTTCGGGGTCGCGATCCTCGCCGCGGTGTTTGCCGGGGTCGGAAGCTTCGGCTCCGCCCAGGCGTTCAGCGACGGGTTCGCTCCGGCGATTGGTGTCTCCGCCGCCCTCTCACTCGTGGGAGCCATCGCCGGCATGCTGCTGCCCGGCAGGCGCGAAATGGTCTTGATGCGAACAAAGGCGGAGGCACCTGAGACACAGGAGAGTGAACCATACGGCGTGCCGGAGCAATCCCCGAGCCTGTAAATCCCAGGAGTCCGCGCAGGGCTTTTCCGTTTTGGGGTCAGCACATTCATACCTGAATCCTGTATGCGAAGGTTTGGATGTGCTGATCCCCTATTGCTTGACGCACGAGTACATGGACAGAACCCTTGATCAAGAGAACTCATGAGCAGTCACGCACCTTCAAATTCCAGTCCGATTGGGTCACCCGCGACGACGTGGTCTACGAACTTATACCTCCCATTCGCCGTGTAGCTCCACATCCAACTCCAGGTCCACGCCACATCGTTGGAGGACGGCTTGATGGGCCTCCATGATCAAGGCAGCGACATCGGCAGCTTCTGCCCCTCCCACATTCACAATGTAATTGGCATTCCGCTCTGCAATTTGCGCTTTCCCGAGCGTTCCCCCTCTCAAACCAGACTGGTCAATGAGACGACTTGCCTCATCCCCTGGAGGATCTTTGAAGATGGACCCTGCATGACGCTGTGATGGCTCTGCCATCTGACGGTCACGTTTGTACTGGGCAAGCGTTTTGCGCAACTGCTGGGGATCTTCGTGATGCAGGTGGATGCCCAGGCGCGTGATGATTTCTGCTGGCTCGATCATGCCACGGGGAGCAGGGATGAGCTGACCTCGCTCATCAAAGCGCACCTGTCGCTGTTCACGAAAGCGGCTGTGGCGGTATCCCAGATCAAGTTCATCACGCAAATAGCGGCGCATGACGGCTACGCCTATTTGATCTTCCCCTGCTGTATTGCAGCCACGGGCATCCAGCACCTCGATCCACGCCAGCACTCGGCCAAGCTCATCATTGTGCGCGCCTGCATTACTGATCACTCCACCACCCAGTGTTCCGGGGATGCCGATCCCGAATTCGAGCCCGCCCCAGCCCAACGGGGTGAGTTCGTGCACTAAGCGGGGCCAACTCACACCAGCTTCTGCCAGTAGCAGCGCGCTCCCATCACTGCGCTCTTCAATGCGATAGCCAGCCAGGGCAATATGCGCTACGATGCCACGGACACCGGCGTCTGCAAACAGGATATTGGTGCCGTTGCCCACGACGAGCAGCGGCCAGTGCTCCTGGGCGCACAGGCGTACCAGAGCAAGCAATTCTTCTTTGGATGCAAGCGAGAGCCACACATCTGCGGGACCGCCGACACCGAAGGCAGCATGTCGTGCCAGGGGTTCGTGTTGACGGACCCCCTTTTGAAAGTACGGGTGGAGTTCATTGAAGACCGTCTCGGGATCAAATGTCATAGGAGCCTCCTCTCAGTCAGGCGCAATCGTCGTGAGTTCCTGGCTGAGCATCGCACCTGCCGGATCACTCACCCTTGATTCTGCGCGACCCATCCAGCCTGGCAAGCTTTGCGCCAAGAGCGATATCCACTGTGTTGAGGAGATATCGCTCTACTCACGTCTCTGCTATAGGTGCACTATGGTACCGCGGCCGTTTGCTCAGGTGTCGAGCGTGCTGGGGGTGCAGAGAGCCGCCGTGCCATGCTGCGATTGGCCGATGCCAGCAGCCGCACGAATAACCAGCCCGCCACGATGGCGACGCCGGCCAGCGAGATCCACATGATCCAGAGCGCGACGGTCGGGTTCGAGCTGCTCGTGAAAAATTGCGCGAACCCGGCCAGGTAGGGCTGGTCAGCAGCCTCCACCGCAAACACCTGCGCCCCATAGTACAGCGTCGCCCCTACCACAAGGAACGCCGTCGCCAGCCGGTAGGCCTGCACGTCGTCGTCCACACGCCGCGAGAGTTTGACGGCAAGCGCGATGAGCAGGCACAGCGCCGCGAGCGGCCCCGTGATCGGGAGATCCCCGTTCGCCACGATAGCGGGCGAGAAGAAGATCCAGCTCAGCGCGAAGGTGAGCAGGAGCACGGCATCACGCATGAGCAGGTAGGACATCCACCAGATGTCAGCGCCCAGCCGCAGACCACAGCGGCGCAGGGTGCGCAGCACGTAGGGTCGCCCCAGGTGCAAGATCAAGGTCATGGTCCACAGCACCGGCAAGAAGGCCACGATGGTGGCCACCAGCCACTGGGCCCCGCCCTGTACCAGCGCGTTGGTAATCGCAGTTGCGACATCATCGGGTTTCATTGAAAAACTCCTTTCACCCTGCGGACAGCCACGCTCTGGCCCTCCAGCGGCGCCTCCGTGCCCTGTCCGCAAGGAATAACTCCTGTATTACTGGCCGGAAGCCGCTTCCGGTTCTTCTGGACGTCCCCCGGTTCTGAGAGTATAGGCAGCGGCGATGGCTCCCATGATCGCGAGCAAGGCGATGGAGACATAGGCCATGCCGACAGCCCACCCGGGATTGCTGCTGGTGACCAGGAAATTGCTGATGGCCCCTAGTGGGCCGCTGGCAATACTGTTGAACTGGACACCGAACACATAGGGCACGAAGTAGAAAATGGCACCGAGGCCCAGCAAGATGGTCACAAGACGGAACTCACGCAGGTTATGATCGGGGTCGCCCATCAGTTTGACCAGCAGGACCCCGAACAGGGCCACGGCCGCCAGGCCACCGGTGAGGGGCAAGGCGCTTCCGGTGACGACATCGGGGAAAAAGAACATGAAGCTCATGACCACCCCTGAGATGATCAACAGATCGCGCAGGGCGACGTAGACCAGCCAGAGCAGATCTGCACCCAGGCGCAGAGTAAAACGATCGATCATATCCAGGATGTAGGGACGACCCAGTTGCAGCCCCAGGATGGCGAGCCAGATGATGGGCAGCATAGCGGCCAGGGTTCCTTCCAGGAACTGTTCGCCGCCATCACTGATGCCACTGATGATGGCTTGAGTGAGTTGATCGATATTCACAGGAAAACCTCCTCGTTACCAGGGCACCTGAAAGCGATGCCCTTTCAATGTCAGTATAGGATGTATCATGAACGGCTTCCCCTGGCAGCCACCACCGTCTCCGCGCTGATCACGTTGACAGTAGGGCACAGGTAGGCCAGATCACAGCGCAGGCAGCGGCTTGCCTCGCGGCGCGCCTGCTCTTCGGTCAGGCCGAGTGCACATTCAAGAGACCGATTGTGGGCGGCATCGCTGCTGCGCAACGGCATGACCTCGCGCGCCGTCGGACGCAGGTCCAGGGCGATCCTGCCATCGGGTGGGAGTGTCGAGGCTGTCTGGAACTCGTCCTCTGGCATCTCAGTCACTTGATCGGGCGAGAGCTTGCGCAAGTAGGCATGCATGGACTGCGCCGCTTTCCTGCCATGCTCGGCCGCGTGAATGATAGATTTGGGTCCGTAGGTGACATCGCCAGCCGCAAAGACACCAGGAGCCCCTGTTGCCAGAGTCACCGGGTTGATGAGCAGACCACCCCAGGGAGCGACTCCTACGCTTGTGCCTTCTGGTAGGAAGGACGGATCAGGAGCCTCACCGATGGCGACCAGGACGATGTCAACGGGAAGGTCGAACTCGGTACCCAGCACCGGCACCGGCTTGCGCCGTCCCTTTTCATCGGGCTCGCTCAGCAGCATACGCTGGCAGCGCACGCCTTGGAGTTTCCCTTCGGAGCCGAGCAACTGCACGGGGGCGACCAGTTCCTCGAGCGTGATGCCTTCTTCCAGGGCGGCACGTACTTCCTCGATCTGGGCGGGCATCTCCATGCGGGTGCGCCGGTAGAGGACGTACACCTTGTCTGCGCCTGCGCGCAAGGCCGAGCGGGCCGCGTCCATCGCCGTGCTGCCGCCACCAACGACGGCCACCACCCCGGAGAGCTTCGTCTCAGGATTCAGGTTAAAGTCCTTGAGGAAGCTGGTGGCGGGAATGACGCCTTCCCAGACGAGCTCTCCGTGAATCCCCAGGCGCTGGCTGCGCTGGGCGCCCACCGCCAACAAGACGGCATCATTGTCCCGCTGCAATTCATCAAGTGAGATGTCGCGGCCAATGGCAGTATTGAGGCGGATATCTACGCCCAGCTCACGCATGGCATCGATGTCGCGCGAGAGCTCGGCGCGTGGCAGGCGGTACTCCGGGATGCCGATCGCCATCATGCCGCCGGGCACCGGCATAGCATCGAAGACGGTGACGCTGTAGCCGCGGCGGGCCAGGTAGTAGGCGGCGCTGAGCCCGGTGGGTCCCGCGCCCACAATGGCGACGCGCTCGGCATATACCTGCTTTGGCAGGGGGATGACCCGCTTGCCCGGGGTGCCATGGTCGGTGGCGAAGCGCTTGAGATCGCGGATGGCGATGGGCGTGTCAAACTCGCCGCGGCGGCAGACCTCCTCACAGGGCGCGGTGCAGACCCGTCCACAGATGGCCGGGAAAGGATTGGGCTCCGAGGCGACCTGGAGCGCCTCATCATAGCGGCCCTGCGCGATCAGGCTGACGTAGAGCCCGGCATTGGTGCCGACCGGGCAGGCAGCCTGGCAGGGTGCCCGCAAGTCCTCTTTGCGCTCGCCCAGCCAGCTGCGCCAGCTCTGCCAGGTGGCCTGACGCTCGGCCACATGCCAGGCGCGCCCCTGGCCCCAGGGAGTGTCGCCTGGCTCCTCGGGGGTAGCGTGGGTGTAGGCATCCAGCGGCTGCCAGCCCTGCTCTGGTGGCAGATACGAGATGGGACCACGCTTTGCATACACGACCTCCTGGATGCTGCTCTGGATGGTGATGGCATTGGTGGGGCATTCCTGGGCGCAGACCTGGCAGCCAATGCACGCTGCTACCTGGATGGGTGTGAGCATCATCCATGCACGCGAGGCGAAGTCACCAGGAATGGGACTGAGCAATTCAGCGTCTTGTGCTCCTTCTCCTTCGCCCGAGGGGCGTGTCATATCAAGACAACGCACAGGGCATAGGTCCATACAAATGCCGCAATTAATACAGGTGTGTCGGTTGACCTGAAAACGATAGGCCATGCTGACCTCCTCTTAAGAACATGCCTGGAGCTGCCAGGGGCTCCACCATCTACAGGGTGCCTCTGATAACCCAGGCGACTTGCATGTAGAAATAATAGGTGCAGGAAATCACAGACACATCACAACAATGGCAGTTCATATCACAAGAAGCACACATTCTCCTCAGTAAAACAAATTAGGAAGAGATCACTCTGTTGTGAGAGGCGAAATATTCGATCCAGAGCACGAAAATTCTCGTGGTGCTGCAAAAGAGACGAGCCTCGATCTTGTACCAGGAGGAGCAAGTTGATCTCATTCGGGCCCGGCTTTTGTGATGTGATTGTGATACGAGCGCCCTTTTCGTGATTTCAATGTGAGTGTTTCCAATTTATAATAAAACACAAGTGCGCAGCATAACCAGGGTCGCCCTATCACATACCTGAGCCGCAGGTCAGGCGTGCGAGCATCGTTGGTGTGGCGTGGTCACCGGAAAGAGTTATGGTATGGCCAAAAACATGAGAAGAGGAATGAGATGGAAGCACAGGATAAGCAGGTAGACAGCTTGCCCCCGCCCGAAGTCATAGCAACATTGTTCGGCCTCGCACGGCTTGCACACCGTGTTGAACTTGCTGCACCAGAGGCGCCTGGCACCATTGCTACGCTGTTCCTGGAGCGTCTCGTGCTGCTTTGCAAGGCACAGCGTGGCGCAGTCCTCTTCACTCCCCTGCCTCCTGTGGAGCACAAGCCATCGTTCGGAACGAGCGCCAGGGAATTGAAAGACGCTCCACAAGCGATGCCCCAGGCTCCTACGGTTGTGGGTAAGACAGTGCGCATCCTCGCACAACATGGCATGCATGAGGAGGAGGTGCTGGCTTTGCTTGAGAGATGCCCATCAGGTGACGCAGCTATCCAGTCAAGAGCTGGTGAACCTTACTGCCTGATCTGCAGGCTCCCGATCTCGGCCCCCAGTGACCACCGGCAGGATGGTGGAGTAGCTCAGTCTGTCCCCAGACCAGTCCTGACAGGAGCAAGCCCTGAACCCTCGATACATCGGGGTTCTACGACGCCGTTGCCCATGTATGCGCTGCTCGTGCTGGTCTGGGTTGGCAATGACGAGAGGGCTCGCAATGCTGCGGAGTCGGCAAAGACCCTGCTGCCCTTTATCACGGATACTGCCGGGATGGTGATGACGCACCTGCTCCTGGTCGAACGGGTTCATGAACTCGAAGTCATGTCCGACCGCCAGGCGCTGCGTGACATGGAACTGCTCAAAGCGGAACTGCTGGCAACGGTGAGTCATGAACTGCGCAGTCCCCTGGCATCCATCAAAGGCTACGCTGCCACGCTGCTGCGCCACGAGCGCCGCATCTCGCGCGAAGAACGGCACGAATTCCTGCTGGCCATCACCCAGGCCAGCGATCGCCTGGCGGCAGTGATAGACCACCTGTTCGAGATGTCTCAATTGGAAACGGGCGCTATCCATATCGAACTGACCGTTGTGAATCTCGCCTATCTGGTACGCGAGGCTATCACAGCTCTCGAGCAGCGCTTAGTTGCACCTGAGCACCAGGAGAGGCAGTTTACGTTCACCTTGCAGCTTGAGGACGAACGTCGGGTGCCGACGCATGAAGAGCCAGTGATCTGGGCTGATCGGCACCACTTGAGAGAAGTACTGGACAACCTTTTAGACAATGCTATACACTATTCGCCAGAAGGCGGAGCCATTGAGGTCATCATCCGCCCCGTCTTCACACGAGGCCAAACCAGCAGGCCACGCACTGCGGCGAGCCGCGATGGCAGGGATGACAGGCAGGCGATGACGCAACTTGCTAAGCAGGAAGCGCAACGGATGGTGGAAATCTGTGTGCGTGACCACGGTATAGGCATTCCACCAGCCCATCTGGAGCGCGTCTTCGACCGTTTCCACCGCGTGGACACGCGCCTCACACGGGAAGCGAGTGGGATGGGGTTAGGGCTGGCGATCTGCAAACGCATGGTCGAACTGCACGGTGGGACGATCTGGGTCGAGAGTGACCTCGGCCAGGGGAGTACCTTCCACGTCTGGTTACCGAGGGATTCCCGCCATCTCGAGATTCATGCATCGAGATTCACACACGAAAAAGGATAGTGATCTATGCCAATAAGGAAAACGACCATACTGACCGCTGATGATGATCCGCAGCTGCTGCGGCTGGTCGCACGCAATCTACAATTGGAAGACTACGACGTATTGGTGGCAAGCGACGGCCAGCAGGCGCTGGAGCAGATCGAGCAGCTTGTACCCGACCTGGTGTTACTGGATGTGATGATGCCCAGGATGGATGGCTTCACGGTGTGCCAGCGCGTGCGTGAGTTTTCTGCCGTCCCCATCATCATTGTGACGGCGCGCGGTCAGGACCAGGACAAGGTACGCGGGCTCGACCTGGGCGCAGACGACTATCTGACCAAGCCCTTCAGCATTGAAGAACTGCTGGCGCGGGTGCGAGCGGTACTCAGGCGGGCGCAATTCACCGCGAGCGAGCAGGCGCATATGATGCGCATGGCAACGATCGGGGATCTGACGATCGATTATGCGCAGCACCTCGTGACGATGGGAGAGCGAGAGATTGAGTTGACACCGATAGAGTACCGCATCCTGGCCTACCTCTCGCAGAACAGCGGCCGCGTCATGACACAAGACCTCTTGTTAGAGCATATCTGGGGGACGGAATATGTCGGTGAAGGACACATGCTCCAGGTGAACATCAACCGGCTGCGGCGCAAGATCGAGCCCGATCCCATGCATCCCCGCTACATCCTCACTAAGGTGGGCATCGGCTATCTCCTCGCGGCCCGACCTGATGCACCGGCGACACTATAACGCACATCAGACGCTTGCGACTCGTAGCCAATTTTAGTGATGAGCTAAAAGAAAGGGCCTCTTGAGCCAACTGCGTTTTCACTTGAAGCAGTGGTACTCAAAGGGTCCTTCTCTATGCCTCCTGCGCATCCAATAGACCAGGCTGATTGCAAGGCTATCCTACCATCATGTCCACCGTCCTGTGACCGAATCGTGAGCTCACCGAGCCTTCCCATGCCCTTCGACCACTTGACATTCTGCCTCATTATACGTTAATGTTTCAGTAAACACTGAAGTATTGAAACATTAAGGATGGCTATGAGTGCTATTGAAACGCATAAACTAACACGTACATTTGGAAACCTCACCGCTGTTGATGACCTGTCGCTAAATATCCCGGAGGGCACAGTATTCGGCTTCCTGGGACCCAATGGCGCGGGCAAAACAACGACCGTGCGCATGCTAACAGCTCTGATCGCCCCAACAAGTGGCACGGCCAACGTTATGGGTTACCAGCTCGGGCTCGATAACCAGTCTATCCGGCGCTCAGTGGGTATCCTCACTGAAACGCCAGGGTTATATGACCGGTTGAGCGCTGAACAGAACTTAATCTTCTTCGCGCGACTCTACGATGTACCGGCGCAGCGTGCCAAAGCACAGGCCGAACGGTACCTGCGCATGCTGGACCTCTGGGAGAGGCGCGGCGATCGTGTGGGAGGTTTCTCCAAGGGCATGCGCCAGAAGCTGGCCACCGCGCGAGCACTGCTGCACGAGCCAAAGGTGATCTTTCTAGACGAACCGACGGCAGGTCTTGATCCTGAAGCGGCACGAACAGTGCGCGACTTCGTCAAAGAACTACGCAGCGAAGGACGAACCATCTTTCTAACAACGCATAACCTGCCCGAGGCAGACGAACTTTGCGACTTGATCGGCGTCTTTCGCACACAGCTATTGCGGGTCGACTCGCCTATAAATTTAAGGACTGGTCTGTTTGGACGCGGTACGCAAGTGCGAGTAGTTGGGGATGCCTCTTCCTGGGCAGCCACAGCCCGGTCGCTATCATTTGTGCGCCAGGTGACGTCTCAGGATGATCGCCTGCTGGTTACACTCGACAACCCCGATGAGCAAAATCCCCACCTGGTGCAGGCCCTGGTGACGGTAGGGGCCCAGATACGCTTCGTAGAGCCGATTGCGCATTCGCTTGAAGAGGTGTACCTGGAACTGATAGAGGATGAACCAGCAACCGCAGTCCAACGCTGAGGACTCATTTGGAGATGAAGACATATGAACAAAATTCTCGTGATCCTGCAAAAAGAATGGTTAGAGATCCGGCAGCAGCGTGTATTGATGCTTGGTGTACTGCTTCCACCACTGCTCTTCACCCTCATTCCATTAGGCATCATCTACCTTTCCGGATCCCTGGCATCCAACAGCAGCTTGTCTAGCCCCAGCAAGAGCTTCCCAGGCCCGTCATTTGCGGGAATGACTGTGGCTGAGCAGGGGCAGGCCGTGCTTGGCAGCCAGTTCTCCATTTTCTACGTCCTGTTGCCTGTACTCATCACCAGCATCATCGCCTCGTACAGCATCGTGGGCGAGAAGACGAGCAGGACACTCGAGCCACTCCTGGCCACGCCGGTACGTACCTGGGAATTGTTGTTGGGTAAATGCCTGGCTGCCCTCATTCCTGGCTTGGTAATTACATGGATGAGCGGCGTGTTGTTCGTTATTGGCACTGCCGCGTTTGCCGTCAGTGGGCGCGTCTTCGCGGCTATCGTAAGTCCGGGCTGGCTGGTAGTTTTCCTGTTCTGGACGCCGTTACTTGGAACTGTCGCCATTGCTGCCATGCTGGCAATTTCGTCGCGAGTGAACGATCCACGCTCCGCACAGCAGTTATCGGTCTGGATCATAGTGCCATTCTTTGCCATGTTCTTTGGTGAACTGGCTGGCTTGCAGGTACTTGGCATCGCCTTTACCTTGAGTATAGCTGTCGTACTGTTGGTTCTGGCTGTTCTGTCGATCTGGGGCGCCTCGCGCTTGTTCCAACGCGAGGTAATCCTCACACGTTGGAAGTAATTAGCCGTTTCTATGCGAAATATCCCTGCTCCAGCTAAGGAGAAACTTTATGCCATCAACGTTTCATCTAAACCCCGTGTGGGTCGCTGCTGGCATTATCGCTATTGCCTTTGTTATCCTCTACCCGCTGGTGCTGGCAGTGATAGCGCACCGGCGGCTCAAAGTCAGTTGGAAATACTTTGCCTATGGCGCGCTGATCTTCTTTGTGTTCCAGTTGATAACTCGCGTCCCCGCTGTGACGGTGATCCAGGCGGCCATCATGCCCCAACTTGAAGCGTCACCTGCGCTGCTCTATACCTGGCTTGCCATCCTGGTTCTAACGGCTGGACTGTTTGAAGAGGTTGGGCGCTACGTCGCGTTTCGCTGGTTAATGCGGCGCGAAGAGAAGACCTGGAACAAGGCGGTGATGTATGGCCTGGGTCATGGCGGGCTGGAATCGATCGTGCTGGTAGGTGGACTGGCAATACTAACCCTGGTCAATATATTAGTCTTATCGAGTATCGGACTCAGTTTAATACCGGTCGCTCAGCGTGCGCAGGTGGCACAGCAGTTGGCCGCGATCTCTGCCCAGCCTGCCTGGTTTCCTCTGCTTGCCGCGTGGGAGCGTCTGTGGACGATTCCGGTCCAGGTAGCGCTCTCGGTGCTTGTGCTGCAAGTGTTCCGGCGCAACAATATTGGCTGGCTCTGGCTGGCGATTCTGGCACATGCCATCGTTGATGGCGTGAGCGTCGGACTGATACAGGTGCTGCGACCTGGCAGCATCAGCACGTCACTCATAGCAGAATTGGTCGTTGCCATCTTTGGTGCAATCTCTTTGTGGATCATCTGGGTCTTGCGCGACCGGCCGACGGTGAAAGAGTCATCCGAAGCACAACCACTACCTCCTGCTCCTGCAGAAGCCGTTGCCCTGGCGCAGCCGGCCAGTGAGGACGTAGTGGCGCCTGAGAGTTCAGTGCCTGAAATATTGAAACCTGATGATGGCCTTTGATGTTGAAAGAGAAACCTGGTACCATGCAGGAAGCGTATAAAGCGATAGCCGATCCCACCAGGCGGCGCATTTTGAAGTACTTACGCGCAGGAGAGCGTACAGCAGGTGAGCTGGCAGAAAATGCTGGAGTCAGCCGTACCGCGCTCTCACATCACCTGCTGGTATTGAAACTGGCCGATCTGGTGCGTGTTGAACGGCGCGGGCAGTTCCAGGTTTATTCACTCAATACGACCGTCTTTCAAGACTTGCTCACGGAGATAATAGGCTGGTTAGGAGGCATGGAGGATCATTTAGAGCCTGAGGCCGAGCCTACCAATGAAGCTGCTTCCGATGTCTGATCCCGACATACGAGGAACCGCTTTCACCAGGGCGTATAAAAACCTTTCAAGTCATGGAGGTTGCCTAGCTTTCAGGCTCATCTGTCGCCAGGGAGATTTGGTCAGCCTGTGCCTCTTGCTCCTTCAAAGCCGCTTCCCGGCGCAGGCGTGCCTGTTCCTGGCGTTCCTTCTGCCTCTGTTGCTTCTCCAATGCCTTCTGCTGGGCCTCGGGGTCAGCATTGACCAGGTTCATGGCTGCATCGATGCCCTGGGCAATCCATATTTCAACAGCTTCGACCGCCCTGTCCTCGCCTGTGGCGAGCAGAATACGCTCATCACCTGGAGGTGTACCCAGGACATAGTCCGCCCCGTCCATGCGCTGCTTGCTGGGGCGGCCAATGCCCACGCGCAGGCGTGGAAACTGGTCGGTGTGCAGGTAGCGAATAATGCTCTCTAACCCGTTGTGCCCGGCAGCGCTGCCTCGAGGTCTCAGGCGCACCTTGCCCGCGGGCAGATCGAGCTCATCGTATATCACCAGTATATCTTCTGGCTGCACTTTATACCAGCGCACAAGTTCAGCTACTGACTCGCCGCTGAGGTTCATAAACGTGAGGGGTTTGGCCAGTACCACTTTTTCACTGCCGCTGGTGCCGCTGGCCAGCACTGCTCTACCGCGCCGCTCCGCCCATTTCCAGCCGAACTTTGCTGCTAATTTATCTACACTACGAAACCCGGCATTATGTCTTGTGCGCTCGTATTGCGGGCCTGGGTTGCCCAGCCCAATCACCAGTTTCATAAGGCTATCACTTAACGACCGTAAGCCAGGCGCATTGCCAGGTATTGCGGCAGCCCGGCGTTGATGATCTTCTCTTGTGTCTTTTCAAGCATGTAGGGGACGCGATAAAAATCGAAGCCGCGTTCTGTATCATAAATCATAAAGGCTGCCCGGGGGTCGCCGTCTCTTGGCTGACCAACGCCACCCGGGTTGATGATGAAGCGGTAGCTATCGGGTGCCTGCCAGTGTCCCTCCGGTGGTGAGAACATCTCATTGGTTACCTCGATCATGCTCTGACTCAGTCCCAGTAGTGTCAGCAGCTCTTCTATCTCGCTATTTGTCCGCTCCTCTGCACTCTTAATGATCGCTTCAGGGCTAATTTCGTCGCTAAGGACGATCAGGTCACTATCCGGCGTTTCCTCTTTGGGATCGTCGTGCAATTGCGGGTCAGGTTCGGCACCGTCTTCAATGCCGGCCTCTTCTTCCTCGCCTGCTTCGTCCTCCTCAATCGTAGGGCTATCTTCTACATCTTGAGGTGTGTTCGCATTTTGAGATACATCCCCGGTCACCGGCTCAGCGCTGTTTTCGCTAGTTGCTGGCAGTTGATCCAGGTTACTCGCTGAGGATTCTAAAATTGTGTTTGCCTCTTCTTCCGTTGCAGCCAGGCCAGTTATTGGGTTAGCATAGGCGCTTTCAGCCAGTTCCGCGCTTTTTGCTGGGCGAATTGCTGCCAGTTCCACAGTCTCATCGTTATCTTCATCGATATAATCTTCAGTACCGTTGGCGAGGCCTTGTTCTAAGCCCATCAGGGGAAGGGTAGGAGCGTTGGCTAAGTCCTCATCTTCGTCGCCAGGAGCAGAGACAGGCTGTTGGAAGATGATAGGTACATGGGTATGCCCAACAAAGCAGTAGCGGCAGCTGAAGTGCTTGAAGCTGCGTTCTGCCAGGATTTCAGAAGTGAGATACTCCCATAGCGGCCCATAAGGGCTGCCATGCACCAGGGTGCAATCATCGATATCCAGGCGCTCTGGCAGATCAGAAAGAAAGCTGCGGTGCTCCTCCGTCAGCTGCTTGGCCGTCCATTCGGCAGAGATGCGAGCTGCCGCGCTGAAGTCTTCCAGGTCAATCTTACCGACCGCTGCCCAGTCGTGATTTCCAGCGATGATGACGTCCGTGCGCTCCCGTAGAGTCACAATACATTCATTGGGGTCCGGTCCATAGCCGACAAGGTCACCAAGAAACCAGATCTGGTCGATGGGCTCCTCTTTGGCAATCTCATCGATCTTCGCCAAAACTGCTTCCAATGCTTCCAGATTAGCATGAATATCGCTAAAGATAGCGTAGCGCATAGCGGTTCACTCTGCTCTATATGAAAAGTATAGGGTAAGTGTAGCTACTCTATCACATGTGTGTGTACTTGTCTACCAGTGTGACATCTCCCCAGGGCTAAAGCCACAGGGCTTCTCATCCTCACAAGTAAAGAAATTGGCATGGTCATGATTGGTCTCCTAATCCTGACGTTCCAAAAACGCGGAAGATAGAGTTTCTATTACGTAGGAGTCTTCTCGGGCTATAGCGTTCTAACGTTGAAGCTCTTCCTTATGTCGTCCAGCCTACTATACTACACATGATTGAAGGAGGAATATCCGTGTCGCTTCTTTCACGAAGGATATATCAACCACGTCTTATTATGATCCTCACGCTCTCAGCGTTGCTTGCCAGCTCCTCAATTATCATCGGCATTGCGAGCCAGAAAATTATTTCAGCTCGTGCTGACAGTGGTAAGAATACCTCCCAGCATGTCTTCATCATCATGATGGAAAACACTGGATACGATCACCTTATTGGCAACGAACATGCTCCCTGGGTGAACGCTGCGGCAAAAACATATGGGTTAGCGACAAACTATTTTGGTGTTGCCCACCCTAGCCAACCCAACTACATCGGAATAACTGCTGGAGCAACCGCTGGTGTTGCCAGTGATGCAAATATGACCGTTGATATCCCTAATATCGTTGACCAACTTGAGGGGCACGGAAAAACGTGGAAGGCATATATGCAGTCACTCTTTGCCGATGGCAATACCAATAAACTGGCGGATTCCGCGGGCAACCAACTCTACGAGCGTAAGCACAATCCGTTTGTCTCGTATAAAGATATTCAGGACAGTCCGAGGCGTATGGAAAACATCGTTGACTTGAACCAGTTGCATACTGACCTTGCCAACAATTCCGTCCCCAACTACGTTTGGATCAGCCCCGATCAGTGCCATGATATGCACGGGCGCTTTTCCCTTGATCCCACCGATATGTGCAGTTTTTTTCACGAAGATGACGTGATTGCAGCAGGCGATGCCTTTCTACACAATGCAGTAACCAAGATTATGACCTCGCGCGCCTGGAACAGTAACTCTGTTATCTTCATCACCTGGGACGAGAGCGACCTCCCGTTCCTTGATATGAGCGGGTGCTGTGATGCAACACCAGGTGGTGGTCATGTGATAACATTGGTCATCTCGCACGCTGGTCACCCAGCCCACACCTCCAGTGTAAGCTACAATCACTACTCCCTGCTTGCCACTATTGAGGATAGCTGGAAGCTAGGCTGCCTTGCCAACACCTGCGATACGACCACTGTAAGGCCAATGAACGATCTAATTGGCCTGTAGAGACAGCATGGGGAAGGCTCCTTTTTCCTGTTGCCTACGGCTCCGGCGGCAGCAGGGGCAGATTAAATCCCCAGTTGAGCAGCGTTCTCGCGTCAGCAAAGCGCAGCGTCTCGTTCTTGTCACGCAGAACAACGCCGATGAGGTGGTGACCATTGCGAATGGCGGAGAATACCAGGCAGAAACCGGCTTCGGGTGTTGTTCCAGTCTTAATGCCGGTCGCGCCTTTGTATGTGCCCAGCAGTGTATTGGTGGTTTTCCAGGTGTATTTGTGATGATCTGCGTTGGCGGGCAGCGTATAGCTCTGTGCCTGTACAATCTGAGCAAAGGCGGGCAGAGTCATGGCATAATGTGCCAGGCGTACAAGATCATAGGCGCTGCTGTGATGGCCGGGCGCTTCGAGACCATCGGGGTTGCCATAGTGTGTCTGGTAGAGATGGAGACGATAGGCAAAGATGTTCATGATACGCACAAAATTTGCCTCTGTTCCTCCCACGGCATCAGCAATAGCGACTGCCGCGTCATCCCCGGAAGGCAACAACAGGCCATACAGTAAGTATTTGAGTGGAATCTTATCACCGATCATCAGAAACGCGCTGCTCCCATTATTCTGATGTACCTCGTTGTAGGCGTCCTGCTGAATGGTCACGAGCTGGTCGGGATCTGCCGTTTCGATAGCGATGACAGCGGTCATGATCTTCGTTGTGCTTGCCATTGGTAAGGGCTCCTCGCCATTGAGATCAACCAGTGTGTGACCTGTATCGGCATCGAGCAGGTAGGCTGCTGCGGCACTGACGATAGGAGGTTTGCCTCTTACCGTTAGAACAGGAGTAGGTGGTGCTGTAGGCGTGGGCGTTGGAAAGGGAAGGAGTGTTGTGGCCGTGGGGGTAACCTGCGTCAATGTATTGAGCAGGTCCTTCCCCACGGGCGTGAAAGCCAGTACAGGCGCCATGATCCCCAGGCAGATCGCTATGAGGATCAGCATGATAGCAGCGATACGACGCGGCATTGAACTTATCACCTATGGCAGTTTGGGCCAGCGCGTATGATAATCGGTTACCTGTTCAAAGGCATCGGCAACGCGCAGGATGACATCCTCGGCCAGGGCATTGCCCAATAATTGCAAGCCCACGGGCAAACCTTCGCTGAACCCGCCGGGGATGGAGACGCCGCAGATGCCGGCCAGGTTGGCTGGGATAGTGAAAACGTCCTGGAGATACATTTGATAGGGATCAGAGATCTCACCAATCCGGAAAGCTACGGTCGGTGATGCCGGGCTGACCAGCGCATCAAAGCGTTCGAAGGCACGGTCGAAATCTTGCGTGATCAATGCCCGCACTTTCTCGGCTTGCTTGTAATAGGCATCGTAGTAGCCCGAAGAGAGCGCGTAGGTGCCGATCATAATACGCCGTTTGACCTCCCTGCCGAAGCCGTACTGTCGTGTCTTCTCCAGGGCCTCCCACATGTCATCGGTATCCTGGTAAGAATAGCCGTATTTAACGCCATCATAGCGAGCAAGGTTAGCGCTGGCTTCTGCTGGAGCGATAATATAATATGCGGCAACGCCATATCTGGTGTGCGGCAGCGAAACGTCGCTGACCTCTGCACCCATTTCACGCAGCAGCTCAATGTCCTCGCGCACGGCTTTGACTACGCCGTGCTGCGTTCCTTCTACCCAGTACTCCTCTGGTACCCCGATGCGCATGCCTTTGATGCTGCCGGTCAATGCGGCAGTATAGTCAGGCACCGGCTTGTTTGAGGCCGTAGAATCGCGTGGGTCAGGTCCCGCAATCGCTTGTAACAATAGCGCCGCGTCGCGTGCGGTACGTGCGAATGGGCCTATTTGATCAAGCGATGAGGCGAAAGCCACCAGGCCAAAGCGCGAGACGCGTCCGTAGGTGGGCTTCAGTCCCAGCACATTGCAAAGCGCCCCCGGTTGGCGGATCGAGCCGCCCGTATCGCTGCCAAGAGCTCCCATGGCCATACCTGCGGCAACCGCTGCTGCTGAGCCTCCGCTGCTGCCGCCAGGAGCCCGCTCCAGGTCCCACGGGTTGTGTGTAGGGTAGAAGGCAGAGTGTTCGGTGGAAGAGCCCATCGCGAATTCATCCATATTTGTCTTGCCCAGCATCACCACTCCATCAGCGTTTAGTCGCTCCATCACGGCAGCATCGTAGGGTGGCTTGAAGTTTTCGAGCATGCGGGAGCCGCATGTAGTGGTGATATCCTTCGTGCAGATCACATCTTTGATCGCCAGTGGGATGCCCGTGAGCGGGGCAACGGTATCGCCATTCTTAAAACGGCGGTCGGCCGCTTCCGCTTGTTTCAGTGCGAGATCGTCAGTAACCAGGGTGTATGCGCGGACCTTGCCTTCGACCTCCCTGATGCGCTCCAAGTGGGCGCGGGTTAGCTCGACCGAGGAGATTTTGTGCTCTCGGAGCAGCTTTCCTGCTTCGGTAATACTCAGCCTGTATAATTCCGTCATGATTATGACTCCTCCAGCACTGCATTGACCTTCAGACAGTTATCTTCCTGGTCGGGAGCGTTAGCTAGCAGCACTTCTGGCGGGTATGATGGCTGTGGGTTGTCCGCTCGCATAATGTTACTGAGGCGTGAGGCGTGTGCCGTTGGGGAAACTCCGCTCACGTCGGCCTCTTTCAGTATCTCGATATGCCCCAGGATGGCGGCGAGTTCCTTGCGCAGGGCTTCGATTTCTTCTTCGCTCAGGCCCAGGTGGGTGAGCTTGGCTACATGTATCACGGTTTCGCGATCGATCATATATTTCCTCTTCTCATTCACCAGCGGATGTGAAAACCGCTGAAATGTTCTGTTGGCTGCCCCCATTGAACCCGTACATCGCTCACCCGGGCAGCGGAAGGTCCTCGCCTCAGCAAGGAAAGTAGTTGTTCAAGCGCTGCCCGCTTCCCCTGGGCTAAGACCTCAACATCTCCACTGCTGTCGTTGCGCGTATATCCACGCAAGCCAAGAGACAAAGCCTTTCGGATGACGAAGTCGCGGAAGCCAACTCCCTGCACCCATCCACTCACCCAGGCGTGCAGTTCTTGGATATCGTTGCTATCATGCTGGTTCATACGCACTATGATAGCATGTGGTATCAACAGTTGCCTAGATTCTCTGACAAACCTGGACACAGTGTTCTCGCCGCTCTGAATCAGTCCGGCCGTCCCAGCGTTTCTGCTGCATTCCAGGAGGTGATCGATTCAGGTGCTGTCCGAGAGAGCATGCAGACTGGAACGTGCCCCCGTTGGACCAACGATAGCCCCACCACATTTCGTGCAGGCTCATTTGCCTGCGGGCCTGGCCTGCTTCATCGGGATTGCCCTCCACAGGCTTCTCCCCTGCGACCTGTAGCCACAGAGGGCGGACTAGACTCCTCAGTCGCTTCGTTTGAGCCTCGGCTGCCAGTGCCACTCCTGGTAGAAGGAGTGATGCACGTTGACTGATGCGTTGTGATCGGCATTGGCTTCATAGTAGCACACAGGACATCTGAACAGCTTGCCCCACTTCTCTGCTATGCGGACCCCACCACGGATGGAGAACCTCTCCCCCTGGCTCCACATCGCGAGCAAAATTGAGATGTCCCATGCGCATTGGTTTCTACGGTCACTACCCCCAGAGCATAGGCTTTCTCCCGTGCGGCCTGGTTAATTTTGCCACGCAACTGGTTGGCCTGCCTGAAAGCCACTGCTTCTTGGCGATGCGTTTGATGCAGCGATAGCGCTGCTGATCCAGACCGCAATCGGTGACAAAGACGGTTTCCATGATTTGCTGGTGCTGCCTGACGGTGATCACGGCCAGATTCTTGACATTGAGATCGATGGCCACCGTGACCAGATCGGGATCGAGTTTGCTTTCCTTGACCTTTTTGGCGTGGACCTGTTTGGTCTGCGGGAAGTGCGATGCGGCGGTCTGCTTGGAGAGGACCATCAGGGGACTGTGCTGCTCCCAGGCCGGATCATGGAGCCGCTGCTGGAAGAAGCGACTGCACATGACCGGGTAATTGACCCATTGCCATGTCTTTCCATCATACACCTTGAGCCGGACAAAGCGATCCGCCACCTTTGCCTCTTCCAGCGAAAGCTCGAAGGTCCCTTGATAGAGCCTGGGGTGCTCGCTGGCTCCAGGCAGGCCCGGTTTGCCTTTCTTCTTGCCGCTCTTTTCCCAGTTCGCCCGATTCGACAGATACGATCGCACCTTGCCAATGGCGTCTTTGATGACGCTTCTGCGATAGGCAAAAGGCAGGTCGGGAAAGCGTTCGCTGAAGTTCCAGCCCAGCCAGGAATGAGGATGGTCTTTCGTTGCAACCGTGCAGGCCTCGGCCCAGGTCAGTAACTCGTTAGCAGAGAGGGCACGTTCGCGCATCTCCAGATGCTTTGCCGAGTAGTAGGAAACCCGCTCAGCCAGCTTGTCGGCATGGATCAGAAAAAAGTCGATGTAAAAGGCGCGCGCGGCAGTGAGCAAGGCGACCATCTCAGTCAGAAACGTGCGTTTGCTTGTATTCGCTCCTCCTTGCCTGCGATCGCCCAGATCAAGCACCAGTTTGGTGGTGCTCCTTATCAGAACAAAAGTTCTTGCTGCCTCTAGTGTACTGCTCTTGCCTCTTGTTGTCAAGCTTTTTCGACCATCGTTGTGATCTTCCAGGGACGATACTGTAACTTCTCTTTGCCATCATTCGTGCAAGGTGCAGCAGTGAAAAAGTAAGAAATCTCTTAGGTTCGAGATAGAAAGGAGCAAGCAATGTTGGCAATTAAAAGCCCGCAAGACCTGTTTTATTACGATCTCTGTGCCATGTACGATGCTGAGCAGAAACTGGTCCAGGTACTGCCACAACTGGCTCAGGAGTGTATGGATAACCAGGCCAGGGATGCCTTTACACAGCATGAGCAGGAAACGCGTCAACATGTGCGCAATCTTGAGCAGTGCTTCCAGATCCTGGGCAGCCAGCCCATGGCTCTGGAGAATCATACAATTAACGGTCTCAAGCAAGACCACGACACCTTCGTTCAGCAGCAGCCGCCCCGGGAGGCTCTGACCATGTTCGATATTGATGCTGGCTACCAGAGCGAGCATATTGAAATGGCTGCCTACCACAGATTGATTGATGCGGCAGACAGCATAGGATTGCAACAATGCATTCCACTGTTTCAGCAGAACCTGCGGCAGGAGGAGGCCGCGGCGAAAATACTGTCGACAATTGCCCATCAACTTAATCAGCAAGTGGCCGTGTCCGCTCGCGCGCCAGGGCAGAGCCAGCCCTCTGCGCCGGGCAATGTTCCACCGCCAGTGGGCCAGTCCTATGCATCGCCAGGTCCGGGGCAGGGCAATGTTCCGCCTCCCCCGCAGGTACCCGGTCAGGGCAATGTTCCGCCTAACGCGCCAACGCCCAGTCAGGGCAACTCACCCGTCTCCGGTCAAAGCTATGCGGCAACTAGCCCACCTACAGGCCGCTCATCCCAGCTGCAGCCGGGAATGAGAGTAATCGGCTCAGATAAAGGAAGAATAGGGCAGGTCCGTGATGTCCGTGATAACGATTTCCTCGTTGACCTGCCGATGCAGCGTGACGTCTACGTGCCCTTCGATGCCATTCAGGAGGTGACCGTCGACCTCGTCATGCTCAACATACCCTCCAACCGGGTCGGTGACATGGGCTGGGACAATCCCCCACTCACCGGCTCGTAAATACTGAGAGGAGGTATAGCTGGCTTCTGAGGGCTCCCCGTGCTAAAGCAGCGGGGGTTCTGGGCGGTGCTTCCACGCTTCCACCCCTGAGCCAGAGCGGTTTTTTGACCTGTGCTCCGCAGCCATGACAAAATTGCGAGAGGTGGGTGCTGCGTGGACACTTCGATCAGGGTGCCGCCCGTACTTGCAACGGTGCGTCTCAACTGTTCTACCGACATCCCTGGAGCCCGAAGGCCCACACTTTTGCCGTACTGTTTCTGCCACCCTTGGTAGGAAATCTTTTCCAGGATAACGGTGTTGCCCACCTTCATGATCTCATGGACCATGCGACCATGCAAGCTCTTGCGATGGGCTGCCAGCTTGCGTTCTTTGGTAGCTTTGCGCCGTCGGGTGTGTTCGTACCTCGCACTCCTCTTCCAGTGCAGGCCTTTCTTGCCCCGCTTCTTGGCCCGCCCCTGCTCATCGTAGTGCTCAGGTTTCGTGGAGTAAAATTTTTCTCTCATAAAATTTACACTAAAATGCCTAAAAAAGCCAGACCGTGTACATCCGTCAGTGACATCTGTGTGCATAGCTAGCTTCTGCTTAGCTCAACATGTGAAAAGCATGGGGTAAG
>WNGD01000179.1_pt1 | contig 63496 bp, 64 predicted proteins | sample 5400671 | NCBI WGS metagenome assembly WNGD01 (sample SAMN13153369, study PRJNA577476) | soil metagenome | isolation source: 40 cm soil or saprolite under grassland replicate 2 | place: USA:California | collected 2016-06-15 | reverse complement strand
CGGGAGGTGAGGAAGTCGCGGATCTCCTTCTTCGTGTCCACGGTATCAAGCGTAGACCTCGCTGCCCGACCTTGGGAGACCCTGCCAGTACTCCACTCAACAGGGACTCTCACGTCTCGCGATCCCGTGCTTTCGTGGACGAAGCAAGAGGCCGCGACCACGCCGCCTCACCACCCAACAGGAAGGTTGTCCTGAAGCACATTTCACTGGGCGGACTTGACGTCTCTCGCATCGGACTCGGCACGATGGCGATGTCCGGCTACTACCTCGACCCGACGAGCAGCGACGCCGAGTCGATCCGCACGATCCAGCGAGCACTCGAGCTGGGCGTCACCCACATCGACACCGCCGAGATCTACGGCCCCTACACGAACGAGGAACTCGTCGGCCGCGCTCTCAAGGGGCGCCGCGACGATGTGGTGCTGGCGACGAAGTTCGGCTTCGTCTCCCACGCCGGCGGTGGCCCCGGAGCACTCGACAGCAGCCCGGCGAACATCCGAACCGCGGTCGAGGGCTCCCTGAAGCGGCTGGGTACCGACCGCATCGACCTCTATTACCAGCACCGGGTCGACCCGAACACCCCCATCGAGGACACCGTCGGCGCCCTGGACGAGCTGGTGGCCGAAGGAAAGGTCCTGCACATCGGCCTCTCGGAAGCCGCACCCGCAACGATCCGCCGCGCCCACGCGGTGCACCCGATAACCGCACTGCAGACGGAGTACTCCCTCTGGACCCGTGAGCCGGAGGCCGAGCTGCTACCGCTGCTGCGCGAGCTCGGCATCGGCTTCGTGCCCTACTCGCCGCTCGGGCACGGCTTCCTCACCGGGACGATCCGCTCCCCCAAGGACCTCGCCGACGACGACTGGCGCAAGAACAACCCGCGGTTCACCGAGGGCAACTTCGAGGCGAACCTCCGCATCGTCGACGAGGTCGAGGCCGTTGCCTCCGAAGTCGGCGCGACACCGGCACAGGTCGCCTTGGCCTGGCTACTCGCGCAGAGCGACGACATCGCCCCGATTCCCGGCACCAAACGAGTCTCCCGCCTCGAGGAGAACACGGCAGCCGACGCCATCGAGCTGAGCGTGGAGCAGATCGCACGCCTCAACGATCTCACCCCGGCAGCCGGCGAGCGCCACGAAGAGGCGAGCATGGCGACCATCGACCGTTGAGGTAAAGGCGGTTGATCGCCTGAGCCCAGCGCAATCGCCCTCGCGCGTGTACAACCGGTGCGGCTAGTCTCGGGGACCGGGCAAGCAGGCTGTCCTGGACTCTCGGCCGGGATCAACGCGGCGCATGCCGTGGAGTAACAATCCAGCCGTGTCGGAAGATGCGGTCATTGGTGAGGAACGAAAGCTGGCCACCGTGCTTTTCGCCGATCTGGTCGGCTCGACAGCGCTCGCGTCTGGGGAGGACCCCGAGCGGGTCCGGTTTCGCTTGGAGCGGTTCTACGAGGGGATGGCGGACGAGGTCCAAGGCGCCGGCGGAACGGTGGAGAAGTTCGCAGGCGATGCGGTCCTTGCCGTCTTCGGGGCACCCGCCGCCCTCGAGGATCATGCGGAACGCGCTCTGCACGCGGCGCTGGCCATGCAGCGCAGACTGGGCGAGCTCTTCCGCGGCGAGCTCGCCCTACGCGTGGGCGTGAACACGGGCGAGGTGGTCGTCGGGCGCGCCCGCGAGGGCTCTTCGTTTGTGAGCGGCGACGCGGTGAACGTGGCGGCCCGGCTCGAGCAATCCGCAGGCGCGGGGGAAATCCTGGTCGGGGAACGGACCGTCTCAGCCGTCCGTGGCGCCTTCGAGCTCGCCGAGCCGCAGACTGTGGAGGCCAAGGGCAAGCCGGAGGGAATAGCCGCTCGACGGCTCGTACGCGCCCTCACGCTCCAGCGCCCGCGCGGGGTGAGCGGCCTCCATCCTGCCTTCGTCGGGCGGGAACGGGAGCTCGCGCAGCTCCAGGGCGCGTACCGACAGGTGATCGGGCGACGCCGGCCGCTGCTGGTCACGATCGTCGGAGATGCAGGCCTCGGCAAGACCCGACTTGTGCGCGAGCTCTGGCAATGGCTAGCGGTCGAGGAGCCCCAACCGCTACAGCGCACGGGCAGGTGCCTACCCTACGGGCAAATCGCGTTCTGGGCCTTCGGCGAGATCCTCAAGGAGCAGCTAGGTATCCTCGACGGGGATTCTCCTCAGAGCGTTCTCGCCCGACTCGGCGACCGTGAGATTCTGGGGCTGGCGCTCGGGCTGGACGTCGCAGGCAACCTGCACCCGCTTACTGCCCGCGATCGCTTCCAGGACGCCTGGGTCTCGCTGTTCGAGGAGCTCACAGCGAACCGTCCCGCCGCCGTCCTCCTCGAGGATCTCCACTGGGCCGAGGATCCCCTCCTCGATCTGCTGGAGCACCTGCTTGAGGGTGTTCACGGCCCACTGCTCGTGCTGGTGACGGCGCGGCCCGAGCTGCTGGATAGCCGGCCGGGCTTCGGCGGTCTTCGTGGAGAGACGCTCGTACTCGAGCCGTTGAAGGCGGAGGCGACCAAGGAGCTGCTCAGCCGCCTGCTTGACACGGACCCACCAGGCCGTTTGGGTGACGTGGTCGCCCAGGCCGAAGGCAATCCCTTCTTTATGGAAGAGGTGCTCGGGTCCCTGATCGATCAGGGCCTGCTCGAGCACCGGAACGGCGGCTGGGCGATGAAGGAGCTTCCGAGTGGTTTTCTGGTGCCGGATACGGTGCAGGCCGTGGTGGCGGCGCGCATCGACCTGCTCGCGCCCGCCGAGAAGGAAGCCCTCCAGGCCGCCTCGGTCATCGGCCGCATCTTCTGGAGCGGCCCCGTCTACGAGCTCTGCCCGGAAACGGAGCCGAACCTCCGCCTGCTCGAGGAACGAGATTTCATCCGGCTTCGGCTGGGATCTTCGATCGAGGGCGAGCGCGAGTACGCGATCAAGCACGCGGTCACACGCGAAGTTGCGTACACGAGCATTCCGAGGGCCAGGCGGGCGCACCTCCACGCGGCCTTCGCCTCCTGGGTCGAGCGCTTCGGAGGAGGGCGCGACGAGCACGCACCACTACTGGCGCACCATTACACGGAAGCGTGTCGCCCCGAGGACGCCGACCTGGCCTGGGCCGGAGCGGAGGACGAGTTCGAGGGTCTGCGCCTGCGAGCGGTCGCCTGGTTGCGACGCGCTGCCGAGCTCGCCCTCGGTCGCTACGAAATCGATGAAGGACTCGAGTACCTGAACCGTGCGCTCCAACTCGAGACCAACGACCTCGGGCGGTCGGAGCTGTGGCGGCGAATCGGCCGCGCCAACACACTCAAGTACGACGGCGAGGCGTTCTGGACGGCAATGCTGAACTCACTCGAGGAGTGCAGCGACCGCGCCGAATCGGCCCAGACGTACAGCGAGCTAGCGTTTCACACCGCCACCCGGGCGGCGATGTGGAAGCGCCGGCCCGACCCCGAGCTCGTCCACGGGCGCTCGAGCTCTCGGATCCCGGTACCTTCCCGCGCGCGAGGGCGCTCATCGCGCGGTCCTGGTACGACCCTACGGTGTTCGCAGACGCGGCACGCGAGGCGAGCGCTCTCGCCGAACGTCTCGATGATCTCGAGCTTCGGTCATGGGCACTCGCGGCACGCTCGCGCTCGTCGTATGCGACTGGCGCCTACGGTGACGCGGCGGACTGGAGCAGACGCCGCCTCGAGTTACTTCCCGAGATCGGGGATCCGGATCACGTTGCCTTTATCTACTTCTACGCTCTCGATCCCCCCATCGCAATGGGACGTTTTGACGAGGCTCGTCGCATCGCGGCAGCGCACGAGGAGGTGACACGCGATCTGACGGTGCATCATCGGCTGCACGGCGTTGCCTGCCTTCTGATCGTCGAGAGCGCTGCGGGCTGCTGGGAACGCATACGGGACCTCCACACGGCTGCCGAGCGCGCGGTCGCCGCCAACGTCGCCACTCCGTGCATCTACAACCCGTGGTCGTTGTTGGCATGCGCGCTAGCTGAAGAGCTCCTCGAGTGCCCCCACGAGGCGCGCAGGCTCGAGCAGAACGCGGAAGCCCTGGGAATGGAAGGGTACGACTTCCTGCTCGATCCGTTGCGCATCCATCTCGCCCTCGCGCGTGGCGACCTCGACGACGTCGAGCGGAGGATCCCAAAGGAGTCGCCACCCTCCAGCACCCGCGACGTCGAAATCCTCGTCGCACGGATGGATGCGCTTGCCGCGCTCCGACGGCGAGATCAGCTGGAGGCAGAGGCAGCAGCCCTGCTCAAGCCGGGTACGTACCTGGAGCCGTTCGTACTACGCGCCCTCGGCATCGTGCGGCCGGATCCAGAACTGATCGAGAAGGCGCAGCAGCGCTTCCGGGGGATGGGGCTCGACTGGCACGCCGCCAGGACCGAGGCATTGGCCCAGGGCGCTCACTGATCGCACTTCCGTGACGCTCATCCGTGGCGTTCAGTGTGGGCGGCCATAGAGCCGGCACAGGTGGCAGCGCTCCTGCACGACGCATGGCGGGACAAGCCGTCCGCGGGGAATGAAGGCAGTCCGCAGCGTTCCGAGAGGGCGACTCATGGGAAAGGCCCCGTTTCCAGGGCCTTCCCGACTAGCGGGGGCAGGATTTGGACACATTTCCCCGACCGCGTCGCGTACCGCTTCACCGACCGCCCTCCGACGCTGATCGTTGTCACTGAGGCGGGGTTGTCACACCGCACGGCGTGGGAACGATCTCACCGCCCTGGCCGTTGTGCAGCCCGGGCGCAGCTGGGCCGATCGAATACTGCGTCGCGATGTGCAGGTTGTTGTGGAACTCGTTGAAGGCCCGCTGGATGGCGGGGTTTCCGGGGTTGTCGCAGATGTCCGGGCCGACTTGCACACCGTTGATCCAGTGGCGATGCGGCGGAACGTTGGGCAGGTTCGGGTCGGCGTGGCCGGTAGCGGCCATCACCCCGAGCAGAACTGGGATCCCGATGAGCACTGCGAGGCCGAGAAGAGCGACGACGAGTCGCGACTTCACGGCTGCCTTCTCCCATAGGTGGACACTCATGAGCGTCTCTCCTCCTTTCGGACCAAACAGCCTCTACGACGCGGATCGGGTCGAGCTCGGCGCGCTGCGCCGCCTCTCGCGGGACCGTGAGCGAGCTTGGTGTGCGAGCACCGACCGAGCGTGTCACTCATGACGTCCCCTTCCGCGCGTCGAGAGCGAGGGCCGTTCTGCTTCGACGTGTGCTGGCTTCGATTGCGGTTTGAATCCGTGCGACGGCCAGATTGGCGCGTTGGCTTGCCTCGGCGACGTCATCGATCGATCCTGCCTCATAGAGACAGAAATAGGTCTCGTCCTCGGGCAAGAAGTATGAGCGGAGGAAACGAATCGGCGCCCCCTCCCGTCGCATCTTCTCGGCGGCCACGCGGGCGCAGGCGGCCGTCGCTTCAAGATCGCCTGCGCGGCGCTTAGGCAGGTACGCCTCCACGAGGAATGTCCCGACCGTCACCTCGCCGTCTCCGCTTTACTAGTAACCGCAGAACGGATCTGGCGAGAACAGCGCGAGCATTTGTTGCATGTTTGCCGCTCCGTTCCCGTTCGCGCTTCCGGCCATCATGTGGTCGAGGCCGGTGAAGTTTTGGATCTTCACCAGGCTCGAAACCATGTGACAGCCGCCGCCCTGGGGCTGGCCTGTGTCTGCTCTGGCCGTGGCGACGTTCGCAGACGCACTGCTCGCCGCGAGCGCAATCACCAGCCCCGCCATCGCCATGGGCTCCCTCCGTCGCATTCCGAGCACGTCGACCTCCTCGCTTGTCATCGGGCGGAACCGCAGCTCCGCGGCTCTTCTTGCGTGTCGCTCGTGCTCGAGGCTACGACGCGGCGCGCGGCGCCGAAAGGTGGAAACCACGCGACTTTGCTCGGCCCTTCCCTCAGGTTTCGCGCGACGCCCAGCGATGGGCGAGCTCGGCTCGCGACCGAACGCCGAGTTTCGCGTACACCCGTGACAATGTCCCCTCAACGGTGCGCGGCGTCAGGAACAACGCCGCTGCGACCTCGCGGTTCGTCCGTCCCTGCGCAACGAGTTCGGCGACTCGCCACTCGGCGGCTGTCAGCTCGCCGCGCGCCGGAGCCCGGCCGCCGATTCGCTGCAGTTCGGTTCGGGCCTGCGCAGCCCAGAGGCCTGCACCAAGCCTCTCGAATAGTTCAAGCGCCGCCTCGAGCGTCTGGCGTGCAGCGCGTCGCTCTTTCGCGCGGCGCTCCGTCGCTCCCAGCCCGAGCAGCGCGCGCGCCCGCTCGAAGGGCATTTCGAGCGACTCGTTGAGCGTTAATGCGTCGCGGAAGCTCGCGAGCGCCGCCTCCAGATCACCGCCTGAGGCGGCGAGCAGGCCGCGGCAGCGCGCACAGGCGGCGAGCGCAGAACGCCGCTCGAGCCTCTGGGCGCGCTCCTCGAGCCGCGCGAGTGCGCGTGCGGCTTCCTCGCTTCGCCCGAGCCCGATCAGCGCTTCGATCTCGTCCGCTAGGAACCGCTGCGCGCCGGGCTCGATCACGCCCTCCACCTCGTAGCGCCCGACGAGCAGCCCGAGCGCAGCATGTGTGGCAGCGGGATCGTCGAGTGAGAGTTCGAGCAGCGCGAGCGCAGCGCTTGCCGAAGCGCTCCCGTATGAGTTCGGTTCGACAGAGGTCAGCCGCAGCGCTTCGCCTGCGTCGGCGCGTGTCTCCTCTACTCGCCCAAGATGGGCATTCACGAGCGCGCGCGCGCCGAGCGCATAGGCTTGGTGTGGAAGCTGGACGGTTTGCAGCGCAACGTCATAGGCAGTCGTCGCGCGGTCGTGCGCGGACACCCAGTCGCCGAGCGTGCACTCGATGCCGCTTAGATGTGCGAGGATCAACGGCAGCGAGCTCTCGTCGCCGCGGTCGAGTGCGCGCCCATAGAGCGCCTCGAATCGTGCTCGCGCGCTGAGGAGATCGTCCGACCACATCACGTAGACGGACTCGGAGTAACGCGGCTGTCGCAAGACCCGGAGACTCGTGGTTGCCTGCTCGAGATTGACCGCTTCCTCGAATGCTGTCCGCGCGCTCGCTCGTCCCAAGAGACCGTCGACTAGCCCTTGCGCGGCCAGCGCCTCGGCTAACGCACGCGATTCGCCCACAGCCCGTGCGGCCTCGACCGCAGAACGAGCATGCGCGGCCGCGCTGCTCAGGTTCTCGCGCAAGAAGTAGTAGGAGACGGCAAGCCCTTCCTCGATCTCGGAACGCAGCTCGAGATCGTCACCCACCTCCGTCAGTGCACGCCGGCAAAGCTCGGCGGACTGCCGGCGATCGCCCTCGAAGACGTGCACACGCGCAAGCCGGCTCAGTGCTTCCGCTAGTCGCCTTCCGGCCGCAGCGACAGCGGCGGCTTCTTCGAAGCGCTGACGCGCCCGTGTTGTATCGCCCGCTTCGAGGTACGCCGCGCCCGCATCGAGCCTGCGACGATGCGCCGCCTCGACGTCTTCCGGCGGCGTCAGCCGCAGCGCGTGGTCGCCAAGGTCCGCGGCAGCCTGCGGTGCACCGCGCCGCCTTGCTGCCTCCGCGGCATGAGCGAGCGCCGCCGCTACGTCGGCATCGGGCTTGTCGGTGGCAAGGGCGAGATGGAAGGCACGTTCTTCCGGGTCGGCGACGAGCCCGGCGAGTGATCGATGAACCGCACGTTTTCGCTCAGCGGATGCGCGCGAGTACACGGCCGAGGCGATGAGCGGATGTGCGAAGCGGATCTGCTTGCCATCCAGTTCGATCAGTTCGGACTCGACGGCAGGGTCCAGCCGTTGTCGCGCATCGGCGACGTCGGCGCGTTCGACGAGATCCAGAGTTGGCTGCGAGAGCGCGGCGGCCACAAGCAAGACATCCTCCACCCCAGGTGGGAGCGCCGCCAGCCGTTCGTCGAGCAGCTCTTGCAACCGGCCCGAGACCGGAAGTCGCTCGCCCGCGGCCAGCCCGTGTTCCCGTTGCTGCAGAGCACGCGCAAGCTCGAGTGCAAAGAACGGATTGCCACCCGAGGTTTCGTGTAGCCGCTGGAGCATTGGCCGCGCCAACGTCAGCCCCAGCCGCGTGTGAACAAGATGATGGAGCGCGCCCACACTGAGACCGCCAAGGACGATGCGCCGCGTCAACAGCTCCGCGAGCGCGCCCACGAGAACCGAAGCTGAGTCGGGCCCATTCATCCGGGTCGTGATGAGAACCGCAACCTGTTCCTGCTGCAGCCGCCGGAGCGCGAACGTGAGCACGAATGCCGTCGGCTCGTCCAACCACTGCACGTCGTCGAGGGCAATGAGTACCGGCCCGCCCGACGCAAGCATGCGCACCCCCGCAAGCAGCGCAGCAGCGACTACGCCCTGATCGGGACGTGACTCTCCCGGCTCGCGGCGAAGCAGAGCGACCTCCAGCGCGCGTCGCTGCGGTACCGCCAGCTCCGGCAGCAGCTCGTTCGCAAAGCCATCGAGGAGATCCCGGAGACCGGCAAAAGAGATCTGCATCTCCGGCAGGGCAGGCCGTGACGTCAAGACGCGGTACGAAAGCTCCTCACCAACTTTCACGCCCTGCTGCCAAACCGCCGTCTTGCCGATCCCCGCCTCGCCCTCAAGGACGAGCGCCGCAGGGAGCTCCTCTCGTGCACTAAGCATCTGCACGAGGGCAGCAAGCTCCTCGTCACGTCCGACCAAGCGCTTAGTCGTCGTCACCATCTCCGGTCGAGGTAAATGATGCTACGGACCGGGCGGCCGACCTGGAAACGTGTCCGTCGCTCCCGCTCTTTACACCCGCGTTCGTCCGATTTCGACGTCCGCATCGATCATGACCCGACCAGTCTGCCGCGCTTGCGCAGCAGGAGCGTCTCATCGGCCCGCCAGTCGAGGCCGTTCTCGCGGAAGCGCGTGGTCGCTTCGTCGAAGAGCCGGCCATCTGCGCGAGCTACCCCCAGCGCCCGAAGCGCGAACGGCTGTACGTACGTTCGTTCATTCACCCACCGTGGGGCTTCTTCCTCGATGCGGTCGACCGCTCCGAGCGCGACGAGCGCGTCCAGAAAAGCTGCTGCGCCGTCGTCAAGACGAACACGATCCACCCCGGCGTCCGCGCCGCCCCCTGCACCGGATCGGAAATCGACCGAGTCGACGAGCCTTTCGAGCGCCGGGACATCGGCGCGGGCGAGTGCGAGGCGGAACTTCGGGCCCCAATAGAACGAGCGATAGGGATCCAACATCCGGGCACCGGCTTCCGTCTCGAGGCGAGCGGCCTCAGTCCCGTCCCCGCATTGGAGGGCCGCGAGGGCGCAGTACAGCAGGCACGACGCGTTCGAGGGGCAGGGCGCTTCCGAGTTCGCAACCACGGCGAGCTCTGCTTCCGGCGTCAGCGCGCGCAGATTGTCCCAGCGTCCAGAGATCATCTCGATCAGAAGGCGCATATGCACTCCGTGCAGACGGTGGTGCGCTGTGAGCCCCTGCACCATCTCGTCCAGGAGCTCGCTCGCGCGCATCGCGTCGGAAGGCCGTCCGGCTGCGAGGTGGAGCGATACCGCCGTCATCAGCGCGAAGTGTCGGTCGTCCGGATCGCCGAGCTTCGGGAGTAGCTGGAGCCGCTCCTCCAGCCACGCACGCGCTTGCTCGAGGTCGCCCGCGCTCCATGCGACGTCCGTGAGCGCGGCGAGCGCGTTCGACAAAAGTGCTGTATCCCCGAGCCGCCCGGCGATCGCGTGCAGACGGCGTGCGGCCGCTTCGTCCTTCCTCCAGAGCGCGAGGGCCGCGAACGCCCTGGCCTGCGTCGTCGAGCCTTCTTCGGCAAGCTCCAGCGCCTGATCGATCCATTCGTCGACCACATTGCGATCTGGCGGTTGCTTCCACATGCCGGAGCGGCGAGCGGTCTGTAGCGCGAGCTCGGTGTAGAGCTGCGCCGATGGACCGCCGAGCGCGATTGCCTGCTCGATTGCCGTACGGAAGGCCTCGCCGTCGAACCTGAGTGCGTTCGCGCGACCTGTCTCCAGCCAGAGCTCAGCTCGCTCCGCCGCATCCGATTCCAGCATGGCCGCTCGTTGCAGAAGTGCGATTCCTTCGTCGATTTCGTATCGGGAGATCGCAGCCTGCCCGGCGCGCCGCGACCACGCGACCGCCTTCGCTCGGAGCCGCGTCACGTCAGCGTCGCGGCCGGGCCACGCGAGGTCGATGTCGTCCGGCCTTACGGCCTCGAAGTAGTGGTGCGCCAGCAGCGATGCGTACTCGTCGGGCGCGTCGCCTCCGCGCTCGAGCCATTCCGCGAACGCCGCGTGCAGGTGAGCGCGCTTCGCCTTTGGGACGCTCTCGTAGGCGACCTCTCGCGTGAGGGCGTGCTTGATCGCGTACTCGCGCTCGCGGGGCAGAGATGAGCCTGAACGACGGCGGATGAAATCCCGCTCGGCGAGGAGGTCGAAGTCGGGCATGCCGCCCACGAGTTCGTACACCGGGCCGGTCCAGAAAACACGTCCAATCACCGCGGCCGCCTGCAGCGCTTCCTTCTCAGCGGCCGGCAACAGGTCGATCCGCGCGGCGAGCACGGCATGCACGGTATCCGGCACTTCGAAGCCGGCTGGAACCTCGGTGCAGAACCAGTCGCCGTTCTGGCGCGCGAGCACGCCCCGGTCGATCAGCGTCGCGAGGAGTTCCTCGACGACGAATGGATTTCCCTCAGCCCGCTCGACGACAACGTCGCGTAGCGTCCCGGGCAGTTCGACGCCCAGAAGCCTGTCGAGCATTCGCGCTGCTTCCGCGGGCGTCAGCGTGTCGAGGACGAGCGCGTGGTTTCTCCAGGTCGGCTGGCGCTCGAGTAGCTCCGGGCGAGCGGAGGCAATCATGAGCAGCGGACCCTGCACCTGCGCCACAACCGTCTCGAGCAGGTCGAGGAGATCGTCGGCTGCCCAATGCACGTCTTCGACGAGGACGACCGCAGGGCCCTCATGCACGAGCTCCTCAAGGAACTCGGTCCACGCATCGTGAAGGCGCTCTCGCACCCTCAGCGGGTGCAGCTCTTCGCCGAGGTCAAGCCCGAGCGTCAGACCGAGGTAGCGGCGGCCGCCGAGCTGCTCCGCGACGACGGCCGTCGGGTCGCCCTCCAGGATTCCGAAGTGCTCGCGCAGTACCTCGCCAAGCGCCCAATAGGCGGTGCCGTGACCGTATGAGAGGCATCGGCCCGTGCGCTGGAGCGGCTGTGGCTCCTGCTCAGTGAGCCACACCCACAGCTCCCGCATGAGCCGCGACTTTCCGACGCCCGCATCGCCGACGACCGCGACGAGGCGGGGACTCCCTGTGCTGGTGACGTCGTGGTACGCGGACTTGAGCCGGTCCAGCTCCGCCTCGCGTCCCACGAACACCGAGTGCAGGCCGCCCACCCCCCGCGGGCGCATCAACGACAGCGCGCGCACGACCCTCCTCGCGCCTACCAGGTTCGGCTTTCCCTTGGCGTGGACCAAGCGCGGCTCGTCGAGCTCGAACGCGCCTCGGACCGCCGCCGCGGTCCGCTCTCCGACGAGGATCTCCCCCGGCTCTGCTGCCTGCTCCAGGCGCGCGCCGACGTTTACCGCGTCACCGGTGACGAACGAAGACCCCTCTCGCGGCTGCCCGGCAACCACCTCGCCCGTGTTGACCCCGATACGCAACGCCAGCCGATCTCCGAACAGCTCGCCGAGGCGGCGCTGCATCGCGAGTGCGGCGTGCACCGCACGCTCCGCATGATCTTCGAGCGCGGCGGGAGCGCCGAACGCCGCCATCACGGCATCGCCGATGAACTTCTCCACCGTCCCGCCCGCCGCCTCGATCTCCGCCGCCATTGCGTCGTAGAACCGGTCGAGGAGCACCCGCATCCGCTCAGGGTCTTGCGAGCCGCCGAGCTCGGTCGATCCGACGAGGTCCGCAAACAGGACTGTTGCGAGCTTCCGCTCCTCCGATGGCTCCGGCTCCCCTACGGCCGGCGTCGCGCAACTCGGACAAAAGCGCGCGCCTGCCGGAAGCGTGGCTCCGCAGTTGGCGCAGGTTGTCACAAGAGAATTGTCGCGCCGCTCGGCGGAAACTCAAAGCGCATCAGATCCGGCTGATGGGAGCGTCATCGCCGCGCTGTCAGCGCCTTGGCGGCCCCCTTTGTAAGCCGATTTCGGGGGTAAACCGCGGGTTCGAGTCCGGTCGCCCCCGCTCACCGGCCGAATCGCCCGAGGGCCTACATAGGCAGGTGTTCGGGTGTTCATGGTGGCGATCGGGTCAAGCCCTAGAAATCGGCCCTCGGCGCGGCGACCGTGAAGAGATGCCATTCCCCGACGCCTTTCAGCTCATGGACGCCGCGATCCTCAAAGCTGATCCCTGAGCCGGCGACGAGATCTTTGACTGTGCTCGAGACGAGGACCTCGCCCGGTGCGGCTTCGGCTGCCACTCGCGCCCCGATGTGGACCGCGACGCCCCCCGCCTTTCCGTCGATCAGTTCGCATTCCCCGGCGTGCAACCCGGCGCGGATGTCGACGCCGAGCTCCTTGACGGCGTCGCGCACCGCGCACGCACACCGGATCGCCCGAGCGGGGCCGTCGAAGCTGGCGAAGAATCCGTCTCCGGCGGTGTCGATCTCACGACCGCGGAAACGGGCGAGCTGGCCACGAACCCGATTGTGGTGCTCGCTCAACAACTCCCGCCAGCGCGCATCGCCGAGCGTGAGCGCCTTCTCCGTCGAGTCGACGATGTCAGTGAAGAGGATCGTGGCGAGAACTCGGTCCGGCTCGGCCTCCTCCCAGGGCCTTTCCCGGCAGATGCGCTCAACGAAGTCGCGTACAGCCGCAACGACATCGTCGGGACCTCCGATCCATGGGATGTGGTCGATGCCCTCGAGCTCTCGGTAGATCGCTGCAGGAATCCGCTGCGCGACGAATCGGCCGACCTCGACGGGGACGTAGCGGTCGCCGCTGCGGTGCAGGACGAGCGTTGGCACGCGAATAGTCGGCAAAACAGTCCGGACGTCGATCTCGAGATTCATGCGCCGAACTGCAGCCAGCGCGCCCGGGCTGGTGCTGAGCCTCGTTGCCCGAACAGCCCAGTCGAGCGCCTCTTGGTTCGACGCAAGCGTTGGATATTGGCGTTGCGCGAGCTCGGCGACGTAGTCCGGCCGGGCAAAGCGCTGCTCGGATTCCTCGAGCACCCGCCGCGCCGTTTCCTCGCGCGCTCCCCAGGGATAATCGGGCGCCCACTTCGCACGCGGCGGCACCGCATAGAGCACGAGCGCGCTTACACGCTCGGGATACGTTGCAGCGAAGAGGGCGGCCATCGCCCCGTCCGGACCGCTGCCCAAGAGGGCCGCGCGCTCCGACGCGACCGCATCCATCACCGCGCGCACGTCGTCCATCCGCTGCTCGAGCGGCGGCACTCCGCCCGGGCGATCCGAGAGGCCGACACCACGACGGTCGAACAGGATCAGTCTCGAAAACGACGCCAAGTCACGGACGAAAGCCGACCAGCGCGGGTTTTCCCAGAAGATCACCAGATTCGACATGACCTGCGGCACGAACACCAGGTCGACCTGCCCGTCGCCCACGACCTGATACGCGATGTTCACGCCATCGGCCGTACGCGCGTAACTGATCTCCGGCACATCCACCGCGTATGAGTCTAGGACGGGCACTCACGAGCCCGACTTATTGCGCTCGCCTTGATCGTCATCATCGAGACGATGCTGGCCGGTGAGGCGATGACCGAGCCGGTGAGGCCGTGCCCCGCGGTGCGGCCACCAGCGGTGCGCGCGCCGACCCCGATCAGCAGACCGGCGCCGAAGAGCAGGCCGCCTTCGCCGCTCGTCGAGAGGTGCGCGTCGAGCCAGGAGTAGGCGCTGCCGGTGTCCGGCGCTCCCGCGAGTACGGCATAGGCGGCGCCGCCGAGCACGATCCCAACGACGAGCAGGGTGCGCCAGCTGCGCAGGCCGCGTCCCTCGCCTGATCCGTGCACGAGATCGTTGACGCCGCCGACGACGCCGAAGCGTTTGTTCGCAAGCGCAAGCAGCGCAACGATGACGAGGCCGATCAGGGGACCCGCGATCCACCAGGGAAGCGTCGATTCGAACGTGCCTCGCATGCGACTCCTTTCTACTTGACGGGTTGTGGCTGCAGCGGCGCGCGGGTGGTCCACGGCGTCGCAACGACGGCGAGGCCGCTCGCGCCCGTCAGCGCAGCGACGGTGACAATTGCTGTTGAGAGCGACGTGGCGTCGGCGCCGAGGCCGGCGATCAGCGCGCCTGCGACGAAGCCGAAGTCGCGCCAGAACCGGTAGATCCCGACCGCCTGTGCCCGCTCGCGCGGCCGAACCGTGTCGGAGACGGCGGCGAGCAAGGTCGGGTAGACCATCGCCGTGCCGACACCAAGCAACACGGCCGCGGCCAGCGAGGGCGCGAACGCGCCGTCGCCGGCGACAAGCAGGCCAAGCGCGCCCGCCTGCAGCAGCATCCCGCTGCTGATCAGCGGCTTGCGGCCGATGTGGTCGGAGAGCCAGCCGGTCACGAGCTGGCCGGCGCCCCAGACGAGCGGATAGGCGGCAGCGACGATGGCGATCTGGCGCACGCTCGCGCCGTGGGCTGCCAGGTAGAGCGGCGCGAGGCCCCAGGCGAGCGCGTCGTTGAGGTTGTTGACCAGACCGGCCTGGCTACAGGCGCGCAGGACCGGTTCTCGGAAGCTCACGCTGTTGAAGGCGGCGCCGAACGAGGGTGCCGCCTCGCCACCATCACCACCTTCTTCGAATCGAACATGCTGGCCCGTGTCGCGCACGAAAGCGACGCTCACGACCAACCCCGCAGCAGCGAGTCCGGCCGCGCCCACCCATACGACTGTGCGCGGGGCGTAGCTGGCAGCGAGCGCGCCGGTCGCGAACGCGGCGGCGGCGACGCCGAGGTAGCCGGCGGCCTCGTTGAGGCCGAGAGCGAGGCCTCGCCGTGCGAGCCCGGCCAGGTCGATCTTCATCACGACCGTCATCGACCAGGCGAGTCCCTGGTTGACGCCGAGGAGGATGTTCGCGGCGACGATCCACCACCAGGAGGGCGCGAGCGCGATCAGCACCGGCACCGGCAGCGCCGCGAGCCAGCCGGCGACCAGTAGCCGTTTGCGGCTCAGGCGCTCGACGAGCGCGCCGGCGGCGAGATTCGTGACCGCCTTGGCCGCGCCGAAGGCGACCACGAACGCGAGCACCGCGGAGGTCGAGCGCAAGCCGAAGTCCTGCTTGCCGACGAGTGGGAGAACGCTGCGTTCGAGGCCGACCATCGCGCCGACGAGCGCGTTCAGCGCGACCAGCAGCGCGAACTGGCCGGCGTTGGCGCGCAGGCCGAGTCGCACCGCCGCGCTCATGCGCGTGCTGGAATTCGGCCCGAGCGGTTTGACGCGACGATCGCCTTCTGGTCCGCCGGCCGCGGCGGCGCCTCGGCCAGCAGGGCGGCCGCGAACGCGTCCGCGTCGCTGATCGCGAGCATCGGGTTGTGCGCGCGTTCGAACCCAATCGACGAGACCGGGTTGCCGGAGAGGCCGCGGCCGCAGACCGAGCCGGCGTAGTGGCTCGGGTAGAGGACGACGTGGTCAGGCAGCTCGAGCAGCCGGCGCAGGCTTGCGTGCAACAGTCGCGCCTGCCCGTCTGCGTCGCCCGCGACGTGCAGGTCAGGTCGACCGACGTCGCCGATCAGCAGCGAATCGCCGCTGAACAACAGCCACGGCTCCTCGGTGCCGCGGCGCCGGTCGGCGACCGCGTAGGCGTGGTGGGCCGGTGCATGGCCCGGCGTCGCGATCGCGGTCAGGAGCGTGTTGCCAAGCTCGACCGTGTCGCCGTCCACGAGTGCGACGTGCGCGAACGCAACCCCGGCATCGGCCGGCAGATACGCGGTGGCACCGGCGCGCTCGACCAGAGCGGGCAGTCCCGAGATGTGGTCTGCCTGTACGTGCGTCTCGAAGACGGCGACGATCGGCGCGCCGAGCGCTTCCGCCGTGGCGAAGTAGTCGTCGACGAGGTCGGCGTGCGGATCGACGACCGCCAGCTTGCTGTGCGTTCCGCAGCCGAACAGGTAGCTGGCACAGGAGCTGGCATCGTTCAGGAACGGGCGTAGCAGCATTGCGGTCTCCTCTCAGCTCGCGATCTCGACCGGCCGGCCTGCGCGCCGCCACTCCGGAAAGCCGACATCCAGTCGGCGCGCCGTCAGACCGCGTTCGCGCAACAGCCGCACGGCGTCGTCGGCGTAGACGCAGTAGGGGCCGCGGCAATAGGCGACAATCTCGCGCCGCCGCGGCAGCTTCGGCAACAAGAACGGAAGGTCATCGAGCGGCGCCGAGTGCGCCCCCGGGATGTGGCCGGCGCGATACTCGGGCTCGGGGCGCACGTCGAGCAGCACCACCTGGTCGCGCGCGAGCCGCTGCTCGAGCTCCTCCGCGGAGAGCTGCTCGACCTCGTCCCGCTCGCCCAGGTACTCGTCGGCGAGCACGCCGACCTCGGCGACATGCCGAACAGCGACGTCGCGCACCGCCGCCCACAGCTCGCTCACCCGCTCGCTCGACAGCCGGTAGAAGACCCGCGTCCCCTCCCGGCGTGAGCGCACCAGCCCGGCCCGCGCCAGCACCTGCAGATGCTGGGAGGTGTTGGCGACGCTCTGCGAGATCTCGTTCGCGAGCTTTTCGACAGAGCGTTCTCCCTGGGCGAGCACGTCGACGATCTCGGCCCGCCGGCCGCTTCCGAGCGCTTGCGCCACTGACGCCTGCGCGTCGAATAAGGCCGCCCTCGCCGAGCCGCTCGCCATGCTTCTCAAGTTATCACTTGAATACTTGCGGATCAAGGGGTGCAAGCCCCCATGCCGGAGATTTCGCGAGCCTGATTCATACTCAGCTGCAAGGTGATTGAGGAACCGATCCGCGCGGCCCCGCTCGATGCGGGCTGGGCGGCCCTCAGTAACGGGGACTGGGAGGGCGCAAGAGCCTCCTTCGAGGAGTCCCTGCTCCAAGGCGAGACGCCAGAGGCGCTCGAAGGCATGGGCTGGGTTGGCCAAATGCTGAATGAAGACCGACTTACTTTCGATGCCCGGGAGCGTGCCTACCGTCTGTACCTCGAGCGCGGCGAGAAAAGCTCCGCGGCGCGGATAGCCGCCTGGCTCGCCGCAGATCACCTTCTGTTTCGGGGCGAGCCTGCCGTGGCCAACGGCTGGCTGCAGCGTGCACACAGTCTCATCGACGGCCTCGAGCCGAGCGTGGATCACGGCTGGCTCGCCATCCACGAGGGACACATTGCAGTTGCGCTGGATGAGGACACGGCGAAAGCCCGGCGGCTGGCGGCGCGCGCGGTCGAGCTCGGCCGGAAGTTCGGTGCTCCCGAGCTCGAGATGTTGGGGCTCGGGCTCGAGGGGCGGGCTCTCGTGAGCGAGGGCGAGCTGGAGGAAGGCATGCGCCGCCTCGACGAGGCGACGACGGTGGCGCTCGCCGGTGAGGCGAGCCTCCTGTACTGCGTCGCCTGGGCCTGTTGCTACCTGATCTCGGCCTGCGAGCGGGTACGCGATTACGAACGTGCAGCGCAGTGGTGTTCACGCGTGGGCGAGTTCTGTGGTCAGCACGACATCTTTCTGCTCAACACCTGCAAAGCGCACTACGCGAGCGTGCTGAGCTGGCAGGGCCGCTGGGAAGAGGCAGAGAGCCAGCTGAGCGCGGCTGTGGGAGGACTCCAGTCCTCCCGGCCCCCGATGGTCGGCGACGCGCTCGCGCGGCTGGGCGAGCTGCGCCGGCGGCAGGGCCGGGCGGCCGAAGCCGAGGAGCTCTTCGCCCGCAGTGAAACACACACACTCTCGTTACTCGGGCGCGCCGCGCTTGCCCTCGACAGCGACCAGCCGTCGGAGGCGGCAGAGCTCGCCGATCGCTACCTCCGGCGTTTCTCCGACCGGGGCAGGGTCGAGCGAAGCGCCGGGCTCGAGCTGGCGATCAGGGCGCACGCACGTCTGGGTGAGGACGAGCGCGCCACCGAAGCGCTGAGCGAGCTCCGCGAGATCGCCGCGCGCGCCCGGACGCGGCCCATCCGCGCGGCAGTGTGCTCCTCCGAAGGGACGCTGGCACTGGCCCGCGGCGACCACGACGCTGCACGGCGCTCGTTCGAGGATGCGCTCGACCTGCTCGCGGCGTGCGATGCCCCGTTCGAGAGCGGTCGCGTGCGGCTCGACCTCGCCGCAACGCTGAGCGCGCTGGGACGGCGCGATCGATCACGGCACGAGATCGAGGCTGCGATCGCGGACTTCCGGGAGATGGGAGCAGACGGGGAGCGCGCCCGCGCTGAGACGATGCTTGGGAAGCTCCGCAAGACGAATGTGACGCTTCCTCCCGAAGCGATCGACACTCCGCTTGGCGGTCTGAGTCGGCGCGAGTTGGAGGTGCTCGCTTTGGTGGCCGAGGGTCTCACGAATCGCGACATCGCCGAGCGCCTCGTTTTGAGCGAGCACACTGTGAACCGTCACGTCGCGAACCTCCTTCGAAAGCTGGGGCTTACGTCGCGGGCGGCTGCGGCTTCCCTTGCCGGTCGATACGGGCTCGGCATAGCAGGAACTAGCCATCCGGGCATCAGCCCGTAAATTGGCTCGTTTCCGCGAAGCCGAGACAGCACGCCCGGCGTACGGTCCGACGCGTGTCAGCGAAGCCGGATACAGCGAAGGTTGTCATCAATCTCGCGACCGGACTCGACGACGGCGAACGGGTGACCGTCGCACTCCTTGTTGGAGGCGCAGCACTCGAGCAGCGCAAGCAGGTGACGATGTTCCTGACCAAAGAGGCGGTTCGGCTTGCGCTTCCCGGATACGGGGAGGCGATCGCGTGCGACGGCTGCCCTCCGATTACCCGGCTGATTGAGCAGTTCGCCGACGGAGGCGGACAGCTTCTCGTCTGTCCCGTCTGCTTCAACGCCCGCAAGCTGAGCGAGAGCGAGCTGGTCGACAACGCTCGCATCGGCGGCGCAACCCCCCTCTGGGAGTGGATCGGCGATGAGCACGCAACGGTCTTCAGCTTCTGATCTGGGCAGCGGCCTCGTCGCTGCGCTCGCCCAGCGCGACTTCCCGCGGCTCGCCAACACACTGGCACCCGACGTGCGCATGCGTGCGCTGATCCCGCCCGGTCCTGTCGAGGTGTCGGGAGCGGAGGCTGCAGCAGCGAAGTTCTCGTCGTGGTTTGCCGACGCCGAGGAACTCGAACTCATTCGTTCAGGCAGCGATACGGTTGCCGATCGCCTGCACGTCTTCTACCGGCTCCGCGTAAAGAAGCCGGGCGACCTCAGGAAGATCGTCGAACAGCACCTGCTCTGCGCATTCGACGATGACCGAATCAGCGCTCTCGATCTCGTCTGCTCAGGTTTCCGTCCCGATGACGCCTGAGGCGCTTGGGCCGATCAACTGAAAGGGATCGACACGGTATGGACGCTGCCGGTGACAGGTCCTCGTTAATGCCCATCGCTTGAATCGTTGAAGATCAAGCGGTGAGCGACGAGGATCGCCACGCTTGCCGCCTCGATCACTGCAAGCCCGCGCCGCGTCACCCTAGGATCTGGCGATGAGGCCCGGCGAACGCTGGCTCGCCACGCTCTGGCCGCTCGTTCACGCCCGTCTGCCTGCGCCGCCGGCACGCGTGCTCGATCTCGGCTGCGGTCCACTCGGCGGCTTCGTCCCGTTTCTGCAGTCAGGCGGCTATGACGGAACTGGCGTCGATCCGAACGCGCCGGACTCGGCCGACTATCACCGCGTCGAGTTCGAGCACCTCGAGCTTCCGCAGGGAGTCGACGCCGTGATCGCGTCCACATCGCTTCATCACGTAGCCGATCCCGCCGCAGTGATCGACAGACTGACGACGACTTTGGGAGACGACGGAACGTTGGTCGTCGTCGAATGGGCGTGGGAGACGTTCGACGAGGCAACCGCGCACTGGTGCTTTCAGCGCTTGGGGCAAGACGACGAAAACTGGCTACACCGGCTCCGCGACGAGTGGACGAGTTCGGGCCAGGAATGGGAACACTTCCTCAGCGGTTGGGCAAACGGCGACGGGCTGCACCGCGGCGAGAAGCTGCTGCAGCTGCTGGACGAACGGTTCGAGCGTCGCCATCTCGCGTTTGGCCCGTACTTCTTCCCCGATCTTGCCGACACGACCGACGCAGAAGAGCAGGCCGCAATCGGCGCCGGACTGATCCAAGCGACTCGAATCGACTGGGTCGGCGAGCGCCGCTGAGAGAGCCGCCCGCACCGGTTGAGCCTGTCCGGCGTGGCGCGCCGAACGTCCGGCGTGCGCATCCCCTCGCTTCTGCTCGGTGGACACTGCGCCGCGCCGAGGCATCCTAGGACCGTGTCGCGCGAGTTTCCCTCCGGCACCGTCACCTTCCTCTTCACCGACATCGAGGGCTCGACAAAGCTCTTGCACGAGCTCGGCACCGACGCGTACGCGCAGGCGCTGGCGGAGCACCGACGCGTGCTTCGCGCCGCGTTCGCAGCACATGGCGGTGTCGAGGTCGACACCCAGGGTGACGCGCTCTTCGTCGCCTTCGCGAGCGCGCCGGATGCGGTCGCTGCGGCCCGGGCCGCGCAGGAAGCGCTCGCTTCCGGCCCCGTCAGAGTGCGAATCGGACTACACACTGGGACGCCGAAGCTGTCCGAGGAGGCCTACGTCGGGGCCGACGTGCACCTGGGCGCGCGAATCTCAGCGGCGGGCCACGGCGGCCAGGTTCTGCTCTCGAAGGCGACTCGCGAACTCGTCGACGGAGACATCTCTGATCTGGGAGAGCACCGGCTGAGGGACTTCGCTGACCCGGTCTGGCTCTTCCAAATCGGCTCGGAGCGCTTCCCGCCTCTGAAGACGATCTCGAACACGAACCTTCCTCGGCCGGCAAGTTCGTTCGTTGGCAGGAACCACGAGATCGAGGAGGTAGCGACGCTGCTCCGGGACGGCGCGCGCCTGCTTACGCTCACTGGCCCCGGCGGGTCGGGCAAGACCCGGCTGGCGATCGAGGTGGCGGCCCAGCTGGTGCCGGAATTCCGAAACGGCGTCTTCTGGGTCGGGCTCGCCGCGCTGCGCGATTCGGCGCTCGTCGCCGAGACGATCGCGCGCACACTCGGCGCCAAGGACGGCCTCGCCGATCACGTTGGCGAGCGTGAACTTCTTCTTGTGCTCGACAACCTTGAGCAGGTGATCGAGGCCGCACCGGACATTGCATCTCTGGTCGAGAGCTGCCCGAACCTGACGCTGATCGTGACCAGCCGCGAACTGCTGCGCGTCCGCGGCGAGGTCGAACATCCAGTGCCGCCCCTGGCGGGTTCGGAAGCGATCGAGCTCTTCTGCGCCCGCTCCAGGCTGGAGCCGGACGAGCCGATCGCCGAGCTCTGCCGTCGCCTCGACCACCTGCCGCTCGCGCTCGAGCTGGCCGCGGCGCGCGCGAGCGTCCTCTCGCCCGCGCAGATCCTCGAACGTCTCTCGCAACGTCTCGACCTGCTCAGGGGTGGAAGCGACGCCGCTCACCGTCAGCAGACGCTGCGCGCGGCCATCGAATGGAGCCACGAACTGCTCGACGAAGAAGAGCAACGGCTGTTCGCGCGCTTCGCAGTCTTTCGCGGCGGCTGCACGCTCGAGGCCGCCGAGCGGGCTGCGGACGCCGACCTCGACATCCTCCAAGCACTCGTCGACAAGAACCTGCTCCGCCACAGCGGCAGGCTGTTTTGGATGCTCGAAACGATCCGCGAGTACGCGCGCGAACGGCTCGGCGCATCCGGCGAAAGAGACAAGCTCCACCGTCGCCACAGCGAGTATTACCTCGCTCTTGCGGAGGAGGCTTATCCGAACCTACGAGGCGATCCGAAGCAGTGGCTCGACCGGCTCGAGGCGGAACACGACAACCTCCGCGCGGCTCTCGACTGGCTCGAGGCGCTCGGTGATACGCAACTCACTCTCCGTCTCTCGGGCGCGCTCTATCGCTTCTGGTACATGCGCGGTCACTTCGCTGAGGGGCGGAGTCGACTCGAGCACCTACTCGCCGCCGACAAGCAACCGACGGCCATGCGGGCGCGGGCCTTGAACGGCGCCGCCGTCATGGCGATGAACACAGGCGATCCTGTCACGGCCAAGGCACGGAGCGAGGAAGCGCTCGCACTCCATCGTCGGCTCGGCGACGAATGGGGCGCCGCGTACTCGGTGTTCTCGCTCGCGATCGCCGCAACCGAGGAGGCCGACTGGACCGCAGCGCTGCCGCTCTTCGAGCAGAGCCTCGCCCGGTTCCGCGAGCTCGGGGAGGACCACTACGCGCTCATCGCCGGCGACGGTATCGCCTGGATGGCCCGCGTGCTCGGCGACCCAGAACGCAGCCGCCGGGGACACGAGGAGGTCCTTCGCGACGCGCGGGCGGTCGGCGACTGGGCGATCGCCGCGTCGCAGCTCGAGCAGCTCGCGCAATTCGCGCAGGACGAGGGACGGGTCGATGACGCTCTCTCGATGCTGGCGGAGGCGCTTCGCATGAAGCGCGATCTCGAAATGCCGAACCTGATCGTCGAGAGCCTCTGCCGCTTCGCCTACACGTTAGCGGTGGGCGGACGAGCGGAGGTCGCGGCGCGCCTTCTCGCCGCCGACCAAGAGCTGCGTGAAGAGATCGGGGGCGGGTTTGCCTGGGTCGCCGAGGTCAACGGCGAGACGCTCGGCAAGCTCAGGAGCCAGCTCGACGAGCTGATGCTCGAGGAGGCTCTGGCGCAGGGACGGAAGCTGACGCCGGACGAGGCGGTCGCGATCGCACTCGACACCGCCGAGTAGGGACGCCGCTGGACCTGCAGGCGTATCTCGATGCGGTGTCGATCAGGGGTTCAAGTCTTGTCGCTCCTGCTCAACCGCGCCCCGACAGTCCGCGCGCCGAACGGGCAGACGTGCGCACTTACTTTGGACCGAGCCGTTCCTATACCCACACGGGGTATCGACTGCGCCGCCACGACGGCCATTCCTAACCGCGGAACCTGCGCCGGCCCACCGACGTGGACGACCGGAACAGCCGCGCCGCTGAGCTGCTTTCTGCCGCAAGATCTCGAGACGGAGTCCGCTAGCTTGACCGCATGAGCCACCTCCGCAGCGCAGACGGCACCGTGATCTGCACGCACGAGGACGTCCATGAAGCTGCAGAGCCGGCAGTGCGTCTGGTCGAGCACGCACACGACGACCACGGACAAGAACACTCGCACGGGCTTGTCGACCGCTCGATCCTCCGCTCCCGCGCCGGCATCCGGGCCGTCTCCTGGAGCCTTGGAATCCTGACGGTCACGGCGCTCGCACAAGCGTTCATCTACACACGAACGTTGAGCGTCGCATTGCTCGCCGACCTGATCCACAACTTCGGCGACGCGCTCACCGCAATCCCGCTCGGCCTCGCCTTCTTCCTGCGCAGCCTGCGCGGAGAACGGCTCGCCGGACTCGCGGTCGTGCTCGCGATCTTCATCAGCGCGCTGGTCGCGCTCGGCCAGACGATCGAGCGCTTCGTCCACCTGCGCACCCTCTCCCACCTCTGGCTGCTGGCCGCCGCCGGTCTGATCGGCTTCATCGGAAACGAGATCGCCGCCCAGGTACGACTGCGCGCCGGCCGCAGCCTGCAGAGCCCCGCGCTGGTCGCCGACGGCAAGCACGCCCGCGTCGACGGGTTCGTCAGCCTCGGCGTGCTCGCCAGCGCCGCCGTCGTCGCGATCGGCCTCAACCTCGCCGACCCGATCATCGGCCTCGTGATCACCCTGGTCATCCTTCAGATCACCTGGGAAAGCTGGCGGACGATCTCGAGCACCGACCCCGGCGAGATGCTCGACGAGCACGAGCCCTGACGCGATGACACAGACGACCATCGAGCTTCAGTCCCAACTCGCCGCACGCACGGAGCTCGAGTCGCGCGCGAAGCTGCTCGCGCAACTCGGTAATGGCTGGCACCTGGCCGAGTTCGGAATCGCACTCGGCGCCGGAATCGCCGCCGGCTCAGTCGCATTGACGAGCTTCGCCGGCGACTCGCTCGTCGAGGTGCTCGCCGCCTCAGCCATCGTCTGGCTCTTCAGCGGAGGACGAGGCGCATCCGAACAAACCGAACGGCGCGCGCAACAACTCATCGCCGGCAGCTACTTCCTGCTCGTCGCCTACATCGTCTCTCACGCCCTCTACGACCTCGTCGCCGGATCGCGACCGTCCGCGAGCTGGGTTGGCATCGGGCTGGCCGCGTTCACCGCGCCGACGATGCCACTCCTCGCCAGCGCCAAGCGCAAGGTCGGCCGCGCGCTCAACTCCTCGGCCACCGTCAGCGAGGCCGGGCAGAACCAGATCTGCGCGTACCTCTCGATCGCGCTCCTCGCCGGCCTACTCCTCAACGCCGTCGCCGGCTGGTGGTGGGCAGACCCGGGCACGGCACTGGTGATCGCCGGCTTTGCCATTCGCGAGGGTCGCGATAGCTGGCGCGGCAACGCCTGCGACTGCTGCTGACCACCCCGACCGCGACGCCAAACACACGATGGCACTACGAGCACCGACAACGCGACGGTGAGCCAGACCCGCGTCACCACGCGCACCACACGATCCGCCCCGGCGACAGCGACAGCAACCGCTGAACCGCCGAACGTATGCGACGATCGGAGCGGGCGCCTGGAATTACGCAGGGCCGCGTTCTGCGACACCGACGACGAGGGGCGTGACGATCGGTGGTGCTTTCTTCAGACGGTCGCGCTCGACGTCGGCGACCTTGAAGCCGGCGCCGGTGATGCCCGCAAGCGTGTCGCGGTTGTAGTTGCAGCCGTGCGCGATACGGCGGTTGAAGCCGCTCAATCTGTCTTGCCAGCGTGCCAGCTTCGGGTCGTCCGATCGAACATGCTCGAGGAAGAGCAAGCGGCCGCTGGGCTTGAGGACGCGGCGGATCTCGGCGAGCGCTCGCGCCTGGTCCGACACGGTGCACAGCGCAAGCGTCGAGACCACCTCGTCGAATGACGCGTCCTCGAACGGAAGCGTCTCGACCGGCGCCCGTGCGACCCGCGCGCGAAGGTTGCTAGCGGCGACCTTGCGCTCGAGTCGGCGCGCCATCGGTTCTTCCGGCTCCGCGAGAACAAGCTCGTCAACTGCCTCGCCGTCGCGGCTGGTCTCAAGCCGGCGCCGCGGCGCTCAGGTCCGAGCTGGCGCGAGCTCCTCCATCGGCAGGCCGCGAGCATGGTCGCCTGCGACTTCTTCACCGTCGAGACGATCTCGCTCCGTCGCTTCTACGTCCTGTTCCTCATCGAGCTCGAAAGCCGCTACGTCCACCTGGCCGGCTGCACGACCAACCCGACCGGCGGCTGGGTCACCCAGCAAGCGCGGAATCTCAGCTTCTCCGGCGTCTTCGAGCGGATGCGCTTCCTGATCCACGACCGCGACAGCAAGTTCACCTCTGCCTTCGACGAGGTCTTCGGCAGCGAAGGGATCAAAGTGATCCACACGCCGATCCGCGCACCACAGGCAAACGCGTACGCGGAGCGCTTCGTTCGCACCGTCCGCGGCGAGTGTCTTGACTGGCTGCTGATCCTCGGCCGCCGCCACCTCGAGCGAGTGCTGCGCATCTATCTCGCGCATTACAACAACGAGCGCCCGCACCGCACCGCGGACTCGCGTTGCTCCCGCCCGAATCGCCCGACGCGGCCGCTCAACCGGCCGCTGGCCGCTCAACCGGCCGCTGGCGCGATCGAGCGTCGTGATCGACTCGGTGGCCTGATCCACGAATACCACCGAGCCGCAGCATGAACCGACATTTTGAAACCCCCTCAGGATCGCGCGATCCGCTTGGCTTGAGCCGTTTGCGTTCAGGGCGGCGAGCTGGGGCTGATGTCCTGCGGCCTGCAGGTCGGGTCGAATCGGATAGGCCTGGCGGGTGCTAGCCGCGGATGCGGCCGGGGCGAAGTGGGCGGGCGTGGGTGCTGATCTTTTCGAGGGCGCGGGTGAGGGTTTTGATCTCGTGTTCGGAGAGGTGCTGCGAGAAGTGTCGTTCGATTCCGTCTCGGTGGTAGCGGCGGGCATTTTCCATCGTGTCGCTGCCTTCTTTGGTGAGAACGACGAGGATCGAGCGCCGGTCGTGTTGCGGGCGAACACGACGGACGAGGCCCGCCTCTTCCATCCGGTCGACGACACGGGTGAAGCCGCTCTTGCTGTAGAGGATTCGCTCGGCGAGCGCGTTCATCGGGATGCCTTCTGGCGATTCCTCGAGCTGGACGAGGACGTCGTACCAGCGCAGCGGGATGCCGGCCTCGCGTTCGAGCTCGCTGTCGAGCACGTCGAGGAGCGCGAGCGCGCTCTCGAAGTAGAGCCGCCAGGCCCGTAGCCGCTCGGGCGAAGGACTTGACAGAGATTGTTCCTTCTGCGATTGTCCTCTCTGCAACTGTTCTCTCATCGACAGTTGCAGATCATATCAGACGTAGGAAAGGAGCGGAGATGACCGTCATAGCTTCAGAGCAAGCAAAGCTCGGATACGGGCTCGGTAGGGACGAAGGCGAAGCGTTCTACCTTCTGGGCATGCTCGAGACGATCAAGATCGGAGGGGAAGAGACCGGCGGGCAGTACGGGCTGCTCGAGATCGAGGTGCGCGCTGGCGAAGGCTCCCCGTGGCACGTCCATCCCGACGAGGACGAGTGGTTCTACGTCCTCGACGGAGAGTTCACATTCCACGTCGGCGACGCGGAGTTGACCCTGCCTGCCGGCGGATTTGCCTTCGGCCCCAAGGGGGTGCCGCACACGTTCATCGCAGGCCCCGCCGGAGGCCGAGCGTTGGTCGGCTTCCAACCGTTTCTGTTCGAAGGATTCCTGCGAGAGATCGGTGAGCCCGCCCTCGAACGCGTCCTGCCACCGCCGCTCGACGCCCCGCCAGACATGGCCCGGCTGCTCCCCGTCGGCGCGAAGCACGGGATGGAGATCCTCGGACCCCCAGGGCCGCCGCCCGGCCGGTAACCGGCCAAACCTGCGCCACCCGAGGCAACGAGGAGGAACCCATGACCATGGTCAAGATCACACCCACGGACAACGGCCCCTACTTGATCGAGGGGCCCGCCAGAGTCGTTGACGCCGACGGAAACGACTACGACCTCACCGACCAGACCACGATCTTCCTTTGCCGCTGCGGCGGCTCCGGAACGAAACCGTTCTGTGACGGAACCCACCAAACGCTGAAGTACGAAGCAGCGAGTCGAGCACCGCATGTAAGTCCCTACGGGCAAAAGTTGGGCAAAAGTTTCGTTTCGGTATCCGACCGCTGAACGCAAAAAGGCCCTGTTTCCAGGGCCTTTCCAGTAGCGGGGGCAGGATTTGAACCTGCGACCTCCGGGTTATGAGCCCGGCGAGCTACCTGACTGCTCCACCCCGCGTCGCGGCGTGCAGTATAGCTCGAAAGGCTGGGGTCTGACCCCTGGCGGGGTCAGACCCCGGCGGCTAACTCGCGGCCAGCCCCGCCGCGGTCAGCGGCAAGCCGTTCGCTGAGCCGATCGCGGCGAGCGCTCCCTCGGCGCCGACCTTCCAGCCAAAGACCCGGCCGGTATCCGAATGCAGCGCATAGAGGTACTGCCCATCCGAGCTCAGCGCCTCGTCACGGACGCCCGGCTTGCCCTCGACCGTGGTCGCCGCGATGGCCTCGCGGAGTTCGATGCTGCCGTCGTTACCAATCGCGTAGGTCGAGATCGTGCCGTCGCCGAAGTTGGTCACGAAGGCGACGCGACCGTCGGTGCTCACGACCGCCCAGCAGACCTCGCTGCGCGTGTTGCCGACCGCTCCGCTCACCGGCGCCAGCTGCGCCGGCCCGTCGAGCTTGTAGGACGAGGCCGATGCCTGCCCCACCTGAGCGCCGGCCGCTTCCGTCACGACCAGGACGCCGTCGTCCGTGACGTCGAAGCCGTACGGCGTCGCGCCGGACGAGCGATGCGTCACGCGATCCTGCGCGATCCCGTCGGCGTCCACGACGAACGCGTGGATGCTGTCCGCACGGTCGGTCACGAGCAGCGTTCTGCCGTCGGGAGTGAACGCGACCTGCGCCGGATCGTTCCCGGCCTCGCGTGTCGAGCCCTGCACGGGCACGAGCCCTTCGCTCTCGGCCGAGAACCCTGCCACATTCGGCTCGGAACCTGTGTTCAGGACGTACACGTGAGAGCTGCGCACCGCGATGCTCCGCGGGGTCGAGCCGCCGGAGGCCACGCGGTCCACCAATCGCAACCGGTCACCCTCGACCGCGAACAGCGTCACGTCGTCGCTGCCCGCATTCGTCACGAAGAGCCGGCCCCCGTCGAGGACGACCGAGCTCTGCGACGGCAGATGCGGCTCGCCCGAGCCCTTCCCGCCCGTCAGGTACCCGCTCAGGCGCTCGAGCGTCCCGTCGCCCTTCCGTCCGAACACGACCACCTCGTTGTGCTCGGCGTCATTCGTCTGCACGTAGACAAAGCCATCCATCTGAGCTCCTTTCGCCTCCTTTGACGGGACTACCGTCTGCGGAAACCAGCGGGCGTTACAGGCGTCGCTAGCATCGAGCTCGTGACCCGCGTCGCCGCGGTCGACATCGGCACGAACTCAACGCGCCTCCTGGTCGCCGACGTCACCGACGGCCGCATCGCCGACGTCGAGCGCGAGACCCGCATCACGCGCCTCGGCGAAGGAGTCGACAAGCGCCGGCGTCTCCTCCCCGTTCCGGTCGCCCGCGTGCGCAACGTCCTCTCCGACTATCGGCGCAGACTCGAGTCGCTGGGTGCCGAGCGAACGCTCGCGATCGCCACGAGCGCGATTCGCGACGCCCAGAATGGCGAGGCGTTCCTCGGCGAGATCGAATGGAGCTACGGCTTTGCAACGCGCCTGCTCTCGGGCCATGACGAAGCGCTGATGATGTTCCGGGGCGTCACCTCCGAACGCAAACTCGACGCCGGGACGGTGATCGTCGACGTCGGCGGCGGGTCGACCGAGCTCGTGGCCGCCGAGCCGGACGGCGTCCGCTGGCACGACAGCCTCGACATCGGCTCGGTGCGGCTGACCGAGCGCTTTCTGCACGGCGATCCACCCAGCGCCGAGGAGCTCGACGCTTGCGCCCGCGCCGTGCAGGCGCTGCTGTCGGAAAGCGTGCCGGACGAGATCCGCACGCACACCGCGTCTGCGATCGGCGTCGCCGGCACGATCACCAGCATCGCGGCGCTCGCGCTCGAGCTCGAGGAGTACGACCGCGAGCGCATCCACGGGTCCCGACTCACGGCGGGTGCGCTGGAGGAACAGCTGCACCGCTTGGCATCGGTGCCGCTCGCCAAACGGCGGCAGCTACGCCCGCTCGATCCCGAACGCGCCCCGGTGATCGTCGCCGGCGCGGTGATCGCGCGCGAGACGATGTCCTTCTTCGACGTCGACGTGCTCGAGATCAGCGAGCGCGACATCCTTGACGGGGCCGCGCTCGCGGCGGCGGAGCTGCCCGAAGAAGAAGAGGGCGCCGCCCCGCCGGGCGCCTACACCTGCTGCTGAGTCACGGCTCGACGAGCCACCTTGTCGCGGAGGTTTGCAGGAGCAGGAGCGCGAATGGCGCCGGCGGTCCCACGAAAATCTTCGTCGGCTCTATGAGCTCGTGGACCGCGGATGGGCAGAGCTCGAAGAACGCCGCCGCCGCGACGGCGGCAGGGCATAGCGAATCTCTAGGGGCCGTCGAGATCGTTCGGCGGCTCGTCCTCCGCCAGGCGCCGCTGCAGCACCGTCCGCGACAGGATCCCCACGAGGCGGCCGTCCTCGACGACCGGCACCCGCTCGAGGTCGTTGTCCTCGAGCGCCTGGAACGCGTCGTCGAGGTTCATCGACGCGTCGAGCGTGAACAGCGGCGGCTCTGCGATCTCCTCCAAGGGAGTCGCGCCCGGGTCGCGCCCGGTCGCGACGATCTCCTCCACGAGCGTCTTGCGCGTCACGACGCCGACGAGCTTCCCGTCGTCGTCGCACACGAGCACGGCCCGAACGGCCGGATCCGACAAACGCTCCCCGGCCTCCTGCGCCGTCGCCGACGCGTCGAGCGCGCTGGGCTCCGGCACCATCGCGTCCCGAACTTGACTCACGGGTAGATACCGCGCGCCTTCAGCGCGCCCGCGACCTCGTTGATGCCGGCGACGAGCGCCGCCTGCCGCAGCGAGATCCCCTTCGCGTCGGCGAGGCTCCACACGCGGTCGAACGCGTCACCCAGCTTGTCCGCCAGGCGCGCCCGGATCTCGTCACGCGTCCAGAAGAGCCGACCGAGATCCTGCACCCACTCGAAGTACGAGACCGTGACTCCGCCCGCGTTCGTCAGCACGTCGGGCAGGACGGGGATGCCGCGCTCCGCGAGGATCGCGTCGCCCTCGATCGACGTCGGGCCGTTCGCGCCTTCCACCACGAGCTTCGTGTCGAGCCGCGGCGCGTTCTCGCCGGTGATCTGATCCTCGAGCGCGGCGAGGACGAGCACGTCGCACGGCAGCTCGAGCAGCTCTGCGTTGGAGACGTGTTGCGCGTCGGGATAGCCCTCCAGCGAGCCGTGGTCCGCGATCCACGCCTGGAGCGCGCCAAGATCGAGCCCCTCCGGCGAGTGGACGCCGCCGGAGATGTCGGAGACCGCTAGCACGGTCGCGCCCTTGCTCGTGAGCTCCTGCGCCGCGATCCCGCCGACGTTGCCGAAGCCCTGCACGACGCACGACTGTTCGGAGAGCTTCCATCCGAGCCGCCCACAGGCTCGCTCGAGCACGATCACGACGCCGGCACCGGTCGCCTCGTGCCGAAAGAGCGACCCGCCGAGCGCCACCGGCTTGCCGGTGACGATCTCGGGGACGGCATGACCCACCTGCATCGAGTACGTGTCCATGATCCAGGCCATGGTCTGCTCGTTCGTGGCCATGTCAGGTGCGGGGATGTCCTCCTGCGGGCCGATCACGCCCCTCAACTCGCTCGTGTACCGGCGCGTCAGGCGTTGCAGCTCGGTGAGCGACAGCGCACGCGGATTGCACCGCACACCGCCCTTCGCCCCGCCGTAGGGCAGACGCAGCAGGGCGCACTTCCACGTCATCCAGACGGCGAGCGCGGCGCACTCGCCGAGCGTGACGTGCGGGTCGTAGCGGATGCCGCCCTTCGTCGGGCCGAGCACGCTCGAGTGCTGGACGCGGTACGCCGGGAAGACCTCCACGTGCCCGGCCTCGCGGCGGATCGGCACCGCGACCATCACGGCCCGCTCGGGATAGCGGAGCCGCTCGACGATCGACTCGTTCACGTCCGCATACGGGATCGCCTGCTCGAACTGCGTCTGCGCGGTCCGGAAGAGCGGCGTATCCCATTCGAGCTGGACCTGCTCGGTCGACAGTTCCTCTAGCTCGGTCACGCTCGGAGTCTAGGTTCGCGGAGTGCCGGGGGCGGGACTCGAACCCGCACGCCCCCGTTGGGGGACAGCCGATTTTAAGTCGGCCGCGTATCACCAGTTTCGCCACCCCGGCCGAAGCAGGATAGCCCGGCTACTCCCCGGCTAAGAACTGATACTTCGACGGGATTTTCTTGGGCGGCTTGCCGACGACGATCGCGACCTCGTCGTGCGACTGCAGGACGTAGTTCTGGGGATCCCCGGTCTGCTGCTTGCCGTTCACGTACCACTTGAGCCCGTTGCAGTACGCGCCGATGCAGCGCGAGTCCAGGAACACGGCCCACTCGGCGACGAACTGGCCGAGCGTGAAGTGGTCGTTCGCCTTCGGCGACTCGACGTGGATGACGCCGCGCGTGTCGTGCGTGTGCAGCTGGGTCAGGTAGCCGGCGCCCGGATTGATCCCGACCCACTTCGGAACGGTGATGTGCTTGCCGTTGACGTAGATGTCCACGTGAGCGTGGTAGTGGGTGTTGACGGCTTCCTGCGGGAGCGTCTTCAGGCCGAGCGGGAGCAGCCGGTCGGCGAGGAACTGGTACTCCGGCGGCCACGGAGCCTTCGTCCGCCGGATGCCGGGCAGCTTGTTGTAGCTCACCGCGGACGTACGAGTCTTGGCCCCTCCGCCCTTGTTGTTGTGAATGACCACCCCGGCGATCACCGCCCCGGCGACCACGGCAGCGGCGACCGCGCCCGCGGCGGCATACACCCAGGGCGAGCGGGTCGGGACGCCGGCCGCCCTGCGCGTCTCGCGCTTTTGCGGTGCCTGGACCCGCTTCGGCGGGGGTGGTGTGCGGACTTTCTTGGCCACAGCGCGGGCAAGGGTACCCATAGGCCGGACACACCGGGCTGGAAGGAAGTGCGCAACGTGCGTCTTCTTTCGCCGGCGCTTCTACTTGACGAGCCGACGCAGCCCGTCATATGCTCCGCGAGCCAAAGCCGATGAACCTTCGGGTTCGCCGGCTTTGGCGTTTTTAGTGGACCCAGCGATACTGCAGGCTCGAAGCAGATCCGCAACGAGCGGGAGGCAACCGATGGGACTTCTCGACAAGCTCCTCGGCCGCGGCAAGAAGGCCGCAACCGACATGATGGGCAATGCCTCGATGCGGCACGAAGGTGCCGCGCAGGAGCGCGAAGCCGCCGCCGAGGACCGTGCCACCCAGCACGAGGAGATGGCGCAGGAGCAGCCGCAGCAGGCTGCCGAGGCGCCCGTAGAGCGCGAGAACACGTAGTCCCGGGCGGACGGGGCCGGTTCGCGGCTCCGTCCGACCCCCTCTCTAGCGTTCGTCGGCCCGATGGTAGACGTGGTGCTCATCCTGCTGCTCGCAGCCGGCCTGGCGGCCGCTCTCGTCTGGCTGGCCCGGTTCCTCCGCGACCTGCGGAACGACTGGAGCTCGCAACTGGCTGAGCGCACGGCCGAGGTCGACCGCCGCCTGCTCGGCGTGACCGAGACGATGGACCGGCGGCTCGGGGAGCTCGACACCAAGGTCGACCGCCGGCTCGAGAGCGCAACACAGACGACGAACAAGATTCACGAGCGCCTCGGCAAGGTCGACGAGGCGACGACGCAGATGCTCGAGCGCGCGAAGGACCTGGCGCGGCTCGAGCAGGCGCTGCGCCCGCCGAAGGCGCGCGGCGGCTTCGGCGAGCTCCTCCTGGAGAACCTGCTGCGCGACCGGCTGCCGCCGGCGGCCTACGAGATGCAGTACACGTTCGATTCGGGCGAGCGCGTGGACGCGCTCGTGCGGGTCGACCGCTCGATCCCGATCGACTCCAAGTTCCCGCTCGACAACTACAACCGCCTCGTCGAGGCGGAGAGCGACGACGAGCGGACGCTGGCCGAGCGGCAGTTCGCGCGCGACGTGAAGCAGCACATCGAAGCGATCGCGTCCAAGTACATCCGTCCGGACGAGGGCACGTACGACTTCGCCTTCATGTACATCCCGGTCGAGGCGGTCTATTACGAGCTCGCCTGCGGCAAGACCGGCGCACTGCTGGCCTACGCCCACGAGCGGCGCGTCTTCCCGGTCTCGCCGACGACCTTCACGGCCTACCTTCAGGTGATCGCACTCGGCCTGCGCGGGATGCAGATCGAGGAGCACGCACACGAGGTGATGGCCTACGTCGCCGAACTCCAGCGTGACTTCGACCGGTTCGCCGACGACTTCGACAAGGTCGGCACCCACATCGGGCACGCGCAGTCGAAGTACCACGAGGCGTCGAAACGCCTCGACCGCTTCGAGACGAAGCTCGAGCGCGCAGTCGAGGAGCAGGCCGAGCTCGAAACCGACACGGTTCTGGAACTTCCCGGCGTCTCCGCCGACGCGGCCTAGGCGAACTTCTGGGGTCTGACCCCTCCGGGGTCAGACCCCGGCCTTTCAGAAGCGCAGGAGCGCGCCGATTCCTTCCACCGGTGCGAGGTCCTGCTGGTGGCGGATCGCCCAGACGGCACCGCCGTGCGCGAGCGTCTGGTGCACGGCCAGGTCGAGGCCGGCATCTGTCTCCTCCAGGCGTGTCCCGTCGAGCGGACAGCTGCCGCCCGACGCAGCGGCGCGGCCACACGCCGGGCAGCGAAACGCCGGATGGTCGACTCCTTCCTGGAAGAGCAGCAGCTCGACCCGGCCGTCGGAGGCCGCCTCGAGCGTCTGCTCCCAGCCCGAGGCGGCGCGGCCGTTCCGGCCCACCTCCTCGCGCCAGCGGGCGAGCACCTCGGCCTCGTCCTTCGCTTCGGCCCGGACGAGCACCGGCATGACGGCCTCGAGCAACTGCGCCGGGCCCGCGTGCGCTTCGGCGTGGGCCCACCCGACGACGGCCTCCCGTACGTCCGCCGAAAGCTCGTCCATGAACTCCGAGCGCATCTCCTCCGAGCCCACGAGCACGATCTTCGGCACCTGCAACCGGCGGCGGCTGCGGTCGAGCACCTCGGCGACGTCCTTCAGGTGCTCCTGCACGAGCTTCTCGATGTGGCGCTGGTACCGCGCCTGCGACCACCCGCCCTGGTCGTGCCGGCCGTGCTGCTCCTCGAAGTGATCGCCGATCTCCCGCAGCCGGCCCGCCTGCAGTCGATACAGGTGACCCTGTTCGCGCCCGACGACGGCGACGATCGTCCCGTCTACGCGCGCGACGACCGGGACGAGCGGCGCAAGGAAGAAGTCGCGGCCGACCTTGAAGCGGTCGGGCACGGGCTCGGGCAGCGCGACGGTCGTCCAGAAGTTGTCGAGGCCGGCGGTGAAGACGGCCATGCCCTGCGCACCGTCGCGCTCGAACTCGTTGCCGAACCAGCGCGCGATCCGCTCGAAGTCGGCCTTGAGGGCGCCGCGCTGCTCGTGCGTCAGGTCCTTGCGGTCGGTCTTCTCGGCGGCGTTGAGCAGCGCGTTCATCCGCGTCTGTGCGTCGCCCGCCGTCGGAACCTCCGACGGATCGAGGTTGAGGTAGAGCGTCGTCGCGCAGCCCTTCTCTGCGCGGAAGCTCGCCAGCTCCCGCAGCAGCGGCCAGGTCACGGTATCGGCCATCGCCCGCCCCTACCTACCATCGACGCGGCGATTGTATGCACGTGTTCACCGTCGGTCACGGCGTCCGGCCGCTCGACGAGCTCATCGCGACCCTGCGAGAAGGCGGTGTCGAGACCCTCGTCGACGTCCGCCGCTTCCCTGGGTCGCGCCGCAATCCGCAGTTCAACCAGGTTCCGCTCGCCGACACCCTCGCCCAGGCGGGCATCGCCTACCGGCACGCGGTCGAGCTCGGCGGGCGCCGGAGCGGCGAGCCGGGCGAGGAGGACTTCGGCTGCATCCGCGTCGCCGCCTTCCGCAGCTACGCCGCGCGGATGCGTACCGAAACATGGCAGTCCGCCCTGGCCGCCGAGCTCGCCCAGCCGGTGGCCTGCTTCATGTGCGCCGAGACCGTCTGGACGCGCTGCCACCGGCGCCTGATCGCCGAGCTGCTGACGGCCCGCGGCCACGACGTCGTGCACCTGCTCGGCCCCGGCCGCCGCGAGCCCCACCGGCTCTACGATGAGTCGGAGGTGAAAGACGGCAAGCTCTACCTCTGCGGCGCGCGGGTCGGGTAGAGGAAGCTTCAGCCGACGGGATTCGTTTAATAGAGAGACAGGGAATTTGGAGGACCATGACTGACAACGACGTTCGCGACATGATCATCATCGGCGGCGGGCCGGCGGGCTACACGGCCGCCCTCTACGCCGCGCGCGCGAACCTGAAACCGCTCGTGATCGAAGGCTTCAACTGGGGCGGCCAGCTCATGATCACCAGCGACGTGGAGAACTATCCGGGCTACACGGAAGGCATCCTGGGGCCGGAGATGATGGCGGACTTCCGCCGCCAGGCGGAGCGCTTCGGCGCCGAGTTCGTCACCGACGACGTGACGAACGTCGACTTCTCGGAGCAGCCGCTGCGCGTGTCCGTTGGCGACGACGAGTTCCGGGCCCAGACGGTGATCGTCGCCACGGGCGCGACCGCCCGCCAGCTCGGCCTCGAGTCGGAGCAGCGGCTGCAGGGCCGAGGGGTCTCGTACTGCGCCACCTGCGACGCAGCCTTCTTCCCGGAGAAGCACGTCGTGGTCGTGGGCGGCGGCGACTCCGCGATGGAGGAGGCGACCTTCCTGACCCGCTTCGCGGCGCAGGTGACGATCGTCCACCGGCGCGACGAGTTCCGCGCCTCGCAGATCATGCTCGAGCGCGCCCGCGCCAACGAGAAGATCGACTGGGTGACGAACGCGGTCGTCGACGAGGTGCTCGGAGACGACCGGGTCACGGGCGTGCGGCTGCGCGACGTCAACACCGACGAGACCTGGGAGCTCGAGGCCGACGGTGTCTTCGCTGCGATCGGCCACGACCCGAACACGGCGCTGTTCCTCGACCAACTCGAGCACGACGACGCGGGCTACCTGATCACGAAGCCCGGTACGACGGAGACGAACGTCCCCGGGGTTTTCGCGGTCGGCGACGTGCAGGACCACGTGTACCGGCAGGCGGTCACGGCGGCCGGCTCCGGTTGTATGGGCGCGCTCGACGCCGAGCGATACCTCGCCGCGCTCGAAGGACACCTGATGGCCGCCGAGGCAGCTCCCCGGCTCTAACGCCAGCCGACTCGGGCTCTACCCTCGGCCGTTATGGCCGAGTGGATCGACCTCATCGATCCCTCCCCGGACGAGCTTCGCTCGAAGCTGCCGCGGGCAGTCCAGGAGTCCGCGCTCGAGCTGCTGGTCGCGCCGGCGCGCCACACTGACGAGCCGCGGCCGACCCTCCAGGCGCACGGGGACTACATCTTCGGGGTCTTCCTCGTGGCCATCGCCGTCCCGGACGAGGACCGCGTCTTCTACCAGGAGATCGACGTCGTCGTGACGCAGGATGTCCTGCTGAGCGTCAGCAAGACACCGCCCAACGAGCATCCGTACGACCCAAGGCCTGTGCGCGAGTCCTGCAAGCCCGACGACGAGGGCGGGATGATGCTCTACCGCCTCGTCGACGACATCGCCGAGCACTACCTCGACCTCGTCGACGCCCTCGACGGAGAGATCGACCAGCTCGAGGACACGGTCGAGACCGCGCCGGCCGCGTCCACTCGCAACCGCCTCAGCGACCTGCGGCACGACCTCTTGCACATCCGCCGTACGCTTTCGCCCACGCGCGACGCCGTGCGGCGCGTGGTCGACAACGTGATCGAGGTCGAGGAGGGCAAAGAGGTCTTCCCGCACGAGGTCGAGATCGCGTTCAACAGCGCGTACGACAAGCTCCTGCGCGCATTCGACGGGCTCGAGCTGTCGCGGGACCTGATCGCGAGCGTCCGCGACTACCTGCAGGCGAAGGTCGCCAACGACCAGAACGAGGTGATGAAGACGCTGACCGTGATCGCCTCGCTGCTGCTCCTGCCCACGTTCATCGTGGGCCTCTACGGCCAGAATTTCCAGCACCACTTCCCCGAGATCCACTGGCAGCTGGGCTACCTCTGGTCGTGGGCCCTGATCGTCGTCACCACGATCGGTCAGCTCGTGTTCTTCCGCAGGAAGAAGTGGATCTAGTCGCTACCTTGAGTGAGTGCCCCACTTCATCTGCCCGAACTGCAAGCAGCGCTCCGTCGACCACGACGGGCTGCAGGAGCTCGACAACGTGCCCGTCGCCTGCGAGCGCTGCGGGTTCGGCTTCCTGTTCGAGCTGATGGACGACTACTACCCGGCGCCGAACACCGGGTTCGTCGTCTGCGACCAGGAGGGACGGATCCTCGCGGCCGGCCGCGGCGTCTTCGAGCTCGTGGGCTACCGCGAGCAGGAGCTACTGGGCGCCGACCTCGTGGAGCGCCTGGCCCTCGGCGGCTTCGAGGCGGAGCAGAACCCGGCCAAGCTCGCGCTCGAGTGGGGTGTGCGGCGGCTCGGCGAGAAGCTCGAGCTGCGGACGCGCGCCGGCCAGCAGAAGGCCGTCACCGCCGATTTCTTCCCCGCCTACGACGAGGACGGCGGGCTCTTGGTCGCGATCACGCCACGCGGCTGACGTAAACCGACGACACGTAGGCGAGGGTCACGTGCCCTCCGTGTGCCCAGGCAAGCTCGCGCAGCCCACCCTCGAGCTCGGCACGTTGCCCCGCGGGCGCCGCGGCGACGAAGCTGACCGACATGATCCGCGCCACGAGCCCGTCGGCATCGAGCTCCTGAGTGAAGGGGAAGTGCGCTTGCTCGACCGGCCGGAACAGCTCGCTCGCGGCGAGTGGGCCGACCCACGACTCCGGCCCCAGCCGCCCCGCCGGAACGAACGGGTCGAGCAGCTTGGTGAACTCGTGGTGCAGCGGGTCCTGACGGTCGCGTTCGTTCCAGATCAGCGCGAGCGCGCCGTCACGGCGTAGCACACGACGGATCTCCGGCAGCGCTTCGTCGTGGCGGAACCAGTGGAACGCCTGACCGACCGTGACCGCGTCGACGCTCGCATCGGGGAGCGGAATCTCCTCCGCGGCGCCGCGCAGCGCTTCGGCGTCCGGAAGCGCGCGCAAGAGCTCGGCCCTCATTGCGTCACCGGGCTCGACCGCGATCACGCGGGCACCCGTCCGCAGGAGCGCGCGCGTCAGCTTGCCTGTGCCCGCACCCAGATCGAGCACGGTGCGGTCCTCGCGGAGGTCGAGCTTCTCCGCAAGCCACTCGACCGCCTCGGCCGGATACTCCGGCCGGGCACGCTCGTACAGGTCGGCGACGAGCTCGAACGAGCGCGAATCCGGATGCTGCAGCTCGCTCATACGCGCGACGACGGGCAGAGGTCGTTGACGACACAGTCTTCGCAGCGGGGCATACGTGCGATGCAGACGCGCCGCCCGTGCCAGATCAGCAGGTGCGGGAACCGTCCCCAATCCTCACGCGGCACAAGCCGGACGAGGTCGCGCTCGATCTTGACCGGATCCTCCTGCCGCGTCAGTCGCAGGCGCTGCGACAGCCGGCGCACGTGCGTGTCGACGACAATCCCCTGCGGGTCGCCGAGCTCCGCGGCGACGACGTTCGCCGTCTTGCGCGCGACGCCGGGCAGCCGGATCAGCTCCTCGAGCCGCCGCGGTACCTGTCCGTCGAACTCTTCGAGCAGCATCTTCATCGTCCCCCGCAGCGACCTCGCCTTCTGGCGGAAGAAGCCGGTGGCGAAGATGTCACGCTCGAGCTCCTCGGGCGGCACCGCCAGGTAATCCTCCGGACGCCGGTATTTCTGGAAGAGCTTCTCCGTCACGCGGTTCACGTTGACGTCGGTCGTCTGCGCCGACAGCATCACGGCGACGAGCAGCTCGAGGTCGGACTGCGACCGCAGCGCGATCGTGGCATCGGGATGCGCGCCGGCAAGCCGTTCGATGATCGGCCTGATGCGGGCGCGTTTCGGGCCGACGCGGCGGCGCGCCTCCTGGAGATAGCTGCGGGCCAAGGCTAGGAGACGGTAGCGAGGGCGTGCTCGGCGTACGACGCGCTGCGCAGCCGCGGCCCGGCGCAGACGACGTCGAGCGCGGGGCAGCCGGCGCAGATGAATTCGTCCGGCGTCGGCCGGAAGTCGCCGGCATTGATGCGCGCGATCGCTGCGCTCAGCTCGGCTTCCAGCTCGGGCAGCTGATCCTGCCGGAAGACGGTTGAGACGACGGCGTCCGCCCGCTCGAGGAAGTGGTAGACGACCTCGACCTCGGTCGCGCCGGCGCGGAAGCACGCCAGCGCGTAGACGAGCCGCTGCAGCCGGTAATCGTGCTCGACGATCTCCTCCGGCGTCCCTTCCTCGAGGGTGTTCGTCTTGTAGTCGACGACGACCGCCTGGTCGCCTGCGAGCTGCAGGACGTCGAGGCGGCCGTGCAGCAGGACGCCGTCGTGCTCGAACGCGAACGGCCGCTCGGCGCGGGCGCCCGGCAGCGCGGCGACGCGGCGCGCCAGCTCGGACTCGCAGTACGAGCGAACGAAGCCGGCGATCCGTTCCAACTCCTCGCCGCTGACGCGCGGATACCAGCCGCGCACCTTCGCGGCGAGATCGTCGGGCGGCAGCGGTTCCTCCAGGTTGACGAGCTCGAGCAGACGGTGGACGGCATCGCCGATCTCCGTCGCCGCGAGCCCAGTGGTGCCGGGCGCGACCGCGCGTTCGTCGGTCGGCCGCATGCCGAAGGCGCGCTCGGCATAGTAGCGGTACGAGCAGCGCTCGAACAGCGCGAGCGCGCTGAACGACAGCCGCCGGACGCGGTGCAGCGGCGGTACGGGCACGTCGGCGAGCGGCGGCAGCGCGGGAACGAGCGCGGGCAGCGTGCCGCCTCCGTCCGTCGCGAAGAGCGCCAGCTGGCCGTCCTCGGCCGCGGGCTCCGGAGCGGGAGGCGTTTCGGCGCAGCGGTCGACGCGCAAGATCACGCGTGCGCCCTGCCGCTCGAGCTCGACGGGATCCCGACCGGCCGATTCGATCTCCTGCAGCGCGTCGAGCCGGCCCAGCACCCAGCCGATCGGGGTGGTCTCGTCGGCCGTGCGCACCGGATCGATCGAGCCGGAGACGATCAGGCGGTCGATCGCCCGCGTCATCGCGACGTAGTACAGGCGCAGGCGCTCGGCCCGCTCCTCCGCTTTCCGTGCCTCCCTGACCTCTTCGTAGGCGTACGCCCCACGCCGCTCGCTCGTGGCCGGATCCGCAACCCGGAACCCGAATCGACCGTCCGAGAGCGCGAGGATCTCGTCCGACGCGGGGGGCGCCCGGTCACGGCCGGCGTCGGCGACGACCACGACCTTGAACTCGAGCCCCTTCGCGGAGTGGATCGTGAGCAGGCGGACGGCGTCGCTGCCCTCCTCCTCCGCGACGGCCTCGAGCTCGCGCGCGCCGACGGCCTCCTGGTCGCGGACGAAGCGGACGAAGCCTTCGACGTCGGGGCCGCGCAGCTCCTCGTACGAGCGGGCAAGACGCGCGAGCTTGCGCAGGTTCGCGTAGCGGCGCCGTCCGTCCCAGGTCGCGAGCACGGCGAGGTCGTAGTCGTGCTCCGCGACCACACGCTCGCATAGCCGCTCCAACGACAGGCGCGCGAACGCGGCGGTCAGGCGGTCGTACCGTTGGCGAAACGCGCGCAGGAGCTGGGCGTCGCGCTCCGGCAGCGACTCCGGCAGCTCGCGCTCGAGCGCGACGAACAGCGGCCGCTTCGGCGCCGCGCGCCGGAGCAGCACGAGCGCGTCGTTGGAGATCCCGACGAACGGCGACGCGAGCACGCTGACGAGCGCCTCGTCGTCGTACCGGTTACGCAGCAGACGCAGGTAGGCGAGCAGGTCGACGACCTGCTGCTGCCCGAAGTAGCCGCGGCCGGTGCCGCGGTACGTTGCGATGCCGAGCGCGCGCAGCTCCTCCTCGTACCACTCGGCGTCTGTGCCCGCCGCGAAGAGCAGCACGATCTCCCCGGCCGTCGCGTCGCCCGCGTCGATCAGGTCGCGGATGCGCCGCGCGATCGCTCGTGCCTCTCCGCGGCGCCAGTGCACGTCGGTGTCCGCGTACGACGACTTGTCGGTGACGAGCAGCTCGACCGGTGGGCCAAAGACGGGATCGGGAAACTCACGCGAGGCTGCGAGCGGCTGGAACTCGTCCCCGAAGTCGCCACCGAATAGGTGGTTGACGACGGCGAGCACCTCGGGCCGAGAGCGGTAGTTCATCGTCAGCGGCAGCACGCCCTCGCCGGCGGACGCGCGCCGCTCACGGAAGACCTGGACGTCGGCGTGCCTGAACCCGTAGATCGACTGGAACTCGTCGCCGACGAAGAAACGCTCGGATGCGGGCCCGGCGATCAGGTCGATCAGCTCGCACTGGAGCCGGTTCGTGTCCTGGAACTCGTCCACCATGATCGAGCGGAAGCGCAGCTGTTCCCGCTCGCGGATGGCGACGTCGTCGCGCAGCAGGTCGCGCGCGCGCAGCTGCAGGTCCTCGAAGTCGAGCGCCGATTCGCGGTCCTTCGCCTCCTGATAGGCGGCCGCGAACGCGGCCAGCAGCCCTTGCAGCAGGTCGCGGTCGGCGGCAGCCAGCTCGTCGAGCGCCGCCTGCTCCACCGCGCGGCGGGATTCCTCGTACGTCGCGGCGCGCTCACCGCGGACACGGAGATCGCCGAGATCGCACAACCGCTCTGCCCGCGCATCGGCGTCGAGCAGCACGAGCGCCTGACGGGCGGTCTCGCGCGCCGTCTCGCCGCTCCCCGAATCCTCGGCGAGACACTGCGCAGCGTCGCGCAGCTCGGTTACCTTCGCCTCGAGCTGCGGCCCGTCGCCGAGCTCGAGCACGAGCTCGCGCCCGGCCGAGCGCAGCGTCTCGTACACGCCGGTGAGCATCCGCCGCAGCCCGTCGGCGCCGTAGACGGCGAGGAGCCGCAGTCGCGCCGGGTCGTCCTGCGCGCAGAACTCCGTCAGGGCCGTCTCGAACGCCTCGCCGCGGAGCACGCGGCCCTGGCTCTCGTCGACGACACGGAAACGCGGATCGACGCCCGCTGCGAACGGGTGCGAGCGCAGCAGCCGGTGGCAAAAGCCGTGGATGGTCGAAATCCACGCGCCGTCGAGGGCGCGGGCGAGGTCCGGGCGTCCGCGCACGGTCAACTCGGCGCGGATCCGGCTGCGCAACTCGCCGGCCGCCTTCTCGGTGTACGTGATCACGAGGATCGACTCGACGTCGACGCCCTCGTCGCACACTGCGCGAGCGAACCGCTCGACGAGCACCTTCGTCTTCCCCGTGCCGGCGCCAGCGGAGACGAACACGAGCCCGCGCGCGTCGACTGCAGCCTGCTGCTCGGGATTGAGCTTCACGCGCGCTTCACCCGGCACATCGGCCCGAGCTCACACCACGTCGGGCAGTCGCCGCGCTTCGGATCGTGGCGCACGTCACCGCCGCGAATCCGCTCGACGATGCCCACCGCCAGCTCGCGAGCCCGCTCCACCTGCGCCCAGAACTCGTCCGTGTCGCGGTAGTCGTTCTTCGCGAAGCCGGGCACGCCGTCATCGCGGGCGTCGTCGCGCAGCAGTCCCCGGGCCTTCCTGTCGCCCGAGAGCGGACGGTAGATGCCGCCGAGCGGCTCGATCCCGACGAGATCGCGGAGCACGAGCATGTAGAGCGGGATCTGCAGCTTCTGCTCGGACTCGATCTGGGCCGCAGAATGCGCGTGTTTGCCTGCCTTGTAGTCCTGGACGATCCCGCGCGCGCTGAACGGGTCGACGTCGATCCGGTCGATCTTCCCCGACAAGGTGATGCCCTCGGCGAGCTCGAGCCCACGTTGCAGCTCCGGCGCCGCGCGCTCCGAGCCGAACAACACCTCGAACCGGCGCGGGACGAGCGGCGCTTCCGCCGCGGCATCCTCCCGGACGAACGCCTCGAGGTCGCGCCAGAGACCGTGCAGAAGCTCACGCTGCTGGAGCTCGGTGAGCTCCATGCGCACACCCTCGACCGCCTCGTCCAGGCACCGCCGCAGGTACGCGACGGCGTCGTCGACGCGGTCGGCGTCGACGCGCTCGGCCCCGAGCTCCCTGGGCAGGCCCGAGTAGAACCGGAAGAGCACCTGGTGCGCGATCGAGCCGCGCAGCCGCGCGTCGACCTCGCGGTCCATTGTCTTCGGGTCGATCAAGCGTTCGAGGAACCAGATCGACGAGCACTCTGCGAAGCGCTCGAGCTCGGTGACGCTGAACGTCGTCTTGGCGCGCAGCTCGGCGAGCACCTGCGGATGCGTCAGCCGCGTGGGCCGTTCGAACGCGTGCAGGGCGCGGGCGAGGCGCCGTTCCCATTCGTTTGCGGCTGCGATCGCCTCCGCCGCCTGCCGGTCGTCGGCCGCGCGGAGTGCGACGGCGCGCAGCCGTTCGCGTTCGGTCGGCGCCGACTCGAGCGGCCACGTGAGCTGCGACAGCGGCCGGCGCCGTGTCCAGCGGCCGATGTCGTCGCGCGGGAAGAGCACCTGCACCTCGTCCCAGAACGGGCTCGGCTCGCGTGGGCTGCCGTCGTCACCCGCAGCCTCGCGCACGAGGTACACGCGCTGCGTCGCGCGGGTACACGCGGTGTAGAAGAGATAGCGGTCGCGCGCGACCTGGTCCGGCCGTGTCAGCCGCGCGCGTGAGCGCTCGTCGAGATCGCGGCGTGCGTCGTCGGCGAGAAACGGCGATTCGTGCCCACGCCGCGGCAACCGTCCCTCCTCGAGGCCGAGCAGGAACACGATCTCGAAGCGTCTCGTCCGCGCGCGCAGGAGATCGAGCACGGCAACGCGCCCCGGTTCCCCCGCCGACGCCCGTCGTACGTCCGCGCGCTCGAGCGCAGCCACGACTTCCTCGGGCGAGACGGGACCGTCCAGCTCGCTCCAGCCGCGTAACTCGCCGAGCAGGCGCATGACGGCGTCGTGCGCGCGAACGTCGTGGCGGGAGGGCTCGCCGACCGGCGGCGCCTCGAGCCCGTAGGCCGCGCGGAGCATCGAGCCGGCCAGGCCGGCGACCGCATCGAGCGGCGTCGGCGCCGATCTCAGCTCCTCGAGCATCCGCAGCGGCTGCCCGTCGCGCAGGCGGATCGTCTCCTCTTCGACCTGCTCGGGCTTGTCGACGGCGCGCCCGCGCAAACGCCCCTCGAGGAAGTCGACGTTCTGACGGCTCAGCGCCGAATACGGCGACCTCAGGAAGGCGTACAGGTCGGCTCTCGTCCCGCCGAGCCACGCGAACCGGAGCAGGCTGAGCAGGGCCTGGCCATAGGCCGTCTTGTCGAGTCGGACGTACGACTCGAGCGCGTAGGGAACGCCCAGCGTTCCGAGTGCGGTCTCCAGCGGTGCCTGCCAGCGCTCGAGCGTCGGGCAGACGATCCCGATCTGCTCGGGCGCCACGCCGGAGCGGATCAGCGCGAGCAGCTCCTCCCCGACGAGCTCGAGCGCTCCCCGCGTTCCCGCGGCCTCGAAGAAGCGGAGCGCGCCGTCGAGCGGCGGCGCGGTCGCGGGAGGCGTCTCGGAGAACAACGTTCGCTCGAGGTGCGCGAGCGCCGGGGCCGCGACCTCGCCGAAGCGCGGCGGCAGCTCCTCGATCCGACCGTCGGCGAGCGCCGCGAGGTCGTCCATCGTGCGCGTGAGCGAGGCGAACGCCGGCCGCCCGGGCTCGTACGGGATCGAGACCGTGACCTCCGTGCGGCCTGCCAGAGCCTGCAGCAGCGCCCATTCCGCCCCGGTCAAGTCCTCGAAGCCGTAGGCGAAGACAGGCTCGCCGCTCCACGCCTCGAGCTGGTTCCCGACGCGCTCGGCGGCGTGGCGCCTGAGCAGGTCGCGGTCCCAGAGGCCGAGCCGGTCGAGCTCGGCGCGGTAGGAGGCGTAGAGCGTCGCGAGCTCGCCGTCGAGATCGTTGGGGTCGAGCAGGCCGGACTCGAGCTCCGCGACGGTCGAGAGCAGCGCGTCGGCGAACCCGCCGAAGCGGGCGGAACGGCCGAGGCCGTTCAGCGACCGGCCCGCGAGCGCGCGGCGCACGATCAGCCCGCGCTGCGCCTCCGTCGCCACGGAGCGCACGTCGGCGCCGCGCCGCGCAATCCGCGTGAAGAGGTCGTCGAAGGTGCCGATCGAACCGCCGAGGAGCGCGGGCTGGAGCTCGAGCAGGTCTCGCTCGACGCGTTCGACGTCCGACCGGTTCGGCACGATCAGGTACGGCTCGTCCGAGAGAGCCTCCAGATACCGGCGCAGCAGGAGCGCCACCTTCCCGGCATTCGCCGGGCCGGTGATCAGATTCAGACCCAACTGACGCATGTTAAGCCCGGGTTCGGACGAACCCGGGCTTGGGTACGGCGCGGATCGGGCCGTTCACGCCCCCGCAAGGGGTCTGACCCCAGCAGTTCGGCTTACGCCGCGGCAGACTTCGGCCGGCGTCCGCGACGCGCCACCGCCTGGCCCGGCATCTTGCCGGCACAGGCGTCGCAGAGGTCGGCCTGCTTGGAGCCTCGGCGCGCGTCGGTGAAGTTGATCCGCATCACCGCGCCCTTCGCCTCGTCGACTTCCTTGCCGCAGTTGTCGCAGACCAGCCTCGTAACACGTGCCACGGATTTCCTCCTCGAATAGCCGAGCCTTTGCGCTGAGCTTAGCCCAAAGCGGTACGAATTTAGGCGGCTGCCCGCGACCGCCGAATTTTCCACGACCGAAGCAGGCTCAACAGGGCCTGTTCTTCCGGATCAAGGCCGGTGTCGCGCGCGCCTACGACGCGCAAATGTCGCGGGCGGAAATCCTCGATCGTTCTCCCGTCGAGATACTGGTCGATCACGGCGGGGCTGACGTACGAGCTGCGCGCAACGGCGGGCGTATTGCCGAGCTCCTGGCCGACGCGCCGCATCACGGCCGGAATCACGCGCTTCGCCTCGCTCTCGCTCTCCGCCGGGCCGCGTTCGGCCAGTGCGATCGCGGCGATCAGAGTGCCGCCCCAGGTGCGGAAGTCCTTCGCCGTGAACTCCTCGCCGAGCTGGTCGCGGACGTAGTCGTTCAGGCGCGCGCCCGTCAGGTTGCAGAGATTGCCTTCCCACTCGTAACGAAAGAGGTGCGGACCTCCGGGCAGCTCCAGCAGCTCCGTGACCGCGGCGGCAAGCTCCTCGTCGACGAGCGTCGTGCGCACGACGGCGCGGTGCTTCGCGCGGAAGTGAAACGCGATCCGGTGGCCGCGCACGCGCACGTGCCCTTTGCGCAGGGTCGTAATGCCGTACGTCTGCGAGTCGCGGGCGTAGCGCTCCGAGCCGACACGGAACCAGCCGCGGTTGATCAAGCGCGTCGCGATCGCGGACACGCGCAACCGGTCGAGCGCGTCGTGGTCCATGTGCTCGACCATCGCGGCACGGAGGTCGGGCAGGCGCTCGGCGAACCGAATCAGGCGATCGAACTTCGCCTGCTCCTGCTGGGCGCGGAAATCTGCGTGGTACAGGTACTGGCGCCGCCCCGCCGCGTCGACACCGGTTGCCTGCAGCTTCGCGGTCGCGCTGGGTGAGATCCAGACGTTCTGCCACGCCGGCGGAATCACCAGCGCGCGAATTCGCTCGAGCTGATCGTCGCCGGTGATCGCGTTGCCGCGCGCGTCGACGTAACGGAAATGCCCGCGTGAACCGATCCGTCTCCAGCCTCGTTTTCGCGCCATGGTTCACCGCTAGTCTCCGCAGCCGTGGACGCCAAAACGATCGTCGTGCTGGAAGGGGACGAAACCGGGCAGGAGCTGCTCGAGGAGGCGCTGCGCGTCCTCGCCGCCGACGTGATCGGCTTCGAGCTCGAGTTCCCGCGGTTCGACCTCTCGCTCGACTCCCGCCGGGGGACGAAGAACGGGATCGTCTACGACGCGGCGCGTGCGATCCGCGACCATGGCCTCGGTCTGAAGGCCGCGACGATCACGCCGGAAGGCCGGGACGACGTCGGCTCCCCGAACCGGATCCTGCGCGAGGAGATCGGCGGCCGCGTGATCGTGCGCACCGGGCGCCGGATTCCCGGCGTGATTCCGCTCGGCGGCGTGCACGCCCCGATCTCGATCGTGCGCATGGCCGTCGGCGACGCCTACGGGGCGAAGGAGTGGCGCGAGGGCGAGGGCGACGACGAGGTCGCGTTCCGCACCGAGCGGATCGAGCGGCGCATCTGCCGCGCCGTCGCGGAGTTCTCGTTCCGGCAGGCGGAACAGGTCGGCGCCAAGGTCTTCGGCGGGCCGAAGTACACCGTGAGCCCGACCTACGAGGGGCTGCTCAAGGAGGAGATGGACGCCGCGGCCGACCGGCATCCCGACGTTCCCTACGAGCCGCAGCTGATCGACGCGACGTTTGCGCTGCTGATCGCGTCGGCCGGCGATCCGCTCGTCATCCCGGCGCTGAACCGCGACGGCGACATCCTCTCGGACCTCGTCCTGCCGCTGTTCGGCTCGATCGCCGGGTCGGAGTCGCTGCTCGTCGCATTCGACGAGGACTACGAGACGCGCGCGCTGATGGCCGAGGCGGCGCACGGCACGGCACCGTCGCTACGCGGCAAGAACGTCGCGAATCCGATGGCGATGATCCTGGCCGGAGCAGCACTGCTCGCAAACGGCGCGGGTGAGGCACAGCACGCCGGCCGCGCGATCCGCGAGGCGTGCCTCGAGGCCGTCGCGCAGGGAATGCGCACCGCGGACCTCGGCGGCCACGCCGGCACCACGGAGTTCACCGACGAGGTGATGCGCCGGGTGAAGTCCAAGCTGGAGGTCTGGGCCACGCTCTAAATCGCGGCGGCCTCTTCAGCGAACGCGCCGGCGCTCCACGCCTGCAGAAAGGCGGATGCGATCGCCGGGTCGAACTGGGTGCCCGCGCAGCGTTCGACCTCCGCCAGCGCGTGGAAGGTCGGCAGCGCGCGACGGTACGGCCGCGTCGACGTCATTGCGTCGAAGGCGTCGACGACGGCGAGCAGCCGTGCTCCCTCCGGCACGTCCGGGCCCGGGCGCTTCGTCGGATAGCCGCCGCCGTCCCAGCGCTCGTGGTGGTAGAGCACGAACGGCAGCGCGTCCTCCGCGTCCTCGACCGGGCCGATCAGGCTCGCCCCGGCGTCCGGGTGCTTACGGATCTCGGCCAGCTCCTGCGGGCTCAGCGGCCCGCGCTTGCGCAGGATCCGCTCGGAGATCATCACCTTGCCGATGTCGTGCAGACGGGCGCCGACGGCGAGCTGCCGCAGGCGCGCGTCGTCCCAGCCCATCCAGACGGCGAGCCTGCCGGCGAGGTAGGTGACGCGCGCGCAGTGCGCGGCCGTCGACGGGTCGCGGGCGGCTTGGGCGGAGGCGAGTGCGGCCAGCATCGGGCTGACCTCATTCCAGCCGCCCCGCGAAATCCCTTTCTAGCGCCAGATGCCCGTGATCGGCCTCGCACCTGCGGAGCGGCCGAGGCGCGGCAGCCCCCAGGCGTCCTCGACCGTGCGCAGCAGGCCGTAGTGGTTCGTGAAGCCGCGAAAAGCCGAGTGCCGGCGGACCGCAGTGCCGACCGCGAGCGCGGGGACGTGGCCACCGCCGTGCGCGCTCGTCGTGCCCTCGTCGAAGACGACGAAGACGACCGTTCTGGGCACCTGTAAGAGCGGCCGCACCGTCCGTCGCAGCCAAGCATCGCCGACTGACACCGAGCAGTCGTGCATCGAGTGGCACAAGTCCGGGACGACCAGCGAGAAGTCGGGCAGGGCACCCGCCTCTGCGTCGGCGGCGAGCTCGCTGAGCGGAACGAGTCGTTGCCGGCGCGCGTCCGACCGTGCAATCGACCGGAAGTACGCGAAGGGGTCGTGCTTCTTCGCGTAGCGACCGCTGAACCCGCCGAGAAAGCCACGTCGCGGCAGACCCTCGAGGTACGCCTTCCACGTCCGCCCTGCCGCTTCGAGCGTGTCGGCCAGGCTCCGCGCGTCGAATTCGCAGGTGACGCAGTCCGAGGTGATGCCCTGGGTCGACCCGGATACGAGCGCGAGGTAGTTCGGCAGACTGAGATGCGTGACGCCGTAGTAGCGGGTCAAGCTTGCGTACGTACGGGCGTACGAGTTGAACGTCGGCGCCGAGGGACTGCCGACCACGCTGGGCGTCTCCTTGTTTTCGAAGACGACGACGATGATGTGCTCGAAGCTTGGGATCGGTTGCGCAGGGCGTGCAGCGCCGAACCCGAGGAACGCGAGCACCGCGGCGAGCAGCGTGACTCTTCTCATGCACGACCTTCGGCAACGCGGCGGCGCCAGAGGTGCAGCCCGGCGATCAGCAGCACGACGACCAGGGCAAGGGCGATCGCCGCGTAGACGCCGTAGCGTGCAAGCGCATCGGCCGCCGCCTTGCCGGCGAAGAAGGCGAGGAGGCCGACGGCAACGGCCCAGACGATGCCGCCGGCTGCGTTCCATCCGAGGAAGCGCCACCAGGTCATGCGCGTGATCCCGGCCATCCACGCGCCGGTCACGCGCACGCCGCCGAAGAAGCGCGCCAGGAAGACGGCCTTGCCGCCGTGGCGCGCGAAGAAGCGCTCGCCCGCCGGCAGCAGACGGTCGGCGAAGCGTCGCAGGATCGCGTAGCGATAGAGCAGACGCCGGCCGCCTTCCCGTCCGAGCCAGTAGCCGATGTTGTCGCCGACGATCGCGCCGACGGCGGCGACCGTGATCACGCCCGTGATCGAGAGGTGCCCCTTCGAGGCGTAGACGGCGGCTGCGATCAGCGCGGTCTCGCCTGGGAGCCAGAGCCCGGCGGACTCGAGCGTGACGATGGCGAACAGGAAGACGAGCCCGTAGTCCTCGATGAAGTGGGTCACGCGCCGAGCAGGCTATAGGCGGCTCTGCCGGTGGCATGCGCGGATGTGCAGGTCGCGAGCACCAAGCCAGGGGCCGCACTCGTTCGCAGCCAAGGCTGGATAAGCCTTGGCAAGGGCGAGGGTGGACACTGGCGCCGCGTGATCGCGGGCTGCACGCCGCGACATGTCGCCGGTAGAGCCGCATAAACTCGCGGCGTGCGCATCGGCGTCCCGCGGGAGCTCGAGCCAGGCGAGCGCCGAGTGGCACTCGTTCCCGACGCGGTTTCGCGGTTGGCGCCCGCGGGCTTCCAGGTGGTCGTCGAACGGGGCGCCGGCGCCGCCGCGTCGTTCCCCGACGAGGCGTACGCCGAAGCCGGCGCCGATCTCTCGAATTCACCGTGGGAGGCCGACGGGGTCGTGAAGGTGCGCAAGCCGTCCGCCGAGGAGGCCGGACGTCTGCGCGACGGACAGCTGCTCGTCGGTTTCCTCGAGCCGTTGACCGACCGCGCGGGGATCGAACGGCTCGCCGAACGCGGCGTGCACGCGTTCGCGATGGAGTCGATTCCCCGGATCACGCGTGCGCAACCGATGGATGCGCTCTCCTCGCAGGCGACGGTATCGGGCTACAAGGCGGTGCTGCTCGCCGCCGGGCGCCTGCCGCGCTTCTTCCCGATGTTGATGACCGCCGCAGGCACGGTCGCGCCCGCCAAGGTGCTCGTGCTGGGCGCGGGCGTTGCCGGACTGCAGGCGATCGCGACGGCGCACCGGCTCGGGGCGGTGGTCGCGGGCTTCGACGTCCGCCCGGTCGTCAAGGAGCAGGTGGAGAGTCTCGGCGCGACCTTCCTCGACCTCGGCATCCTGGGCGAGGAGACCGCCGGCGGCTACGCGCGTGAGCTGACGGAGGAGGAGCAGCGCCGGCAGCAGGAGGCGCTCGAGGGGCGAATCCCCGAGTACGACGTCGTGATCACGACCGCGCTCGTGCCGGGCCGGGCGGCGCCGCTCTTGATCCCGGCCGGCGCCGTCGCCGGCATGCGGCCCGGCTCGGTGATCGTCGACCTCGCGGCGGAGGCGGGCGGGAACTGCGAGCTGACGCAGCCGGGCGAGATCGTCGAACGCGACGGAGTCACCCTGGTCGGGCTCACGAACGTGCCGTCGACGATGCCGTACCACGCAAGCCAGCTCTATGCGCGCAACGTCTCCGCTTTGGTGCAGCACCTCGCGCCCGAGGGCGAGCTCGCGCTCGACTGGGAGGACGAGATCACGGCCGGTGCGTGCGTGACCCGGGAGCAGGTGGCGGCATGAGCCACGGCTTGCTGCTCACGTTCGAGATCACGATCCTCGTCCTGGCGATCTTCCTCGGCTTCGAGGTGATCTCGAAGGTGCCGACGCTGCTCCACACGCCGTTGATGTCGGGGACGAACGCGATCCACGGGATCGTGATCGTCGGCGCGATGCTCGTCGCGGGGCTCGGCCACAAGGACACGCTGACGACGATCGTCGGGCTCGTCGCGGTCGTGCTGGCTTCGGCGAACGTCGTGGGCGGGTTCGTCGTCACCGATCGCATGCTCGAGATGTTCAAGAAGCGGGAGCGCAGAGAGCCGGACGCTTGAGCCGCGACGTCACGAACCTCCTCTATCTGATCACGATCGTGACGTTCATCCTGGCGTTGCGCTTCCTGTCACATCCGACGACGGCCAGGCGCGGGAACTGGATCGGCGCGGTCGGGATGCTGGTCGCGATCGTGGTCACGTTCGCGCACCACGCGGTCGTCAGCTACTGGGAGATCGCGGTCGGGATGGTGGTCGGCGGTTCCTTCGGCGCCGTCGCGGCGCGAAGAGTGCGCATGACGGCGATGCCGCAGATGGTGGCGCTCTTCAACGGCGTCGGCGGCGGCGCCGCGGCGTTGATCTCGCTGGCGGAGTTCCACAACCTCGCACCCGACCCAGGCTCGCTGAAGACGGACATCAGCGCCTCGATCATGCTGTCGGCGATCATCGGCAGCATCTCGTTCGCGGGGTCGATGGTCGCGTTCGCGAAGCTGCAGGAGCTGATCCGCGGCCGGCCGATCGTCTATCCGCTGCAGCAGCCGACGAACGCGCTGGTGTTCGCGGCCGTGCTCGCCGCCGGCATCGCGATTGCTGCGGGCTCGGAGCAGCAGTGGCTGATCTGGGCGCTGATCGCCGGCGCCGCGGTGTTCGGCGTGCTCTTCGTGCTGCCGATCGGCGGCGCCGACATGCCGGTCGTGATCTCATTGCTGAACGCGTTCACCGGGCTGGCCGCCGCCGCGACGGGATTCGAGCTCGAGAACAACGTGTTGATCGTGAGCGGCATGCTCGTCGGCGCATCCGGAACGTTTCTGACGCTGATGATGGGCCGGGCGATGAACCGGTCCGTCGCGAACGTGCTCTTCGGCGCCTTCGGCCAGCTGGCCCCAGCGGCGGCGGGCGGGGTGGCGGCGGGGGCGACGGACGGCCAGGTGCGCTCCGCGACCGCCGAGGATGTCGCCGTCATGCTCGCCTACGCGCACAAGGTCGTGTTCGTCCCAGGCTACGGAATGGCGGTGGCGCAGGCGCAGCACGACGTGCACGCACTCGCCGCCCTGCTGGAATCGCGCGGCGTCGAGGTCTCGTACGCGATCCATCCGGTCGCGGGCCGGATGCCCGGGCACATGAACGTCCTGCTCGCCGAGGCGAACGTCCCGTATCCGCAGCTGAAGGAGCTGGACGAGGCGAATTCCGAGTTTTCCCGCACCGACGTCGCGCTCGTGATCGGCGCCAACGACGTCGTCAACCCGGACGCACGGAACAACACGGCGAGCCCGATCTACGGGATGCCGATCCTGAACGTTGACAACGCGCAGCAGGTCGTGGTGCTGAAGCGCAGCATGAACCCGGGGTTCGCGGGCATCGACAATCCACTCTTCCTCAACCCGAAGACGGTCATGCTCTTCGGGGACGCGAAGGAATCCGTCGACAAGCTGGCCTCGTCGGTCAAGGCCGCCTGACGACTTGCCCGCGCGTGTACGTCTATACCGGCGAAGCCGGCGCCTGATTCTACGATTGCGGCAGTGATCGCCAAGGTTCTGTTCTGGACGTCGCTCGGCGCGCTCGCCTGGACGCAGGCCGGCTACCCGCTCGCGACCGCCGTGCTCGCGCGCGTGCGGGCCCGGCCCGTGCGCAAGGGCGACGTCACTCCCACCGTGAGCGTCGTCGTCGCCGCGCACAACGAAGAAGGCGTGATCCAGCGCAGGCTCGAGAACCTGCTTGCGCTCGACTATCCGGCCGACCGGTTCGACATCGTTGTCGCATCCGACGAGTCGACCGACCGCACGGACGAGCTCGTCGAAGCGGTCGCCGTGCGCGAGCCGCGGGTGCGGCTGCTCCGTTGCCCGCGAGGCGGCAAGGTCGCGGCGCAGAACCGTGCCGTGCGCGAGACGGAAGGGGAGATCCTGGCCTTCTCGGACGCCAACGCCCAATGGAAGCCCGACGCGCTGCGAAAGCTCGCCGGCAACTTCGCCGATCCCGATGTCGCATACGTGTGCGGCGGCCACTTCTACGAAGCGGCGGACGGGACGAACCGGGAGGGAACGTACTGGCGCTGGGAGGCGTGGCTGCGGCGAAACGAGTCGCGGCTCGGCTCGATCACCGGCGGCATCGGGCCGATCTACGCGGTCCGCCGCGCCGACTACGTCGACGTCGACCCGCGCTTCGGCCACGACCTCGCGCTGCCGTATCTGATGGTGCAGCGCGGACGCCGCGCCGTCTTCGAACCGGAGGCGGTCGCGTGGGAGAAGCCGTCGCGCAACATCGGGGACGAGTACCGCCGCAAGGTCCGGATGTTCGAGCACTGCTGGCTGATCGTCGTGCGCGGCAAGATGCTGCGCCGCCTCGGCCCGACGTACCTGGTCGAGATCTTGTCGCACCGCCACCTGCGCTACGCGAGCGGTCTCCTGCATCTCGTGCTGCTGGGAGCATCGGCGGCGCTCGTGCGCGCGGGGCTCGTCTACCAGCTCGCGCTCGGCGCGCAACTGCTGCTTCTCCTCGCTGCCGCGCTCGGTGTCGGCATCGCCCGTTACTACGTGCTCGTCACCTGGGCCACCGTCGTGTCGCTGGTGCGATATCTCCGTTTCGGCGTACCGGCGGTGTGGGCGAAGGCCGAAGGGACACGGTGAACCGCGTACTCGACGCGACCGTCGCCGGCCTCGGCCTGGCGCTCGCAAGCCCGGCGCTCGCCGTTGCGGCGCTGGCGATCAAGCTCGACGACGGCGGGCCGGTGTTCTACCGACAGCGACGCGTGGGACTGAACGGCGAACCGTTCGAGCTGCTGAAGCTGCGGACAATGGAGGTCGGCGCGGAGCACAAGGGAGCCGGCTACGCCGTGAACGAGGGCGATCCGCGCATCACGCGGCCCGGACACACCCTCCGCCGGCTCTCGGTCGACGAGATCCCACAGCTCTGGAACGTCGTGCGCGGCGACATGAGCCTCGTCGGCCCCCGCCCCACGCTCGCGTATCAGGTCGAGCGCTACACGCCGCGCCAGCGGCGCCGACTCGAGGTCAAGCCGGGCATCACAGGCTGGGCCCAGGTCAACGGCCGCGCGCGGCTGCCCTGGGACGACCGCATCGAGCTCGACGTCTGGTATGTCGAGCACCGCTCGCCGTGGCTGGACTTGAAGATCCTCGCGCGCACTCCGCGCGCCCTGTTCGCCGGCACGTACAAGGGTGAGGCCGGCGGCTGGCGCGGATGATCCCGTTCTTCAGTGCGGAGGATGTTGGAGCCGCCGTCTCTCCCGAGCGGGCGCTCGACGCGGTACGCGACGCGTTCGTCGCGTACGCGCGCGGCGAATGGACGATGCCACCGAAGGTCTATGTCCCCGCCTATCCGGCGGGCGACTTTCGCGCGATGCCGGCGCTCGGCGCCGGGCACGCGCTGCTCAAATGGGTGACGTCGTTTCCGGGCAACCCGGCGCAGGGTCTGCCGACGGTGACCGGCCTCGTGCTCTTGTCGGATGCGTCGAACGGCATGCTCAAAGCCGTCCTGGACGCCGGCGCGGTGACGGCTCTTCGCACGGGCGCCGCAGCCGTGCTGGCGGCCGAGACTCTTGGTCGTGCCGATGCGGACTCGGCGGCCGTGATCGGCGCCGGCGTCAACGGCGAAGCTGCGGCGAAGACGTTGGCGGCGCGCGGCCTGCGGGTTCTGATCTGGGATCTCGATCGCAGCCGCGCGGAGGGAGTTGCCGGGCGTGTCGGAGCAGAGCCAGCGTCGAGCCGGGAGGAGGCGCTCGCGGCAGACCTCCTGGTGACGGTCACGCCGGGCCGCGAGATCGTGCTCGCCGAAGGATCTCTCCGACCGGGCCAGCACGCGAGCCTGATGGGGGCGGACGGGCCCGGAAAGGCGGAGATCGCGGTCGAGGAGCTCGCGCGCGTACGCGTCTTCTGCGACGACTGGGAGCAGGTCGACACCAACGGAATAGGGCCACGCGGTCGCATCTACGCCGACGACTGGGAACAGGCTAGCCACAACGGCGATCTGGTTCACGCGGTTGAAGCGGGTGCCCTCACGCGCGACGACGTGACGCAGCTCGGCGACGTTCTTATAGGTACAGCCGAGGGCCGCCAGACGAACCAGGACATCACGGTCTTCGACTCGACCGGGCTGGCGATCCAGGACCTTGCCGTCGCGCTCGCGGCGCTCGAGCGCGCCGACGCGCAAGACCTGCCGACCATCCAAACTTAGCCCGCCTAGCACCATTGGTCGCACGGCACCCTGCGCCAGCTGTGGCCCACATACGAGACTGCGACCATCCACCCAGCGGTGCTGAACTTCAACGGATTTGCAAGCGCTTGCTTCTTCTGGGTCTTTGTCAGGAGTGGCGTGAGCACCAAGCTCGTGCTTTCTGTGCGAAATCGAAAAAGTCCATCGTTGATCTTCACGGTCGCACGCGTGCTCAGGCGGTAGGTTCCATCATCGACCTGCTTGCTGTGCTGGTCGAGTGATCCGAACTTCCGGTCGGCGGTGAAGAAATGCGAGTGCAGCTGCGGCTTCGCCCCGCTGCAGAGGTTCTTCTTCTTCGCAAGTTGTGCAGGAGTCCTGTTTGGGAAATAATCGCCGACGACCGACGGCGCGAGATGCCCGAGTCCGTACTTCTGAAGGGCGACTACAAGACCGTGACAAGTTCGCACGGTCTGCCAGCGGCCGACGAGAGGCGATGTATCAGCTTCGCTGGGACTCGCGCCGAGTGGAAGAGCGAGGGCCATCAACGCGAACAGTGCTCCGAGCCGTGCGAGTTTGAGGTGCCGCAAGGTATCCATCATCGGGGGCCGGGCTAGGGTCCGTCAAGAGACGGACATGCGGTTGCGACGACTGGGAACAAGCTTCACACAACGGTGACCTTGTCCATGCGGTCGAGGCCGGCCTGCTCGGTCGCGATGACTTGGCTCAGCTTGGCGAAGTGCTCATTGGTACCGCCGAAGGCCGTCGATCCGACGGGGACATCACGATCTTCGATTCCACCGGCCTAGCAATCCAGGACCTCGCGATCGTGCTCGCGGCAATCGAACGTGCAGACGAATTGGAACTTCCGGCTATCGATCTTACGTAAGAACCCGCCCGACATCCGGTGCCAGCCATAGCGCGGTCAGCCAACGCTCTCGATGATCTCGATCAGCTCGTCGACGCGGTAGCCCTCTGTCCGGGCGAACTCGACTAGCTCGCGCGCCCGTGCCACGACCGCACCGCGTTCCCTTGTGCCAGCGACGGTGATGCCGCGACCGCGGCGGAACTCGAGCAGGCCTTCGTCACGGAGAGCGCGCAGCGCGCGCAGCACCGTGTTCGTGTGGATCCCGAGAACCGCCGCGAGATCGCGCGCAGGCGGGAGCCGCTCGCCTGGCTTCGCCTGTCCTTCGGCGATCGCGCGACGGAGCTCGGCGGCGACCTGTTCGTGCAGGCCGACGGGCTCGCCGCGGTCGATCTTGACACGGAGCATGGTGCTAGTAATAGTAGCTTCATGGCGAATATGAACGACACGTTGCTCGTCGAGGCGTGGCGCCGGGCGTCGCGCCGCCGCCGCTGGTGCGCGCTCGCCGCAGTTCTCGTGCTCGTGGCCGTCGCAGCGTCGGTCGCCGTGCTGACGCATCACGGTCGCCGCCACGAGCGGCCGCTGTCGGAACGAGCTCGTGCGGAGCTGGCCATGCAACGCGCTCTCGCGCAAGAGAACCTGGCGATTCAGGCTCGGCTTCGAGCGCGCGCCGCGGCGGACCGCGCCGCGGCCAACCGCTGAGCTCTCATCGTGGTTCCTCAGCGCGGGGTGGAACGCACTGTGCGTGCGACTGCGCTGTCCAGAGTGTTCTGTTTGTAAAGGCCTCCGAGCAAGCTTCCCACAACGGGGACCTCATGCGAGCGGTGAAAGAAGGCGTACTCAGCCGCGACGACGTGGCCCAACTCGGGGACGTTCTTATAGATACTGCGGAGGGCCGGGGCTCCGATCCGACATCACCGTCTTCGACTCGACGGGGTTGACGATTCAGGACCTAGCCATCGCGCTCGCGGCCATGGAGCGGGCCGACGAGCTGGACCTCCATTCGCGGATGAATGTCCAGAAGTAGATCGCTTTGTTCCACCAGTTGGCGATCCAGGAGCAGGGGAAGCCGAGGATCGCTCGGCAGCATTAAGAGGTCGAACAGCAGCCGGCCTGTTCAGCCGGCGTAGTGGGAGGCTTTCGCGGCTCTTCGCCATCTTTCTCGCCTGACGCGGTGGCCGGCGCGTAACTCACCGCCCAGGCTTCGAAGCCGGAAAGGTGGTTGGCCGAAAGAACGAAGACGAGTGTCCAGTCTGGGTTCGACCTATCCCGCTACCCGCAGCACGCGGACGAGGAATCCGTCGAAGCGGATGAGTCCGGCGAAATCTCCGACGGAGAAGTGGGGGATTGCGTGCTGGAGCGTCGGAGTGACCGTGAGTGCGACATGCGGCGCCCGGTGTGCAAGGGCGCGCGTCTCATCGGGCGGGAAGTACTTGTCGTGAGGTGCGGATGCGATCAGGACGCGAGCCTGTAGGCGGGCGGCCGCGTTGATCGGCGAGAGCAGCGTGGCAGCAAGGCGGATGCGCTGCGGCAGCGCGGCGTAGAGGGAGTCGAAGCGAGCTGGATCGTGGTTCACGAGCAGCCGGACCAGGGCGCGGGCAGGCGGGCGCGATTCGTGCAGCGCACGCAGTGGCTCGAGCGGATCCGGTGCGTCGTCGGGAACCGCCAGGAGCCGCGCGAGCAGATGTTTGCGATCGCGCCCAGGCGCAAGCGCCGCGGCCAGCGAACGTGCAATCACGAGAGCCGCGAAAGGTTTCGTACGGTAGCGCTCAAACTGTCCCCGCTTCACATAGACCGCGGTCGTGGTCAGCCGAACGACATGCACGAGATCCGTGTAGGGCGCGAGACCGGCCACTGCGCGGATGCGACCTGCGAGCGAGGGTTGCTCGGCCGCCAGCAGCGCGAGACTCGCGCCGACCGAGACGCCGAACAGTGCGACGCGCCCGCTGCGGACGTCCGACCTCTCGGCCACAGCACGCACCACCGCGGTCGTCGCCGCGAGGGTTCGTAGCGTCAACGTGCCTTGCCGCAATCCCGGCGGATCGGGCACGGCGACGAGATAGCCCGCTCGGGCGAGCGCGCGGGCGAGCCGCTCAACGTCAGGATGATGACGTCCAAGGCGCGTCACGCCGTTGACGAACACGACGGCCCGCCAGGACCGGCCGGCGCCAGGGCGGACCAGCGTGGTCGGCTGCCCGGCGATCATCGTCTCCTCGACCCGCGGCTCGTCCGTTACGACGCCGACCAGCCAGCCGACCACGGGAGTGTTCGATGTGCGCGAGAGGACAATCACTGCGCGCGTCTGGGCGGCGACCCACGAACGGAAGACGAGCGCCACGACCAGCCCGACAATGACGAAAAGTGCGATCGCCCGCCGAACGAGGCGGACGACCTTGGCCCGTCTCCGACGACGAGGTTCGCGACGACGAGCGCGCGACTCAGCCCACCCTCGACGAAGTCGCTGCCCCTGACGTCGTAGAGCTCCGGCGCGGGTACGCCGCACCTCACGATGATCGCGGACCGCGAGAGAGTTGTGGAGGCCGGCCGGCTCCGCGTACATTCAATCTCCGACCCTCCGAACCACTCATCGCTGATCGGGGTCGCAGGCGCCCTGACCGTCTTCGCGCTTGTGGACGTTCCGGACGAGCTTGAGGTTAACGGTGCGCGATGACCTGGTCGATGATCCCGTACTCCCGCGCCTCGTCGGACGTCATGAAGTAGTCGCGCTCCATGTCCTTCGACACCTGCTCGAGCGGCTGGCGGGTGTGCTCGGCGAGGATCTCTTCGAGGCGCCGTTTGACGTTGATGATCTCGCGCGCCTGGATCTCGATGTCGGTTGCTTGCCCCTCGAAGCCGGCGGACAACTGGTGGATCAGGATCTTTGCGTTCGGCAACGCCGATCTCTTGCCCGAAGTGCCGCCGGCCAGGAGCAGGGCGCTCACCGACACCGCCACCCCGACGCAGGTCGTCCGGATGTCGGGTTTCACGAACTGCATCGCGTCATAGATCGTGAGCGCGGCGTAGACCGAGCCGCCGGGGGAGTTGATGTAGATCGAGATGTCCTTGTCCGGCTCCTCGGACTCGAGGTGCAGGAGCTCGGCCACGACGAGGTTCGCGATCTGGTCGTCGATCGGCGTGCCCAAGAAGATGATCCGCTCCCTGAGCAGCCGCGAGTAGATATCGAAGGCACGCTCCCCGCGTGAGTCCTGCTCGATCACCATCGGGATCAAAGGGCTCATACAGCCTGCCGCCCGGTCGCGCCGGCCACGGCTCTACCGTTCATTGCGGTCGAGTGTAGCCCGGACGACTGACCCTCTTTCAGCGACGAGGCCCGCTACGCCCGCGAGATGCTGCGCCGCTGAAGTTGCAGGTGCGGCTTCGGTCATAGACTCGATCGTTGCCGATGCCCAACGCAACTCGGCTTCCTGAACTCGGCCCACGTGGCGAGGGCTGGGTTGTGCTGCAGCTCCTGCTCGGCGCGGCGATCGCCGGGTGCGGCTTCGTCGGCGTCTATTGGCCTGGGTCGGTGGAATCGTTCCTCGGCATTCTCGGGTTGCTGATCGCCGGCGCAGGTGTGCTTCTCGTTGTGCTCGGCGTTCTCTCGCTGGGAAGGTCGTTTACGCCCCTTCCGCGACCGCGCACCGGCGCGCGCCTGCGGCAGGGTGGAATCTTCCGGCTCGTGCGTCACCCCGTATACGGGGGCGCGATCTTGATTGGACTTGGCTGGTCGCTTGCCGATGCCCCGCTCGGCCTGGCGCCGACCGCGCTGCTCGGCGTGCTCTTCGACCTCAAGGCGCGGCGCGAGGAGGCCTGGCTGATCGAGCGCTCTCCCGAATACACCGCCTACCGGGCACGCACGCCGCGCCGGTTTGTGCCCTGGCTCTTATGAGCCTCGCGCCCCTGGTGAGTTGGAACGACACGATCCGGCGTGTCGCTGAAGGAACGGACTGGCGCCGTTTATCTCACCTAGCATTTTGCGCTGGCGTCGCCTTCTGGCGGAAAGGCGACAACGACCTCGGCGCGCGACTGCGTTTGATTGCGTCAAGCTCCGACGGGCTAGAGAATGCCCGCTCCTACTAGAGGGGAGTCCAATCGCGATAATGACCGACACGAACGCGCAAGGGAGGAGCAACCAATCCCCTCGTAGCGGCGGGCCTTAGCCATCAGCCGAGCGGTTCCCCTCTGACTGGGAACGACGTGACCAGCGCGTTCATGTCCTCGAGGGAGCGCTGCAGGTATGACTGATCAGTGCGCACCTCCGCAACGCGCAGCTCCGCCGTCAGGTGGTCGCGGATGAACGCCTCCAGGTCGCCAACGCCACTCTTGAGTCTGATCGTGCAACCGGCCTCCTCCTCTATGTGAGTGAGCACAGCCTCGCCATTAAGCGTCTCGACGAGCGCGGCCAGCTGATCTCGGAAGGCGGCGAGCTCATTCGTCCGCAAGGAGACGCTACGGCGTGCCTGGAACGAGCCACCTGATGCTTCGAGGTCGAGCTCGACTTCGGCTTGCAGCCAGTTCGCGTCAGCACCGCTGTCAAGCTGCGGACGCTCGTAGCCGGCGACGCGCAAGACGAGCCTGCAGCCGTCGCCGGCAATCGTCACATCCTCTGTCATCTCTTGGCGAGCGCCGCCAGCGTCGCGGTCGGGAACTGGTGCTCGACCCACCTCTCGCCCGCCTTAGCTGTCCGCGTTGATCGTCCAGCCGAAGCGGTCCTCGAAGTCGCCCAAGCACGGCTCGCAGATCCAGTAGTAGTCAGCGCCCTTGGGATGCTCGGGGGTCGTCGTATAGCCCTCGGTGAGCACCTCCGGATGCTCCTCGACGAACTTCCGGTGCTCAGGCGAGAAGTCGGCGTCCATGAACGTCGCCGTGCAGAACTCACAGTGATCGTGCTCCCAGGTCTCGCTGTAGACGCGGCTGCGCCTGTCCTGCGCGCAGCCGTGCCTGACACGGTAGGGGGATCGCTGCGCGGCTCCCCTGTGTCGAAGCCTACGGCATGACTAGCTGCGGATCGTGGTGCTCGCCGAGGCGGCGTAGCAGGTGCCCGCCTGCGCCCGCGTCAGCAGCGCACGCACCCTCAGTCGCGCCCTGAGCTTCACGCGGAAGGTCGCCGTCGACACGCTCGTCGGGTTGATCGGCGTCGTGACGGACGTGCTGGCCCGCAGAACGACGGACCTCACCGTGATCCAGCGGGCCTTGACGGTGCTCCAGCGCTGGAAAAGGACGAACCTGCCGGCGAAGGAGTCAGTGCCGAGCACCCTCACGCGGAACTTCCGCGCGGCGAGCTTGCGCAGCATCACCTTCGGTTTCACCTTGACGACGACCGCGGTGCTCGGCGATGACTTGAACTTCGACTGATAGCTCGTGTTCCGCTTCGGCTGGACGGTGAACGTGTACGCGCCGCCCGTCACCGTCGTGACCGTCGTCAGCCCGGTCAGCGCGCTCGCGTTGCACTCCTGCGCAAAGATCTCGATCTTCTGGCCGGACTGGCCGCTGGCGAGCTGCCCGGAGAGCGTTGACTGGCCCCCGTAGGGGACGAGCTTCGGCGTCGCCGTCAGCGAGAGCGTGCTCCCGGGCGGGCCGGCCTTCACCGTGATCGTCCCCTTGAAGGCCGAAGTCTTCAGGTTCGGGTCGGTCACGGAGTACTTCGTCACGGTGCGGAAGGTGCAGGTGGAGCTCTGGCCCGGCTGGATCACCAAGCCGGCCGTGCAGGCGAACCCGGTGGAGGGCTTGAGCACGACCTGGTGCGCCACCGAGTCCTGGTTCGCGAACGTGACCGCGTCGGCGGCCACGATCGCCAGTGTCTTCGGCACATAGCCGTTCTTCGTGATCGCCATCGTCGTCGTCGCTGCCGGAGCCGACGAGGCGACCGCCGCGCAGAGGACGGCGAGTACAACAACGGAGAGCTTTTTCATTACCTGCGAGACCCCCCAGAGATGGGTTGCGTCTATGAGTAGACGTTCTCCAGCGAGAGGCCTTGCGCTATGCCGACAGTTCCCTAACACCTCGCCACGGGCCGGCGCGTAGTCGTCAGCCTCGCGCTCGAAATGCTGAATTCTGAAGAACGCCGCTTCAGCCCTTTACTGGAGCCGCGCGTTCCGTTCGGTGTCGCGGTTTGGCGGAAAGACGACACGCTCGCGCGTCTCCTGCAAGCGCCTGACTCGACCCCTGAGCCGCCCGCCGCCGAAGCCTGCCGCGACGTTATCGACGCGATTGCGAAGCGGACTCACGTGGCCGAGAACTACATCTAGCCCGCAAGGCGCCGGAAGAAGAACGCGATACGGCGCCAAATGTTCATCGAGTGCTCATGGCGCTGGGTCGGCGCGAGCATCTTAGCTTCGACCTCGCGTACGTCGGCAGCCAGCGTCTCGCCAAGACCGCCCTTGTTGTCGGGCTCGATCTCCGCGCTCGTCGCCGGCTCGAGATACTCGCCCAGCCGCACGACTTGCTCGCGCGTCAGCGACAGCCGCACCACACCTTGGCTGATCCCCGCGACCTGCTCCGCCGGCACGTAGCGCGGCTTTCCGAACGAACTCGTCGCGATCGCCAACCCATCAAAGATGTCCTCGGTGTCGTCCCCTGCAACCTCATCGACCTCGCCGACCTCGCCGCCATCAGCGGCAACCACCTTCCAGCCAGCCCGGATCATCAACCACGAGACAGGATCAGCCACCTCGACAGTCTTACCACTCGCGCACAGCAGCGTCGGCTCGAACAACGGGCCCAGCCTTCAACCCAGGTGCCTCGGATCGGGTCAAGACGATGCCTCCTCTGATGACCTGCCGCGGTCGGACTTGCGGTGACGGTCGCGGAAGGTGAAGATCCGGACTCGATGCTTGCGACGACCTTCCACTACGCGGCCACGCGGCGCCTCACAGAAATCGGCTTGTTGGTCGCC